>JACCDY010775134.1_pt1 | contig 63053 bp, 70 predicted proteins | sample 7446391 | NCBI WGS metagenome assembly JACCDY01 (sample SAMN15323451, study PRJNA562643) | freshwater metagenome | isolation source: river surface water | place: USA:Blue River Watershed | collected 2017-08-18
CAAGGAACTCAAGGAACTCAAGGCATCCAAGGTAGACAAGGTATTGATGGTGCTCAAGGTGCTCAAGGTAGACAAGGAACTACAGGTACTCAGGGAACTCAAGGTACTCAAGGTATTCAGGGTATCCAAGGTATTGATGGAGCTCAAGGGGCACAAGGAAGACAGGGGACCACAGGTACTCAAGGAACTCAAGGAACTACAGGTACTCAGGGAACCCAAGGAACACAAGGAACACAAGGAATCCAAGGAATTCAAGGTACTCAAGGAACTCAGGGAACCAATGGTACTCAAGGAACCAATGGAACTCAAGGAACTCAAGGTACTCAGGGAATCCAAGGTGTTCAAGGAACTCAGGGTACTCAGGGAACCACAGGAACTCAAGGTACTCAAGGTACTCAGGGAATCCAAGGTGTTCAAGGTACTCAAGGAACCACAGGAACTCAAGGAACTCAAGGAATCCAAGGTATTCAAGGTAGACAAGGTATTGATGGTGCTCAAGGTGCTCAAGGTAGACAAGGAACCACAGGTACTCAAGGAACTCAAGGTACTCAGGGAATCCAAGGCATTAAAGGTAATGATGGTAACTTTGGTGGAGCAACATTTGACTATACCTTTAGTTCTGATACAACAAATTCAGATCCAGGATCTGGTTTCCTAAAATTCGGCAATTCCGTATTATCATTGGCAACATCTCTTCATATCGATGATGTTGATGATAACTTAACGGATATTCAACCATTCTTAAGAACAATTGATGATTCCACATCAACTATTAAAGGACACTTTAGAATTTCAAATAGATTAGATTCCTCCGATTTCGCTTTATTTACAATTTCTGGTCTTACCGAAGAAACTGGATATTTCCATGTAAATTGTGCTTATGTTTCTGGAAGTGCATCTTCATTCAGTAATAATGAAGACGTAATCATAACCTTTGCTAGAACTGGTGATAAAGGAGATCAAGGTATTCAAGGAACCCAAGGTACTCAGGGAACTCAAGGAACAAATGGTACTCAAGGTACTCAGGGTACTCAAGGTATCCAAGGTATCCAAGGTAGACAAGGAATTGATGGTGCCCAAGGCGTACAAGGTAGACAAGGGACAAATGGTACTCAGGGAACCCAAGGTACTCAAGGAATCCAAGGAATTCAAGGTATTCAAGGTATTGAAGGTGCTCAGGGAGCACAAGGTAGACAAGGAACAAACGGTACTCAAGGAACCCAAGGTACTCAAGGTATTCAGGGTATCCAAGGTGTTCAGGGAACTCAAGGAGCACAAGGTACTCAAGGAACAAACGGTACTCAAGGAACCCAAGGTACTCAAGGTATTCAGGGTATCCAAGGTGTTCAGGGAACTCAAGGCACTCAAGGAACAAATGGTACTCAGGGAACTCAGGGAACCAATGGTACTCAAGGAACTCAAGGAACTCAAGGAATCCAGGGAATTCAAGGTAGACAAGGTATTGATGGTGCTCAAGGAATCCAAGGTAGACAAGGAGTTCAGGGAATTCAAGGTGTTCAGGGTACTCAAGGAACAAACGGTACTCAAGGAACTCAAGGAACTCAAGGAACCAATGGTACTCAAGGAACCCAAGGAACCAACGGTACTCAAGGAACTCAAGGAACCCAAGGTATTCAAGGTGTTCAGGGCATTCAGGGTAGACAAGGTACTGATGGTGCTCAAGGTACTCAAGGAACTCAAGGTGCTCAAGGTAGACAAGGTACTGATGGTGCTCAAGGTACTCAAGGAACTCAAGGAATCCAAGGTATTACTGGTCCAGTAGCAGGTTCCGCAAATCAAATTGTATATAAAAATTCTTCAAATGCGCCAACAGGTTCTGATTCATTAACCTACACTGGAGCAGTATCTGGTGTTGGTACTGTTGGAATTGGTACTATTATCGATATTATTCATTATGATACTCTAAATTCAGGAACTCTTTCTTGGGAAGGTAGTGCTGGACAGTTATTCTCTATTACTAATAATTTAACTTCTGGGTCTATTTTTTCAATTAATGATGTCACAGGTATTCCAAGTATTGATGTTGATGCCAATGGAACTATTCTATTAGCACCATATCTAACTACTGATTATATTGGAATAGGTGTTACAACTCCAACTCAAAAACTTCATGTTGCAGGAAATCTAAGAGTCACTGGAGCATTATACGATTCTACTAATGATGCTGGAACTAATGGATTTGTTCTTAGATCAACTGCAACAGGAACTGATTGGGTTGACCCAACAACTGTTTCTGGACTACAAGGAATTCAAGGCAGACAAGGAATTCAAGGCACTCAAGGAACCACAGGTACTGCTACTCAAGGTACTCAAGGAACCAACGGCACTCAAGGTACTCAAGGAACCACAGGTACTGCTACTCAAGGTACTCAAGGAACCAACGGCACTCAAGGTACTCAAGGAACCACAGGTACTGCTACTCAAGGTACTCAAGGTACTACAGGTACTGCTACTCAAGGTACTCAAGGAACTCAAGGAGTACAAGGAGTTCAAGGTAGACAAGGAATTCAAGGAATTCAAGGTGTTCAGGGTACTCAAGGAACCACAGGTACTGCTACTCAAGGAACTCAAGGAACCACAGGTACTGCTACTCAAGGAACTCAAGGAACCACAGGTACTGCTACTCAAGGAACACAAGGAACCGCAGGTACTGCTACTCAAGGAACACAAGGAACCAATGGTACTCAGGGAACTCAAGGAACCTCTGGACCTTCAACCACAATTAATGCTGCTGATGATACTTCTCCAACTACCCATTATCCAGTTTTCGTAGCAGGAACTGGAAACCAAACTGCAAGAATAAGAACAAGTGCAACCGCATTTAGTTTTGTCCCAAGTACCAACACTTTAAACGGTGTCAATATTTCTCTTACTGGCAATGCAACAGTTACTGGTAATGTGGCAGCTGATGGTGCATTCCGTGCAGAATCATCAGACTCCACTCAAAGATTTGAAATTTACTATAATGAAGCAGCAGATAGTTTAGATTTTGATTATCTAACTGTATAATATAAATATATGCATTATATGAAATTTGTAGGAATAATAATTCGATAATCTATGGCAATAGCAGCAAGACTTACTGGTGTTGGAACATTTTTTGCCTATGAATATGATGAAGTTACTGTGACAACAAAATTTAGAATAGGTAATGATGGAATTGCTTACTCTAATGAGTTTGATGAAAATACTTCATCCACATTAAGTGGGTCTAAAATGATGCGTGGCACTTCTACAGGTGGTTTAATTGTTTTGGATTCAATTAATGAAATCGATCCCTTTGTAACCACTACTGTTCCAACATCTGGTCTTCAACTTAATATTGATCCAGCAACATCTACTGTTACAGAAACTTTTCCGGTAGGTCAGCAAGCATATACGACTGCGGGAACTAGCACCTTCACAGTTCCAGCTGGATGCACTTCCATTTCTGCCGTCTGTGTTGGTGGCGGTGGTGGTGGTGGTGGTGGTGAATCTGGTAGAAATGAAGGAGTTACTGGTGGTGGAGGTGGAGCACTATGCTATGGAACAATACCAGTAACTCCAGGAGAATCTCTTACTATTACTGTTGGTTCTGGTGGAAATGGTGGTACTACAGGCAATGATGGAACTGCAGGAGGAACTACAACCATTTCAAGAGGAGCAACAAATCTAATCACTGCTGGTGGAGGGGGAGCAGGATTAGAAAGAAGTACTGCAACTGTTAATGGAGGAACTAGGTCTGTCGATGCATCAGTAACCAATAGTGGTGGTGGAAATGGTGGAAACAGTGGGGGAAACTCTACAGATACTGGTTCTGGTGGTGGTGGTGCTGGTGGATATTCTGCTGCTGGTGGTGCTGGTGGAACTACTGGTAATGGTTCTGCTAGTACAGGTGGAGGTGGTGGAGGTGGTGGTGCCACTTCATCTGGACAAGGTTATGGTGGAGGTGGTGTAGGAATACTTGGTGCTGGATCAAACGGAACTGCAGGTGTTTTAAACTCTTCTGGTGGTGGTGTTGGTTCTAATGGTGGTGGTTCTGCTAGTGGAACTAGACCTGCGGGTGGAGCATTTGGTGGAGGTGGCGGTGCTTGCGATGATGATACTAGTGGTTCTGGTGGTAATGGTGGTGTTGGTGCTGTAAGAATCATTTGGGGTTCTGGAAGGTCTTATCCTTCAACTAGTGTTGCCGATGCAACTACAGTTAATTATTCATTCACTTTATCGGACTTAAGTGGCAATGGAAGAACTGCAAGTTCCGTAAATGGAGCAAGTCGTAATGCCTCACTCAATAGTGGTGTTGTGGTATATGATGGCGTCAATGATTATATGACTGTTTCTGCATATAAAGGTGTAACAGGAACTGGTGCAAGAACTTCTATTGTGTGGTTCAAGGCAAATGTTCCAAACACTTTTGATCGAATTATGGGTTGGGGTGCAACAACAGCAGCAGGAAATAAATGGGGAATGGAACCTGATTCCACAACATTTAAACTCCAATTAGCAACTTCAAATGGAGCATATGCTGTTGGTGGTTCAACAACTCCCAATATTATGGATGGTTTATGGCATATGATTGCAGCATCTGTTGGTGCAAGCCAAACCGTAAATGATATTAAGTTATATGTGGATGGATTTTTATTGACTGATGTAACTCGTGCTCTTGGAGCAACTGCAATCAATACATCTTCGAGTGCTGATGTATCTTTTGGTGCATCACTTGCTGATGCTTCTCCAGAATATTTGAATGGATATACTTCTAGAGTTTTAATATATAATGTCCAGTTAGCTGATTCTGATATCAGAGAAATTTATAGAACGATTCGGAATCGTTTTTAATATTTCACCATAAATAGTCAAAAAATATCATTAATATGGCAAAATTAAAAGGTGGGTCTAGAGTTTATGGAAATCTTACGGTTGATGGCGCTCTAACTGTAGGTAGTGGTGGAGCAACAAGTCTTCAAGTATTTACTACCGGTTCTAACGTAACATATACACCACCAGCGGGATTTAAATATGTTTTAGTCTTTGCTACTGGCGGAGGTGGCGGCGGCGGCGGAGCAACTTGCGGAGATACAACTGCTGGAGCAGGTGGAGGCGGTGGAGGTGCCGGAGGAACTGCTATTAGACTTTATACAGCAGCACAACTTGGTGCGACGGCAACTTACACAATTGGTGGCGGAGGTGGTGGAGGTTCTGCTGCGGGAGGGGATGGTACATCTGGGGGAAATACCATATTTACTCCAGCAGCTGTGGGTGGTACTGTACTTACCGGAACTGCTGGGGTGCGCGGATTTGGTTCCGGTGCCCCAACCACCGGTGTTACTATGACTGCTGGTATAGGTGGAGTTCCTACTGGAGGGCAAGCAAATGTTTCTGGTGGAGATGGCAATGAAGGTGCTGGTGATGATGTAGCAGAAATGGGAATAGGTGGTTCTGGTGGTGGTTCTTTTTGGGGTGGTGGTGGACGAAATGGTATAGCTTGGGGTTCTGGTTCTGTTGCTGGAGCAGTGGGAAAAGCATTTGGATCTGGAGGAGGTGGAGCAGGATCTCAAGATACAACAACTGGTGCTGTTGGAGGTGCTGGTCTTGCCGGTGTTATTTTTATTCTAGAATTTACTTGATATTATTATGGCAAAACTTACTTCATCAAGAGTCTATGGAAATCTTACGGTTGATGGTTCTTTAATTGGACCAACTCAACCGGGAATATCTAAAAATCTTGTATTATTAACATCAGGTACCGGTTTAACATATACACCAACTGTAGGGATGGATTATGCCCTAGTAATCGCTACTGGTGGTGGTGGAGGTGGTGGTGGAGCAGACAATAATGATTCAGCATCTTGTTCCGGCGGAGGCGGTGGCGGTGCCGGAGGTACTGCAATTAGAGTTTATACTGCAGCACAACTTACATCAGCAACTTATACAATTGGTGGTGACGGAGGAAGTGGTTCCTCCGGTGGCGGGTCTGGAACAGCAGGTGGAACTACAACATTTACTCCAGCTGGAGGTGCTAATGTACTCACAGCAAATGGTGGAGGAGGTGGAACTGGAACTGGTCAACCATCTGTAGGAAACCAAGCAGCAGGTGGTGCTGGTGGTACTGCTAGTGGTGGAACTATAAATATCACTGGTGGTGATGGAAGTTATGGTGCTGGTGATGATATTGCACAAATTGCTTTAGGTGGAGAAGCTGGATCATCTTTTTGGGCTGGTGGGGGTGCTAGAGCTACTGCACGGGGTGGACAATCATATGCAGGATACGATGCCAATCCAGGAAGTTACGGTTCTGGAGGTGGTGGAGCAGCATCTGCCGACACAACTGGTGGTTCAAACGGTGGTGTTGGTCTTGCCGGTGTTGTTTTTATTTTAGAATTTTTCTAATATTACGGATAGAATTAAAATGAGAGTTTGTCTTTTAGATTCAAATACTAAAAAAGTTATTAATGTAGTTTCTCTGGATAGTCCTGAAGATTATATTCCAACTCCAGGAGTAGAAGTTGCGCCACAAAATGATGGTGATATTGGATGGACTTGGAATGGTTCTGGATGGGACGTACCACAAGTAGAAATACCAGAAGAAGAACTTATAAGAATACAAAGAACAAAAAGAAATAAAATACTTGTCTTTAATGTGGACAGAATTAATGCCGTAAGGTGGAATTCTATGACACAAGAACAAAGAGATGCTTGGACACAATATAGACAAGATCTTTTAGATGTTCCTTCACAACCAGGATTTCCAAGAAACATTATTTGGCCAACTAAACCCTAGTAAGACCCATATTTCAATCAATAATAAATAGGTATACATTTTACACTATGTTTTTTTGTGTATGAGAAACTTTGCAAAACTTGCCTTAGATAATGGTGGATCTATTCATCCTTTAATTATTCCATCAAATCTCACAAACGGATTGGGATTGATGAATCCTTCTATTTTAGTAGAAGATGATAAAATAAAGATAATTCTTAGAGCAGTAAATTATACATTTTACCATTCGGAAAAGAAATTATTTCAACACGTTTGGGGTCCATTAACATACGTTCATCCAGAGAACGATATGCACTTGAGGACGATAAATTATTATTTGGAACTTGATGATAACTATAATATCATAAGATACGATAAGATTGATACTTCAAAGTTCCCGGAAAAAGAACTGTGGGATTTTGTTGGAATGGAAGATGCAAGACTTTTTCGTTGGGACGGAAAATTATATACATCTGGAGTTCGCAGAGATCTTGATACAATTGGAACAGGAAGAATGGAACTCTGTGAAATTGTAGTTACTGAGGATAAAGTAGAAGAAGTATCTAGATTTAGAATTCCTCCACCAAAAGATCCAAATTCTTATTGTGAAAAGAATTGGATGCCAATTCTAGATTTACCATATCATTATGTGAAGTGGTCTAATCCCACAGAGGTTGTGAAAGTAGACCCAGAAACACAAACTTCGAAAACTATTCATTTGGGAAATCAAATTGATTTGCCAAGAGATATTCGTGGTGGATCTCAAGTAATTCCTATTGGCAATTATTACTTTGCTTGTACACATGAAGTATGTTTATTTGACAGTGAAGTTGGAAGAAAGGATGCGGTCTATTACCACAGATTCATTGCTTGGGACAAATCTTGGAATATTGTTTCATATTCAAAAGAATTTAGTATAATGGATGGGCATGTTGAATTTTGTATTGGTATGGCAGTAAAGGATCAGAACATATTAATGACCTTTGGATTTCAAGATAATGCTGCTTATATTTTAGAAGTTCCCATACAAACAGTTATGGAGTTTATAAATGAGAATAATTGATTGTTTTCCTTACTTCAATGAAAAGGAATTATTGGAGTTAAGAATAAAACTCCTTTATGATAAAGTTGATAAATTTATCATAATTGATGCCAACAAGACTCATAAAGGGGATTTTAAAAATTTTACATGCAAAAAAACTCTTGAATCTCTTGGATTATTATCAAGTAAAGTTCAAGTCATAGAATTGGATTTGCCTTCATATGAGGAAGAGCCCAATGCTTGGGTAAGAGAAAGAATGCAGAGAAATGTTGCAGCAAATTTTATAGAAAATGATGATATTTTTATCATAAGTGATTGTGATGAAATTATAAATCCAGATCTTATAGATTATTATGTAAGTATTGCTAGTCAGTATTCGAATAATATTTTAAGAATTCCTATGGCATTCTTAAATAGTCGAGCAGATTTGAGGGTTTATGATTCTAATAATCAACCCATTCCTTGGGGTGCTGCATTTTTGTGTATGAAACATCATCTACAGAAATACACTCCATCAGATATCCGCGAGTCTTATGCAGTATCAACTAACCATATAGAATTTCCTGATATTTTTATTACCGAAAATAATAAAATAGAGGATGCAGGATGGCATTTTAGTTGGATGGGGGATTCTGATAGATTAAAAATTAAAAATAAATCTTTCCTTCATTGGGATGAAGTGTCCGTCCAAGAAAATTATATTCCAAAAGAAAATTCTACAGATTGTTTAGGTAGAGAAGATCATATCTTAAAACATTATTCAACTAAAAATCTTCCAACTAAAATTTGGGAATTGCCCAGAGTTAAACAATTTTTACTTAACAGGCACAGTTTTTTTTATTTGGATAAGGAAAAAATTCTTAGAGGAGTTGGACAAAACAATTTTTTTAACTGGGAAGGGCATAGAGCATTTGCAGAATGGATTGTTCGCAAATTAAATCCAAAAACTATTGTTGATCTTGGAGTTGATTATGGATATTCATCATTCTGTTTTTCATTCCCCAATATTGGTAATGTTTATGGAATTGATTCTTTTGAAGGTGATAATCACGCAGGAAAAAGAGATACTTATGAATACGTATTATCAAAGAAAAAGGAATTGGAACTGGACAATTTAACTATCATAAAAGGGTATTTTGATGATGTGGTTAAAACTTGGGATAAACAAATTGACATTTTACATATTGATGGACTTCATACATATGAGGCCGTTAAAAATGATTTTGAAACTTGGATAAGATTTTTAAATCCGAATGGCATTATATTAATGCATGACACAATGGTTGATAATCCAGATTTTGGTGTCTCAAAATTCTTTAAAGAAATTAATTTACCAAAAACAAATTTTAAAAATAGTAATGGATTGGGAATAGTAAGTTATAATCAAAACATAATTGATATTATTAAACAAAATTTCTCAGAACTTATTTTTGAATTTGATGATCAACCTAGAAATAAGTCAGTAATTCAGGTTGGAACAAATAGAGCTAATGATAGTCTTTCTAGATATTTACTTTCAAAATTTGAAAATCTTGAACTTGGAGTATTTGTAGAGCCTAATTGTTATTTCAATGAAGAAATAAAAAAATGCTATTCAAAATATGATAATATTTTCATAGAAAATGTTGCAATTCTTCCAGAAAAAATTGAAGAAATTGTTATGTATTATCATACTGGGGATCCAACATTTGAAACTGCATCTTGCAAATTAGATCATATCCTAAAACATCAACAATTCTATTCTGAAGGAGAAATAAAGGCATTTTCGGTTCCTTGTATGACCTTAAAGGAACTATTTTCAAAATATAATGTTAATGAACTGGATTGGTTGTTACTTGATATTGAAGGAATAGATGCAGAAATTATCTTATCATTTGATTGGGAAAACTATAACATTAAAAGAGTTGAATTTGAGCATTTGCACTTAGGCGAATATAAAGATATGATAGAACAAAAATTCTATAATCTCGGATACAAAAAAGTAAATTCACTACATGAATTTGATTGGGCTTTTGAGAAATGAACCTCACTCTATATTGCAATTGTCACAAAGATAGAGTGAACAAAAGAACAGAATATATACAAAAAAATTTAATGTTAGGTTCTATTTTATATGAATATAAATTAAAATCACTTTTATTCCAAAAAGGTTTTATTTTTGATGACACGGGAGACAATATTTCTCATTTAAATTCTTGGTTTGGACAACTTACGGGATTGTATTGGACTTGGAAAAATGCAAAAGAAGAGATTATAGGAACAAATACATATCGTTTGTATTGGGGAGATTATTTTTTACAGAATGAATTCAAATCAAATACTTTGTATATTCCACAATCAGTAAATATAAACGATTGTTTTTCAGATAAAAAAGAAGGTTCAAATTTATATCATCATTATTCATATTGCCACGGGGAAAATGGATTAAATTTTCTTTTTGATATGAGTTTGGAAAATAAAATTCCAATTAAACCTTGGATGATAGAAGATTTAAAAAATCAATACTTATTATATCCATTCAATATGTTTATTTCGGAAAAAAAAATATTTGATAAAGTTTGTGATATTTTATTTGATATTATTTTTCAGTATTATTCAATATATAAAGATTATTTTTATGGAATAGTTGAAGAAAGGGGGCAAAATAGAGTTTTAGATTTTCTTTCGGAAAGAATTCTTCACATCATTTATTACAATAAAGACTATTTCATTCCCAACATAAATATAGAAAATGTTCCAATAATTTGCTTAACTCACGATAGTTGAAAACCACATCAAATCTTCGAAAATTTTTATGAATGATACTATGGAAACAAATATATTAAAATCTATTTCTATTGAAGAATTAGATTTTTCTGAATTGCTTAACAATTATATTAATAACCCTGAAAAATATGAAAATAATTTTTTATTGGGATTCTACTATGAAAATATAGGTCAAACTGCCTCAGCAGTTTCTTATTATCTAAGATCTGCGGAAAGAGCAGAAAATGATTTATTTAAATATGAATCTTTAATTCGTACTGCTATTTGTTTTGATAAGCAAGGAACAAGAAATTTTACCGTAAAAAGTTTACTACTACATGCTTTAGCAGTCTGCCCTAGAAGACCAGAAGCATACTATTTAATGAGCTCTCATCATGAGAAGTCAGAGAGTGATGGGCATTGGAATGAATGCTACACCATTTCTTCAATAGGACTAGGGGTTTCAGATTTAGATTTAGAACCATTAAATACTGATTTGGGATACCCAGGAAGATATGCTCTGATTTTTCAAAGAGCATTGAGTGCTTGGTGGTGTGGTTTATGCGAAGAATCTAAAAATACATTTTTAGATCTTTTAGAAAACTATGATATGGGTGAGAGTTTTAAAAATTCTGCAATAGAAAATTTAAAGCTTATGAATTATGAGTATAATAAAAGTATTAGTTTGACTCCATTCAGTAAGTATAACAAAAATAAATTTAATGCTTTAAAATATAAATTTAAAGGATCCGAGGATATTAAAGAAAATTATTCAGAAGCATATCAAGACATATTTGTTTTGACAATGTTAAATGGAAAGAGGGATGGAACATATTTAGAATTGGGTGCGGGAAGTTCTTTTTATGGAAGTAATACGGCCCTCTTGGAAAGAGATTTTAATTGGAAAGGAGTGGCACTTGATCTTGATGAAGGATTTGTAGATTCTCATTCGAGGGAAAGAAGAAATCCTTGCCTCTTAAAAGATGGAACATGTACAAATTATGATGCACTATTAACTTCATTAGATTTTCCAAATGAAATTGATTACTTGCAATTAGATTGCGATCCTCCAGAAATTACATATAAAATTCTTTTAGCAATTCCATTTGAAAAATATAAGTTTGCAACAATTACGTATGAGCATGATTATTATTGCGATGAAACAAAGTCATATCAAGAAAAATCTAGAAAATATCTAGAAAGTCAGGGATATGTTAGAATTTTTAACAATGTTTCCCCCGATAATAACAGACCTTACGAAGATTGGTGGGTCCATCCAGATTTAGTAGAATCAAAGATTATATCTGAAATGATGGTTATTGATGATTCAACTAAAAAGGGAGAAGATATTTTTATAGAGTATAAAGGGCAATAAGTATGTACAATTTTAATTGGGGAGATACTCCACAAGAATATATTAATTTATTTTATGAAGAAAACTTTATTAATATGGTTTACCAACTTCATTATAAAGTAAAAGAAAATGATGTTGTTGTTGATATAGGATCAAATTATGGTTCATTTTCATTCAGTATAAAAGACTCAAATCCAAAAATAGTTTATTGTTTGGAACCATCCGAAAAAATCTTTCCAATATTAAAAGAAAATTTGAAGGATGTTCCTTGTGTTTTTATAAACAAAGGTATCTCAAACACCGATAATGATGAGCATTATATTGACAATGAAACCGTTATATATGGACAAGAAGGGACATATTCATCGATAAAATTTAGTACTTTTATTAATGAATATAAGATTGAAAATATAGATTTTTTAAAATTTGATTGTGAAGGAGGCGAATATTCAATTTTCACCGAAGAAAATGCTTTTTTCATTAAAAACAATGTTAAAAACATAGCAGGTGAATATCATATTTGCGGTCATTCAAATTCTGTTGAAAATTTTATAAAATTTAGAAATCTTTATTTGTCAGATCTAAGAGGAACAAATAACCTTCATGTTTATGATAGAAATGGATTGGATATAACGAATGAAATTTTTAATGATGAGTATATAACATATTTTAAAAATACTTATGATGAACATAATCCATATCTCGGACAATTTATGATTCATGCAAATTTAGAAAGTACTTCAGTAAAAAAAATTCCAATTATTGGAACAGCAGTTGTTAATAGTTCATACTGGGTATCAAGACTAATTATGAGTATTGATTATCCTGTTGAAAATTTTGTTATTATTAATAATAATGGTAAAGGAGAACTTGATTCTGAACTTGATAAATTAAAAGATTTGAATAAAAGATTTATTGATAATATAAAAATATGCCATATGCCAGCAAACATTGGATGCTCTGGTGCTTGGAATTTGATTATAAAATGCTCGATTATGTCTCCATATTGGGTTATTGTAAATGATGATGTTGCTTTTGATAAAGGATTTTTAAAAGAACTTATACACACATCAATTACAAATCCAACAGCTGGAGTTGTTCATGGCGAAGCTGGAGACTTTAATCTTGGTAGTTGGGATTTATTTCTTATTAAAGACTTTGTTGTAAAAAAACTGGGATTATTTGATGAAAATTGTTATCCAGCATATGGTGAAGATGTAGACTATCTTATGAGACTATTGAATTCAAATATTGAACGTATTGTATCTTTGAATTCAAATTATTTTCATGGAGATGGAACTAAAGAAGAATATTATGTACACGCAAGTCAAACAAGTAAAAAAGATCCAGAATTATCCAAATTGTTGGATGAGTGTCATCACTTAAATATTGAGTATTTAAGCGGTAAATGGGGTCCTCATTGGAGACGTTGTAATCCAAATGCGTTACCATTTTTAGATAAAGAAAGATCTTTATCCGAAACTACTTACGATTTAGAATTTTTAAGAAAAAAATATACAGGATTTTAAATTATGGCAATGATTTTAAATGGAGATGGCGCACAAATTAATAAAAAGTCCAAAGGAACTCTTTGGGTTGTAGATAATTACTATAAAGATCCTTACGCAATTAGAGATTTTGCTTTACAGCAAGATTATGGTGAAGGTGGATTTGGCAGGGGTTTTATGGGAAATAGAACATCTCAACAATTTATTGTTGATGGTACTAAGGAATCTTTTGAGCAAATAATGGGTAAAAAAATTACTAATTGGACTGAAACTTATCAAGTCTGTGGGGTATTTCAATACTGTACAGCAAAAGATCATTTAGTATATCATTCAGATTCTCAAATGTATGCAGGAGTTGTTTATTTAACTCCAGATGCACCATATGAAACGGGAACTTCTTTGATTGCTCATAAAAAAACAAGAATAAGGCATTCTAGTGAACCAGGTGCAAATGAAATGTGGGCAGATGCCGCCCCAACAGGTTGTTTTGTAGATTCTACGCCTTGGCAAGAAGTTGATGTAGTTGGGAACGTATTTAATAGATTAGTACTATGGGATGGCCATTGTCCGCATACAGCATCGAAATATTTTGGATTTACTAAAGAAACTTCTAGATTATTTCATATATTCTTTTTTGATGTTGAAGAATAATTTATAAATATAAATAAATACTTCTAACCAATAATGGCAAAGATTAAATCACATAAAACAGTTGAGCAGATTGCCAAGAAACATAAGGTTAGTGTATCAGATATTGAAAAGCAACTCAAGATTGGTGTTCCCATTGAGCACGAACATACAAAAGATAAAGATCTAGCAAAAGATATTGCCCTTCAGCATTTAGGTGAATTTCCCGACTATTATACCAGACTTTCTAAAATGGAAAAATCAGCAAAGAAACTCAAAGAAGCACACGAAGAGTCAAGATATTGCCCTCTCTGCGATAAGAGGGAGAAGAGATCTGAGTGTAGTTACGGAGAGAATGCTTGGGACAAGGTCTCTGTGAAAGATGAAGAGTATTCAATGGCACGTTCTGAACTGAAGACCATTGATGATGCTGTTCAGAAGTTGATGATGAAAGTTGGAAAGGGTGAGGGTAATCTAGAAGCATGGGTTCAATCTAAAATCACTAAGGCAGCAGACTATATTGATACTGCTGCTGATTATGTCGCAGGTGGAGAAATGGAAGAGTCCAAGTCTCCTCTTGTGAATAAGATTATTGGTGAAGAGAAGAAGAAAATGAAAGGTAAAGATCCTTGCTGGAAAGGATATGAAATGGTTGGAACAAAGAAAAAAGGTGGCAAAGAAGTTCCTAATTGTGTTCCCAAGGAGTCTGTAACTATTCAAGATGCAGATGGAAATGATTATGTTGAGTTTATTGATTTGATTACTGCAGATCCTCTCTCTGAAGCAGCAACTCGTCTTCAGGCACAAACTGGAAATCTGATTGCTGTTGTTCTTTCTTGGAGAGGAAAAACTTATTCACTAACAATGTTCTTCCCACAAGTTAAGATGCCTTCAAGAAAGGATGTGGAAGATGAAATTCAAAAGGTATATCCAGGTTCAAGAGTTCTACAGTTTAATGTTACAACTTTAAGAGGAACTGAACCTATTTTTCAAGTTCAGAATACTAAATCAAAAAATTACCTTCTGAATAATAAAACTATTGGAGAAGAGGTTGAAATATCAGAGGGAAAAAAGTCTGAGATGCCTTGCAATAAACCCAAGGCAGAAGCACACGGTTCAGGAGAAACTGGTAAGTCTCACGTCGTAAAAGCGTGTGATGGTGGAAAGGAAAAACTAATTCGTTTCGGACAACTGGGAGTTAAAGGTTCTCCTAAGAAAAAAGGAGAGTCTAAAGAATACGCAAGTCGTCGTCACAGGTTCCAGACCAGACACGCTAAGAATATTGCCAAAGGAAAAATGTCTGCTGCTTATTGGGCAAATAAAGTAAAATGGTGAGTTGATTGATATAAAGAGAAAAATATGAGTGACGTATATCTTGGCAATCCCTTATTAAAAAAGGCAAATACACCGATTGAATTTTCTCAGGAGCAAGTCTTAGAATTTATTAATTGTAAAGACGACCCTGTTTACTTTGCAAATAATTATATTAAGATTGTTTCTCTTGATGAGGGTTTGACTCAATTTAAACCTTATGACTTTCAGGAAAGATTAATCAATAGGTTTCATAATAATAGATTTAACATTTGTAAGATGCCACGACAGACTGGAAAGTCTACTACTGTGGTTTCATATCTTTTACACTATCTCATCTTTAATGATAGTGTAAATATTGGTATTCTGGCAAACAAAGCAGCAACAGCAAGAGAATTGTTACAAAGACTTGCGACTGCTTATGAAAACTTGCCAAAATGGATGCAACAAGGTATTATATCTTGGAATAAGGGTTCTATTGAATTAGAAAATGGCAGTAAGATATTGGCAGCTTCTACATCTGCGTCTGCTGTCCGAGGCATGTCGTTTAATATCCTCTTCCTCGACGAATTCGCTTTCGTTCCAAACCATATTGCAGACTCGTTCTTTGCATCTGTTTATCCTACTATTACTTCTGGCAAAAACACAAAAGTCATAATGGTTTCTACCCCACACGGGATGAACCATTTTTACAGGTATTGGAATGATGCTGAAAAAGGAAAGAATGAATATATCCCGACAGATGTTCATTGGTCGGAAGTTCCTGGAAGAGATTCTGCTTGGAAAGCACAAACAATTGCAAACACTTCAGAACAACAATTTAAAGTTGAGTTTGAGTGTGAGTTCTTAGGGTCAGTTGACACTTTAATTGCACCATCAAAACTTAAGTCTTTTGTTTATGAAAATCCTATTATAAGAAATGCTGGACTAGATGTTTATGAAAATTCAAAGGAAAATCACGATTATGTAATTACTGTTGACGTTGCTAGAGGAGTAAGTGAAGATTACTCAGCATTTATTGTCATCGATATTACAGAGTTTCCTCATAGAGTTGTTGCGAAGTATAGGAATAATGAAATAAAACCAATGATGTATCCAAACATTATATACGAAGTAGCAAAAAATTACAATAGTGCTTATGTATTATGTGAAGTTAATGACATTGGTGATCAGGTAGCTTCATTACTACATTATGATTTGGAGTATCAGAATATTTTAATGTGCTCAATGAGAGGAAGGGCAGGTCAATCCGTTGGACAAGGATTTTCTGGAAAGAAAACTCAAATGGGAGTTAAGATGTCCAAAACGGTCAAGAAGATTGGAGCACTTAATCTCAAAACAATAATAGAAGAAGATAAACTTATATTTAATGATTATGAAATTATTGCAGAACTTACGACTTTTGTTTCAAAACATAACTCATTTGAGGCAGAAGAAGGATGTAATGATGATTTGGCAATGTGTTTGGTAATCTATGCTTGGTTAGTTGCTCAAGATTATTTCAAAGAATTGACTGATCAGGATATCAGAAAAAAATTATATGAAGAGCAAAAAAATCAAATAGAACAAGATATGTCACCATTTGGTTTTATTGTTGATGGTGTTAACGACGAAAGATCTTTTGTTGATGATAGTGGTGATAGATGGTTTGCGGATGAATATGGAGATATGTCCTATATGTGGGATTATCGATAATGGAAATAGATGACGATATTGATGGTCAAATAAAATTAGGTCATTTATTACTAAATGATAGGAAGTGTAGGTCTTGCGGACAAATCAAAAATCTTTTAGCAAATTTTTATAGAACAAGAAAAAATAGAGGAATGATACCATCATCATACTCTTATGAATGTAAGGAATGTACAATAAAAAGAGTAGTTTCTGGTAGAATGGTGTCTAAAGTCTCAGATAAGTGGGAATATCCTGATTGGTAATCTTGTTCATTGACTGTTTCCCCACTGAAACTTTAGGTTTTCCTAAATATTTTTTAGATAAACTGAGATTCAGGAGAAAATTAAATGGCGACTCCTCAATTATCTCCCGGTGTATTAATCAGGGAGGTTGACCTAACAGTAGGAAGAGCTGATAATGTTTTAGATAACATTGGTGCTATTGCGGGACCTTTCCCCCTAGGACCAATTGAGGAACCAATTGATATTACCACAGAGCAAGACCTAATCAATGTCTTTGGTAAGCCTCTTTCAACAGATGCACAGTATGAGTACTGGATGAGTGCATCTTCTTTCCTCTCATATGGAGGAGTTCTTAAGGTTGTAAGAGCAGATGGAACAAATTTAAGAAACGCAAATGTTCTAACTGTTGGAACAGGAAGTACTGATAGTCTTAAAATCCTTAATTTTGATGATTACGAATTAAATCATGCAGATGATATTGCAAGTTACATCTTTGCTTCAAAAACACCTGGTACTTGGGCAAACGGACTTAAAGTTGCAATAATTGACGATAAGGCAGACCAAACAATCAGTGGAATTAGCACTGGAACATTTACTTTTAGTCCCGCTACAGGTGCTGATGATTTAACAGTAACAATCGCAACTGGTGCTGCTACTACCATTGGTGTTACAACGACTAATATTGTTCTCGGACACGAAGTTGTAGGAGACTCTATTGCGGCAGGAACAACTGTTACTGGAATATCAACTGGTGTTGTTACGCTATCTCAAGCAACTACAAACTCTGGACCTGTAACAGTTACTGCAGATTTTGGAACCACAACTGCAACTGGAAACGTACAAGTTGGATTTGCAGTAACTACACCTCTTTCAAATGTTACAATTGTTGGTGCTGGAGCGACTTCATCCTTCAATGGTTATCTGAAAGCAATTGTTACTGGTGTTGGTAACAGTAGTGTTGATGTTAAGATTCTTTCTCGCGTAAGTTCTGCTGGTGTTGAAACTAAAATTGCATATGGCGAATCTAATGCTGGAAATGCTTTCATTGCAGGGTCTTCAATTTCATATGTAAATAATTCCGGAGTTTCTGTTGCTACAACATCAATCCCAACAGGCGGAGTTGTTGATTGGTATGAGCAACAAACAATTGAATTAGAAAATGGTGGAAATATTTTCTGGAGATCAATTGCTCCAAAACCAGGAACATCCCAGTATGCTGTGGATAGAAATGGTAAGAGTGATGAAATCCATATTGCAGTTTTTGATGACCTTGGAACAGTTACTGGAGTCAAGGGAAATCTTCTTGAGAAGCATATTGGACTTTCCAAAGCATCTGATGCAGTAAGTGCTGTAAATTCTCCAAGAAAAATTTTCTGGAAGAATCATGTTGCTCAATTCTCTGCAAATCTTTATATTGGAGATAATCCATCCGATGAAGGAAATAATGCAGAAGTATATTCAACAGCATTCTCAACTGGATTCACTCCAAATACAAATGCTCAAGGTTTATGGAACTTAGAAGCACAAGATAGAGAATTCAGTGCTATTGGAAATAAACTTTACATTCTTGGTGGTGGTGTTGACTACAGTACCAGTGGAGGAATGAAGGCAGAATTAGGTAAGATTCTTAATGCTTACGATAAATTCTCAAATAGAGATGAGATTGCAGTCGACTTCTTAATTCAAGGACCTAGTGGTGGAAATGACATTTATGAAGCTCAAAATAAGGCATCACACTTGATTTCTATCGCAAATCAAAGAAAAGATTGTATTGCTGTTATTTCACCATATAGAGAAGGTGTTGTAGATCAGACAAACGCTGAAACACAAACAAACAATATTATTGAGTTCTTCTCAACACTTGGTTCTTCATCTTATGCAGTATTTGATAGTGGATATAAGTACACCTATGATAGATTTAATAACAGATTCCGCTATATTCCTTGCAACCCAGATGTTGCTGGATTGATGGTAAGAACTGGAATTAATGCTTATCCTTGGTTCTCACCTGCAGGACAACAAAGAGGAATCCTGAATAATGCCGTTAAACTGGCATACAATCCAAATAAGGCGCAAAGAGATCGTCTCTATCCTCAAAAAGTTAATGCAATCATCAATCAACCTGGTTTGGGAATTTTACTCTTCGGTGATAAGACCGCACTAGGATATGCATCTGCTTTTGATAGAATCAACGTTCGTCGCCTATTCTTAACTGTTGAGCAAGCACTTGAAAGAAGTGCTCAAGCACAACTATTTGAACTGAACGACGAACTCACAAGAGCAAACTTTGTAAACATTGTTGAACCATATCTCCGTGATGTACAAGCTAAGAGAGGTGTTTATGACTTCCTCGTAGTTTGCGATGCTTCAAACAACACTCCTGAAGTTATTGATAATAATGAGTTTAGAGCAGATATTTATCTGAAACCAACAAAATCCATTAACTATGTAACACTAACCTTCATTGCTACACGCACTGGGGTAAGTTTTGAAGAAGTTGCTGGCAGAGCTTGATTAGATAAATTAATTACAGAAGGAGGACTCAAAAATGGCTACGTACAGAACTATTTCAGGATTTAAAGCTGCCTTATCTGGAGGTGGCGCAAGACCTAACCTATTTGAAGTAAGTATTCCTAATTTTCCAGTTGCTGGTTGGGATGATATTGAATTCAACTTTATGTGTAAGGCAGCAGCTCTGCCTGCTTCAAATATGGCTCCAATCGAAGTTCCTTTTAGAGGAAGAATCTTCAAAGTTGCTGGAGACAGAACATTTGATACTTGGACTGTTACTGTTATTAACGATGAAGATTTCGTTCTAAGAAGTTCATTTGAAAAGTGGATGAACTTAATGAGTAAACTTGATAACAATACCGGTGCTACTAACCCAGCAGCATATATGGTAAATGCTAATGTAAGTCAACTCGGAAGAGGAGCTGCTCAGGGAAGATTCTCTGAAAACAATGACCCATCAGTAGATGTAGTCTCTGGTGGTGGTGTTACTCCACTAAGAACATATCAATTTATTGATATTTTCCCAACCAATGTATCAGCAATTGACCTTTCATACGAAAGTTCAGATACTATTGAAGAGTACACTGTTGAATTCCAGGTTCAGTACTGGACTGCTGGAGCAGTTGGAGATCAAACTGGAGATCTTATTGAGTAATAAATAGTAAAGATAGTTCTTTAGTATTTAATTATGGCAAAACTTTTTGGTTTTTCTATCGAAGATAGTAAGCCAGAATCAAAAACAACGTTATCCCCCGTTCCCGTTAATAGCGAGGACGGGGTTGACCATTATTTGAGTTCTGGTTTTTTTGGCACATCTATAGATATTGAAGGTGTCTATAGAAGTGAGAATGAATTAATTCGAAAATATAGAGAGATGTCACTTCATCCAGAATGTGACAGTGCCATTGAAGATATTGTTAACGAGGCAATCGTATCGGATTCAGATGATTCTCCTGTTCAAATAGAACTATCAAATTTAAATGCAAGTGAAGGTCTAAAGAAAAAAATTAGAGAAGAATTTAAATATATTTTACAACTTTTAGATTTCAATAAAAAATGTCACGAAATCTATAGAAATTGGTACATTGATGGGAGACTTTATTACCATAAGGTTATTGACTTAAAAAATCCAAGTCAAGGAATTCAGGAATTAAGATATATTGATGCTTTAAAGATAAGATACGTAAGGCATCAAAAAAAGGAAAAAAATAATTCAAATTATGTTGGCGTCAAAAATGATTCCAATTTAGATCTGTCATTTCCAAAAATAGAAGAATATTTTGTATATACTCCAAAAGGAAATTCATCCATTACATCTTCTTCTTTTTCCGATGGTAGTATAAAGTTTTCAAAAGATTCTATTACATACTGCACTTCGGGTCTTGTTGATAGAAATAGAGGTATTTGCTTATCATACTTAAACAAAGCAATCAAGTCTCTCAATCAACTTCGTATGATTGAAGACTCTTTAGTTATTTACAGATTGTCAAGAGCACCAGAACGTCGTATTTTCTACATCGATGTTGGCAATCTTCCTAAGGTAAAAGCAGAGCAATATCTTCGTGACGTTATGATGCGTTATCGTAATAAGTTGGTTTATGATTCTGCTACTGGCGAGATTCGTGATGATAAAAAGAATATGAGTATGCTTGAAGATTTCTGGCTTCCTCGCCGTGAAGGTGGTAGAGGAACTGAGATTACAACTCTACCTGGTGGACAAAATCTTGGAGAATTGACTGATGTTGATTACTTCAAAAAGAAATTATATCGTTCTTTAAACGTCCCTCCAACAAGAATGGAAGGGGAAGGTGGATTTAATCTTGGACGTTCTTCCGAAATTTTAAGAGACGAACTTAAATTTACCAAGTTTGTTGGAAGATTGAGAATGAGATTCTCAAATATGTTCAGTGATATTTTAAAAACTCAATTGATTTTAAAGAATATTATTACTCCAGAAGATTGGGAGGAGATGCAAGAGCATATTCAATATGATTTCTTATATGATAATCATTTCTCAGAACTCAAAGATTCTGAATTACTTACTGAAAGATTAAATCTGGTTGCAACAGCAGAACCTTATATTGGAAAATATTACTCCCAAGACTATGTAAGACGTAAGATTTTACGTCAAACTGACCAAGAAATTATTGATCAGGACTTACAAATTGAATATGAGATTGAGAATGGAATCATTCCAGATCCAAATGCTCCGATGGAAGGAGATATGGGTGGAGGTGATCCAGGTGCTGCGGGAATGGATTTGGGTGCTCCGATTACAGAACCAGATGTAGAGGCACAATCTAAAGTTGTTGAACCTCCCAAGGGTGGTGAGATATAAATAACTACAAATTAACTTTTATTTTTATGGAAGAACTTATGGATATGATTGTGACTGATGAGTCTCCATCACAAATTAGCGACAAGATTAAAGATATTCTTTTCGCAAAAGCATCAGATAGAGTTGATTCTCTTAGACCTATTGTTGCATCTAATCTTTTCGGACAATCAGTAGAAGAAGAGTGATATGAAATCATATAAGCAATTTATCTCAGAATCGGTTAATATTGCTGGCGATTTCACAGGAAATCTTTATATCAACTCACAAGCAGAACAACCACAACAAGTCGGTGAAGAATATGTCGCTGATGTAATGTGGAACGGAAGTTTATATCGCTTAGAATTAGTATCTAAATCTGGAATTCCTTCTCCAAGACAACTTGGTGAGCAGTTGCAATCCGAGTATCCAGGAGCAATTGTTCATCAGATTTATCCAGTCATAGAAAAGAATTTGAACATCAAAAACTCACAAAGATACCATCCGTCAAAGTTAGAATGGATTGATTAATAATGGCTATTTGGAATAAAGTTGATCAAGATTATTTAAATCAGGAAAGATCTCTATTTGAAGTTTATAATGTAGCAACAAGAGATGGTGAGCAAGTTACAATTGATAATCCATTTCCAGTTACTTTTCCTCCTATAGCAACTGATGCCTTTGGTAGACTGAGAACGTCTACTCCACTTACACTTTTCGATTCATCTCACAGATATAGAGATAATAATCTTTGGAGTAGTTTAGTTGTTGGTACTGGTTCCACAGTTGGATTTTCAACGACACAAGGTTTGGTAAATTTGACTGTTGGTGTAGGAAGCACTGCATCAATTATTAGAGAAACAACAAAAGTATTTTCATATCAACCTGGAAAATCATTGCTGACATTGAATACTTTTGCAATGAATCCTGCAAAAGAAAATCTGCGACAAAGAGTAGGGTACTTTGGTGCAGACAATGGAATGTATCTGGAACTTGATGGAAGTAATTTGCATTTTGTGGAGAGAACTCTTGTCCCGGGAATTACAACAGAAACAAGAGTAGCACAAGCAGACTGGAATATTGATACGATGCTTGGTGAAGGATATCTAAATCCATCGGGAGTTACATTAGATATTTCCAAAGCACAGATTATGTGGATGGATATTGAATGGTTGGGACTTGGAACCGTAAGATTGGGATTTGTAATTAATGGTAAGTTCATTCACTGCCATTCATTCCATCACGCAAATATTATCAATACAACTTATATTACAACGGCATCATTACCTTTGAGATATGAGATTTCTAATACTGGAATTACAACCAGTGCAAGTACACTCAAACAAGTTTGCTCTTCTGTGTTATCGGAAGGTGGATATGAACTTCGTGGATTACAGCAAGCAGTAGGAATACCAATCACCACACCAAGAACTCTAGCAACTGCAGGAACATTTTATCCCATAATTAGTTTGCGTCTCAAAACTTCACCAAATTTTTTGGATGCAATTGTAATTATCACGGCACTTTCAGTAATGCCAATTGCTACAGGTGCTTATAATTGGCAGCTTAGAGCAGCTGGCACTACTGGGGGAGGAGATTGGGTAAGTGCTGGTGATGATAGTGCTGTGAGTTATAACATTACTGGAACTTCTTACACTGGTGGAAGAATACTTGGAAGTGGATTTTTTAGTGCTTCAAATCAAGGAACAACTCAAATTGATATCCTCAAAGAAGCACTGTTTAAGTTTCAGTTAGAAAGAAATGGACTAACATCAACACCTTTTGAAATTACTCTTGTTGTTGCTGCAGGTGCTAATAGTAATACAGTAGTTGCTTCTATGGACTGGGAAGAAATCAGTAGGTAACTTATACTTATAAATAGACAGATAATTGATTTTCTTTAAAGAAAATAATGTCATATATTCGTTACGACAAAGATAATGCTCAGGTTGTACCACAACCTGGATTCACAACAGTAGTTGCTTTTGGTTCAACAGAAGGATGGTCAACTATAACTTATGAAGAATGGAATGCTGATTATATTGCATATGAATATAACAGTCCAGCTGGTGTAGGAACTAGAACTCCAGCGCCATATCAAAGATATAGATACGATCCTATAACTGGGATAAATACTGCCGTCTCTGTTGGAGTATATCAAAGACACGATGAAAATAATGTTGCGATATACACATAATAAATATAAATAACGAACCAACAAAATCCGATGAAACTCATTAGAGAAGAAATAGAAAAAGTTCAGGTTCTTACCGAAGAGAAAAACGGTAAGAAAAATTTATACATTCAGGGAGTATTTTTACAAAGCGAATGTGTAAATCGTAACGGTAGAATGTATCCTTTTTCAATTATGGAAAAGGAAGTTAATCGTTATAATGAAAACTATGTTCAAAAAGGTCGTGCTTTAGGAGAACTCGGTCACCCCGATGGTCCTACAGTTAATCTTGATAGAGTTTCTCATAAAATCGTCTCTCTTGAACAAAAGGGAAACAACTGGGTTGGAAAGGCACAAATTCTTTCTACACCAATGGGAAATATTGCACAAGCACTTTTAGGTGATGGCGTCTGTCTCGGTGTTTCTTCTCGTGGTATTGGTTCGTTAAGAGAAAACAATAAGGGATATAAAGAAGTTGGTGAGGATTTTATGCTTGCCACTGCTGCCGATATTGTTGCTGACCCTTCTGCTCCCGATGCTTTTGTTCAGGGAATTATGGAAGGTAAAGAATGGGTATGGGATGGTGGAGTTCTTCGTGAAAAATATGCACAAAGAACTATGGACCAAATCAACTCATATTCTAGACAAAGAAATCTTGATGAACACAAGATTGAATTGTTCCAGAATTTCTTAAATTCCCTGTAATAAGTGGAATTTATCATTTTATAAATAAATATAGATTTAAGTACAGGTAAAACGGAGAGTTCAAATGTCTCGTGGTACAAATTTACAAGAAATGGAAGTAGGCACTAAGCAATCCAGAACTGCTGTCAATGCTGGTGCAAAGGCAGGTGAAGCAATGTCACACTCAAATGCTTCTGGAGTTTCTACACCTGGTCAAACAGGTAACTGGGAAGACCTAGGTGGACCTACCCCAGACAACTATAAGGTTGATGACGATTCTGCAAAACTAAAAGAGCCTTCAGGTCTCAAGTCTGTTTCAGCAGTTACTAAGGGTGCTAAGGGTGCTGAACCTATGAAGGTTCTTAAGAAGTCAGATGCCATCAAAGAAGATGAGGATCTGGAAGATGAAGACCTGATTGAAGAAGAACTCGAAGAAGAAGAGACTGTTACTGAAGCTAAGAAGAAAGATACCGAAGATGATGAGGAAGGTGACGAAGAGGGAGATGAAGAGGAAGGTGATGAAGAGGAAGAAGATGATGATGAAAAGAAAAAAGTAAAAGAGTCATTTGATATTGAAGAAGATCTACAAGCTCTTCAAAATATCAATGAAGAGGAAGGACTTTCCGAAGAATATCAAGAAAAGTCCAGAATCGTATTTGAGTCTGCTTTAAGATCAAAAGTTGCTCAAATCAAAGAAGCTCTTGAAGAGCAATATGAAGCTCAGTTTGAACAACAGATTATTGAGTCTGTTGAAGAAATCAAGAGCGAACTTCAAGAGAGAGTCGATGCATATCTTGAGTATGTTGCTGATGAATGGATCACTCAAAACGAACTTGCCGTTCAGGCAGGTCTTAAGGAAGAACTCACAGAGTCATTCCTTTCTGGCATGAAGAATCTTTTTGAAGAACATTATGTACAAATCCCTGAAGAGAAATATGATGTATTAGAGAGCATGGTAGATAAACTTGATGAAATGGAGACAAAACTCAACGAGCAAATCGAAAGAAACATTCTGCTCAACAATCGCCTCTCCGAGTCGGTTGCAGATAGAATTTTCGATGAGATCTCTGAGGGACTCGCAGTCACTCAGAAGGAGAAGCTCGCTTCACTTTCCGAAAGTGTTGAGTTTGAAAGTGAGACACAATATCGTGAAAAACTAGAAACGCTTAAGGAATCATATTTCCCTAAGAAGACAGTTTCTGAACAAGCAAAAGTTGAAACCCTTTCAGAGGGAGTAGATGTTGCAGTTGAATCACATTCACCTGCGATGAGTGCTTATCTCAGAACACTTTCAACAGTTGCAAAAAACTGAATTTAATATTAAATCAAACGTAAACATCCACAAAAAAAGGTACAAGCAAATGTTCCATTCCGAGCATCTGCAGGAAAAGTGGGCACCCCTTCTGAACTACGAAGGTCTTGATTCAATCAAGGATTCACACAGAAAGGCTGTAACCGCTGTCCTGCTCGAAAACCAAGAAAAGTTTTTAAGAGAAGAGAGTGCATTCCACAATCAAGGAATGCTTTACGAAGCCCCAACCACAAGCACAGGAACTGCTGATTTGAGCAGTGGTGTTGGTGGTGCTGGTTTTGGAGGCGCTGCTGCTGCAGGCGGTCCTTCAGCTGGTTTCGACCCCGTTCTGATTTCACTAATCAGACGTTCAATGCCTAACCTCATCGCTTATGATGTTGCAGGCGTTCAACCAATGACTGGTCCTACTGGACTTATCTTCGCAATGCGTTCCACCTATGGAACCGACCGCGATCCTTCAACTGCTGATGAGGCATTCTACAACGAAGCAAATAGTGCTTTCTCTGGTCAGAACTCACAAAACAACCTATCAGACGGATTCACCAATGGTGCCGTTGGTATGGGTACAACTTCCCCCCAAACTGGAAGCAACCCTGGACTTCTAAATCCAGATGGAGAATCTGAACTTCTCTATACAACTGGTCAGGGAATGAGAACCGATGAGGCAGAAGCACTTGGTAGCTCAGGCACTACTTTCAACGAGATGTCATTCTCAATCGAGAAGATTCTTGTTGAAGCAAAGTCACGCGCTCTGAAAGCCGAGTACTCACTTGAGCTTGCTCAAGACCTCAAGGCAATCCACGGTCTGAATGCTGAAGCGGAATTAGCAAACATTCTCTCAACTGAGATTCTTGCTGAAATCAACCGTGAAGTCATCAGAACCATCTATAAGGTTGCTAAGTCTGGTGCTAGAAACAACGTTGCTACTCCTGGAGTATTCGACCTCGACATCGACTCAAACGGTCGTTGGAGTGTTGAGAAGTTCAAGGGTCTTCTGTTCCAAATCGAGCGTGATGCAAACGCAATCGCTCAGCAAACTCGTAGAGGAAAGGGTAACGTAATCATCTGTTCTGCAGACGTTGCTTCCGCTCTAAGCATGGCTGGTGTTCTTGATTACACCCCAGCACTCAATGCTAACCTCAACGTTGATGATACTGGCAACACCTTTGCTGGTACTCTGATGGGCAAATTCCGCGTTTACATTGACCCATATTCAGCAAACACAAGTAATGCTCAGTATTACACTGTTGGATACAAGGGTTCTTCACCTTATGACGCTGGTCTGTTCTATTGCCCATATGTTCCTCTCCAGATGGTTCGTGCCGTTGGAGAGAACACCTTCCAACCAAAAATCGGGTTTAAGACTCGTTATGGTATGGTTGCTAACCCATTCGCAGAGGGTGCAGCAAGAGGACTTGGTGCTCTTACCACCAATTCCAACGTATACTACAGAAGAGTACAAGTTAAGAACCTTATGTGATCCATTTGGTTTAAACCTACTTTTCTCAGAGGGTCTTCGGACCCTCTTTTTTTATCTAAATAGTTAGAAAAAAGATGGTAAAAACTCCTTTTTCTGGTCAAATTGAAAATAGAAATTTTCTTGCGCCAGTTGGATTTAAATTTACATTAAACAGAGCACCTAAAGTAGCATTCTTTGCAAACTCAGCAAATATACCAGATATTACTTTAGGAGTAGCAAATCAACCAACATATCTAAAAGATATTCCAGTTCCTGGAGATAAAATGGAATTTGGTGATTTCTCTTTGAGGTTTTTGGTTGATGAAGATTTATCCAATTATATGGAAATTCAAAATTGGATGAGAGGTTTGGGATATCCAGAGTCCTTAAAACAAATTCATGATTTTCAAAAAAATTATGAAAAATTTGAGCAACCACAAAAATCTCAAATGAACTTATATTCGGATGGAACTCTTCTAGTTTTAAATAGTAATAATAACTTCAACTTCCAGGTTATATTTCGTTCAATGTTTCCATATTCTCTATCAACTCTACAATTTGATGCGACTGAAGAGGACATTAATTACTTGACGGCAGATGTAAGTTTTAAGTATATGGTGTATAATATAGTTAATCGTAATGGAAAAGATTTATGAATTTTAATCTTGAATTAATTCAAGAAATGTGGGAAAAAGATTCAAAGATGGATATTGATAATCTTCATACAGAATCTTTGAATACTCCAAGTTTACATGCAAAATATTTCGACATTTATAATAATATTTTACTACTTAGGAAAAGAGCAGAGCAGCAAAAGAAAAATATAAAGCACGAAAGATATGAGTACTATTCTGGAAAAGCGGATCCTGATGTTTATGTGGAGAATCCATTTCCTAAAAAAATTAGGGATAAAGACTCTATGCAAAAATATTTGGATGCAGATGAGAAACTTTCTCAAATATCATTAAAAGTTGAATACTATGATATTATGTTAGGTTATATTGAAGACATTCTTAAAATGATTCACAATAGAACTTATCAAATAAAAAATTCAATTGAATATATGAGATTCCAATCAGGTTTGGGATGATACACTAAATACTCATAGAATCTTTATAATTCTATGAGTGACGTAATAATTCATAAGAAGAATGAGGTTTACATCAAGTTAGAATGTGAACCTCATATTTTGTATGAACTGCAAACACATTTTACTTTCGAAGTTCCAGGGGCAAAGTTTATGCCCCAGATGAGAAATCGTCATTGGGATGGAACCATAAGACTTCTTTCAGTTCACACTGGAGAGATATATGCTGGGTTGTTGGATAAAGTCATTGATAAATTAAAACTATACAATTACACTTACGAATTTAGAGAAAATAAGTTTTACGGTCTACCTTTTGAAATAAATGAGAATATTTCAAAGGAGGGTGTGAATGATTATATGAACTCTATATGCTCTCACAAACCTCGTTCTTATCAAATTGAGGGAGTATATAGTGCTCTAAGGTATAATCGAAAACTATTGATAAGCCCCACTGCCAGTGGCAAATCACTGATGATTTATTGCCTCGTAAGATATTATGTGGGTAAAGGGCAAAGAATTCTTTTAGTTGTTCCGACGACATCTCTGGTAGAGCAGATGTACAAGGATTTCCAGGATTATGGTTGGGATGCTGAGTCATACTGCCATAAAATTTATGCTGGGAAGGAAAGAGAAACTAAATCTCAAGTTATTATAACAACTTGGCAATCAATTTACAAACTTGAAAAGACTTGGTTTGAAGATTTTAATGTTGTGATTGGTGACGAGGCGCACCTTTTTAAAAGTAAGTCTTTAATTAAGATAATGTCAAATCTTCATCATGCAAAGTATAGATTTGGATTTACTGGAACATTAGATGGAACTCAAACACATAAGTGGGTATTGGAGGGGGTGTTTGGTCCTTCTTATAAGATTACCAGAACTATTGAGTTAATGGAGCAAGGTCATGTTTCTAAGTTGGATATTAACTGTATTGTATTAAAGCATCCACCTCAAAGATTTAACGTCTTTGAAGATGAAATACAGTATATTATAGGACATGAAAAAAGAAATAACTTTATTAAGAACCTTGCTTTAGATTTAAAAGGAAATACTCTTATTCTGTTTTCACGAATTGAAGCACATGGAGAGCCTCTTTTCAATTTAATAAATACTAGTAAGAACAAAAATCAAAAAGTATTTTTTGTTCACGGTGGAGTTAATACTGAAGAAAGAGAATTAGTTAGAGAAATTACTGAAAGAGAAAATAATGCCATCATAGTTGCTTCTTATGGAGTTTTTTCTACAGGAATTAATATTAAGAATTTGCATAATGTAGTTTTTGCATCGCCCAGTAAATCAAAAATTAGAAACTTGCAATCAATAGGAAGAGTCTTAAGAAAAGGATCAAATAAAGAGAAAGCAATACTTTATGATATCTCTGACGACTGCACTCACAATTCAAAGAAAAATTATACACTAAATCATTTTATTGAAAGAATAAAACTTTACAATGAAGAGCGATTTAATTACGAAATAATCACAATTAACATATAAGACTTATGGAAGAAGATTTTTATGCAACAATAAAGTTGAAAACAAGTGAAGAAATATTTGCTAGAGTAATGCCTTCTGAAGAAGAGAATGACCATTATCTAATACTGATTAATCCAATTCAAGTTTCCGAAATAACTTCTAGAAAGGGGACTGTTGGATATAAGGTAGAGCCTTGGTTGAAGACAACAAGAGAAGATATGTTCATTATTAATATGGAACAAGTACTAACAATATCAGAGTCTAATGATATCGATATTATTATGATGCATCAAGAATTTTCTAGAAAACTTTATAATGTTAAAAATGGAAAACCAAATCTTTCTAGAAAACAAGGATATATCTCTAGTGTCACTGAAGCAAAAGAGCTCTTAGAGAAACTCTATAATAATAGCTAATTGATATTCATCATTGGTGACAAGGCACATTATATACGAAATTAGATACCCGTGTCAAGTCTTGTGTATAACTTTGTTCGGTGGTATAATTAGTTTTATATATATTTGAGTATTTTATGATTTCCACTTCAAATGTGAAGATAATTCAATCCGAACCAACTCCGATAATGACAAAAAGAAAAAGGTCGGAGCACTACGTCAATAATAAAGAACTCTTGGAAGCAATGGTTCTTTATAGAAAAAGCGTAGAAGCTTCTTACAAAGAAAAGTTTAATGAAGACTTGACAAAGTTACCAAAGCAAGAAAGAGGTAAGCATTGGGAAGGAAAACCGCCAATCCCAAATTACCTTGGCGAATGTTTTTTAAAGATTGCGACACATTTATCTTATAAAACAAACTTCATCAATTATATTTTTATTGATGATATGATTTCTGATGGTATTGAAAATTGCGTTCAGTACATTCATAACTTTGACCCAGCAAAATCAACAAACCCCTTTGCATACTTTACTCAAATTATTCACTACGCATTTTTGAGAAGAATTCAAAGGGAGAAGCGTCAATTGGAGATTAAGAACAAGATTCTAGAGAAGACTGGATATGATGAAGTCTTCGTGGATGACAACCAGATTGACGGCGGCAACTATTCCGACTATAATAGCATCAAGGAAAACGTTCAGATGAAACTTCGTTATTGATGAAAATCGCAATCATCACAGATACTCACTACGGTGCTCGTAAGGGTTCTAAATCATTTCATGATTATTTTGAGCAATTCTATAAGAATGTGTTTTTCCCGACGCTGGAACAGTACGGGATTGATACAGTCATCCATATGGGAGATGCTTTTGATAGTCGTAAATCTATTGATTATCAGAGTCTTGAATGGGCAAAACGAGTGGTATTTGAACCATTGAAAAATTGTAATGTTCATATGATTGTAGGGAATCATGATACCTACTATAAGAACACTAATACAATAAACTCTCCGGAACTTTTGTTAAAGAATTATCCGAATGTTAAAACGTATAGTAAACCAACAGAGATTTGTGTTGGTGACTTAAATATACTTCTATTACCCTGGATTAACCAGGAAAATGAAAAAGAAACTTTAAAACTTGTTAAAAAGACATCCAGTAAAGTTGCTATGGGGCACCTTGAACTCCAAGGATTTAGAGTTAATCGACAAATCGTCATGGAACACGGGTTGGATAGTAAATTATTCGATAAATTCGACCGTGTTTTCTCTGGGCACTATCATACTAGATCGAATGATGGAAAGGTTTTTTATCTGGGAAATCCATATGAAATTTACTGGACGGATGTAAATGATACTCGTGGATTTACTATCTTTGACACTGAAACTCTAGAGCACTTCCATGTAGATAATCCATTTAAGATGTTTTATAACATTTATTATGAAGATACTCTTTCAAAAGATTTTCAGTTTGATGAATATACAAATAAAATTGTTAAAGTAATTGTTAGAAAGAAAACTAATCCAAAAGAATTTGAAAAGTTTCTTGATAAACTTTATGAATCAAATGTTCAGGATTTGAAGATTGTTGAAAATTTCCAAGTTCAAGAAGTTGAAGACATTAGTCATTTTGAATCAGAAGATACTTTTTCCATACTAGATAGATATATTCAAGAATCAGAAATTGAATTAGATAAATCAATCTTAAAAAATCTGATTCGTGAAGTTTATCAGGAAGCGTGCGAAATGGCATAAAATGTTTATAATTACGGTAGATGGTCATGAAGAACAGGGTGCATATTCTGCAAAAAGTGAAGATGGTCATCAGATCCTTTATATGTTTGAACAGGAAGATGATGCCAGTAGATTTGCTATGATGTTGGAAGATAAAGATTTTCCAAAAATGAGAACTATGGAAATAGATGCTGATATTTTAATTCAAGCCTGTGAAGGAAACGGTTATGAATATGCCATTTTTACTTCAAATGATATTGTAATTCCTCCTGATAATATAGAAGAAGATGATTTTATTTAAAACAATTCGGTGGAAAAATTTTCTTTCGACTGGAACCCAATTTACGGAAATTAATTTCCAAAAAAATAATACAACACTAATCATTGGATCCAATGGTGCTGGTAAAAGTACTGTTTTGGATGCTTTGACTTTTTCTCTTTTTGGAAAGTCTTTTCGTGGTATCAATAAACCACAACTCATTAATTCAACAAATGAAAAAGATTGTTTAGTTGAAATTGAGTTTTCTATTGGTAAAAATAATTTTTTAATTCGCAGAGGAATTAAACCAAATATTTTTGAGATATATAAAAACTCATCTTTGATGGATCAAAATGCATCTGCCGTAGACCAGCAGAAGTGGTTTGAGCAAAATGTTCTGAAAATGAATTATAAATCTTTTACTCAGATTGTGATTCTTGGTAGTAGCAATTTTGTTCCTTTCATGCAATTGACTCCTTCAAACCGAAGGGAGGTTATTGAAGATCTTTTGGATATTAAGATTTTTTCTCATATGACAGTTGTTATTAAAGAAAAACTTAGAACTCTTAGAGAGGATATAAAAACTTTAGAACTTAAGAAGTCTTCTTTTAAAGATAAAGTTGATTTACAAAAAAACTTTATTGAGGAGTTGGAAAATCTTAGTAATGCCAATATAAATGCTAATAAAGAAAAAATTGCCAACTTAGATACTGAAATTGGCATTTATATCGAAGAAAATAATTCTATAGAAGAACCTCTTCAGGAACTCATCCGAGAGCAAGAATTAATTTCTGGATATGCCGATAAACTTCGTAAGTTAGGAAATCTTAAAGGTAAAATATCGCAAAAAGTATCTACGATTACCAAAGAGCATAAGTTTTTTACTGAAAATACGGTTTGTCCTACTTGTACACAGGAGATTGATGAGACCTTTAGACTAAATAGAATTACAGACGCTCAAAATAAAGCAAAGGAGTTGCAATCTGGTTATAAAGAACTAGAGGAGGCAATTAAAGAGGAAGAAGAGCGAGAGCGTCAATTTACTTCTCTATCTAAGGAAATTTCAAAACTAACTAATGGCGCTTCTCAAAACAACATTAAGATTTCTGGGTGTCGTAGACAAATCAGAGACCTTGAACTTGAAATTCAAACTATTACCGAGAACATTGCAAACCGAAATACTGAACATGACAAGTTAGAAAAATTTAATAAGAGTCTAACTCAAGTTTATGATGAATTGTTATTGAAAAAAGATTCGATACAGTATCATGATTTTTCATACTCTTTATTAAAAGATAGTGGTGTAAAGTCTAAGATTATCAAAAAGTATTTACCATTAATCAATCAACAGGTTAATAGGTATCTCCAAATGATGGATTTTTACATTAACTTTACTCTTGATGAAGAATTTAATGAAACTGTCCAGTCTCCAATTCACGAAGACTTCTCTTATTCTTCTTTCAGTGAAGGTGAAAAACAACGAATAGACTTGGCACTTCTCTTTACCTGGCGTGAAGTTGCCAAGTTAAAAAATTCAACTAATACAAATCTATTGATTCTCGATGAGGTATTTGATAGTTCATTAGACGGTTTTGGTACAGAAGAGTTCCTTAAGATTATTCGTTATGTGATTAAAGATACTAATGTGTTTATCATTTCCCATAAGACTGGAATGGAGGACAGATTTGAAAGTGTCCTCAAGTTTGAAAAAGTCAAAGGTTTTTCGCGTATGGTGTCCTGATACACCAAAGAACAATGAACACTCCAAATTGGCAGCATCACTCTAAGAAAGAACAGAAACGAAAACTTAAACCACAAGCACTTCGACAAGCAAAAGCACGAAGACAAGCACTCAAGAAGCGTCTCAATCAACGAGACGCTTCTTTTTTATAAATATCTAAAAAGTGTCTGCTAATATGAAAACCTTTAAAGAGTTTATGATGATTGCTGAAGGTATGTCCATGAAGGATTTTAAGGCAAATCGTAGAAATATCAAGCGTAGAGAAGATTCTACAGATGCCAAGAAGAGAGGTCACGTAGGTAAAGAATGGTATAACAGTGGTAGAACGTATTCTCCAGATGAAGCAAAGAGAAGTCGTGCAAAGATTGATGATGAAGAAAGATCTACAAGACATCGTAGTTCTATAGACCCTGAGGGTGATGATAGTAACTACTCTGCAGACAAGACAAAGAATCCTAAGAAACTCCGTAAGCAAAAAGCAATGGGAGAACTTGGAGAACAGTATATTGATGAAGCAGAAGGTTCTTATGGACAAACTCCAAAGGCAAGGAAAGCATTTGGAGACCTTGCTAATAAGAGAAGAACAACTCCAGCAAGTGGGTTCTCAAAAAGGGGTGAAAAGACTGAGAAAGTAAAATCTGCTCAAAAACATTTTGACAGAACTGGTAATCCCGATGCTGGAAACAGGGGTAAGAAATCCACCAAACCTGCTTGGCATTCTTATCAAAGAAGTAATATGACTCAAAAAGATAGAAATTATCTTCGTGGACAATCTGAATATGGTCACGTTGCATATGATGGAGAAGGTGGTGGTGGTTCAAAACCAAAAGGTAAGAAACTTGAAAGACAGAGAAAAACTGGTGTAAGTGCCGACTGAGGTCCACTTTTGAAACTGTCCACTTGGAGGTCTCAGGACCTCCTTTTTTTGTATAATAGTCTCATACGAAAGAAAACAAATGCCAGTTCTCCACGAAATCAAATCTCAACTTGCCAAACTGCTTGCCACTGAGGATCTCGTGGTGGAGCATAAAAAGGTCTCTACTGCCTGCTTCAACGTTCATACTCGTGTTCTGACTCTGCCTCTTTGGGAGAAGGCAAGTGGCACCGTATATGACCTTCTGGTAGGGCACGAGGTGGGTCACGCACTCTTTACTCCTGATGAGGATTGGACAGAAACTGTAAAAGTTCCTCAGCAGTTTGTGAACATCGTTGAGGATGCTCGCATTGAGAAACTGATGAAGCGTAAATATGCTGGTCTCTCTAAGACTTTTTTCAATGGGTATAAAGAACTGAATCAAGATGATTTCTTTCAGATTGGTGATGAGGATATTTCTACTTTTAATCTTGCTGACCGCGTAAACCTTTACTTCAAGGTCGGTAACTTTGTGACTCTGGATTTTAATTCTGAGGAACAAGAGATTGTCAATTTGATTGTCGCAACCGAATCTTTTGCTGATGTTCTGATTGCTGCTGAAGAACTTTACAAGTATTGTAAGAAGGAAAAGGAGAAGGAACAAAAAGTCGCTGACTTTGATGCTCACGAAATGAGTGGCAATTCTCAGTCTTCTTCTGGAGAAGTTGTGGAAACTAATGAGTCTTCTTCCGAACAAGATGGAGATGTTGATAATTCTCAACCCAAAGAATCTAAGGAGGAAGATGGTTCAGGTGGAACTGCTCAGGGAGACCAAACTCCAGTCAATTCTTCTGATGGCGATGAGAATGAACCTGAAGTTCGTACTGCTGATTCTCTGGAAGAAAAGATTCGTAATCTTGTAGGCAATGATCCATATGAGAATACTTATGTGGAAATTCCCAAACTAAATCTTGACACGGTTATTGGTAAAAATTCTGATGTTCATAAGGAGATTGATAACTCTTTCTCTCATCAACAAAAAATTCATAATGAGTGGGCATCTTCACATGGGGTTACTCCATCAAATCTATACAAAGAAACTGACCTTGAGTTTATGAAGTTTAAGTCTTCTGCTCAAAAGGAAGTAAACTATCTTGTGAAAGAGTTTGAGTGCCGTAAAGCAGCAGACCAGTATGCTCGTGCTTCAACTGCGCGTACAGGAGTTCTTGATACCACTCGTCTTCATACCTACAAGTATAATGAGGATTTGTTCAAGAAAGTTTCTGTAATTCCTGATGGTAAGAATCACGGTCTAGTGTTTGTTCTGGATTGGAGTGGTTCTATGTCCGATGTGATGCTTGATACCTGTAAGCAACTCTTCAATCTTGTATGGTTCTGTAAGAAAGTTTCTATTCCTTTTGAGGTCTATGCTTTCACGAATGAATGGAGGCGTGGCGAGTATGATTATCAAAATGATCGTTATCTTGCTGCTGATCGCACCCCACATTATGAGAAGAAAGAAAGTCTTTTAATTGTGGATGAAACCTTTTCTATGATGAATATGCTTAGTAGCAAAGTATCTGGCAAAGAACTAGAGCATCAACTTATTAACATCTGGCGTCTTGCTTGTTGTTTTCGTAGATCTTATAATTGTTCCTATACACATCCAGCTCGGTTGTGTTTGTCTGGAACTCCCTTGAATGAGGCAATGATTTCTCTTCATCAGATTCTTCCTAAGTTTCAAAAAGACTATAAACTTCAAAAGGTTCAGTGTATTGTTTTGACTGATGGTGAAGCAAATCCTCTAACTTACTATAGGGAAATCAAATCCAAGTGGGAAAAAAATACATATCTTGGTAGTTCTTATGTTTATCCAAATTCTACATTTCTCCGTGACCGTAAACTCGGCACAACTTATAAATTTGACAATGGGTATCATTCCTTCACAAATATTCTAATTAGAAATCTGCGAGATAAATTTCCTTCTACCAATTTTATTGGAATTAGGGTTCTTGAAAATCGTAGTGCTCAGCAATTTATTAAACTTTATCATTCTCAACTTGATAAACAGTTTGATAAAATCCAAAATGATTGGAAAAAACTGAAGAGTTTTACTATTACAAATTCTGGATATCATGCATATTTTGGAATGTCATCTTCGTCACTTTCTCAGGATACTGAGTTTGAGGTTGCTGAATGTGCTACTAAATCTCAAATTAAAAGTGCATTTGTAAAATCTCTTAAAACCAAAAAACTAAATAAAAAAGTTCTTGGTGAGTTTATTTCCTTAGTTGTATGAAAACTAAATTTCCACTAGAACATATACTAAAATACGACACTAAAGAAGTCTGGATTAAATGTGATAGCAGCATTACTGCTATGGGAATACCAGCACTTGTAGAAAAATACTATCCAGGTTATACTGGACACATTGCCAGTTCCGACTACCTTGAGAAACTCAAGAACCAGTTGGCGAACTGACCACTGGGGGTTCTTGAAACCCCCATTTTGCTTTATAATGACTAGGTTGAAACAAAACACAAATGACTCTCTCTTCTGACTACATCCGCTCCTCCCTTCAAGCACTTTATGGCAATAACATTGCTTCTAGTGATATCCGTGCTTGGTGTGTTATGAATGATGAAAATTATCAGACTGTTGTTAAAAAACTTGCTAACTATAAGACTACTCGCGGTCGTTGGAATCTTGAAGTGACTCAAGATCGTGTCGAAGAGATTGAACGTTCTTATCAAGCACCTGCCGCCCTTCCTGCTGTGGAACAAAATCTTATTCCTGAAAAAGATGATACTTTCGTCAAGTTTGGTAACTTTGCTGATGTTAAGAAAATTATCCAGTCCCGTCTCTTTTACCCTACGTTCATTACGGGTCTGTCGGGTAATGGTAAAACGTTCAGTGTGGAGCAAGCGTGTTCTCAACTGAAGCGTGAAATGATTCGTGTAAACATTACTATTGAAACTGATGAAGACGACCTTATCGGGGGTTTCCGCCTTGTTGATGGGAATACTGCTTGGCACAACGGTCCCGTCATTGAGGCACTGGAGCGAGGAGCAATCCTGCTTCTTGACGAAATCGACCTCGCTAGCAACAAAATTCTGTGTCTCCAATCCATCCTTGAAGGCAAAGGTGTCTTCCTGAAGAAGATTGGTCGCTGGGTCAAACCTGCTGCTGGATTCAACGTGATTGCCACTGCAAACACCAAGGGCAAGGGTTCTGATGACGGTAGGTTCATCGGCACCAACGTGCTCAATGAGGCGTTCCTAGAGCGTTTCCCTGTGACCTTTGAGCAAACCTATCCTGCCCCTGCAACAGAACAAAAAATCCTTGAGGGTATTGCTCTGGACCTTGGTGTGGAGGATCGTGAGTTCTGCAAGCGCCTGGTGGATTGGGGTGATATCATCCGCAAGACCTTCTATGATGGTGGTATTGAAGAAATCATCAGCACCCGCCGCCTGGTTCACATCATTCGTGCCTACAGCATCTTTCAAGATAAGGCAAAGGCAATTCAAGTGTGTGTAAACCGCTTTGATGATGAAACCAAGCAAGCATTCTTGGAACTGTACGACAAGGTTGATGCTGACTTCCAAATGCCTTCGCAACCTGAACTGACTGTAGAATATATTGACGAACAGGTGGCAAACTGATAGAATATGGGGAGGTAAAACTATCTCCTCTTTTATTATGGATGAGCACCCTTACGGAACCGAATACGTGTTCTCAATCAATTCTAATGATATGATTCAAATTGAAAATAAACCTGTAAGTATGACTGATAAAAAAAATCATCTTTGGAAATATAACGAAGATAAAATCCTTAAGGATGTTGAAGACTATGTAACTACTACTTATCACGGTCATTACTGTGGTGATACTGATGGTTATGCCGACATCCAGACCATTGACCTTATGGCAGCAAAGAAACTAGCAGCAGGTTTCTGTCAGGCAAACATCCTAAAGTATGGTTCTCGTTATGGTGATAAGGATGGGCGTAACAAGCGTGATTTGATGAAAGTTATTCACTATGCTATGCTTCTACTTCACTTTGATGGGCATTATACCCGCAAAGATAACGGTCTTACCGAATTCCGTTGATTATGAAACTTAAAGAAAAAACTATGAAACTGTCTGATAAAACTCTGACTCTGTTGAAGAATTTCTCTTCTATCAATCAGTCTATCCTTTTTAAGGAGGGAAATAATCTCCGTACCATTTCTGTGATGAAGAATATTCTCGCAGAAGCAACCATTGATGAAGAACTTCCTAAGGACTTTGGAATTTATGATTTGAATCAATTTCTGAATGGATTGAATCTTCATCAAAGTGCTGAACTTGATTTTCAGAATGATGGTTATGTTGTAATCAAAGAAGGTAAGTCTCGTTCCAAGTATTTCTTTGCAGATCCCAATGTAATTATTACTCCACCCGATAAATCAATCAGTCTTCCTAGTGAAGATGTTTGTTTCATTCTCGATACCAAAGAACTTGATAAACTGCTGAAAGCAGCATCTGTATATCAACTTCCCGATTTGTCTGTGGTTGGTGAGGCAGGTGTAGTAAAACTGGTTGTTCGTGATAAGAAGAACGATACTTCCAATGATTTCTCTGTGATTGTTGGAGAGACTGATGAAGAGTTTTCTTTCAACTTTAAGGTGGAAAACATCAAGATTCTTCCTGGAAACTATGAGGTTGTTATCTCTTCTAAACTTCTTTCTCGTTTCAAAAATACATCTTACGATCTAGTTTACTACATCGCCCTAGAACCCGATAGCACATTTGGATAATGAAGCATATTCTCTTTACACTTAAAAAATGTTCTCCTGATCTTCTAGATGATGAGAACTATGTTAGAGATGTTGTCTATCATACATCCACAAAATGCAATTCAACTCTACTTGCATTAAACTCTCACAAATTTGACCCTCAAGGTGTAACTTGCGTTGCTATGCTTGCTGAAAGTCACATTAGTATTCATACTTGGCCCGAGATGGGAATGGCAGTGTGTGATATTTTTACTTGTGGAGATCATTCAGATCCTCAACTTGGAGTTGAATATATGAAAACTCAATTTGGTTCGGAGGAAATTATTTGTAGTGAATTTGTGAGACCACTTGAATGAAAGACTGGGAAACTCTTTTCAACAATCTTTCAGATTCCGAAAAGGATAAACTAGCAATTCTTCGAGTGATGGAGTGTTCTAATGGATGTATTCAATATGCATTCCGTGACTCCGAATCACACGCTCTTTCTCTTGAAGAAACTAGAAAGGCAATGAAGTTTAGTATGTCTTGTATGAAAACAATGTCTATTCCATTTAAGGATAAGACTATTACTTTTGAACCAGAGACTGAAGAACTTTTTCGTCAAGTGAGAGAACTTTACATTAGTGGAGTCAAATTTAATAATTCTGAAGATTATCAAGAGTTTATCCGTGCTTCTGGTGCCACTGCTCGTGCTTGTGGTGAGGAAAGAATTGTAAAGGCAAAAAATATTCTTGAAGAAAACATTGACGATATTCCCTCCCATACACTAGAATGGGGGGTGAGATACCTTCTCAAATTTTTAAAATGAACATCTTTGTGACTTCTTCTGACCCTTGGGAATCTGCCAGGGTTCTTCCTGATAAACATATTGTTAAAATGCCCCTTGAAACTTGTCAGATGCTTTCTATTGTTGCTTCTGACAAGTGGGGGCACGGTTTCGGCACTCTTCCCAAAGCAGATGGTACTCCCTATGCGACTGAGAGGGGTGCTTTTCGCAATCATCCCTGTACCAAGTGGGCATCAGAGTTTGTGATGAACTGGCAGTGGCTCATCGCTCACGGATTCGCCCTCTGTGAGGAGTATGCGGCACGCTACGGCAAGGTTCATACCTGCTTCCACACGCTCCTAGCAGCACGGGAAATCTTCCCTACAGGCGATTCTGGAAGGTCCTCTAGCAACGACCCAACCCCCTTTGTGAGGGCAATGCCAGATGAGTACAAATTGGACACAAGCATTTCTACATTTGACGCATATAAAATGTATATTGCTTCTAAACCTTGGGTATGTGATAATTATATTCGTCTTCCCCACCGTAAACCTGACTGGATTTGATTATGAGTGAAGTTAATTTTAAAAAGCATAGAGTATTTCGGGAGACTAATTCTGTTATTTTTTATGACATCTCTGTAGAAGATTCTAATGCATCAGATTTAGTTGTTCATACTGGACCTGCTATTTCTCCTCCTGATGATATTGTTGGAGCAAAACAATTTTATATTCACTATCATCAGATAGACCATAATCGTGTTTTATCTGGTCTTCGTACATTTGAATTAGTGAATCCAGAATGGAAATATCCTTATCATATTGTGCATCTTAATCGCAGTTCTGGTGCTCTTGTAATTCCTGTTGGAACTTATCATCGTAGCATCTCAGGAGAAGATGGTTCTATCGTCATCAATCAAGCAATTCGTGATGATGATTTTAGTTCAGAGACGGAGTTTATTCCCGTTTCTTCTGGACAAAATGCAGAGTTGTATCGTATACTGGCTTACGAAAAACCAGTGATTCACACTATCGGGGAATAATTTATTATGCGGGATGAATTCCTGTGGGTTGAAAAATATCGCCCAAAGACAATTGAAGAATGTATTCTACCAGAGGCAACAAAAAAGACATTTAAAGAATTTCTAGATAAAGGAGAAGTGCCAAACTTGCTACTTTCAGGTCCTCCTGGTGTTGGAAAAACTACTGTAGCAAAAGCACTTTGTAATGAGTTGGGAGTTGATTATTATGTCATCAATGGATCTGATGAAGGACGATTTCTGGACACGGTACGGAACCAAGCAAAAAACTTTGCTTCGACCGTCTCACTTTCTTCGTCTGCAAAACACAAAGTTATCATCATTGACGAAGCAGATAACACAGGAAACGATGTACAACTCCTCCTACGGGCAAATATTGAGACGTTTTATAACAACTGTCGATTCATCTTTACCTGTAATTACAAGAACAAAATCATTGAACCACTCCACTCAAGGTGTGCTGTTATTGATTTCTCAATCAATGGAAAGGCAAAAGCAGAACTTGCTGCTGCCTTCTTCAACCGTCTCAGGAATGTTCTTGAGGAAGAGGGTATTGAATATGATCCAAAAGTTATTGCAGAACTAATAAACAAACACTTCCCTGATTGGAGGCGTGTTCTTAATGAGTGCCAAAGGTACTCAACTAGCGGTAAAATCGATTCCGCAATTCTTGCTTCATTCTCTGATGTAAATATCAATGATCTCATTAAAAGTCTCAAAGAAAAAAACTTTACCGAAGTTCGTAAGTGGGTCGTCAATAATCTTGACAATGACTCTAGTGTACTTCTCCGTCGTATTTACGATGCTCTTTCTGTATCCCTTGAAAACGCTAGCGTTCCTTCTGCTGTGCTTATTATTGCTAAGTATCAGTATCAAATTGCATTCGTAGCTGACCAGGAGATTAACCTCCTTGCTGCATTGACTGAAATTATGGTAGAATGTAACTTTAAATAAAAATTATGAACGTAAAACTAATTCGTATGTGGTCTGGTGAAGATGTTATTGCCGACCTGATTGATGATAAAACTGATGTTGGTGAAGAAGTAATTGTTATTTCTAATCCTATCGTTGCTATTCCTACTGGACAGGGACAATTAGGATTTGCTCCTTGGTCTCCTCTCCTTAAAGGAAAGGGTGAAGAATTGGAGATTACTAAAAAATATATTGTTTATATCGCTGATGTTCAAGAACAAATTGTAGATCAGTATAATCAAATGTTTTCTACTATTACCACTCCACCATCTAAAAAATTAATTCTATGAAAAAGCATCAAATCAAATCTCAATGGTATTACATTTTTTGGGGTTCGATGGCAGTTGCTGTAGTTGGTGGGCAAATCTATGTCGGACTTGGATATCGTGAGATGGCAGAAGCAAGTAAGTCTTCTTCTATTACTGTAACTTGCGTTCCTCCTTATGTACCACCTTCTTCATATACTTCTAGTAAAAATAAGACAGGAGAGTTTGAATGATTAGTCAAAAACAATTAAAAACTCCCCTGAGGTATCCTGGAGGCAAGTCTCGTGCTTGTGTCAAGATGGATACCTATTTTCCTGATCTTCGCAACTACAATGGATTTCGTGAACCATTTCTTGGCGGAGGAAGTGTAGCAATTCATATTACCAAAAAGTATCCCAACCTAGATATATGGGTTAATGATTTATATGAACCTCTTGTAAACTTCTGGCAGCAACTCCAGATGTTTGGGGAGGATCTTAAAAACGAATTGGTTGATTGTAAACTTGCTTACAATACCCCAGAATTGGCAAGAGAATTATTTACAAAGTCAAAGGGACATATCAATGATGAGTCTGAAACGAACTTTAATCGTGCTGTTGCTTTCTATATTGTTAACAAATGTTCTTTTAGTGGTCTCACAGAAAGTTCATCTTTTTCAGAGCAAGCAAGTAACTCCAACTTCTCAATGCGAGGAATTCAAAAACTGCCAGAGTATTCTCAGTTAATTGCTAATTGGCGTATAACTAATTATTCGTATGATTATCTGATGGATGGGGATAAGGGAGTTTTTATGTATCTCGATCCTCCTTATGACATTAAGGACAATCTCTATGGGCGTAAGGGATCAATGCATAAAGGATTTGATCACGATAAGTTTGCTTCTGATTGCGACTCTAATAATATGGATCAATTGATTAGTTATAATTCTGATCAACTTGTAAAAGATAGATTTAAGAACTGGAAAGCTGCTGAGTTTGATTTGACTTATACAATGCGTTCCGTTGGTGAATATATGAGAGAACAAAAACAACGTAAAGAACTCTTACTTTTTAATTATGAAATGTCTAGTAACATTGTATAAAGCAGGCACAGTCTTCAAAGAGGAAGTGATTGCTAAAGATTATAAGGATGCCAAGGAAGTTGCTCTTGCTCGCAATCCGAATGCTACAATTGTAAGTGTGACGGCAGTATTTTGATTATGGAACTTAAAGATTGGTTGAATTCTATTAATTTTACTAAAGAAGATTTATCCGAAGAAGTAAAAGATTACCCACCCTTTATTATCAATAGATGCTTATCTGGACATATTGATTGTGTTCTTTATGCAAATGAGATGAATATGAATCATCATTTGTCTAAGGATATGCAATACGCCTTTTATCTAAATGCTCTTAGGAAAAAGAAGAGATTTTCTCCTTGGATGAAAAAGGAAAAGGAAAAAAATCTTCATCTTATTAAAGAATACTATGGATATAGTAATGATAAGGCTAGTCAAGCACTAAAGATTATAAATAAAGAACAACTTGAATTTATCGAGAAAAAACTTGAAAAGGGTGGAAAAAAATGACAAATACAATTGAACCTCAAGTGGAGTGGTCTCCTAGTATGATGGTTGAAGTTATTCTAAATGAACCTGATGATTTTCTAAAGGTTCGTGAGACTTTAACTCGTATTGGAGTGGCATCAAGAAAAGAGAAAAAACTCTATCAAAGTTGCCACATTCTACACAAACAAGGTAGATACTATCTTGTTCATTTTAAAGAACTGTTTGCTCTCGATGGTAAACACGCAAACTTGACAATCAATGATGTTCAGCGTAGGAACAGAATTGCTAGACTTCTATCTGATTGGGGTTTGATTACTTTAGTTAATGAAGATTCTGCAACAGATATTGCACCTTTGAATCAAATCAAAGTTCTTGCTTATAAAGATAAGAATGATTGGATTCTTGAGCAAAAGTATAATATTGGTAAGAAAGGAAAGGCAGTAGAAACCGAATAAATAAGTATGAGACCTTTCGTGCGGTCTCTACAAAAGTCGGAACACCCTAAAAAGAGGTTCGGTTTTTTCCGTACCTCTTTTTTTCATATCTTGTATAATTAGTATTGGATGCCGAAAGGGTCCACAAAATATAAACTCGCTTTTAAAGGAGCTACTATAATGACTAATCTGATGAAGTATCAGGCTGCGGATCTTCCTGCTTTACTGGAAAGAATCAATCGCAATACAATTGGACTGGATGAATATTTTGATCGCATCTTTAGTCTCCATGAAACGACTTCTAACTACCCTCCCTATAATCTAGTTCAAGTTAGTAATGTAGAGTCACGATTAGAACTCGCACTTGCAGGATTTAAGAAAGGAGAAGTCTATGTCTACACACAAGATGGCAAACTCTTTATTGAAGGTCAAAAAGAAGATAAGGAAACGGACACCAGGTATGTCCACAAAGGTTTGGCTCAACGGAGTTTTACACGCTCCTGGACACTCTCTGATGACACGGAAGTTAGATCAGTTGATTTTGAGAATGGGCTTTTGACTGTAACTCTTGGTAGAATTGTTCCCAATCATCATAAACGTAAGGATTATCTATAAATATAATTGAATATCGTCGGCGCTATGCCACGGGAGGTAACTGGCAAAATCCAGTTGACACCTCCCTTTTTTATTGCTAGAATGACCGTGATGAAGAGAAAAAAACTATGACTGTAAAATTAGTTCTTCTTAAATCTGGAGAAGATATTATCTCGGATGTTAAAGAAATGGTGGTTGGTGATGAGGAAAGTCCCAGGGTTGTTGGGTATTTTCTAGAGAAACCTTGTTCAATCAGGATGAAAAATCCTTCCGACATTGTTTCTGATGAAGATAGGTCTTTTCAAGTTGCTCTGTTTCCTTGGATTCCTATTTCAAAGGACACAACGATTCCCATTCCATCGGACTGGGTTGTTACTATCGTGGAACCTGTAGATAAATTGGCAGAAATGTATAGAAATCAAGTACTGAAAAATGGAAAACAAAACGATCAAAATTCTAGCACTGTTGAACAACCTGACTCTGATAAGTCAGATTGAAGAAGTTGGTTCTGATATTGGAGAACCAGATTGTAAACTAGTTAAACCCTTTCTTATAAAAGAACCTCAAATTGAAGGACTTTCTAGAACATTAGAACCATTTCTAATGGGAGTTACAAAACAAGATACATTTATGATGAGTTCGGACAAGATCCTTACTCTTGCTGATCCAACACCAACACTTCTTGAAAAATACGAGGATTTGATTAAGGAATGAGATTCTACACTAATGTGCAAATGATCGGGAATCAATTTCTCGTTCGTGGATATGATAATGGAAAAAGTGTTATGTTTAAGGAGGAATATTCTCCTGTTCTTTTTGTTCCCTCAAAAAAAGAAACAAAATATAAGACATTGGAGGGGGATTGTGTAGAAAAAATTATTCCTGGCACTGTTAGAGATTGTAGGGATTTTTATAAGAAATATGAAAATGTTGATGGATTTAAAATCTATGGCAATGATAGGTATGTCTATCAATATATTTCTGACAAGTATCCTGAAGATGAGATTAAGTTTGATATAAGTAAAATCAAACTACTTACTATTGATATTGAGGTTGCTTCTGAGAATGGATTCCCAGATCCTAAAAACTGTGATGAAGAAATTCTTCTAATCACTGTTCAGGATTATTCTAATAAGAAAATTATTACTTGGGGAACTCGTCCTTTTAACAACAAACAAGATAATGTTACATATCATCTTTGTGAATCTGAGTATGAACTTTTAAACAAGTTTTTATATTACTGGGATAACAATCCTCCAGAAGTAATTACTGGGTGGAACATTCAGTTCTATGATGTTCCTTATATTTGTGGAAGGTTGACTAAAGTTATTGGTGAAAAGCGAATGAAAAGTTTTTCACCTTGGGGATTGATTACTAAAAAGGAAGTATTCGCAAACAATCGTGAGCAAGTATGTTATGACATTGGTGGAATTTCTCAACTAGATTATCTGGATCTTTATAAGAAATTTACTTATAAAGCACAGGAATCTTATCGTTTGGACCATATTGCCAATGTTGAGTTGGGGCAGAAAAAACTTGACCACTCTGAGTTTGATACTTTTAAGGACTTCTATACTAAAGGGTGGCAGAAGTTTGTTGAATATAACATCGTTGACGTAGAACTTGTTGACCGTTTGGAAGACAAGATGAAACTGATTGAACTTGCTGTTACTATGGCATATGATGCTAAAGTAAACTATAACGATGTTTTTTATCAGGTTCGTATGTGGGATAATATTATCTACAACTATCTGAAGAAAAGGGATATTGTAATTCCTCCTAAAGACAAGAGTGAAAAGAATGAAAAGTATGCTGGTGCTTATGTAAAAGAACCTATTCCTGGAGTTTATGATTGGGTTGTGAGTTTTGACTTGAACTCTCTATATCCACACTTGATTATGCAATATAATATCTCTCCAGAAACTCTTCTGGATGAGAGGCATCCTAATGTTTCTGTCAACAAAATTCTTGAGAAGAAAACTAACTTTGAGATGTATAAGGATAATGCTGTATGTGCTAACGGTGCGATGTACCGAAAGGATGTTCGTGGCATTCTTCCTGAATTGATGGAAAAAATGTATGGGGATAGGGTTATCTTCAAGAAGAAGATGCTTGTTGCGAAGCAGCAGTATGAAAAGACTCCTACTAAAGCACTTGAAAAGGAAATTGCCCGATGTAATAATATTCAGATGGCAAAAAAGATTTCCTTGAACTCTGCTTATGGTGCTATTGGAAATCAGTATTTCAGATATTATAAACTTGCCAATGCTGAGGCAATCACACTATCAGGTCAAGTTTCTATTCGTTGGATTGAAAATAAGGTAAACAACTACATTAATAAAATTCTGAAAACAGAGGATGTTGATTATGTTATTGCTTCAGATACTGATTCTATCTACCTTAATATGGGTCCTTTGGTTGAACGTGTATACAAAGGAAGAGAGAAAACTACTGAGGGCATTGTCTCGTTCCTTGATGAGATCTGTAATGTGGAATTTGAAAAGTATATTGAAGGTTCTTACGAAGAATTGGCTGAGTATGTGAATGCTTATGACCAAAAGATGCAGATGAAGAGAGAGAACATTGCTGAGCGTGGAATCTGGACTGCTAAAAAGCGGTATATTCTCAATGTCTGGGATAGTGAGGGAGTTCGTTATTCTGAACCAAAACTCAAGATGATGGGTATTGAGGCAGTTAAATCTTCTACTCCAGCACCTTGTCGTAAGATGATTAAGGATGCCCTTAAGATTATGATGAGTGGGACAGAAGATGATGTGATTGATTTTATCTCTGATTGTAGGAAAACCTTTAAGAATTTACCGCCAGAAGAAATTTCTTTCCCAAGAAGTGTTTCTGATGTGGATAAGTATAAATCTTCCAGTGAAATTTATACAAAAGGAACCCCTATTCATGCTAGAGGTGCTCTCTTATTTAATTACTACATAAAACAAAATAAACTAACAAATAAATATTCGCTCATTCAAAATGGAGAAAAGATCAAATTTCTTTATTTGAAGAAACCAAATTCCATTCACGAAAATGTTATTTCTTTCATTCAAGATTTTCCCAAAGAACTTGGACTTGAGAAATTTATTGATTATGATTTGCAATTTGATAAGGCATTTTTAGAACCATTAAAAATTATCCTTGATTCAATTGGATGGAAAGTTGAAAAAACTTCTAGTTTGGAATCTTTCTTTTGTTAAGTATGAAACTACCTATAACACAAAAAGAATTTGAAAAAATAATGTCTATTTTAAAGACAGTTGATTATCAACTCTATGCTAAATTATGGACATATAAAATGAACAATATAAAGGAGATGAAGTAATGGAATTTTTAAAGGATATTGTAAAAGAGATTGGTGATGATTTCACTAAACTTGCATCTGAAATTGAAGAGACTGAGACTTATGTTGACACAGGTTCGTACATTTTTAACGCACTGGTTTCAGGTAGTGTGTTTGGTGGTGTATCTGGGAATAAGATTACTGCTATTGCTGGAGAGTCTAGTACTGGAAAGACTTTCTTCAGCCTCGCCGTTGTTAAGAATTTTCTTGATACCAATCCCGATGGTTATTGCCTCTATTTTGATACTGAGGCTGCCATTACCAAATACCTCTTGGATAGTCGCGGCATCGACACATCAAGGTTTGTCGTGGTTAATGTTGTCACTGTAGAAGAGTTTCGCACTAAAGCACTGAAAGCAGTTGACATTTATATGAAAAAACCTGAGGGGGAGCGAAACCCTTGTATGTTTGTGTTAGACTCTCTGGGTATGCTTTCTACAAGCAAGGAAATCAATGATGCTTTAAATGAAAAAGAAGTTCGTGATATGACCAAATCGCAACTTATTAAAGGTGCTTTCAGAATGTTAACCCTTAAACTAGGACAGGCAAATGTTCCACTCATTGTCACGAATCATACATACGATGTCATCGGAGCTTATGTACCAACAAAAGAAATGGGCGGAGGTTCTGGACTCAAATACGCAGCAAGTACGATCATCTATCTCAGCAAAAAGAAAGAAAAGGATGGAACAGAAGTGGTCGGCAATATTATCAAAGCTAAGACTGCTAAGTCGCGTTTGAGTAAGGAGAACAAAGATGTTGAAATCCGTTTGTATTATGATGAGCGCGGCCTTGACCGTTACTATGGTCTTCTGGAACTTGGTGAACTTGGTGGACTCTGGAAAAATGTAGCTGGACGATATGAGATTGATGGTAAGAAACTTTATGCTAAACAGATTCTCAAAGAACCTGAGGTTTACTTCACTGAGGAAGTAATGCTACAATTGGACGAAATTGCACGAAAGGAATTTAGTTATGGAGAAAGTTGAGTTTCTAATTCTTAGAAACCTTTTGTATAATGAAACCTATGCTAGAAAAGTAATACCTTTTATTAAATTTGAATACTTTGAGGATCAAAATCAAAAAATTATATTTGAAGAAATTTCTAAATTTATTCAGGAATATAATCAACTTTCTACCAAAGAAGTTCTTCTTATTGAAGTTGAAAAACGAAATGATGTAAACGAATCTTCCTTTAAGGAACTTATTCATCTCATCAATTGTCTTGATGATGTTCCAGTAGAATTTAATTGGTTAATTAAAAAAACTGAGGAATGGTGCCAAGAACGTGCAATTTACTTGGCACTTATGGAATCAATTCATATTGCTGATGGAAAAGATGATAAGAAGAGTGTGGATAGTATTCCATCAATTCTTACCGATGCTCTTTCAGTGAGTTTTGATACTCACATTGGTCATGATTATCTTGAAGATTATGAAGAACGATACGAATCTTATCACCGTAAGGAGGAAAAAATTGAATTTGATCTTGAATACTTTAACAAAATCACGAAAGGTGGTATCCCTAACAAAACTCTTAACATCGCTCTTGCTGGTACGGGCGTCGGGAAATCTCTATTCATGTGCCATGTGGCTAGCTCCGTCTTGCTCCAAGGACGGAACGTTCTGTACATTACGATGGAAATGGCAGAAGAACGCATTGCTGAAAGAATTGACGCAAACTTACTGAATGTTCCTATCCAAGAGATTGCTAATCTTCCAAAATCGATGTTTGAGAGTAAGGTGAATAATCTGGCAAAGAAGACTCAAGGAACTTTAATTATTAAAGAGTATCCAACTGCTTCTGCTCACTCTGGACATTTCAAATCTCTTCTCAATGAACTTGCTCTTAAGAAGTCATTTAAACCAGATATTATCTTCATTGATTATCTTAATATTTGTGCTTCCAGCAGGTATCGTGGAAACAGCACTGTTAATTCTTATAGTTACATCAAAGCAATTGCTGAAGAACTTAGGGGACTCGCCGTTGAGTTTAATGTCCCGATTGTTTCCGCTACTCAGACCACTCGTTCTGGGTATTGCTTGGACTTGAAAACACAAGTTCAAACACCGCAAGGTATGAAAGAACTTTCAAATATTCAAGTTGGAGATTTGGTGCTTTCTAATACTGGATATAATGAAGTTCTAAATGTCTTTCCAAAATCTAAAAAGAAATCTTATAAGATTACTTTGGATGATGGTAAAGAAATCATTTGTAGTGAAGAACATTTGTTCCCAACTCAAAATGGTGAAGTGAATATCAAAGGGGGTTTGAAAGAAGGTATGTGTCTTTATGTAAAGGAATAGTATGTGTAAGTTCTACTTCTTATAAATAATAGTAGTATAACTTACTGATATGAAAGTAAAGATTTATTTGATTACCAACACAGCAGTCAATCCACATATGTATTATGTTGGATTGACTAAAAATGAATTAAATAGAAGATTACAAGAACATATTACTCTTGGAAGGCACGAAGGAAATAAACTTCTGTCTGATGCTATTATTGAATATGGTAAAAGAAACTTTACTATTGAGGTAATAGAAGAAGTTGATGAGAGTGAAGCAAGAATAAAAGAAGATTATTATATTCGCAAATATAAATCTCATTATAGAGATGGGTGTGGATATAATATGAAATATGAAACTTGCAATCATGAGAAACACTATCACGGAGCAAATCAAGAACTAATAGAAGAGAATATTAGAAATGGTAGGGTGTGGAACTATGGAATAAGTTTTTCTACACAATCAAAAGAAAAAATGAGAAAAACTAAAAAACATAGATACTCTCTTGGTCTTTATACTAAATTTAATACAAACCATACACAAGAAACAAAAGATAAAATATCAGAAAGTAAAAGAGGACAAAAACTTACAGAGGAACATAAAAATAATATTTCTAAATCTTCTGTTGGTAGAACTTGGATTTATAATCCAGAGTTAGATGAAAGAAAGTTTGTAAAACAGGATGAGTTGGAAATGTTCTTGGAAAGTGGTTGGAAGAAAGGTAGGTTATAAATAAACTTATAGTGTAAAAAAAAAAAATGGACGCACAAGAATTTCGTAGTCTTCAAGAAGCATATATGGAAGTTGTTAGTAACAATAATGAGTTGAGTGAAATGTCTTATAAAAAACTTCCTGTCGGCAAAATGATGAGAAAAGTTGAATATAGGGCAGAAAGAGAAGCAGATACGAGAGCAGATGCAGAAACAGCAGACACAACTGCTTTTATGAGTCATAATCGGGCATTAAGAGCACACAAACGCGCAGAAAGAAATAAAGAAAGAAGCAATAGAATGATAAATGTTGCTGATACTCATAGTAAGAAAGCAGCAAAGGCAAAATCAAAACTTAAAAAAGAACAAGTAGACCTCTACGACATCATTCTTTCGCACCTTCTTGATGAAGGATATGCTGAAACACCAGAAGCAGCAGAAGCAATTATGGTGAATATGAGTGAAGAGTGGAGAGATAGTATTATTGGTTGATAAAATCATAAAATCTTTCTCAACCACTCACCTTGCTTTTGGTGAGTGGTTTTGTTATAATGTGAATAGGTAAAAACTCTATGATGCTGAAAAAAATTCTAAAAATTGAAGAACTTGATGAAAGAGAACTTATAGATATTGAAGTGTCTGGAAATCATTTGTTCTATGCGAATGCTATTCTCACACATAATAGTAGTTCTGATGTTGAACTTACCGATACTTCAGAGTCATTTGGTCTTCCTGCTACTGCTGACTTGATGTTTGCTTTGATTTCTACAGAGGATCTTGAAGGTCTTGGGCAGATTCTTGTAAAACAACTTAAGAATAGGTATAATGATCCTACCATTCATAAGCGTTTTGTGATTGGTATTGATAGAGCAAAAATGCGTCTTTATGACTGTGAACAATCTGCTCAAAATGATATCCTTGACAATAAAAAGGAAGAAGAGTATGATTATGAAGAAACAAAACCTAAAAAATCATTCGAAGGATTTAAGTTTTAAATATGACTCAAGTTATTGATACAAACAAATATATTGAATTCGTTCGCCAAACTACAAGTCCAGCAAGTACCAACTACGCAGATCTTCTTTCTCGTTTTACTGAGTTGGAAGCAGAAAATGATGTAGATGTACCTCGTCTTCTTACTGCTGCTCTTGGTATTGGTGCAGAGGCAGGTGAGTTTACTGAAGTTGTGAAAAAAGTTTTCCTTCAAGGCAAACCTTATAATCTTGAAACTCAGTTTCATTTGAAGCGTGAACTTGGAGATATCTGCTGGTATCTTGCTCAAGCGTGTATGGCACTTGATACTAACTTTGAAGAAGTTCTTCAAATGAACTATGAGAAACTAAGTGCTCGTTATCCTGAAGGTGCTTTTGACGTATGGAGGTCGGAGAATAGAAAAGAAGGTGATTTGTAATGTTATTGCAAATAAATAGACTTAGTACAACCTAAGAGTATTCAAATGAAAACTATTATTAGCTTAATTATACTCTTATCTTTTTGTGGAGGAGCATTTGCGTGTCCTCTTCACACGCAAAAAGAAGAACCTCAGCAAGAAAATACAAGAAGATAAAAAAGATGAGGTTTCAATATGTACTTAGGTGGTTTTACCTCATTTTCCAAAAGCAGGGAACTGTTTGCCCAGTGTGTGGTGGATGCACTTGCCACACCTGCAAATGTTGAAAGTGTTGTGAATACATATTGAGAAGAAAATTTTTGATTTATATTAGAGAGAAGAAAAAAAATGAGCAAAGAAAAACAAGTAACAGTTAAAATGGATGCTCGTCAAGCAGCAGCAGTTCGTCAAGTTCTATTTGATGCTCAAAAAGGTTACACTTATAATGAAGTAAGTGTTCCTCCTCGCATTACTGATATTCGTTCAGTAGTTCAGCAACTTGATGATGGTATTGGTTCCGTGATTTGAGTTTAAATATTTGACCCTATAGGGTCTATTGGGGAATTAGCTCAGTTGGTAGAGCGCCTGCTTTGCAAGCAGGATGTCAGCGGTTCGAGTCCGCTATTCTCCATTCTAAATACTTAAAAAGTATTAATAACTGATGGCTACTAGTGCTACAGAAACTGCCAAACAGGAAAATGGTTCAAGAGTTTTTTTTGAATCTGTAATTGAAACAGGGAAAGAACCCTCTGATGCAGTTATGTTGAAAGTTTATGATGGTTATAATGCAGAATGGAAAGAGACTTATAGGAAACAAGTTGCCGCACTAAAAAAATTTCTAGGTTCCAATAAGGGATATGAGTATTCTAGAGATTCTGGAATAATGCCTTATATTGAAGGTATAGCTAAAAAGGATTGTGGAGTTTCTGTTAAAGATAGATGGAATCCTATGGATATTGTTATGGTTAAAAAAAATATGAAGAAAACAATTGAAGGGACAATAAAGGAACTTACAAATATTGATGGAATTAGTAAGCAAGCAAACCTTTCTCTTTTAAATACTTATATGAAAGAGGCGTTGGAAGATAAGACATTAATCGGCGTTTCTTTAAAGGCAATATCTAAGAACAAAAAAGTTGCCAGTGTAGAACTAGCAAATATGGGTGGAGATAAAACTGGTAGAGTTGACATTGATCTTATTGCTGGTTCTTTAAAATGCACTCTTACTTTGGGGAAAAAACAAAATTATTTGTTCGATACTGGAGAACTTGGATTTGATTTAAAAACTGAATCTGGAGGTCAAATACACGGGCAGTCTAGAAATTTTCAATACTCACAAGCAAGAAATGTAGTTCAAACTGATTTAACTCCAAAAGGAAAAGATGCTGGAGCAAAACTTGGAAAAGTTTCTAGTGTTGCGATGGATAAGTTTTTTTCTGATTTAGGAATGAGTAGACCATCTTCTGCATCTAAACATCCACATATTCCTGCTGTTGGTAAATGGAATGATACTGATAAAAAATATTGGATAAATTTATTTAATACTTTGAAAAATAATCCTATGATTGATTTTGGTGAGGTTGCTGTATATCAAGATGGTAAAAAAATAGGAGATACTTTCGAAGATATTCTAGAAAATGCAATTATATATGAAACGAACGCGAGTGATAGAAGTTCTGCAGGAAGGTTCTCTTCAAAACTTATAGCGATGGAGTGGGCAAATACTTGGGTAAAAATTTCTAAAAAAGGTGAAATGAAAAACTGGTGTAGAGTTTTGTATTATGGTGCAAAGAAAGAGTTTGGTTCGGCAAATGGTCCATTTTTAAAGATATACTAAACAAATAAATAAAGGTATAATAACAAACAATATGAAGAGTTTTTCAAGATTTTTATCAGAAGCAACGCAATCACAAGCATCTCAGCAGGCTCAAAAACTGGGTCTGAAGGGAGACGGTCACGGAGGATGGTTGGATCGTTCCGGTAAACTTGTTGCTCGTACAGATAAAGGAAAACTTAAATTTACTGATGGTCGCCAGGCAGCAGCACAGGAACCTGAGGCAGCACCAAAACAGGCGGGAGCAGCACCTGTAGCACAGCAACCTCAAGCAGCACCTGCACCAGTTCCTGCCGCACCCCAGGCACCAGGAGCAGCACCTGAAGGGCAACCAGAACAAGAACTACCCCCTTTGACTGTTGTGTTTGGTCGTTTCAACCCACCAACAGTAGGTCACGAAAAACTTTTAAAGTCTGCTAAGAGAATTTCATCTGGTGGAGATATTAAGATCTATCCATCAAGATCTCAAGATCCAAAGAAAAATCCTTTGGATCCAAGTAAGAAGATTAAGTATATGAAGTTGATGTTCCCAGAATTTAAAGATAACATCATCAACGATCCTGATATGAAGACTATTTTTAATGTTCTTGTTGCAGCAAATGAAGATGGGTATACTAATGTAAATATTGTTGTTGGATCCGATCGTCAAGCAGAGTTTGAAAATCTTGCACAAAAGTATAATGGAGAACTCTATACTTTTGATCAAATTCGTGTAATTTCTGCTGGAGTTCGTGATGCTGATGCAGAAGGTGTAGAAGGAATGTCTGCATCCAAAATGAGAAAGGCAGTTATGGATGATGACTTTGAATCATTCCGCAGAGGAACACCAAAGACACTTGACGATGGAGACACTCAAACTCTATTTGATGCTGTTCGTCAGGGAATGGGTGCAAAGAAAGTAAAGGTCAAAAAAGAAAATTATCAACTTTGGCAGATTGCTCCAAAATATGATATGAAAAACCTTCGTGAGAACTATGTGAGAGGGAAAATTTTTAGAATCGGGGACAAAGTTGAAAACTTAAATACTGGATTGGTTGGCGAAGTAATGCGTAGAGGAACTAACCATCTTATCTGTGTAACTGAAGAAGGTTATATGTTTAAGTCTTGGATTAAGGATGTTATGGAATATACTGAAGTTAAGATGGATAGGATGTATAGAGCACCAGGAAAACCAAATACCTTAGCAGGAACAACAGGATATCTAAAGTATGCTGTTAAACAAACTCCTGGTTCTACCTTAGGAAAGGAAAATATTCAACCAGGTGGTAAGGCATTCTTAAATTTCATAAATAAGTATAGAAAAAGTAAAGTAAGTGCTTAGAACAAGATGTCTACAAATCCTCTGAATGATATCTCCAAAGTATATCTGGAGAATGTTGCTGCTGTTGAAGAAGGTGTAAGACCTGGAAATGTTGAAACTCCACTTGATAAAGCAGCATTTAAAAAGCGTAGAAGAAGTCTTGCTGGAAAAGAGAAAAGTGCGGAAGCAAGATCTAGAGGGCACAAAGGTAAAGAATGGTATAACAGTGGAAAAACTTATAGTCCTGATGAAGCAAAGAGAAGTCGTGCAAACATTGATGATGAAGAAAGAAGTACAAGACATCGTAGTTCTGTAGACCCTGAGGGTGATGATAGTAACTACTCTGCAGACAAGACGAAGAATCCTAAGAAACTCCGTAAGCAAAAAGCAATGGGAGAACTTGGAGAAGAGCGTATTGATGAACTCTTCATCACCAGAAAATCTCCAGAAGAAAAAGCAGACGCAAAGAGAAAGAAAAAAGTTGCTGAACTTATTCGTTTGATGAAGCACGCAAAGGATACATCTTCTGATGTTGCTAGAAGACCTGTAGCAAAAGAAGATTTTGAGATGGAAGAATCTGCAGTTCCAGGTAAACCTGCAGAAAAACTTGGTGCAGTAACTTTGATTCCAAAAGCAGAGCAAGAAGCAGCAAGAGAAAGAGCACTTGCAAAAGCAAAAGCGATGAGAGAAAAGAAAGGAATAAAGAATGAAGAGTTTGTAGATCCAGAGCACGGTGAAGCACCAAGTGGAAGAAGTCCACTACAGAATGTTTCTGATCATCCTAAAGCATCTGTAAGAAAGAAGGCTGTAAAGGCATTCCGTGCTCAAATGGGTAAAGAATATGGTGGAAATTGGAAGTCAAGATCTAATGATCCTGTTAAAGAAGCACTTGATCCAGTAGGAAAAGAAGATGCTGATGTTGATAATGACGGTAAGAAGAATACGAAGTCTGATAAGTATCTTCTAAATCGTAGAAAGGCAGTTGGTAAGGCAATCTCAACTCAAGAATCAAAAGAAGTTAAGAAATGGTGGGATGATGATGGTGATGGAAAAGGTTGGGAAGAAGGAGAAGTTTCTGGTAAGTTTAAGAAAAAGAAAAAAGTAACCAAAGAAGGTTATTCAAACTGGAGAGAAGATTTAATTGAAGTTGTAGATAAGATCAAGACTAATAAGAGTGAAGAACCAAAAGTTACAGAAAAGCAAGTAAATAATAAAATTGATATCAATCCAAAACTGGATCTTGGAGAAGCAGTAGAAAACCTTGGTGGAACTCTTATTGAGATGATTGAGGTTGATGAAATGGATTATATTATTGAAAGTGCATATGATGAACTTCTGGAAGAAGGTTATGAGGATGATGACATTGAGGAAGCACTTGAGTATGCCTTAACTGAAGCAAAGGTAACTTTCGGTCACGATACTGCTCCTGAAAAGAAAAAGAGTGGTTTATTAGCAGCAGCAAAACAAAAGCTTGCTGGTGTTAAAAAGTCAGCAAAAGCAGCAGTTGCAAGAGGAGCAAGAAAGGTTGCTAAGGGTGCATTAGGTGTTGCGCGTAAGATGGAAGGTGGTGATAAAACTCCTAGTGCTGCTCACACTAAAACTAGAACTGCTTCAACCTATCGTGGTGCTGGTGCAGGAACTAAAGAAAAAGTAAGTAGTGGTTCTTATACACCACCAACTCAAAAGAAAGCAGAGAAACCATCTGATCCTTGGGAAGGAAGTGCAACAACTCCACCAAAACCAAAAGCAAAAACTAAAAAAGCAGCAGCACCAAAAGCAAAAGCACCTGCCGCACCAAAGAGAAAGAGAAAGTCGAAGTTAGACGATTTACTTGCATCAGTAAGAAATGAGAGTGTTCAAATTGATGAAAAGACTTTAACCGCTCCTGAAACAAAGGAAAAGGAAAGAATTGTAAAGTCTATGAAGAGTAAAGCATCTGATTTTGAAAAGAGATATCCTGGTCGTGGTAAAGAAGTGATGTATGCAACTGCTACTAAGATGGCAAAGAAAATTGCAGAACAATCTTTAGAACTTCAACCAAAAACTCAACCAGTTAAGCAAGAAGATCCTAAAGCAAAGTCAGCAGCTCAAAGAGCAAAATCTGCTGAAATTAATATTCTTCAAAGAAGACTTCAGGCAATTCGCCAAACTCCAGCAGGAACTCCTGTATCCGGAATTGGTGGGTGATTTCCTAAATAGGTGAGGATATTCTCTATTACGGAGGTCATTATGTCTGCAGTAGTATCAGTGGTAAAACCATTTCTTATTTCAATTGCAACACATCCAGCAGTTAAAAATCTTGTTATTGAACTTTTAACTAAGTATGTAAAAACGACAGATAATAGTATTGATAATGTAGTTCTTGAGGTAGTTAAGGAGAAACTCTTTACTCCACAAGCATGATTACCTGTTTTATAACTAATTGGGGAATAACTGTTGTCCTTGCTTTATTGTTAACTGCCTCCGAGTGGTTAGCAAAAACAAAAAGATTTAAGGAAAATGGATTATTAGATTTAACATCTAACTTTTTAAGAGTTATGTTACATAAAGGGGATCTAAAGTAAGGTCTCCTTTTTTTATAAATATTTCTAGCAAATAACTTTTACGGAAGAAAGAACATGGCACTCTGGGGAAATAATGATGCTAAAGGATCTGGAGGTACAGTATCTCTTGATTATGAAACCCTTACTGTAACTGGCACTGGAACTACATTTGGACAGGTTGGTGCTGCTGCAACTGGAGATGTGATTCGTTTTGGATCCAGAACAGGAACTTATTATGGCGATGCTGTGATTGTTGGTATTGCTAGCACTACTCAATTATCCATTGGCAGAACTTGTGGGTTGAGTGGAGCTGCTATTTCCGGAGTTCAATTTGATATAAGCGAACTTCCAAAGTATACAATCAAAGACAAAAGATATCAGCAATCCTTCACTGACCCAACTGAAACAACAGTTGCTGCAACCACTACTGCTTCTGCAACTGCTGGTATTGGAACAAACATCGTTGCAATTGCTAGCACAACAGGAGTTATCGCTGGAGATACTTTAGTTAGTGGTAGTGTTTCTAAAGTCGTTACTTCTATTGGTGCTACAACAGTTTCTCTTGCATCAACTATCGCGTCTGCAATCGCTTCTGGTAATACAATTAACTTTACTAGAATAAGTGGTGGATATGAGGCATCTGTTTACGGTGTCGCTGATGCAGGTATTGAAGATGCTCAAGGTACAGTATACGAATTAACCCATGAAGGTTGGGTTGGTATCCAAACTTATAATGATGCTGAAGGTAACCTAAGAGTTAAGAAGGAAGTTCTGGTTGCAATGTCTGGAATCACCACAGGAAATACTCCTTTATACGATAGCAATCCACTTGTTTGATAATATATGATTTTCAATGAGTTGAATGAGGATAATTTCCTTTTATTTGCAATTAAATATTATGAAAATCCTCAGGCAGTAACCAAGGAAGATTTTGAAAAAGATTTAAATCATTTTAAATATATTAAAAGACTATTGAAACGATATAAGAATACTGGTCAGTTAAAAACCCATCTTCTCTTAAATCACTTTATTATTCTTTATAATATATTTGGTGAAGCAACAACTCCAATGCTTTTTTATAAAATTGAAAAAGAGTTGTGGTCTGCTATGAAAACCTTTATTATCTTCCTTGGAAAACTGCCAGAATATCCAAGATGTTATATTCACGATATTCAGGTTGATATCTACTGCCTCTCCGAACTTTACAAGATCTATAATGGAAAAGAAGAAGATTGATAGGGTTATTGAAGCATTTCGTAATTATATAAGTTTGAAAGAGGAAGGAATGGGTGTTTCTGCCATTGGACCAACTAATAAAGTTGGTGATGGTGAAAAATCTCTTGGATATAATATCCAAACTGGAACACCTCCAGTCTTTAAGAAGAAAAAAAACGGTACGGTTGACTTCAGAAGAGTTCCTCCCTTGTATAGAAAGTGGGTAAAGAATAAATAATTTCAATACTACTTGAGGTATTTGTTCATAGGGGTAGTATGAGAAATAAACACCTCAAAAGAAATGTTCAATCAAAATACATCCGCAGACACCAAAATTGCTGTATTGGAAGAACGTCTTTCTGCGTATGAAGTTATGATGCACAAAATTGACGAAGCAATACAGTTAATGGGAAAGACGAGTCAAAACATTAGTAAAATGCTGGCAGTTCACGAAGAGAAAATTGACCAGTGTAATAAAACTGATGATTTGCTTGCAAAAATGGTTAATGATCTAAAGGAAGAAAATGAAAAACAATGTGAATCTGTAAATGAAAAAATAGAAAAAATAGAAAATAAATTGGACGAGTTTGTAAAATATCGTTGGATTATAGTTGGCGTTTTTGCTGTTGTTTCTTTTGCTCTTTCGCAATCTCCTATGGTTGTAGATTTTTTAACCCCAGATACTTCGCAAATAGAAATAAAACAAAAATAAATAATTGAGTGTTGGCGTTAAAGCCAATGAAAACTCAAAAGAAAGTCACTCTCTACTCGCTACAAAAAACAACAAACTCTGTTGTAAAGTGGACTGGAATAATAACCTCTCTTTGTCTTGACAAGGTTCGATAATCTGCTAGAATACATAGACGCTTCAGTGTATCGTTATGGATTTTGTTGATGTTAAATACATCAATTTGGTTTCTTCCAGATTTCAAAAATTTAAAAAAGTAAAACACAACCTTTATAATTTTCGTTGTCCGATTTGTGGAGATTCTGAAAAAAATAAAAACAAGGCAAGAGGGTATCTATATCAGGTAAAAAATAATACCAATTTTAAGTGTCATAATTGTGGAGTAAATATCTCTTTTAATAATTTTCTTAAACAGATAGACCCCGTAATATACAAACAATATACATTTGAAAAGTTTAAAGAGGGTCATACTGGAAAAAACTTTACAGTTGACGAACCAATATTTAAATTTGAAAAACCAAAATTTAAATCTAAATTAGATTTACCTAAAGCGTCAACAAATCCAGACGCAAAAAAATATCTGGAAAGTAGAAAATTAAATCCAGATAACTATTATTACACTGAAAAATTTAAGGAGTGGACTAACTCTCTTCGACAAACATTCGACAGTACAGATAAAGATGAACAAAGGATTATTATTCCTTTGTTTTATCAAACTAATCTAGTCGGATTTCAGGGTAGAGCACTTGGTCCAAGCAAAGTTAAATACATTACTATAATGATTGATGATGAAGCACCAAAAATCTATGGTCTCGATGAGATTAAAAAAGATAAAACTATCTACATCACCGAAGGTCCCTTTGACAGCACATTTATCCCCAATTCGATTGCACTATGCGGTGCTGATGGTGATGTTGCTAAGTGGGGCATTAACGATGCTGTTTGGATATACGACAACGAACCACGTAACTCAGAAATCCTATCAAGAATTTCCCGTGTTATCGGAATGGGACAAAAAGTCGTCATCTGGCCTTCATCAATAAAAGAAAAAGATATTAATGATATGGTGTTGTCTGGACTGAATGTCCAAACTGTGATAGAATCAAATACCTACTCTGGATTAGAAGCAAAACTTAAGTTTACTACTTGGAAGAAAATATGAGCAACGGAACAAAAGTACAAAAACGTGATGGTCGAATTGAGTCTCTTGACCTAGACAAGATGCATTTGATGGTTGAAGAGGCATGTAAGGGACTTGCAGGAGTCTCTGCAAGTCAAGTTGAGATGACTTCTGGTATTCAGTTTTATAACGGAATTACTACGCCAGAAATTCAAGAGATCCTTATTCGTTCTGCTTCAGATTTGATTGACCTGGATCACCCAAACTATCAATATGTTGCTGCACGTCTGCTTCTCTTTGCAGTTCGTAAGCAACTTTATGGGAAGATGAAAGAACTTCCCAATCTTGAGCAGCACATTTACAACTGTGTTAATCAGCAGGTGTATGATAATGACATCTTCAACAAATACTCTAAGGAAGAGATTGAACGCGCTGATTCTTATATTGATCATGACCGTGACTATCTTTTCACTTATGCGGGTTTACGTCAAGTCGTTGATAAGTACCTCGTGCAGGATAGAAGCACTGGAGGTGTTTATGAAACACCACAATTTATGTACATGATGATTGCTCTGACTATCTTTGCAGAGTATCCCAAAGAAACCAGAATGTCATATGTCAAGAGGTATTATGACGCAATCTCCAAACACAAAATCAACATCCCAACACCAATCATGGCGGGAGTGCGAACTCCGCTTAGACAATTTGCTAGCTGTGTCCTTGTTGACGTTGATGACACCCTCGATAGTATCTTTAGTAGTGATATGGCTATTGGCAGATACGTTGCACAGAGGGCGGGGATCGGCATCAACGCTGGTCGAATCCGTAGCATCAACAGCAAAATCCGAGGTGGAGAAGTTCAACACACGGGTGTTGTACCATTTCTCAAGAAGTTTGAAGCAACTGTCAGATGTTGCACGCAAAATGGCATACGAGGTGGATCCGCGACAGTCCACTTCCCAA
>JACCDY010328163.1_pt1 | contig 62617 bp, 53 predicted proteins | sample 7446391 | NCBI WGS metagenome assembly JACCDY01 (sample SAMN15323451, study PRJNA562643) | freshwater metagenome | isolation source: river surface water | place: USA:Blue River Watershed | collected 2017-08-18
GGCTCGTGGAAACAGAAGATGAGCCACGGCCCGGTCAACGACCACATGGCCACCTGCCTTGCCACCTTCATGCTGGAAGTCTACTACCGCTTCCTGCCCGGCACCAAGACCGGCCACTGAGCCATGGTTTGATCAGCATAACCTTCCACAGGGCAGACCTCAGGGTCTGCCCTGATGGTTTCGGCAATCCGAACTCCCGGCCTCATTACGAACTTCAACATGCTGAGTGCCGTCACCCGAACGCTAAGACGGCTCGATCTCAGGAGTCTAGGATTCAAGGAACCGACCCACGCAGGCGGGCGCTTCGTTGCGATGTTTTGATCGACCGCACGAAGTCACTGCGTAATCTCCACGCCATGGATACGCCGTTTTCCCGCCGCACGACATTGAAACTGCTCGCCGGCAGCGCTGCGGCCGGTTGGATGCCCCCGCTTGCGTCCGCGCAAAGCAACGGTTCGAGCAGCGCCGACCGCTGGGCCCAACGCCATGACCGCGTCTGGTTGTCAGGCGACGTCTGGGCCAATCCGATGGAGGATTGGTGTCTGCGCGATGGTGGAGCAGAGTGCCTGTATCCCGGTCCCGCACGCAGCGTGCACTCGCTGACCCATCAGATCACGGCCAACAAGCCGTTCGAAATGTCCGTGCTCATCAAGCAGGTTGAAAGCGGCAAGCCTGACGGCGGCGCCGGATTCCGCATCGGGCTCAAGAGCGAGCTCAACGAATACCGCAGCAACTGCTTCGTGGTCGATGGCATCCGCGCGGGTTGGCTGGGCAAGCAGCTTGTGTTGGGCGCTCAATCGGTCGCCATGGCCGATGCAGGCAAGCAGCTTGTCCTCAAACTGACCGGCGCACCGGATGGCGATCAATGCAAGCTCACCTTGAGCGCGGTCCTGCAGGATACCGGTGCGCCCCTCGCCACGCTCACTCACACTGTCCCCGCTGCCGCCGTGCTCGGCAACGTGTCACTCGCCCACAACCTGAGCCCAACCACAAAAACCAAGGGCCGCGAGAAACAAGCCGCCGGCGCCCGCTACCGTTTCCACCAATGGCAGCTTTCCGGCGACGGCTTCACCGTGAAACCCGAACAGGCGTTCGGCCCGCTATTGTGGGCGATGTATTCGCTGAGCGACTCGCGCGGCAAGGACGGCTATGTGATGAAGCTCAGCGCGCTGACCGGGCCTCTGGGTGAGAAGGACTCGAAGGATGTGGAGCTGCAGGTGCAGAAGGACGGCCAATGGCAATCGCTGGGCAAGGCGGCACTCGACCCCGACGCCTGGGTCGCGACCTTCCGCATCGCCAACTGGGACGAGAAACAGACGCTTCCCTACAAAGTCGTCTATCAGGAGGTGTTGAAGGATGGCTCAACCGCAACTCACGAATGGTCCGGCAGTATCCACGCCAATCCGTCGGGCCCCTTGCGCATGGCGGCGATGACCTGCCAGAACGACTACGGCTTCCCCTACGCTCCGGTCGCCGACAATCTGGTGAAGCTCAAGCCCGACCTGTTGTTCTTCTCGGGCGACCAGATCTACGAAGGCCACGGCGGCTTCGGCATCATCCGCGAACCGGCAGTTCCGGCGATCCTCTGCTACCTGCGCAAGTACTACCAGTTCGGCTGGGCCTTCCGCGAGGCGATGCGCCACGCCCCAACGCTGTGCCTGCCCGATGACCACGACGTGTTCCAAGGGAACCTGTGGGGTGACGGCGGCAAGAAGATGGTCGTCGGCAATGCAGATGCAGGCAGCGGCTATCTGGAGCCGGCGCGCATGGTCAACGCCGTGCACAAAACCACGGTCGCCCATCACCCGGACGCTTACGATCCGACACCCGTCGAACAAGGGATCACCACCTACTACGGCGACATGGTCTATGGCGGCGTGAGCTTCGCGATCATCGCCGACCGCCAGTGGAAGAGCGGGCCGGGCGAAGTCGACACCGGCGGCGGACGGCAGGACCATGTCCGCGAAAAGGACTTCGACACCGCAGCCCTCGACAAGCCGGGATTGGTTCTGTTAGGCGAGCGGCAGGAAAAATTCCTCGCAGCATGGTCGAAGGATTGGCGAGGGCACACGCTCAAGGCAGTGCTCAGCCAGACCGTCTTTGCCGGCATGGCCACGCACCACGGCGGACCGGATGCCTACCTGAAGGCCGACCTCGACTGCGGTGGCTGGCCGCAGTCCGGACGCAACCGCGCGATCGCCGCGATGCGGCCGTCGATGGCCCTGCACATCAATGGCGACCAGCACCTCGGCAGCCTGGTCCAGTATGGCGTGGACAAGCAACGCGACAGCAACTGGGCCTTCTGTACGCCGGCGATCGCCGCCGGCTACCCGCGTTGGTGGAAACCCGATGAGGTCGGCATGCCGCATGCGAAGCGGCCGAAGCACGGATTGCCCAACACCGGCGAATACCTCGATGGCCTCGGCAACCAGGTCTACGTCTACGCGGTCGAAAACCCGCAAGTCGGCCAGGACCCCAACCGATACCGGAAGGCGCACGAGAAGGGCAGCGGCTTCGGCTTCATCACCTTCGACAAGGCGAAGAAAACCTACTTCATCGAATCGTACCGCTTCCTCATCGACGCCACCGACGGCAAACCCGGCAACCAGTTCGCCGGCTGGCCGGTGACGATCCATCAGCAGGAGAATCGCGGCGAGAACCTCATTGAGTGAGGTCCGGCTTCAACTCGACGGTGCCGAATAAGGCGCCGTCGGCATGAATGCGGTCCAAGGCATCCTGCCGGTTCATCCACCGTTGTTCACGGCCGTTGTCGAAGGCCAGCACCGGCGCGGACGGCTGCTGCTCGACGGGCGCTCGATAGCCAGCCAGAATCCACGGCTCGCCATCCATGAAAACGACCGGCAGCAAGGGCCGCCGCTTCATCTGCCAAATCGCCAGATGGAATCGCGACAGATGCAGCAGACCCTTCAGGTCCTCGGGCTTGAGAGTGGAACCGATCACGTTGCGCGGCTCGGTTTCATCATCCCGCTGCAACACCGCGAAATCGACCCCCGGGTAGCGACGGATCCATTCCGGCATCGATTTGCCCGCAGCCGGCACGCCGCCGGCCGGACCCAACTTCCGCTGCAACTCGGCCCGCTGGGGCGGCTCCATCGCAATCGACAATTCCGCCGGGATCGCCGCCAGCGACTGCGGAGCAACCACCAGTGAGCGCTCGAGCGGGATCGTCATGTATTGCGTGATGTAGACCGGCTTCAGCCGGTTCTCCTCGCTGGTCGAGCGCACCAGCATCAAGGTGGCGAGCTTCGCAGCACTGAGTTCGCGGATCCAGCCCGGGCTCGGGTTGTGGACGACGTAGCCGCTCTCACCCTTGGCCAGCAACAGCACGTTGTGCGGTCCACCGTGGATGCCATTGACGCGCAGCGAATACACCCAACCTTTCGCCAAGCCGGGGTCGAGCCGCTGGTGGATCACCTGACGCACCAACGAAGGCAGTTCCTTGTACGGCAATTCGGGGTGCTCGACGGTCGTCGTCTCCCACGGCAGGGCAAACAATTCGCAGAAGATCCGCTTGTCGAACGAACGCTGGAACTCGAAGTCGCCGCGGCGCAGGCCGTAGACCGAGCGGATGAACGCATCGGACTCGGCGATGTCGATGCCGGTCGCCAAGGACAGCGCCGGGATGTTGGCAAAAAACGCGCAGGACGGCCCTTGCTGCTTCGCCGGCCGCAAGTGCTGCCAGTCCGGCAGTTCTTCGGCGCACGCCGCGAACGGCAGCAGCGCCGATATCAGCGCGCCGCACCCCATCCGCATGCACAAGGTCCTGATCATGAATCGGTCGATTCATTCATAAGTCGCGGCAGCCGGCAATCCGGAAGAATGCCCCACCCGATCACCCGACCGACCGCTCCACGGCCTTCTTGACAGCCGCCACAAAAGGAGTAGATGCCTGATGGTAACGGTTGTCATCCGGTGGTCGTGAGAGGGGGTTATGGAAACCCTTGGCCAAACCGGTGACGCAACCGGGCTTTGATCGCCACCCCTATGATCCACCCGTCGACGGAGCTTCGGCTCGTCAATCCGCACGTCGGTTACGGCGTGTTCGCCTCCAGACACATCCCCAAAGGCTCACTGGTCTACGTGCAGGACCCTCTGGATATCGAAATCACCCCGGAGCAATACCAATGCCTGGATGAAACCAGCCGCATGCTCGCCGAGAAGTATTCGTACATCGATCCGCGCGGCAACCGCATCCTCAGTTGGGACGGCGCGAAATACGTCAACCACTCGTGCAACCCGAACACGATGAGCACCGCCTGGGGATTCGAAGTCGCCCTGCGCGACATCGAACCCGGCGAGGAAATCACCGATGAATACGGGTTGTTCAACCTGGAATGGGAAATGGACTGCTGCTGCGGTCATGTATCTTGCCGCGGCACGATCCGCCCCGGCGATGCGTGGAACCACTTCAAACTGTGGGACAAAGCGATCCGCGCGGCGCTAATGGCCATCCCGCACGTCGAACAACCGCTGATTGGCTGTCTCGACGCGCTGACCCGCCACTCGCTCGACCAGTATCTCGCCGGAGCGAGCCGGTACCGCTCGGTGCGCAACCTGCTCAGCAAACAGACCCGCGACCGCGCAATGGCTGGGTGAATGTAGCGGCGGTCTATGACCGTCGCACTTTGCGAGAGAACCAGAGACGGGCAATCAGCGACGGTCATAGACCGCCGCTACAGCCATCACCACGTGTACTTCACCGTGTACGTCACCTTGCGTTCCTCATCAGGCTTCACGGGGATGTCGAAGGTGATGTGCTTGGCATCGAACTTCTCGAACGCATCGCTCTTTTCCGTGATCTCCCAGTTGATCCCGCGATAGAGGCGTTCCTGCACGGTGATGGTCACCGGCTCCTTCTTGCGGTTGCGCAGGGTGATCTCGAATTTCTCGATCAACTCGCGGCGGCGGTTGTCGATCTGGTAGTCGACCTGCTTGCGTTCGCCGACCAAATCGAAGGCGTCGCCCACCTCGATGCGCAGTTTCTCGCCCTGCGGCGTGTGGTCGATGCGGTTCTCACCGGTGAATTCGAGGCGGCCGTCGGCATCGTCCTGACGGTAGAAGCGCAGGGTGCCGGCCGGCAACGGCAGACCGAGCCCGTTCTCCTTGCTGTTCATGAACTCGCGCACCACGCCAACCTTGGTGTTCGATTGGGCGCCGAAATTGCGGTCGTTGCGGAAGTTCTCGTCACGCCACCCGTAGTAGTTGCCCCACTGCACGGCCGCGCCGTCGTAGAGGTAGAGCGTCTTGGTCTTGATGCCGGTGCCGCGCATGAACTCGACCTGCTTGGTCTCCTTGTCCTGCAAGGTCACCTTGCGGGCCAAGCTGTAGAGATGGAACTCATCGAAGGACTTCTCAGTCACCTGCGGCGCATCGCCGAAAGCGCCAGCTTCCAGCATCGCCATCTTGGCACGCGCGTTCCCCTGCGGCTGCAGTTTGTTCACCTCGCCGGCCATCAGCTTGACCGTGGCATTGGTGAAGACGCAGCCCGACTGGTTGTTGAGCGTCACCCAGCCGACCATGTCGATGGTGTCGCCTTTTTCCGGCAGCACCAGGTTGTAGGCCGACTGCCAGCTGAGACCGCCGGTCAGGTAGCTCAATTCGGCATCGACTTGCGCCTTGCGGTCGCTCTCGAGTTTCCAACCCAACGACGGCTTGAGGATCGTGTTGTCGCCAAGCGTCGGAAACAACGGCTGACCGGGCAGGGTGAAGCGCAGTTGGCCATCGACCTCGACGATCGGCGAGCCGCCCTGCGGGTTGCCGTAGTTGCGGCCACCGGTGGCCGGGGTGTAACCGGAGCGCACGATCCGGCCTTTCACAATCTGCTCGCTGCCATCCTCCAGCACCTTGAGGAAATCGATCGTCTTGCCCTCATGCAGCGAAAGCAGCAGGCCTTGGGAAAGCACATCGGCACGGTAACTCTGCTCAAGGATGCGCAGGGCGGTCTTGCCGGCGCGGTCGCGCAGGATCACCGAATCGGGCTCCAGCTGCTGGGTGGCGCCGCGGTAAGTCACGTCGTTGACGCCTTTTTCGAGGTCCAAGGACACCACATCGCGCACGACCGCGAAGTTCTGATTGTAGATGGTGATCGCCGGATCGGCGGCGATGGCCGGCAACGCGGCGGCCAGGGTGAGGCAGGCAATGGTTTTCATCGGTCGTTCTGGGGTTTACGCACTTACGAACCGCCAGCCGCCGGATTCTTAGAAAAAATCCCCGAAAATCCGCCGGCCAGAGTCTATTCGACCCATTCAAACCCACGGCGCACCCGTTTGCAACGAAACGGTTTGCCCGCCTCGTTGGGCTTCCACCCGTTGGCCAAGCCATAGTCGATCGCCTCGGTGACCATGTCCCAACTCACCACTTTCGGCAGTTCGGCGATCAATTGCTGGCCATTGACCGGCGCCGAGGCGTGGATCACCAATTCGTTCACCCCGCGCCGGTTCTGCATGATCCAGCGGTAGAGCACGTCGTGATGGTTGATTGTCTTGTATCCTTTTTGCGGAACCGGCATCGGCTGACAAGCTAGCCGACCCGGCCGGCCATGGCGAGCGGATTGGTCGGCGCGTTTCCACGCCGACCCGAAACCGCTTTACCCGCCGCCCATGGATTGATAGATGCTGCGGATGCCCTGATTGGGCACAGCACCAAAACCCACATGACTACAGATCCCACAAACGTCGCCTCACCACCCGCCAGCGCTGTAGCCGAACAACTTGAGGCGCTGATCAAGCGGCACCGCGGCGGCGCCAGCTGGTTCTTCTGGATCGCGGGCCTCTCGCTGATCAATTCCATCTCCCACCTGTCCGGCTCCGAATGGAGCTTCATCCTTGGGCTGGGGATCACCCAGGTGATTGACGGCATCAGCAATGGCATCAAGGAGAGCGTCAGCGAGGGCAGTCACGGCACGATCAGCACCATTTCCTTCATTCTCGACCTGCTGGTGGCCGGCATCTTCGTGCTGTGGGGCGTGCTATCGCGCAAGGGAATGCGCTGGGCCTACATCATCGGCATGGTGCTGTTCGCCCTCGACGGGCTGATCTTCCTCGCGGTCGGCGACATCATCGGCATCGCCTTCCACGCCTTCGCCCTGATCTGCATCTTCAACGGCTTCAAGGCCTGCGGCCAGCTGCAGCAGATCCAAGCCTGGGCGGCAGCCGCCCGCGAAAACGAAAATCAAACGCCGCTGCCGGATGCTGCAGGTGAAGCCTCCTGAACCCGGCAACGAAAACCGAACCACCGATTCACCCCGGCTTCCAAGGACTGCGAAATCCGATCGGCACTCGACTCAGCACAACAAGCAATCCGTGAAATCCGTGAAATCCGTGTAATTTGATCCCGCCATCCAGCGGTCCCCTGTGGGCACTCGCTTCGCGAGTGTCCATGTCGCCTCCGCTCCATTGTGATTAAAGCACCACCCCCACCGACAGAACCCTCATCCACCATGGTCCACATCGACATCGTTTACGAAGGCGGCCTGCATTGCCAGGCGACCCACGGCCCATCGGGCTGCACGCTCAGCACCGACGCCCCGGTCGACAACAAGGGTCGCGGTGAAAGTTTTTCGCCGACCGACCTGGTCGCCACCGGATTGGCCAGCTGCATGGCCACCATCATGGGCATGCAGGCGGACACGCTGGGGATCGACATCTCGGGCATGCGCATCCACGTCGAAAAAATCATGTCCGCCGAGGCACCACGCCGCATCGCCAAACTGCCGGTGCGCATCGAAATGCCCATCCCGCACGACGCGAAAACCGCCACCATCATGGAACGCGCGGCGAAACACTGCCCGGTTCACGACAGCATCCACCCGGACATCGAAGTGACCGTGGAATGGGTGTGGAAGTGAAGGGCGGCGCGAGCGCCGGGTGATTGGTTATCGGTGATTCGGAAGGCAGGGTGACGCGGGCTACCATCCGCCGCCGCCACCGCCACCACCGCCACCGCCCGAGGAGCCGCCACCACCGCTACCACCGCCACCACTCGATGGCGGCGCGGAGGAAGAAGAGGCCAAGGCCCCGGTGAGGGCACCGCCGATGGCGGCTGCAGCCATCGCAGTGCTCATGCCGCCATGAGACCCGGCAACGAATGTGGATCGATAGCCATCACCGCGCTCCGAGTCCCCGGCCGTCTTCAGCACCTCGTCGAACTGCTGTGCCCACTCCTGCTCGCAGTCGAGAGCCAGAGCGTATGGCAGGAAGCGCTCGAATAGCTCGGGCGTTTTTTCCGGTGGATGGCTCCAATTCAGCCGATGCTCTTCGGCCACCGACAGGTAATGGCGAAAACCCTCGATCTGATCGATCAAGCGTCTGCCAAGATGCGTGGGCGCCTTGATCAGGTGGTAGAACGTGACATTGAGCAAGCCGGCAAGCACGAAAGCCGCCGCAGACCAGATGCCGGTCACGGCCAGGAATGCCCCCGCACCGAAGAACCAACCACACACGAACGGCAACGCAAACAGGCTTGTCCCCATGGCCGCACCCCACGAACGGGAGCGCCACAATGACAGGCATTGCGACACCAACAGGGTGGTGCCCACGGTCCAGATGCTCAGCCACAGCAGTAAGAACAGGACAGGGGCGCCAACTCCCGTGGCAAACACCATCACCAGCGTGCCGGACAAGGACAGCAGCAAGCCCCAGCCCCACCACTTCAGGTTGCGCAGGAAGTGCGTCTTCTCGAGCTTCATCGACAGCACTTTCTGCAGCTCCTTGCGCGCGCCACCAATCCGCCCGTGATTGGTGTTCTTCAACTCCAATTCCTTCAACGAGCCGAGCAGACACTTGTGGAGAACCGCCTCATCCGTCTCCAGCTCCTGCGCTTTTCTTCCGTTAGAGATTCTCCTGAGCGTATAGGTCTTGCCCTCCTGCTCGATCTTCAACACCCCCTTCGCTGCCAAGCCAAGGACCCCGGCGCTGAAACACGTGTTGTCGAATCCCATCCGCCGCAAGTAGCGCACGGCAGCCGGAGAAAATCCGGCGGGCGGCTCATACAGCGGAATGATCACTCCCGGCTCGGGGTCGCGCCCGACCAGGAACCAGGCGACAAGGTAGTAAGCCAGCGCCGCCAACAACAATGCCAACGCGAGCACAAGCAGCGGATAATCCCTCAACCATGAGGTTTGTGCCTGCTCATAAGCGATCGGATCCAAAAGCCCCGGCGTCCACTCGACCACGATGGTGAGTCCCTCCTTTGAATTCATCGGGCTCGTGGAGGAAATGGTCGCGGTGCCGAGATCCATTTCCGCCCGGAACGCCCTGCCCTGTTCTCCATAACTGCCGGTCGACCCGTCGACCCGGTTGATCACCAGCCCTTTGGGAAGCACCACCGTAGCGGATACCTGATCCGTCGGAAACTCCCACTCGGTTCCGTTCACGTTCCAGTAGAGCACGTCGCGCTCCGCCTCGAAGTAGAGCTGCATGCCGGTCCGGTAGTGGATCTCATAGGTATGGACACCGGGCTTCAGCATCACATCCTCGCTGCCGATGCGGACTCGCAGGCCGCCCTTGCCGATGTCGCTCAACTCGTAGTGGACCGGCTTCCCGTCCAAACGCACGCCCAGCACCTCGAACGGCTTCTTCTTCACCAAACCCCACCGGCCCTGCTGCAGGCGCGGAATGTCGCGGTAGATGCCGCGTTGGATTTTCACACCCTCGGACCTCACCGTGATTTTTTCCCGCACGTCCAAGTCGCCGTTCTTCTCGACCACGATGGTGCTTTCGAAATTCAGGATGCGTTCGTCGGCACAGGCGGGCCGGGCGATGCACGCGAAGAGAACCAGAGTGAGGAGGAAACGAATCATGATGTGCGGAGGAATGAACCGGGGTTCCGAAGAAGGAACCACGAAAGACACGAAATGACACGAATGGGAAGGCTCCGAGGATTTCATGCCTTATCCAAAAGGATGAACCAGGCGTGACCCCAAATCCCATGACTTTCGTGATGTTTCGTGTGTTTCGTGGTTATTATTTCTGTTTTCGGGATGACCATGGAGGGGATCGGACAAAGCACGGCTCAGCCGCGCAGCGCCCGCGCGAGATCCGGAGACATCCGCTCGCTTGCATTCTCAATCTCGAAGAACTCCTCCTTCTGGAATGCAAACACGGCGGCCACGAGATTGCCGGGAAACGATTCAATGCGGTTGTTGAGGTCGCGCACCGAGCCGTTGTAGTAGCGGCGCGCGAACTGGATCTGATCCTCGATCTCCACCAAGTCGACCATCAAGCCGCGGAACGCACCGTCCGCCTTCAATTCCGGATAGCGCTCGGCCAACGCGACGATCCTGCCCAAACCCTGGCCGAGCATTGATTCGGCACTGCCGGCCTGGCTGGCGCCCCTGGCTTCGAGCGCTGCACTGCGCTCACGGGTCACCGACTCCAGCAATTCCCGCTCATGCGTCTGGTAGCCCTTCACCACCTCGAGCAGCATGGGGATCAGGTCGTGCCGGCGCTTCAACTGCACCTCGATGCCGCTCCATCCTTCACGCATCTGGTTGCGCGCCTTCACCAAACGGTTGTAGGCCCAAGCGACCCAGCCCAACACCAAGGCCAAGAGCCCGGCGCAGGCGATCCAGGCGGCTTCAGGTGACAAACTGGATATCCGATTCATCGCACAGGTCGCAACCTATCTGCAGGAATCGATTCCTGAAAGGCAAAAGCATGTTTGGGACACGTGCGTGGGTGGTCGTGAATCACAAGATCTGTGCGAGGCTTGAAATACGAGACCTGCCCTCATTCATGGCCGAGTGCTTGCGGGTCCGATCGTGCCCCCCTCGATGAATTCCAAAGGGATGATTGTTTCGCGCTGGTCTTGCCGACCGTTCGCCACGTTATCGACCCACCGCACCACCCGCGGGATCCAGCGTCGGATGTCGGTGCGGAGGCGGGAAACCTCCGGCTCAAACCACTCGAAGGCGGGATGGTCGTCAAAAACAACCAACGAAAGATCGCGTGGCACAGCCAAGCCTCTGCCTGAAAGGTAATGCTGCGCCGCGAAAAAAAGCGCCGGCTCGCCGAACAACAGCGCACTGGGCGGTGTCAGGCGGAACAACGAATCGAGGCATTGGTGGAAACTCCGACGGTTGTTTTGCCAATCCGGCATGTTGTAGGCACTGGTTTTGATACCCAGCCGATCAAGCTCCTCAAGATAGCGCTGTTCAAACAGCCCCAGCGTCGGCTTCCGGCGTTCCTCGCGCGCCAACAACACGATGCGACGGTGGCCGTAATCCACCAGCCGCTGCAGCACCCTTGACGCGAAAGGAGAATTCATGGTCGACAGGCTCGCGATGGGCAGTTCCGACCGCCGTCCGAACATGGCGAAGACAGGCACGGGCCGGGCCGCAAACCATTCGAGCACCGGCTGCGACCCCGCCAGGACCACCCAGGCGTCGGCATCGTCCTTTTCCACCATCCGAGCCACCCGTTTCACATCGAATTTCAGGCAGGTCTGCGACTGCGCGGCATGGACGAAATGATGACCGCGCTTCTCGAGCAGATGGCCAAGCTGCACGACATACTCGTGGTATGCGTCGTTTCGCTCGTACAGCAGGATGCTGACGCGCAATCCCGTCTTCTTCCCGGGAGCCGCCGCCACGATCCGATTGCGCCGGTGTCTGCCAGGGACTTCAAGAATACCCTGCTGTCTCAAAATCTCCAAGGCCGCCACCGCCGTCTTGGTGCCCACCCCGAGGTCCCGCACCAGTCGTGCCGCTCCCGGCATGATCCCATCCAGCCTGCCACAGCGGATTTCCTCGCGCAGATGCGCCGCCAACTGCTCGACAGCGGACAGGGAGCGAAACGGCTTCATGCCCGAATTACTATACCCAAAGAGTATATGCAGCAAGACGATTAAAAGTTTGTCCATGCAGTGGCTGACAGCAATCAATCGCCCGTAACTGTTCCCCATCGAGGCGGAACAGGGCTTCACCCCAAAGCTCATGAAAACCACCTGTTTATCCTGCTTTGCCCTCCGCAAGCTGATCCTCCCAAGCATCACTGTCGGAATCCTGGCGCTGGCGGCGCCAATCCATGCAGCGGTTGTCGCGCACTATTCGTTCGATACAAATTACAATGATTCCGTGGGGAGCAACCATGGAACAGCGGTTGACGTTGGCACGCCCGGCAACATCGGAATCACCACGACCACGGGCCAATACAAATTCGGCGGCGGAGCATTGAGCGTTTCAGCCGATAAGGACCGCATCAGCTTAAGCACAATCACCCTGCCAGGGGGAACCGGTAACGGGTGGAGTGTTTCTTTTTGGTCAAAAGGCTCCGGGGTGGCTCTTGGGCAAAATACCAGCTCCACAAACTTCATCTGGATGAATAGCGCGTCCCAATACCCCCGACTTCGCGCGTCGAACACCACCACAGACTTTACGGGAACCGTTACCTCAGCCTGGCTCCACACCTCTCTTGTTAGTGATGGTTCGAATGTTACAATCTATCGTAATGGCGCTTTTGTTGAGACCAAGTCAAATGCAGGCAGCCTGCTCATCGATTCCATAGGCGACGGATATACATTCAACACCACCAATATTTCCTTTGTGGGACAAATTGATGAAGTGTGGCTATTCAACGCTCCAATCGATGCCGCCACAGTGCAGTCACTCTACAACACCAACGCGATTCCCGAACCCGGAGCCGCCATGCTGGGCGCCCTCGGCCTGCTATTGCTCTTGCGCCGTCGGCGCTGATTCGCCTCGCCTGCTCATTTGCAACCTGAAGTCTAGCGATACACCGCAGGCTGGAGATTGGGAGTTTGAAGAGGTGAAAACAACCACAGTCGACACCCTTTAATTTCACGGTCACGCCCTCCGGCCCCAAAACGTTTCTACCGCGTGGAACGCGGTCTTGCTCCATCGGCAGGGCTGCGTTCCTGACACCCACATGGCATTGGTTACAAAATGAAGAAACGTTTGAGGATTCGTCATAAGCACCAATGAGTGAATGCCATTCTCACAGTCCATGCCAAGCGCCCGCCAATACCCATCACCAATCCGGCCCTATGAAACTCTCATTATCCTCCCTGATCCTGTTCGGCGCTTTTTCCATCAACTCCTCCACCGCCCTGCATGCCCAATCATCGACATCCGGACCCATCAAGGTGTTCTTGTTGGGCGGGCAGTCGAACATGCAGGGCAACAACGCCGTAGCCGATCAACTGCCGCCTGACCTGCAGCCTCCTCAGGATGATGTGCTGCTGTATTCGGAGACCAATAACGCGGCGTTCTTCGGCTCCCTGCAGGTCGGGGCTGGCAACCATTTCGGCCCCGAGATTTCCTTTGGGCGCGCCGTCGCGGATGCATTCCCCAACGAGCGCTTCTGCCTGATCAAGCATGCCGAGGGTGGCACCAACCTGCACAGCAACTGGGATCCGGCCAAAGGGCCGGTGTACAGCGCTTTCCGCACGACGGTCAGCTATGGTCTGGAGGCCCTGACCAGAACCGGCCACAGCTATCAGATCGTCGGCATGCTCTGGACCCAAGGCGAGAGCGACGTCGGGCGCACGACCGCCGAATACCAAGCGGACCTCACCGAATTCATCGCCGATGTCCGGGCCCGTTACGGAGCCAACCTGCCCTTCTTTATCAGCCGCTTGTCCAACAATCAGACATGGAAGGACATCAGTCAGATACGAGCCGCTCAGGAAAACGTCGCCGCCGTCGATGCCAATGCTCACCTCATCGACACCGATGGCTTCGAGATGCGGAATGACAAAGTCCATTTCGAGGAAACCGGATATGTCGCTTTGGGACGGGCCTTCGCCGCATCCTATCTCGGGACCAGAAAAACCACCGCCCTGATCCCCGGTTCGAAAATCATTGCCACGGCCTCGGTGTATGCGGGCAAAGGCATGGCGCATCCCTACCGCACTGTCGATGGCAGCGGCTTGAGCGCTGGCGTGCATGGCAACGCTGCGGATACGTTTTGGAACACGCCTGCCGGTGTGAACATCGCCAACCAATGGATCCAATGGGATCTGGGTGCCAGCTATACGCTCGATTCGATCCACGTCTGGAACCACAAGGACGCCTACATCAACAGTCTCAAATCGGTGGACATCTATTTCTCCAATGCCGCCATCCCCGGCGATCCGGAGGGGAACGGCTCGACAAATTGGACGCGCCTCGGCGGGGCATCCGTGGAGTTCCCCAATGCACCGGACTCCAACAACACCGGCTTCGATCTGGCCGCCACCGCATCCGCCGCTTTGCCGTCGACCAAAGTCCGCTACATCCGCTTCGCGCTCAACTCCAACTGGGGCACATCCGCCCGAAGCGGCCTCGGCGAAATCCAGTTCACCGCCAAACCCAGCGGCCGGAATGCCACCGCGCCGTGAAAAATGCAGAAATCCTATTGCCCGACCGGCGCTGTGAACAACCTCAAAGGCCGCCCAACGTCGTCTCCATGCCGTTCGTGACCCACGACTATGCCCATGCCTCCGGATAGGAATCCAGGTCGATACGGACGGGCGCGCGGCCGGCGTAGTCAACCGGCTGTGACTTCCGCCACTCGCGGAACGCCTGGATCTCGCCCTGATAGTCACCGCACAACTCGAACACCCTGGCGTGATCATCGCTGTAGCCGTTGACCCGGGTGTCGGGCCGCTCATCGTCGATCTGCACGAAGCGCTCCAGTTCGATCAACGCGCGGGCAAACATCCCCAACGGCATGCCGGGGTAGCGGCGCTGACGGCTTTCCTCGATCATGTCGAGCAACACGCGCACCGCTCCTTCGAGCCGCTGGTGCACCACATCGGAGGGATTCAGGTCGTTGAGCTTGCGGATGACCAGATCCCTGAACGCGAAGCTCTCAAGGAAGGTTGGCACGGGAAGTTCACCAAGCAGGGTCGCACGATGGGTGTGTTGCATGGGCCGCTTTTACGCGCAAAGCCGCGCAGCGACCATTACAGCATGCGGCGGATTTTCTACGATCCGCCGCCCGAAGCGGATCCTCCGCAGCAGGCCTGGCCATCGTGTGCAGCAGCAAGAACTTGATCTGCCAGAGTCCCTGATATAGCGAATCCTTGCGCATGCTTCTCGCAAGAGGCGGGATGAAAGCGGGTATCGCGCCTTCTCTCCTGCAAAACAGCCATCGCCGAAAGAGCATCACATGACACCGATACCGGGAGCAAAAAAATTTCGCGGACTCTTGCGTAAGATTGGGTTGGGGCATCTGACGCATCCACGCATTGGCCGCCCTGTGCTCAAGAACGTCGCGATCTGCATGATCCGCAACGAGCAGGATGTGATCGAGCCGTTCCTGCGCCATCACTCCGCCCTATTTGACTTGATTGTCGTGTTGGACAACCGCTCAACCGATCGTTCACGCGAGATCATCACGGCGCTGGTGCGCGAGCTTGGCAATATCGTTGTCACTGACTTGCCGGAGCCTGCTTATAAGCAGTCCGAAACAATGACGGCCGCACTGCATTATGTGCAGGCCACGGTTTTTGCCGATTTTGTGTTCTTCCTCGATGCTGACGAATTTCTGGACGCCCACACCCAGTCCGATCTGCTGGCTGCGCTTGCGGGCGTTTCTCCCGGCACGGTCGGGCTCTTGCCATGGCGGACTTTCGTGCCGGACGCCACTTTGTCCGAGGCCGATTTCCCAGATCCGCTTGACCGTTTGACTTTGGTGCGCAGCGAAGAAGCGCCGCAATATTACAAGGCCGTTCTGCGCATGGGAGGCGGGGTGGATCCGTCTTTGAAGGTTGAGCAGGGCAACCATGCCATCCAGAACGCCAAGGGTGAGAAACTGAGCTCTACGGTGGTGTGGGATGTGGCCCTTCTCCATTTCCCGCTCCGCTCCAAGGATCAATTGCTGGCCAAGGGCGTGATCGGCTGGGAGGCGAACAAACAGCGCACCAGAGGACATGCCGATCCGTGCGAGGGCTTCCAGTGGAAAACCCTCAGCGAGATGCATGAAAGTGGCACCCTCGTGACCGAACAAACGGTGATGGAAACCGCGATTGCCTATGCGCAAACGCCGAAACCCGGCGCGCTCAGCGATTGTGTTCAGGTGGCAAATCATGGCATTCGCGTGGCGCGCACCCTTTCAGATGGCACCAGCGCCCCGGCACAGGAGCTGATTGCGGCCTCGAGGGATATGGGCGCGGTGATGACGCCTCCGCTTCCCTTGCCCGCCAGCCCGCATGACCCTTCAGCCAAAACAGATGTAGCCCACGCATTCACCAGCGAATGGCATTGGGATCACCTCTTCCTCGATGAGCCGATGATCCGCTTCGTGCTGGAGCGGTTCGCCCCACAATCAGTGCTGGATCTGGGCTGTGGCAGCGGGCTCTATCCCAAACTATACGCCCATTTGGGAGTCACGGATATTTTGGGTGTGGATGGGCTAGAGCTTGCGGCCACGATTTTGGATGATAGCAACTATCAAAAAGCCGATCTGCAAGTGCCCTTTGATGCGGGGCGCAAGTTCGATCTAGTGGTCTGCCTGGAGGTGGTCGAGCACATCGACCCGAAAGCCACGGCCATTCTGTTCGACTCGATTGAACATCACGCCGCCAGTCATATCCTTTTTTCCATGGCGGAACCCGGTCAGCCGGGGAATGGCCATATCAATTGCAAACACATCTCAGAGGTGCTGGACCTGTGGGCCTCGCGCGGGTGGCAGCCTGATCTGGCTGCCACGCTGAGCATGCGCGCCGTATCAACCATGTCATGGTTTCGCCGCAATATCCTGGCGCTGATCAAAACCGGCGAGACCGGCGAGAGTGAGGCGAGCCGCGCGCTTAAGGTGATCGGCGATTTGCCCTATGCGTGGTATGGGCAAAGCACAGGCCAGCGAGTCGCGGCCTTTGCCGAGCCTTATCCGGCTGCGCACTATGCTTATGACCTCGTGCTCCCTGCGCAAAAAGCCTGATCCGCGCCATCGTCGCAACAACGCCTGCGCGCCTTTGCCAAATGCATCAAACTGGCGAACGCTTATGGTCATGAAAGGGGGCCACCACGGATGACCCGGGATTAAGAATCATTTCGCGATCTGATCCAGGTAACGCTCCGCCGCCGGGATTATATGCCCGAATGGCAGCGGGCCAAAGGGGCCAGCCTCTCGGGAATCGAGAGACCGGTCATACCGCACCCCCTGCAGCACGCTGCGCGCGCTCTTGCCACCACGTCCACCAGAACCCCAGAAGGGAATCAGAGGCCAAGCGGGGCGGCAGTCGGGCGGCCACCTCCCGGTGGTGGAGTTCCTGCAACTCGCCCCAGTGTTTCCCGGGCCAGAGGTGGTGAGCCGTGTGATAGCCGTTGTTGAGAAACCACCAATTGGCCAGCCGACCGGTGACATTGCGACTGTGTTCCCATCGACTCTCGGCATCACAGCCATCGTGTTGCGGCAGATTCATGGCGATGAGGAACCACTGCCCGAACAGCCAAGGAATCACCACCCCAAGTGGAACCCACGGGCCAGACACCACCAGCATCGCGGCGATGGCCACCCAGAGGATCACCCGCTCCACCAGACAGTCACGGCTCAGCGATGGCATCTCATCACGGGCCTTGGTCAGCGCGGGCGATTTCGTTTTCCAAACTTCGCGGACCACCATCGGCACGTATTTCCCGAGCGCCCGGCCCGGCGGCAGGTCTTCAACCAACGAACACCGCACGAGGTCTTCCGGCGATTGATTGCCGCCGTGGTGCAAGACCTGATGGGCAATGCGGATCCCGGAAGCGGATGTCCCCGTCAGCACCGTGAGCCAGAAATCCATCACTCGGTTCATCCATCGGTAGCCGAAGGTGGGGCAATGGATGTGATTGTGCTTGGCGGCACATGCGGAGACGCACAGGACACCAGAGACCGGAATCAGCCACCACAAGCGCCACCCCAGAATCGCTGCGTAACAAAGCGAAAGCGCACCCAAGAGCAACAGGGTCCGCCAGTCACTCGGGCGCATGATGAACGCAGGGCTACGGGTCATGACTAAGCGGGTTCGATGTGGGGCGCGATGATTGGCCATGGACTGTGGGCCAATCAAAGCCACCTGAAACAAACGTCCTTGGGAGGAAATGGCTGTCAAGCATGACAGAGGGGCATGACAACTTATCATGCTGCTGGAAACCCATCATTCACGGCGCCGCTTCCCTGACCTTGCGCACGCGCTCGATGAAGTCGCGATCCTCCTGAGAAAGCCGGGAAAGCGCAAGCTCCACCGCCTTGCCACCGACCAACAAGCGCACCTTGCCATCGCGCACCACAGTCACCTGCGCCGGCGGCTCCGGATTCGCCGGCGCCGCTTCACCGACGATGCATTCAAGCACCAGATCCTCGAAGGCCAGCAGTTTCGCTTCCAGCACCTTGCCTTCCGTGCTCGTCCAGCTGCGCAACTCCGAAAGGATCAGGTGCGTGGTGATGCGCTGCTTCTGGCGACTGCCGTCACGCGGAATCACCTCAACCCCACCCTGACCACCGCCGGTCGTGCGCGGTTTCATGTTCACGCCGGGCGGCATCGGAATGTCATACTGGGCAATTGCCGGCACCTCGAAGCATCCGGCCAAAATCACCATCGCAAGCCACGGTTTCATGCCTCGCAGCCTACTCTCAAAAATCCAAACCGCAATGCCCTCTCTCAATCTCCAATAATCAATAATCAATAAAAAGCCGGCGCCCCGTGAGGAGCGCCGGCTGGTGATTCGGAATGGATCGGATGATCAGCCGACCAGCGGTTCGCTGGTTTCGGCGACATCGGCATCCGCGGCCTTCTGCTCGCGCAGCCAGACGCGGCGCGACATCTTCACGCGGCCTTTCTCATCCACGCCAAGGCACTTGGCGGTGATCATGTCGCCCTTCTTGACGACGTCCTCGACCTTCTCGGTGCGGCCTTCGGCCAGCTCCGAGATGTGGATCAGGCCGTCCTTGCCGGGCAGCACTTCCATAAAGGCACCGAAGGCGGTCACGGAAACGACACGGCCGGTGTAAACCTTGCCGATTTCGATTTCCGCGAACATGCGGTCGATCATCTCCTTGGCGCGGTCGAGACCGGCCTGCTTCGAAGCGTAGATGTGCACGGTGCCGTCGTCCTCGATGTTGATCTCGGCGCCGGACTCGGCCTGGATGCCCTTGATGTTCTTGCCGCCGGGCCCGATGAGCTCGCCGATGCGGTCGGCGGGGATCTTCAGGCTGACGATGCGCGGAGCATGCGGGCTGAGCTCGGCCGGAGCGCTGATCGATTCGGCCATCTTGGCGAGCACCTTGGTGCGGCCGGCCTTGGCGATGTGGATCGCTTCCTCGAGCATCGAAAGCGGCAGGCCGGGCAGCTTGAGGTCAAGCTGGTAACCGGTCACGCCTTCGCTGGTGCCACAGAGTTTGAAGTCCATGTCGCCGTAGAAGTCTTCGGAACCGATGATGTCGAGGAGCATCTTGTGCGCCTTCAGCGAGCCGTCCTCGTTGTTTTCGGTCACCAGACCGACCGAGATACCACCCACCGGGCGGATCAGCGGCACACCGGCGTTGAGCAGCGACATCGTGCCGGCGCAAACGGTGGCCATCGAAGTCGAGCCGTTGGACTCGGTCACTTCGGAGGACACGCGGATGGCGTACGGGAAGTCGGCTTCATCGGGGATCACCGGCTCGATCGAACGCTCGGCGAGGGCGCCGTGGCCGATCTCGCGGCGGTTGATGCCACCCATGCGGCCGGTTTCACCCACCGAGAACGGAGGGAAGTTGTAATGCAGGATGAAGCGCTTGCTGTCTTCACCACCGCTGTAGTTGTCCATGAACTGCTTCTCGTCGGCCGGGGCCAGCGTGCAGATGCCAAGCGCCTGGGTCTCACCGCGGGCGAAGATCGCCGAACCGTGGACACGTGGCAGGGTGCCGACTTCGCCGTAGAGCGGACGAAGATCACCGACGCTGCGGCCGTCGGCGCGCACGCCCTTCTCCATGATGGAGATGCGGAACGCCTTCTTCTGGATGTATTCGAAGACCTGCTCGACATCGAAGTCGGTGGCTTCCGGAACGCGCTGCTTGATGGCGGCTTCGACTTCGTCGCGCAGGGCGCCGACTTTCTTGGCACGCTCGGTCTTGGTCGGCGCGTAGATGGCGGCTTCGATGCGGTCACCGGCGATTTCGTAGCCGATTTCCAGCAACTCTTCCTTGGCCAGCACGGCTTCGAAGCTGCGCTTGGCCTTGCCGGCCACGGCCACCAGTTCTTCCTGGGCGGCGATGATCTTGCTCACGGCCGACTGGGCGGCGTGCAGCGCCTTGATGAATTCCTCTTCGGGAAGCTCATCGGCCTGACCTTCGATCATGATGACGTCGGTCTTGTTGCCGACGTAGACGAGGTCCAGATCGGACTCCTCGCGCTGGACGTGGGTCGGGTTGATGACGAACTCACCGTCGATGCGGCCGACGCGCACCGCGCCGATCGGGCCGGCGAACGGGATGTCGGACAGGCACAGCGCGGCGGATGCACCGTTCATCGAGAGCACGTCGGCGTCATTCTCGCCGTCGGCGGAAAGCAGGATCGCAATGATCTGGGTGTCGTAGAAGTAACCTTTCGGGAACAACGGCCGCAGCGGGCGGTCGGTCATGCGGCAGGTGAGGATTTCCTTTTCGGTCGGGCGGCCTTCACGCTTGAAGTAACCACCGGGGAACACGCCCGCGGCAGATGCCTTTTCCTTGTATTCAACGGACAACGGGAACCAGGTCTGGCCCGGTTTCACCTTGGTGGCGGAGACGGCGGTCACCAAAATGATGGTGTCACCGCAGCGAACGGTCACCGCGCCGTCCGCAAGTTTGGCAAGTTTGCCGGTTTCAATCGTCATCGGATTGGTGCCGACTTCGATCGTTTTGCTATGGATGTTCATTTCTTTCTCTTTCTCTTTCTTCTTTGGTCTGACGTACGATCCCCCGCAGGATTGCGGAGGGGCATTCGGGGTTTCCAGAACCATCGCGGATTACGGCAACAGGCCGGCCCGATCTGTGGGTTCTGCGGCGTGGGCGGATTCTGATGCCCGAGCCGTTTTGCGCGACAGCCACGGGGAGTGATCCTCGTGGCTGCCTTGCGAAAGCGTTAGCGGCGGAGATTCAGGCCGTTGATGACCTGCTGGTATTTCTCTTCCGAGTTCTTCTTGATGTAGTCCAGCAGCTTGCGGCGCTGGGACACCAGGGTCAGCAGACCGCGGCGCGAGGAGTAATCCTTGGTATGCACGTTCAGGTGGTCCGTCAGGTGCAGGATGCGCTGGGTCATCAAGGCGACTTGATACGGGGCGCTACCGGTGTCTCCTTCGTGGAGTTGGTAGTCTTTCAGGTTGATTTCTTGGGTATTGCTCATGGGATTCGGGAGGGGCCCAGCGGTATGGCCAGGCCGTCCTAAGGTTGAGGTTGGGCAGGGAAAAAAGCGCCCCCAGCCCGGATTTGCAAGCGAATTGGAGCCTGGGAAGGTGATTATTTTAAAAAGAAGCCGCCCAAACTCCTTAAGGATTCCGAAGAATCGGGGTGGATCGGGGATCAGCCATCGCGTATGCTGCCGCCCGCCCATGGCCCCTCGCAAATCCGCATCCCGCTCCAACCGCCCGCGCCAGAATGGCCGCAAGGGATCGGGCGGGAGCGCGGCGGGCAAGGGTCGGAATCGCAAGCCGACAGGGGTCAGCTCTTGGTTGCTGTTCTGGCCCTTCCACCTGCTCAACCGCTTGTCGGACCGATTTTCCTGGCCGGTGAAGTGGGGCCTGCGCCTTGCCGGCTACCCGGCGATCGCCGGCCTGCTCGGGTTGGCGGTGCTGGCGGCGATCTATGGTGCGCGGGCGCAGCAATACGATCTGGCGAAGGTGAGGGCGATGCCCGAGCGCTCGATCATCTTCGATCGGCTCGGGCAGGAGATCGGGCGCATCCACGGTGAAAAGCGCGAGATTGTGCCACTCAGCCAGGTTTCCGAGCATTTCCGCAAAGCGATCCTCGCCCGCGAGGACGAGCGGTTTTACGAGCACGGCGCCGTCGACCCGATCGGCATGGTGCGTGCCGCCATCATGAACTTCAGCGGCAAGACGCAAGGCGCCTCGACGATCACCCAGCAGTTGGCCTCCGATGTCTACGGGCTCAAGCGCGGTGAAAACCGCAGCAACAAGCTGGCGCTGATCGACCGCAAGTTCCTCGAGATCGCCATCGCCCAGCGGCTCGAGTTCACCTACACCAAGGATGAGATCCTTGAGGCCTACATCAACCAGATCAACTGGGGCCGTCAGATCAAGGGCGTCGGCGAGGCATCGCGGATTTATTTCGAAAAGCATGCGGCGGAATTGAAATTGCCCGAGGCGGCGCTACTGGCGGGCATCGTCCGCGGCCCCGACGCCTACAACCCGTTCCGTTCGATCGAGGCAGCGACGCGCGAGCGCAACACGACGCTCGAACGCATGGTCAATGCGGGCGCGGTGACACAGGCCGAAGCCGATGCCGCGAAAAAAGCACCGGTGCAGGTGCGCCCGGTGAGCCGCCGCCGCTCGAACGAATCGTATGCCATGAATGCGATCCGCCGCGACCTCGAGATCATCCTCGAGAGCGAGGACATCCAACTCGGCGGCTTGGAGATCACCACCACCATCGATTTGCGTATTCAGAAGAAGGCGGAGGAGGCGCTTGAAGCACGGCTGGCACAAGTGGAGAAGACTGGCAGCTATCCGCATCCGACTCGTGCCGCGTGGAAGGCAGGCCAACACGATCCGGACGACGAACCGAAATACCTGCAGGGTGCCGCGGTCGTACTGGAAAACCAAAGTGGTGGCATCCTGGCGGTGGTCGGTGGCCGCGATGTGCAGGAGTCGCGCTTCAACCGCGCCAAGGAGGCGAAGCGCCAGATCGGATCGATCTTCAAGCCCTTCGTCTATCTGGCCGCCTTCGACAAGGGAATGCGCCCGGACAGCCCGGTCAGCGATGGCCCGCTTCAACGCGGCGAAATCAAGAAGGCCGGCAACTGGAACCCGCACAACTCCGACGGCCAGTTCGGCGGCACCTTTCCTGCGTCCTACGGGTTGATCCGCTCGCGCAACACGATGTCGGTGCGCGTCGGCGACTTCGCCGGCATCCCGCGCGTGCAATTCATCGCGCAAAAAGCCGGCTTCCAAAACGAGGTGCCGGGCGTGCCAGCCTCCTTCCTCGGAACCTGGGAAGCCTCACCATGGGAAGTCGCCACCGCTTATTCGATCTTCCCCAACGAAGGCACCCGCTACCGGCCGTTCCTGATCTCCGAAATCAAGGACGCCGACGGTAACGTGCTTTATTCCACCCTGCCCTTGTCATACCAAGCCGCCACCCGCAACTCGACCCGCGAAGTTTCGAAAATCCTGCAGGAGGTCGCGATCAGCGGCACTGCCGCTTCGGTGCGCCGCCTCGGATTCACCAAACCCTGCGCAGGCAAGACCGGCACCACCAACGACTTCAAGGACGCCTGGTTCGCCGGCTACACGTCACAACTGACCTGCGTCGTCTGGGTCGGACTGGATCAACCGAAGCGCACGATCTACGGCGGTTACGGGTCCTACCTCGCGCTGCCGGTGTGGGCGGAAATCATGAAGACCGCCGATGGCCTCGGCTACAAGGCGGGACGATTGCACCAGCACTCCGGTTTGATCCCGGTGGAAGTGTGCCGGCTCTCCGGCAAACGCGCGACCTCCGGCTGCCAGCACGCCGGCACCACCAACACCCAGTGGATGCCACCCGACACCGTGCTCGCGCAGGACGACCAGTGCCCGCTGCACCCGGCCCGCGCCATCGCCATCGATCCCAACACCGGCCAGGCGGTCGCACCGAAGGCCAAGCCAGTGGAGGATCCGCCAAGAAAAGCGATCCCGGTTGAAGACTCTCCGCCACGCGCGATTCCGGTCAGGTGAGCCGCCGGCAAGACAAGCCAACGCCAATCAACGGGACTGACCAATCGGCTTGCCGTCCTTGTCGTACGGTTTCCCATCCTCCTTGATCAGGGTGAAGCTACCGCCCGATTCTTCCGACATCTTGAGCATCGCCGCCTTGGTCTTGGGGTCCATCATCGCAACGGTATTGATCACCACGCCCTCGCTCTTGGCTCTTTTGCCAATGTCCTCGGCAATCTTCAAAACGTTGCCGCCACAGACACCGTCGGTCATGAAGAAGATCACATTCGGCTTGGGCTCCATCCTCAAGGCCATCTCAATCGCAGGCTGCCAAACGGTGCCATAAACCAATGGCGTCTGCTTGATCACTTCCGCCGATTTCTCGAGCTGGCTGGCATTGGACCTCAGCCAGGCAGGCGTCTGCAATTTGTCCTCGTCCTTGGGCTTGAAGCCATTGGAGCCGCCGGTGTTGACCCATTCATACACCTGATTTTTAGCCGAAGCCATCATGGAGGTCACCTTGGTGGTGCCATTCTTGACGAGTTGCACCTGATCCCCCGCCACCCATGCCGGGCCGGCGAAAAAGACCAGTTGGTATTGGACACCACCTTTGAGGCCGCTCACCGAGCGCGCAAGCTCATCGCGCATCAGCTTTTCGCGCTCGCCCCTCATGGATACGGAATAATCGATCACGTAAACGACGCGCTCGGCCTTCATGTTGGTGTTGAAGAACGAGGCCGATCCGGCGCCAACGCCAGTGCTGTCGTCCCATCCGGTGCCGAAATCGGCAACGAAGCCGAAATCAAGGGAAGCCTCGGGGACCTCGATTTCAGCAACCGGAATGGCAACTTCGGATATCGCCGAAGCGGCGATCACTCGAGCCATGCTGCACGAAGGAGCCGAAGGTTTGGACTGAGCGACCGGTGGCTTCTTCTTGGGCTGCTCCGGCAATTCCTTCTTGGGGACCTCGTAGGTGATGAGAACCGGCGGCTCGTTGGCGATGGGACGCAGCAAGAAAAGAGACAGAAGCAACATCATCAGGGTCAAAAACAACACCGCAATAGCCCCGCTCAAGAGAGCCTCTCGCTTCCTCTGTTTGTTGATGGCGCTCTGAGTTTCGGAACAATTGGCGTGTAGCGACATAATCTTATGGGTTTCGTTCTCACCCTTAACGACCTACAGGCCGGGCAATCAAGTTGGCGGCTTGCTACCGACTATGACTAGAAATAACCTAGAATGGCCGCAACCCCGGCGGCCGATCAATTGAATCGCACGTTGAAACTCGCTCTGGGTTTGCTTCTCACTCGGCACTTCTTCCGTGTATTGCGCCCTCGGCGAGGGCGCGCCACCTGTTGTCTTTTCTTCTCACTTCTCACTCGGCACTTGGCACTTCTTCCACTTTGCTATTTCAGCGTTTCCGCTTTTCAGCGTTTATTCCCCCGTGTCCACGTGGCGGCCCATTCACAACCCGGTTTTCTGGAAGCGCTGGCTTCCGGAATGGATGCACGGGCCGGTGAGTTTCGTGCTCTACGGCACGCTGATCACTGCCGTCGGGCTGCTGCTGCTCGCTTCTTTCTATTCGTGGAAGTCGTCGCTCTACAACCTGAAGGAGGTGGCCGAGATGCCGGCAGCCACCCGCTTTCTCGATCGCAATGGCGACCCGATCGAAGTGCCGGGCAGCCAAGGCCGCCGCCTCGCCATGCGCGAGGAAATCCCGGACTTCATGATCCAGGCGCTGGTTGCCCGTGAGGATGCCCGCTTCTTCGAGCACCAAGGGGTAGACACCCGCGGCCTGCTGCGCGCCACGCTGCGCAATGTCAAGGATCTCAAATTCACCCAAGGCGCGTCCACGCTGACGATGCAGCTCGCCCGCAACACCTTCGACATCCGCGAAAAATCACTGCACCGGAAATTCCTCGAGATCGCGCTCACGCTGCGCATCGAGGCCCGCTACTCGAAGGATGAGATCCTCACTCACTACCTGAACCGCATCTACTTCGGCTCGGGCGCCTATGGCATCGCCCAGGCGGCAGACACGTATTTCGGCAAGGAGGTGAACCAACTGAGCCATGCCGAGTGTGCGATGCTCGCCGGCATCATCCGCGGCCCGCACTTGTTTTCACCACTGCGCAATCCGGAGGGCGCTCTCGAACAACGCAGGCAGACGCTCGAGCGGATGAAGGCAATGGCCACCATCGATGCCGCCACCTGCGAGGCACTTGCCGCGGAGCCGCTGAAGCTGGTGGAAGAAGAACGGCAACACACCCAGACGTCCTACGCGCTGCAGGCGATCAAGCAGGAACTCGAATCGCTGCTCGATGACGAAAGCGCCGCGCTCGGCGGGCTGACGGTGACCACCACGCTCGACAGCGCCTGGCAGCAGCGGCTCGAGCGCGAACTCAACCACGCCGTCGAAGCGCTCGAGAACGAGAAGGGATGGCAGCACCCGAAGCCGGCCACGCACGAGCGTGGTGCCACCCCGCAATACGTCCAGTATGCCGCATTCACGATCGAGACCAAAACCGGCGCGGTGCTCGCCCTGATCGGCGGCCGCAATTTCATCCACTCACGCTACGACCGCACCCGCTCGAAACGCGACCTCGGCTCCGCCTTCGAACCGTTCGTCGCCGCCGCTGCCGCGGAAAACAACAAGCTGGTCATCAGCGGCAAACCACTGCACACCGGCCGCCAGGTCGGCATCGAGGAAGTGGTGCGCGTCTCGAAACTCTGCGGTCTCGAAGGGCCATTCGTCGAATCCGAAGATCTGTTCCGCGGCGCGGTCGCCGCCAGCCCGCGCGAAATGGCGATCGGCCTGGCCACGCTCGGCGCCAACGGCCAGCGGCCGCGGCCATTCTTCATCCGCGAAGTGCGCGACCGCAGCGGCGACCTCATCCATCAGTCGAAACCCCGCTTGCGCCAGAAGATCAAACACGACGCCGCCATCGACGCACTCGGCGTGATCCAGCGCCGCAACGGCACCCGCGCCTTCACCGGCGCCACCGCCTCGGAACGCGACGCCTGGACGCTGCGACTCGGCCCCAGCGGATCCACCGCCATCTGGATCGGCTTCGATCAACCCCAAGCCATCGCCAAAGAATCCCGCCTGCAGTCACTGCTCAATGAGTTCGTCGAACGACTGGGGAATGATTGAGGGATGGGGTCATAAGGACAGGATCTGAGCAGAGCTGAACATCGAAGTGAGGCAGAATGGCGTGAAGCAAGCGCCAGCCTATTTCCGTCGGCATGTTCACAGTTGAAGGTGAACTGCCTGCTTCGCAGAAACTATGGAGCCCTGGAAAATCCGCGCTCCTTCAGAACACGGCAGACTTCAGCCGCATGGCTCATCGCGATCAGGTGGCCGGCATCAAGCAAGACATCGGCTGCGGGCGGACACGGAATCACATGATCCCGACGGCCGTGGATTCGCAGGACCTCTACATTCGGATCACTCCAGACGAAGTTCGGCAGATCGAGCAACAGCGAACGCATGAGCACTGCATCCTGCTGCGCATACATCCGCGCCAAGGGCAACGGCACGGAGCCGGACAGCCATTTCAACAACGCGAAGGGCAGCACCTGCGACAAGGGCTGCAACGATTGGCAGAATCGCGACACTTCCGCGTAGCTCGTCGCACTGCCCAGCAGCGCTACCCGCTCAACACCAAGCTTCGACGCGCAAAGCAGCGACACCATACCACCCAAGGAACTGCCGATGAAAACACTGGCATCCGGCACTTCACTGCAGACCCAATCGGCCAGCGCATCGAGCGTGATGATTCCCGAATCCACCGGCCAGTCGATGAAGCGAAACTGCGGCACATCCCGCCAAGGGCCCTCATACATGGCCCCGGTGGCACCCAGGCCTGGTAGGACGGCAATCATGGAAAGCGGCAGGATCGACGAAGCTCCAGGGACCGCGGGTTTTCAACCCGCTTCTCGACCCCGGAAGCTCTGATTTCAGCGTTTCAGTTTTTCAGCATTTCAGCTTTTTCCTCTCACTTCGTGCCCTGCATCACCTTCGACAGGGCCGCCACGGTGCCGCCGATGTCGGCCAGGTTGCTGGGCACGATGAGCGTGTTGCCTTCCTTCGCCAGGTTGCCGAATTCCTTCACATACTGCTCGGCGATGCGCAGGTTCACGGCGGCCTGTCCGCCGGGCGCTTGGATCGCTTCCGCGATGCGGCGGATGCCGTCGGCGGTGGCGGTGGCGAGCAACTCGATCTCGCGGGCCTTGCCCTCGGCTTCGTTCACTTGCGCGAGCTTCTTCGCTTCGGAGCGTTTGATCTGATCCTGCTTCTCACCTTCGGCGACGTTGATCTGTGCTTCGCGCTGACCTTCCGACAGCGCGATCTGGGCGCGGCGTTCGCGTTCGGCACGCATCTGCTTCTCGAGTGCATCCTGCACCGATTGCGGCGGCTTGATGTTGGCGATCTCGTAGCGGGTGATCTTGAGACCCCACGGCTCGGATGCCTTGTCAAGCGCCTGGATCACCGAGGCGTTGATCGTGTCACGCTCCTCGAAAGTGCGGTCGAGTTCGATCTTGCCGATTTCCGAGCGCAAGGTCGTCTGCGCCAGCTGCGAGGCGGCGAAGTAATAGTTCTCGATCCCGTAGGACGCCGCCTTGGCATCGAGCACCTGCATGTAGAGGATGCCGTCGATCTCGATGGCGATGTTGTCCTTGGTGATGCACATCTGCGATGGCACGTCGATGGCGACCTCCTTGAGCGAGTGCTTGTAGGCGACGCGGTCGAGGAAGGGCAGCAGGATGTGGAAACCCGCTTCGAGCGTCTTGTGGTACTTGCCCAAGCGTTCGACGACGTAGGCGGAGCGCTGCGGCACGATGCGCGCGGTCTGCGCGATCGCGACAATGACAAAGACGATGAGGGCGAAGCCGATGATGGCGGAGCCGCCGATGCCGGCGATGTATTGGATGGAGTCGATGGTCATGATGTGCGTGGTGTTGGAGAATGAATCAGGATCCACTTCGGGAAATCAGCGCGGACGGACGTGGAGTGTCAGTCCTTCACGGCGCTCGATGATGGCGAGATCGCCCGCGCTCATCGCGGTTTCGGAACAGGCTTTCCATTCCGCCCCCTTGATCTCGACCTTGCCGTAAGCGCCGGGCTGCAGATCGGTGAGCACGCGGGCCTCGCGGCCGGTGAAATCGTCGTCCATGTTGCTGCCACTTGAGTCGGCCTTGCCGACAAACCACTGCGAGAGATAGCGGCGCATGCCGAAGAGCAGCAACAACGAGGAGCACGCGAAAACCAATCCCTGAGCAACCAGACTTGGCGTCCAGCCGAGCCAGGTGGTCAGCGAGGTGATCAATGCGCCGACCCCGAAGAACACGATCACCACACCGGGGGCGATGAATTCGGCGAAGATCAGGAGAATGCCGGCGATCAGCCAGATGAGTTCGGGTTCAAGCTGCATGGATTTGAAAGTCGCAACCTTTCTAGCAGCGGACCGCGCAGTGACCATTACAAAATGGCAGAAGCTTTCGCGTCACAGCCGGGAACCGGCCTCAGAAGTTCCACTCCAAACCCATGCCGGCGTGGAGGAAATCCCGCAGACTCTCGTCACCGGCCAGATCGCGATTCCGCTCAAGCGCCTGACTCCAGGTGCCGTGCACCGTCAGCGCCAGCGCATCACTGATCGCGTGCCGGAAGGTCAGTTGCATAGCGGCGTGATTCGCGCCGTCATGGCCGTCGGCGACGTAACCCTGATTCACACCAAAGATCACCGCCAACCCGACCGAGCTGGTTTCGCTCCAATCCCATGTGCGGCCGGCCGTGGCTTCGATGAAGCTGCCGCTCGCCTCATGCGAGTGATAGGCATCCAGTGCCCACTCGATGCCGAAGGGGCCGCCATCCCAAACCAGACCGAGCCCCACTTCGTGATCGTGCTCATCGTCCTCCGGAAAGCGCAGATGTGTGTAGCCGAGGCTCAGCTCCAAGTCACCCCAGCGCCAACCGTAAGCCATGGCCAGCTGCAGTTCCTCATAGGGCTGCTCGGGCGACTCCGCCCGCCACACGCCGAAGCAAAGATCCCGCCAACAATACTCCAGACTCTGAACCCAGATCGAATCGCCATCCAGATTGTCCCGACCCTCCGATGAATAGCGGCTTTCCCATGCCAAGTGCAGGCTGCCTGCAACGGCACCTTCTTGAAAATCATGCCCCGGCAAGGCCTGCCCCTCACGCTCGTGAGCCAAGGCCAGACCACCACCACACAGCAACGCAGCCAGCACCGGCAACTGTCCGATGCCCACGTTCAGCCAAGCCCCACATCGCCGCCGCGCTTGCTCATTCATGCCCCTGTATTAGTCTAGGCTAATTCTTTACGGCAAGGATAATTCCGTGCTGGCCCCGACCCGAAATTAATGCAAATCAATTGCAAAAGCTATTGACGCCGACGCGCGGCTTTGCTGGAAGAAGCCATGCATTCCCGACTTGCGACTCTGATGTTCAGCAGCCTCCTGCCGTGCGGATTGGCAACGGCCTCCGACTGGATGGAGCCATTTTCACACCTTCATGAAAGCCCGCAAGGCACGCCGATCGTGCACGCATTCAACATCGAGCCGGCGGTGACCGGTCGCGACCTCTTTGCCACCTACCGCTACCGCAGCGGCGACGAGGCGATCGAGCAGGAGATGGAGTTGGAGCTCGAATGTGCGCTGACCAAGCGCTTGGGCTTCATTGTCGAGGCTCCCTGGTCGGCAGAAAGCGAGCGCGGCGGCCCGCGGGTCGACGGCTTCGGCGATCTGGCCCTGGTGCCGCGGGCACTGGTTTACGAAAGCGATCGCTTCCTGCTGACCGCGCAAACCGAGATCACACTGCCGACGGCAAGTGACGATCTCGAGGCCAGCACGGCGATTGCGCCGGGTCTGGTCGCTTGGCTCGACCTCGGTGGCTGGTGGACCTTGTGCAGCGCAGCAGCCATCGAACACAACTTCGACGAAGATGGTACCGAGGCGGTGTTCGGCTTCGGTTTGATCAAGAGTTTCCACCGCGACCACGAGGGCCATCACCATCATGCCTCGGCGAGCGGATTGAACCTGCATCTGGAAGTCACCGGCACTGTCGGCCTGAATGGTGAGGAAGATGGCGACGTCGGCGCCGAGGCACTGATCGGCATGAGCTACGGCCTGTGCAACGGCATCGACATCCGCCTGGGCCATGAATTCGCTCTGACCTCGCCCGAGGAATTCGAAGAAGGCTGGGTCGGCGGTCTGGTGTTTCACTTCTGATGCCAAGCTCGCCCAGCCAGACCCCGAACACGCAGGAAGCGGATCTGGATCAGGCTTACCACCGGCATGTCGCCGATGCCCTGCGACTGCTCGAAAACCGCAAGGGCCATCTGGCGCTGATCAACCGGCTGCGCGAACAGGGTTATGATCACGAAAGTGCCAAGCGCGTGTCCTATCCGGTGTTTCGCGAGGCCCGTCGGCGCTTGCGCCGTGATCAGCGGGGGCAGCGGTGGACGGCTTGGGCACTGATTGCCAGTGGCATCATCGCGCCGCTGGTGCTGTGGCTCAAGGGTGCCGGTTACATCGTCATCTCCGCCGCGCCAGTGCTGCTGGGCGTGCGGATCCTGTATGCGCTGCCGGATCCCAAACCGCTGCCGGAGGAGGGACAAGCGGCAGAGGCCCCACTTTCAAGCCGCCAGAGGATGCTGATATCGCTGCTCGCTGGTCTGGCCATCGCCGGCGCGGGATTTGCCATCGCTTGCGGCCGACTGCAGCCGGTGCCCAGCGAGCAATTCGCCAGCACCCTGTTGTCGCAGCCAGGATTGAAAATCGCTGAGATCCGAAGCGGCGTGCCCGAGCAGCCCTCCCTGCTGTGGCGCTTGCGCCTGATGACGGAAAAGTCAGCTCAAGGAGCCGTCGGTCTTGCCGATCGCTCCGAGATCTACGTCATCGACTGCGGAGATGCCACTGTCGAATGCAGCGCCTCGATCCACAACGACCAGGTTTATCACGTTCATATCGAACCCGAAGACGCCGCCGAAATCCTCGGCCCCATCATCCAAGAGTGGTTCCCCGGCCTGCCAGTGGAGTGAGCGGGAATGGCGGGGCCACCAAGTCCTTCAGGGATCCCACACTTGCTCTGCACCCTCCAAGTCCTTGAACAGGTTCTTCTCCGGATCAAACTCCAGATTGCGGTCGTTGGGGGTGGGATTGAAGTAGTAAGTGAAGGAGACGATCGGATTCCCATCGGGGTAGCCTGACCTGCTAGCTACATCCACGGCATCCAGCAGCTTGCCATAATGGCAGCTCTTGATCTGACCCGACTCATCCAGGACCACTCGCGAGCGAAAGATGTAATTGGCGTCTTCGGTTGAGCCCTTATTGCCATTCTCACCATCCCAGCGATAAATGAAATTCATGCACTGCTGATAGCCATCAGTAGGAGCCATTCTGGAAGTTTTGAAGTCGCTGCATTGGATAGAGCCGTCCTTCTCTGCGCGGTCATGCTGCATGCCCGCCTCATTGCCAGGAAAAGTCATGGCAGCGAAAGCCTCAGAATGATCATCATCCTTGAATATTTTGGCCCCTAGAAACATGCAATCCGCAACCTCGCCTTTGCCGTAAGGCTTTACCCAGTCGGCCTTTTCGAAGTCGAAGCCGATCTCCTTGCGCTGCTCGGGTAGCTCCAACTCGACCTTCTTGGCATACATGGCGATGGGCTTGCCTTTTTTACGGACCGGCAGCGCGAGATCAAAATCTCGCTTGCCCGGTTCATCAGCGCCCAAATAAATCGGCACATTCAGTCGGCTAGTGTAATAGTGCGGGGATTCAGAATAGACTGCAACCCCGTCCAAAAAGTCGTCCTTGCTCCAACCCTTGGTCACAAGCAGGCCATCAGCATTGGTTTTGACCCGGACTTCGTTGTCGAGTTGCCAATTCATGCCTGCGAAAATGACAGACATCTCGGCGTTCGGCACGGGCTTACCAGCTTCATCCAACACCTTCAGTTTCACGGCCACCTGATCAGCGGAGGCGACAGCATGCCCCATCGCCACCGCGACAAACAAACCTGTGGACTTCCTCATCATCTCTCAGGGCTCATGCACCTGCTCTTCGTCCTCCAAGTTCTTGAACAGGTTCTTCTCCGGATCAAACTCCAAATTGCGGTCGTTGGGCGTGGGGTTGAAGTAGATATTTAAATCCGGCAGATCGCCGTACGCTTTGCCGAAATTACATGAAATTACCTTGCCGGTCTCATCCGTCCTGGTCCTCAAACGAAATAAATAGCCCCGCTGTATTTGTTCATTCGTATCCCTAGCCTGATCTGGCCTGCGCGCCCTAAAGACAGTTCTCGAAGCCTCGTATTCACCATTCTCCACGGCCTCACGCGCCCCTTTGAAATCAGAGCATGAGTCCAAATCGAAGCGCTGAAAGCCATCACCCGGATTAGAAAAAGTCATGGTCAATTCATAATGATAGTCCGTATAGGGATCAATCTCCCTCAGCACTTTCAGGCTGAAAAGCAGATCCCGAGTCTTTCCCTTGCCGTGAGGCGCCACGAAATCACCCAGCTCACAATCATACGCGAACTGCCTGCTCATCGCTGGCGCTGCTACAATCAATCGCTTCGCGAGCAAGGGAACCGGATTGACCACCGGTCGCAACACGAGCTTCAGCTCATGGTTCTGAGTGGGACTCAACCTCTCTAGCGAGCCAGAATAGTAGCCCGGCTTCTTAACTTGAACAAGAATTCCGGACTCGGCACGCCCGTGAGCAACAAAACCACCACCATCATCAGTCAACCCAACCTTATGCACGGTCGGCAAATTTGAGACGCCCAAAAACGAAACATCGGCATGAGCATCCTTGATGGGAGCACCCTTTTCGTCCACGACGAATATTTTCACACTTATATCTTCTTCCTGCTCGATTTTCTCGGCAGATGACAAACATACCGCGGCAAAACATGCCGCAGCGCATACTGCATAATTCATGGTAATCATAAATCAGTTCTTCAAGTTCGCCAGCTTTACAATCAATTCATACATTGGGCCAACGTGGTTAAGAGCGACGTCTTTAAAGTCGCCATGCATCCAATCGTCATCTCGCTTTGAGTTCTGATGGGCTGGCCAAAAGCGTCGGCCTTCCGAACTCTTGAGCAGTTTCGGCATATTATAATTTCTAGCAACAGGATTATGGTAGCCCGCCATTAAAGGCTCTGACTCATTACTCGCTATCGCATATGAAGTTGCTGGGACGCCAGTTCCTAAAAGCTTGTATTTTTTTATAGGATCCGCAGCGACCGCGTCTCCCCTTAGCACATCATGAAGATCTTCATACATGAAGCGCGTGAAATAAGGCTTCGCAATAAGATCAGCATCAGGAACCCTAGACATTTCGGCCAGTGACATCTTTTCCCTCAGGGTGCCCTCGCCCGGTTTTCTGCCCGACATTTTCATCCACAAGCCCGAAAACCTCCAGCCCCCATTCAAATCGTGGAAAGCTTCCCGCGTGAAAAAATTCTGACCACCCTTGGCGATTTCCTGCTGCACCCAAGCATGACGCCCACCATGGGCCGTGTCCCATAGATTTTTCCAATTGCCGAATTCTTCCGATTTATACGGGTTTTCCACAATCTCATCACTTGGCGAATAGAAATTGTAAGCAACCCTCAGCAATTCGGGATTCGCAAACAGGTTTCTCCAAGTCAGTTGATTGCGGTGATCCTTGGGTGTTACCGCAAACAAGCGATGCCAATTCGCAGCAAGCAAGCGCCTTTGGGAGCCTCCTTTATAATCATAGATTCGCTTCCAATCATCCTCCGTCATGTTGCGCGCCATATCCGGATCGCCACTGGAATTGGCTACCTGATAGGCATCGTAAGCTTCAAGTGGAATTGCGCCATTGATGATGAAATATTGTGTCACCTTCAGCCCATGGTTGGCAATTGCATTACTGGCCACCGAGTTGCCGAGGCTATGCGCAAGCAGGGTCAGTCCGGATGATTGGGTGAAACCGAGCTCGCTGCGCAGTTTCATGCCTGTGATCAACCCGTTGCCCACGGCTCGATGATAGTCGGCAGGCAAAAACGTGTTTAGCCCCGGATTCGGTGGGTCGCCGAACCACGAAATACCAATGAAGCGGGCGCGACTTCCCAATTGATGAAAGCGCTTAAACAACTCCGCTTGCGCCCCACGCGCGACATTTCCGTCATTGTTGTAACCATGAAGGTACGCGACGTAACGCTCGCTGGTCAGCGCATCCGGGTAACCGGAAGGCTCCCCTGTCTGAGTTTGATGTCCGCCGGAACCACCAAGATCGGCACGCAGATTCAGGTGCCGGTACATGTTTTCGACTTCATCCAGGGCTAAAGGCAATTCGGTACTCAGCACTGTTTTGTCGTCCGCTTTGGCTTTCACCTCAAGCGTTAGCGGTTTCTTTGTTTTGGTCACAGCCTCGACTAGGATAACCCCGCGCCCCTTTGAAATCGCATTCAATAACTCCGCACTAAGCGACACCCCGTTCTCGGTGACTTGAGTCAGCGCCTGGCTGCCATAATCCATTCCGGCGCTCACCGAGCGAATATAACGACTCGGGCCTTGAGTGGTGGCATTTTCTGGAATGCAACCTGCATATTCATAGAAATTCAGCGCCTGCTCAGGATGGCTGAGAACATAGCGGTAGTCCTTTGCCGGAAATGCACCCAGCACCGTGCCCAAATCCAGTCGCAGCGGGAAAAAATCGATGTGATCCCTTATGCCATCGACCGCAAGATTGTCGCAGTCACGTGCTCCGGATGCCCTGGCTGGAATGTCGTCCTCAAATGAACCACGACCATCACACACCTTATCATCATCATCATTCACCCACCATCGCCACGGGTTGTCCCGGGTGACCTGGCCGCGGTCGGCGTCGTCGATCTTGCCGTCGCGGTTGTAGTCGGGGATGATTTCAGCAGAAACTCGGTAGAGGAACAGAGTGACGCCATCGATGTCGACGTAGCGATCCGCGCCGTAATAAATGTTCGAGTAATCGACCCTCAAGCGCACCGGTTTGCCCGGGGTCAGCAGCACGGGCAACTCGTAGAATGAGTATTCAAGCTTGGGCAGAGCTTGCCCCCTCTTGTAGCGATCATGCACCTTGCGGCCGTCGATGGTGACCGTGCAGCCATCGTCCGACAACAAGGCCAATCCATACAGATAGCGGCCACGCATGGCCTCGGGCAGCTTCGGCGGGGTGTAGATTCCTTCGAAGGTCTTGAAGTCATCCACCATCGTGCTGTGGTAGCCGAGGTCGTCACCATTGCCGGCAGCGAATCGCCCCGCCAGCGAACGGGCGCCCTCCAAGCCCTTGCCTTCGGCCTGCGACAGGTCGTGAATGATGGTCTCAATAGCGGTCTGGCCATGCAGGCTGCCACTGGCCAGCAAGGCCATGCAGATGGCTGGGGTGATCGTCCGCCAAATGGGGTGCTTCAATCGCTTGGTTTGCTTCATCGGGTCGCTGGTTACTGGTGTTGCTGGGGCTTGTTGGTTTTGTGGGCGGCTTTTGGCTGGGTTCGTTTGATCTTCTCCGTCTTCTTTTGAGATGTGTTTTGCCGCGGCTTCTGCTTGGTCTGCTGCTGGTTGTGGGTCCAGAGCTTGATCAGTTTCTCGCGCTGGGCGCACCACGGGCTGTCCGCCGGTAGCTGGTTGAGCAGGGCGATGGCCTCGGGGTAATGCCGGTCATTGGCGAACTGGTAGGCGCGCTGGTAGATGACCATGTGGCGGTCGTCTTCGCGGGGTGAACCTTGCTCAAGCAGGGTCAGGCAGCGATCGGCCGCCTCGCGCATGCCGAGCCTCAGGTAGGCGTTCTTGCAACCGATCACCGTCCGCCGCCACGAGCAGAAACTGGTCTCGGGCGCCTGACGGGTCATCTCAAGGTTGGGCAGGATGTGCTTCTCGAGCAACTCGACGGCAGCGGCGCGCGCTGGCGGCACTTCGGCCATCTCGCGAGCGGTGAGGGTCAGGTCGCCGATCGCCGCGGCGCGGTCGATCGGCTCCGGCCCGTCGTGCATCCGCTGCAAATACCGGGGGATCACGCGTTCGGGCGCACGATCTTCGCTCCACGGCGCCTTGGCCAGGCATGGTGGCTTGGCGAGGTAGTCATCAAGCGCCCCGGCCTGCGACCCATGGGTCAGCAGCATCAGGCCGACCGCGCATTTCCATACCATCTTGCACATGCGGATCTGATAGGTGGCGGGCCGCGGCCGATCAATCCGGGGAACTATGCATTTCCAGAGCCCCGGATCGGTGACTCCTTCGACACAAGCCACCCTTTCGTTTGACGCCACCGGGTGGACCTGCCTAGCGTCCGCGCCTCCCGGGCAAGCACCCGGCCTCCCCCATGAAACTCTCGATCCTTTCCTGTGCTCCCAAATGCTACTCGACCCGTCGCCTGATGGAGGCGGCCAAGCAACGTGGCCACAAGGTGGGCGTGCTGCACACGCAGCGCGTCACGCTGTCGCTCGATCACGGCGAGCCCGACTTGTTTTATTTCGGCAAGCGGCTGCGATTGCCCGACGCCATCCTGCCGCGCATCGGCACTTCGATCACGCGTTACGGCACGGCGGTGGTGCGGCAGTTCGAGCAGATGGATGTGTTCACGCCGAACACCGCGGCGGGCATCAGCAACTCGCGCGACAAGCTGCGCAGCCTGCAGATCCTTTCGCGCCATGACGTCGGGATTCCGGAAACCGCCTACGTCGATGACAAGCGCGACGTCGATGATGCCTTGATGCGCGTCGGCGGCGCGCCGGTGATCATCAAGTTGCTCGAAGGCACGCAAGGGGTTGGCGTGATCCTTGCCGACAAGCTTGAGATCGCCAAGGCGATCGTCGAGACGATGCACAGCACCAAGCAGCAGGTGCTGATCCAGAAATTCGTCGCCGAGAGCAAGGGCAAGGATGTGCGGGCATTCGTGATTGGCGACCGCGTGGTCGCGGCGATCCGGCGCACGGCGCAGGGGCAGGAATTCCGTTCCAACGTGCATCGCGGAGGCGTGGCCGAGGCGATCGAGCTCGATCCGGTCTATGCCGAGGCCGCGGTGCGCGCGGCGCAGATCATGGGTCTGCGCGTCTGCGGTGTGGACATGCTGGAAAGCGCGACCGGCCCGCAGATCATGGAGGTGAATTCCTCGCCCGGGCTGGAGGGCATCGAAGGCGCGACCGGCTTGGACATCGCCGGTGAGATCATCGACTACATCGAGAGCCAGGTGAAGTTCCCCGAGATCGACATCCGCCAGCGGCTGACGATCAGCCGCGGCTACTCGGTGGCCGACATCCACATCGTCGAAGGCAGCAGCTTCGTCGGCAAGACGATTGCCGAGACCGGCCTGCGCGAGCTCGACGTGGTGGTGCTGACACTCAAGCGCAAGGGGATGGTGATCTCCAACCCGAAAGGGTCGCGCGTGCTCGAGCCCGACGACACCCTGCTGTGTTACGGCAAGTCCGAGCACATGATCTCGCTGATCCCCAACAAACCGAAAAAACGCCGCAAACTGCGCAAGTTGCCGAAACCGCCGACCGGCTGATGAGGACAGCAAACGAAGTTGCCTTGCTCTGCCCGCTTGTCTAGTGTGGGCGAGTTGTTCCTATCCGACGCATGAAGACACCACGGATCATCGGCTGGCGCGAGTGGGTGGAATTCCCCGAGTGGTCGGTGTGCATCTGCGCCAAGGCCGACACCGGCGCACAGAGCAGCGCGATCGACTGCGCGGAAATCATCGAGCTGCCCGACGGGCGGGTGCGCTTCACGCTGCGGCTCGACCGCAAGGACAAGAAAGGCGTCACGCTTGAGGCGCCGATCGTCGACCGCAAGACCGTGCGCAGCAGCACCGGCCAAGGGCACACCCGGATTTTCGTCGAAACCACGCTCAAGCTCGGCGAGGTGCAAAAACGGATCCGCGTGAATCTGGTCAACCGCAAGCGGATGATCCACCGCGTGCTGCTCGGTCGTGAGGCGCTTAAAGGCGACTTCCTCGTCGACAGCAGCGCCGACCACTGGGTGAAGCGGAAGGCCCGCCGGAAGAAGAAGGCCTGAGGCCGGCTGACAACACAAGGCCCCCTGACCCACCCGCCCATCAGGGCATCAGCTTGGTTTGAATAAACACCCCTTCATCTCCGTTCAAGCTGGAGATGAAGATGCAGATCCTGGTTTCCGCCTCCTTGCTCGCGCTGATGATGGCCGCCACCGCAGGGCCCAAGCTGCCCGCTGGCATGGCCCGGGCGAATGACCCGCAACAGGTCGCCGCCCTCGACAACGAGCAGCACCGGCAGCGGATCGAGGCCATCCGCAAATCAGCCGCTGGCGAACGCCTGACGGAGCAGGACGCCTACTACCTGACCCTGGTCGCCCACCGGACACAACTGGTCAACGAGCAGTTGCTGCGCAAGCTGCGCGATCAGGAGCTCGATCTTGAGCGCAAGGCAAGACGTCTGGCAGATGAACGCGCCGCTCAGCTTGAACGAGAGCGGCAACGGGAGATCGTGGCGAGCCGCAACGAAGCCATTCATGCCTACCAGCGCTGGCTGAATGACGAATACTGGCGCGAGCAGCAACTGCGGCGCGTCATCCACCAGGAGCACGCCAGCAAGGACTGCCACAAGCCCTGCCCGCAGCCGCCACAGCAGACGATGACCTGCGGCACGGCCACCCATCCGGCCGAGGAAGCCCCTGCGCTTCCTTGACGCCGCTATGATCCTGCGCATCTTGAGGCATGTCGAAGCGGATACTCGTCGTCGGGGCCAGCACTGGAATCGGGATGGAAACGGTGCGCTGGCTGGTGGAGCAAGGGCATCAGGTGCAGGTCGCCACCCGCGATGGTGCTTTCCTTCAGGAATGGGGCGTCACGGTGCAGTCATACGATGTGCTGCAGGGCGACGCGCTGGAAGTTCCGGAATCGCTGGACGGCTTGGTCTATGCCCCCGGCAGCATCCAGCTCAAACCCTTCCATCGCCTGAGCGATGAGGATTTCCTGCAGGACTTCCAGCTCAACTGCCTGGGTGCGGTGCGGGTGCTGCGGGCGGCCATGCCGGCGCTCAAGGCGGCGGAGTCCGCATCGATCGTGTTGTTCTCCACCGTGGCCGTCGCGCAAGGCATGCCCTTCCATGCGTCGATCGCCGCCGCCAAGGGTGCGATCGAAGGCCTGACCCGCAGTCTGGCTGCCGAATGGGCGCCGAAAATCCGCGTCAACGCGATCGCGCCGTCGCTCACCGACACCCCGCTGGCCGAGCACCTGCTCAACAGCGAGGCCAAACGCGAAGCCGCCAGCAAGCGGCATCCGCTGCAGCAGATCGGCAACGCGAGCGACGTCGCCGCCCTCGTCGGCTACCTGCTGTCCGACGCCTCACGCTTCATGAGCGGACAAGTCCTGCGACCCGACGGCGGGCTGTCGTCGTTGCGGACGCTGTAAGAGATCCACCACGGATGAACGCAGATACACGCGGATATGAGGATATACCATCCGACCATTCAGGCTGAGATGGTGATCCGTTGATTGCACATTCTCCCGACTTACCATCCGCGTTCATCCGCGTCCATCCGTGGTTTCCAAGTCCATGCACATCGCCCTGATCTACCCGCACCAGTTGTTCCTGCCGCATCCTGCGGTGGCGGCGGGCCGCGTGATTTTTCTGATCGAGGATCCGCTCCTGTTCGGCAACGACCCCGAATGGCCGACGGCGATGCACGTGCAGAAACTGGTGCTCCACCGCGCGTCGATGCGGGCTTACGCCGAGGAATTGCGCTCGCTTGGCCACGATGTGCGGCACGTCGAATGCCCGGATGGCGACACGACTGACAGCGCCGGCTTGCTCGAACAAGTGCTGCCACGCGGGTTGTCCGCCATTCATGTCGCGGACCCCGAAGACTTCGTGCTCAAGCAGCGGCTTGAGCGCTTCGCCAGTCAACGTGGTCTCGAACTCCACCTGCATGCGTCGCCGAACTTCCTCACACCGGCATCGTTCCTCGAAGCACAGATCGGTCGTCGCAAAAAACCGTTCATGGCGAACTTCTACAAAGCCCAGCGCCAGCGGATGCGGATCCTGATCGATGGCGACGGCGAACCGCTTGGCGGCCGCTGGTCATTCGACGAGGAAAACCGCAAGAAGCTGCCTAAAGGTCACCAGCCGCCCGCCGAGCCGATGCAGGCAGCGAATGATCACGTGAAGGCCGCAAAAACCTGGGCGAAACAACGCTTTCCACAAAACCCGGGATCGTGCGACCACTTCCGCTGGCCGGTCACCCGCAAGGATGCGCTGCGCTGGCTCGACCGCTTCTTCGCCGAGCGCTTCCACGGCTTCGGACTCTACGAGGATGCGATCAGCACCCGCCACCGCACCCTCTACCACTCGGCGATCACGCCGATGCTCAACATCGGGCTGCTCGATCCGCAAGATGTGATCGATCGCGCACTCGCCATGGCGGACGAAGTGCCGATCAACTCGCTGGAAGGCTTCATTCGCCAAATCATCGGCTGGCGAGAGTTCATGCGCGGGCTCTACCGCCACAAGGGTGTCGCCATCCGCACGGGCAACTACTGGAACTTCACACGCCAGATGCCCAAGAGCTTCTATGACGGCAGCACCGGGATTCCGCCCGTGGACCGGGTGATCCAGCAGGTGCTGCAGGACGGCTACTGCCACCACATCGAACGGTTGATGGTGTTGGGCAACTTCATGCTGCTGTGCCGGATCCATCCCGACGCGGTCTATCGCTGGTTCATGGAACTCTTCGTCGACGCCTACGACTGGGTGATGGTGCCCAACGTGTACGGCATGTCGCAGTTCGCCGACGGTGGCACCTTCACCACCAAGCCCTACCTGTCGGGCAGCAATTACGTGCTCAAGATGTCCGACGAAGCCAAAGGCCCATGGTGCGAAATCTGGGACGGCTTGTTCTGGTCCTTCATCGGCGACCACGGCGACTTCTTCCTCGCCAACCCGCGCCTCTCGATGATGGCGCGCAACTGGAGCAAAATGGGAGAGACCAAACAAAAAGCCCACCGCCAAGCAGCGGAGGGCTTTTTGAAATCGCTTGGGTAGTAGACAGAAGACTTCAAGACAGAAGACAGAAGATCGGAGAGGCAAACAAGCCGTTTCGTCTCACCTGCCACTCATGTCTTCTGTCTTCTGTCTCCCCCTCACCACCCCTTCTCCGCCTCGGCGAGCTGGGCATCCGTCATGCCGAAGGCGCGCAGGATGCCGCGGGCCATCATCTTGTTGCCCTCGGCATTCATGTGGCAACCGTCGCTGGTCAGCTTGTTCTGCACGTCGCCACCATAAAAATACTTGCCGAAGGTCTTCGGCTTGCCCGGCACGTCGGGGATCGTCTTCAACTGCGCCTGCATGTCGGCATTGAGGTCGGCCAGCGGACATCCCTTCTCCTTGGCGATCTGACGCAGGAAATCGTTGTAGGGGATCATCATCTGGTTGAGCTCCTTGCTCACATCCTCGCCGATCATGGTCGAGGTGAGCACCATCACCTTGATCCCCGCCGCCTGCGCCTGATCGATGATGGCCGTGATGTTCTTCTTGTAGTCTTCGAGCGGCACGCCCTCGAAGGTGCGGTTGCCGAGGATCAGTTTAAAATGCCAGACATCGTTGACCCCGCAGCTGAGGGTCATCCACTGCGGCTTCTTGCTGATCACATCACGCTCCAGTCGCTCGAGCATGTTGGTCGACTTGTTGCCGCTGATGCCGGCCGGGATGTGTTTCACCTCGAGCCCCTGACTCTGGAGCGCCTTCATCACCAGCGTGACATAACCGCCCGGCTTGTTGCCGGCAGCGGTGATCGAATCGCCCATGAAGGCGATCGTGTCGCCGGATTTGACGGCGATTTCAGCATGGGAGACCGGGGCGATGGCCGCAAACAGCAACGCTCCAAACAGGGCAAGACGGGTTTTCATGATGGCCGCAGAGTAGACGCAAGACGACAAGACGCAAGACACAAGACCGGAGAGGCAGGGATGCCGCATCGATGTTCCTGCCTCTGCATGCGCTTACCGCTTACCGCTTGCCTCCTACCGCCTACCGCTAGCGGGTGTAATCAATGTCCAGATCCGGCCTGGCGGCCCGCAATGCCTCCACATCCTCCTTGGAGATCCCGGCACAGCCATCGATCCGGAGTTCCCGCAGCGAAGGGCAGGTCTTGAGGGCTTCGATATCTTTCAGCGCAGTGCAGTCGCGCAGCACCAGTCTTGTCAGTTTCGGATGCCCTGCCAGCCCCTCGAGGTCGCGCAGGCTCTTGCATTCGGATAGATAGACTTCGCGCAGTCGCGGCGTGTCCCTCAAGCCCCCGATGCGCTCAAGGGCCGGGCAATCGTCCATATTCAGCGACTGCAAGGAGGCGAGTGATTGCAGCTGGCTCAAATCCTTGAGCTTCTTACAGCCATAGACGCGCAGACTGAGCAGCCGCGGCAGACCCTGAATCCCTTCCAAAGACTCAAGTTGAGGACACGAGCCGATCGAAACATGATCAAGCGCCACGAGTTTGCGCATCCAATTCAAATCGCGCAGGCCGGCGAGGCTATTCAGTTCCAACTTTTTGAGGCGGACCATGCCCTCAAGCGGACTCCAATCGGCAACTTGGTTCAGATCGGAAATCTCCAACTGCTCAAGCGCACTGCAGCCTCGCAACACGCTTAGATCCTCGAGCGCCTTGCAATCGCTCAGACTGAGAGTATGGAGGGCCGGCAAGGCCGCCAGGCCATCCAAGCTTGCCAAGTTCCGGCAGGAAGAAAGGCGGACCGCTCTGAGCTTCTTGAGGCCACGCATCCATTGCAGATCCCTCAAGCCATCATGGTCCTCAAGACTGATCCAGCTCAACGCCTCAAGATTCCCAAGCGCGGCCCAATCCTGGACCTGTCGGGTTCCGGAAAAAGACAGCGACATCAGCGCCCTGCAACCACCCAACGGCTCAATGCTGGTCAGCGAAGCGCAGCCCTTCAGGGTCAGCATATCCAGCTCCGGCAAGTCACGCAAGGCATCGAGATCCTGCAGCATCCTGCACCCGTAGAGCTCTAACATCCACAGATTTTCCATGCCCCGGAGCCCATCCAATCGGCGCAACTGCTGGCCATTGACGATGATCAGCTCTTCCAAATCCACCCCCCGCAGACCATCCACTTGCTCAAGGGAGGGGCATCCATCATGCGGCCACGAGCTCTCTCGATCGACATCCCCACCCCGACACAGATCAAGGCAGGAAGCATCGAGGCGCTTGAGCGCTGGCCCGATTTCGTCGAGATCGCGCAACTGGCTCAACTTGAGAGAGCCGTTTGCCGATCCACGCACAGTCCCATCGCCGCCTTTCCACCACGATCTCCAATCGCCGACTCGAATCAGCACCTTCCAGTCTTTCTCGTTGCGCGCCTTCACCCATGGTGCATCGGGAAGCGGCATTACCAACCCGTGCTGCTCGAGCAGCATGTGATCCTGCCAGACACGCAGCTTCCAGTAGCCGCCCACGCCGGCGAGAATAGACAGCAGGGTCACCCACACCATCCACCAACGGATCGGCGGCAGGCACGACCAAGCGGTCTTCATGGCCTTTACCAGCATATTGCCAATCTAGCCATGCCCCCTGCCAAGACAAGGCGGATTGAGATTACAGATTTCAGATCGGCAGAACTCACGGTCTGGCGTTCGGGATCGGCTGCAGTCTATGGCAAGCGGATACCGAGCACCCCCTGTCCATCAAGGCCCGGCAGCTCGGCTGCATCAATGAGCCTCGTGAGGGATGGTCCTAGATCGAAAACCGGATGTCCGGGTGACCAGGACAGTTGGGCCGGTCCAGCGCGGTCGGGAATGTCTTTCCATGGCAGGGCTTGGCTTGCGGGATCAGATCCTTACGGACATAGGTGGCCTCGAAGACCTCCGGAAAGCGAACCGGATTTCCTGCCGCATCGCGGACCTGGATGGTGCCGTCAACGGATCTTCCGGAGGGAAGATGCGCCGGAGTGTTCGAACGACTGTAATTATTCCCATGCACATGGACGAGAACGTGGGTATCAGCCAGCTTCATCAACGCTTGGAACCGGTAGCGATCGAAGGGCCAGTGCACTTCGATGACCAGTTGGGCGATCCGGTTCAGAGTTTCGGACGGCGTGAACTGGATCCAATCGAATTCCGAACCCTCAATGTCCATCTTAACAAAGGCGTTGGAGCATCCATGCAGCTCCTGCTGAAGGTCAGTCTCGCCTTCCCGTGGAAAAACCGCGATATTCTTCGACACCCAGCGAATCTGCCGTGTCGTCTGCGGTGGCGCCTTGATGGTGCCATCGAAGGCCAAACACTCCAGACCCGGATAAAGGTCGCAAAACGCCTCCTCGAACCTTAAGTCATTGGCAATGCCGCAGGACAGGAAGCCGTCATACTCGAGCCCTGAGTAGATCACGTAGCCTCCATCCTCCTGAGGGCCCACCCGCCGCAGGGCATCGCCGGCATCGATCAACTCAAGTCGATCCGGCGTGAATGCCCAAACTTGCCCTCTGGTGTAGTCGTTCCATGCCGTCCGGTTGAAGATGATGCAGGCTTGCTTGTCGCCACCACCGTTGTATTCGAAAAGCGGTACTGCCGCATATTTTTTCAGAGGGTAGAATGCGGCGGATAAGCCACGCGCATTCGCGACATTGTCGACATCAGGCAATTCCTGATCGTCCACCTGCTGGTTTTTGCAGTTGGTGACGATGATGCACTTGAACTGCTTGGCGGTGAGCGCGTCGAGCAACTTGTAGATGTCCTTAATCCGCAAGTGCTGGAGCACGTCCTTGATGATATACACCTCGCTGGAGCGAATCGACTCCGGACTCGCCACCACATCGATGTGCTTGAACGCGTAGTCCGGATGCCTCGCCTTGTTGGATGCGATGACCTCCGCAACGCAGTCGATGCCAAGATAATCGATCGGTTGGAGCGGGTCATAAATGAGATGGCTGGATTGCCAATCACCACAACCGACATCGGTCACTTGCCTGACGCCCGCCGTGCGCAGGAACTGGCGGATCTTGTCGTTGTATGAGCCGGTGTTTTCAATCGAGCTACCTGGTCCCGAGCCGCAGCCCCATTGATCTTCGGCATAAACCTTCGTGAACTTCTCCGCGTAACGTGCGTCGCAAGCGACTTCGCTATCGGCACCACGGCCGCGCATGCCGAACACCCGCTCGCAGCACCGGCGCAGCTTGCCGATCCTTTTGTTCAACGATCTGCGAAATTTCGACCGGCCCAGCGAGCTCGCTCCGGGTGTCGGGACAGGATTTTCTACAGGCGCCGGCACATGGACGGGACCTTCGGGCACCGACCCCCTTTGCCAATAATGGGTGAAAATGCGCGCCCCGCGGTGATCCACGACGATACTGCCTGCGACACCTTGGTCGACCATGTTGATTTCCTGATAAACAACACCGTTTAGGGCCGGGTAAGCGTGGTTGAATGTTTGCAGGCTCTTGCAAAAGTAATGGTAACTGTCACTTACTATCGCTGCAGGCGTATGATAAATATGCCTCAACGCCATGTGGATCAAGGGCGAGCCCGCAGTCGCACCAAGGATACCGTTGTAGATCCCACAAGCCGGATCGAAGGCGGCAATGAGGAGTTGGTCACGATCGCCGACAACCTCGTCCAAATCCACCTCCGGAGCGGCGTCCATGTCCATGAACAAGCCGCCATATAAATACAGGAAGTAATATCGGAAGAGGTCGGCCTTGTGCTCGCCACGATCGAAGCGGTTGAACACGCGAACGATCTCGGGAAACTCCGGGCTCGGGTTAGCATGGAAAAAATCGAGGATGCACGCATCGGTGAAGTGTCGGTAATCCCACGACGGCGCGCGCAGGGCGAAAAGATCCCTGACATGATCCGGGGCCGGGTCAGGCGATGTCTGAATGATGATTCTGGGTATTCTATCGGGCATGAACGAGGTGGTCTGAAATGGCTTAAGGTGGGGATCAGCCAGAATGGCTAGTGGTCATCAGCCGCCCTCCGGATCGCGCGATCGCGCGCATTCGGAACTGTTGCTGTTGCAGCGCTTGTGCTTGATGGCGGCAATTTTGATGACGCTGAAAAGATAGTAGGCTGTAGAGGCCTCTTTGCGGCGGAGCTTTATGATCGGAATTCCCAGCAGCGAAATTTTAGTCGAGTGGCTTATCACTCGCGCGCGGTCGGCTTCCACAGCGCGGATGTCGGTTTCCAATCTCTCAAGCAATCGATCGACACAAGGAGTCATTGCTGCCAGCACCCACCACTGGTGCGACAGTTCGTTTTTCCAACCACCGACGCTCCATGGCTTGTCGGGTCCGGCGTAATGGATGATCTTTGGCCGCTCGTAAGCCGCTACCAGCGCCTGCGACATCTGACCCGGCGGGCACAACCCATGTCGCTTGTCATGAACCAGCGCGTTCACCGTAAGGTTCCAGTCCAGACTCAAGGTAACATGGTCGCCGTCGATGAGCGAATTCAGAATGCACTGATCGTAGAAAGTCGGCTCCTTGACTTGAAGCAGGCGCTCGACGCATTGATGCTGAAATCCAGAAGCTCTCATTTTGGCGACGTTGCACACCATGACACCCGAATTGAAGTATCGCTCCGGACGCCTCATCCCCAGCTTGCTGGCGATGTAGTCGCCGAAAGTATCGGGGTATTGCTTCCTCAAGATTGCGATCGTGACGTCCGTGGCGGCAGCGAGCAGCTTGTCACCGAGATCGGTCGCGTAGAGGACGGCCACATCGGCTTTGAGAATCAGATCGCAATCGAGATAGACCACCTTGGCATAATTGGCAAACACCTCAGGAATCAGGAAACGCCCGTAGCACGCTGCGGAAAATGCCTGATCGGGCCCGAGATACATCGCCCCCGCCAAGTGCTCGAGCCGGGACGTGACGTCGACAAAGCGGATGGTGATGTTGCCATGCCCGGCCGCCAGTGAAACGATTTCATCCCGCACGCTTCCATCAACGCCATGACTGAGCACGACGACGTCGTATTGGTTTCCTGAAGACGCGGTCGCCACCAACGATTGGACCGCAACCGCCAGCGGCATGGCAAACTTCGCATCGCTGGCAAATGCAACAGCAATATTGTTAATAGACGAGGCTGGCGCAATTTGCGTGGACATGAACTGTGCGTCGGCTGAGGCGCCGATGGGTTGCAGACCCACACCCCAAACGGCTTTTCGCGCGACAATATCCACGCAAAGCTGCCAACGAACAAGACATTAGTTGGTCAGCCCGAGACATCATGCGAGCTTGCGGATGCAACATCAAGCCGTTATGCATCGCCTCCGATGAAGTTGCGCCGTATGCTGAAGCGGATTCTGGGATTGCCCAACCGGGACAAACGCCATGAGCCCGTGCAGGCCCAGGCAGCGGCGGACCCGAATGTGGAGCTGCAGAAAAATCATGCTCGCCCGCTACGGCAGACGCGTCTGCGGTGACAAACAGCTGGTCGTAATGAACGGACCGTTCAAGGGCATGGCCTACGCCTCGATGGCCCATGGCAGCCAGCTGCTTCCTAAATTGTTAGGTTCTTATGAAGAGCCGATCCATCAATGGATCCATCAAATCATGCATGGCGGCACATATCAATCGATCATCGATGTCGGATGCGCGGAAGGGTATTACGCGGTTGGCTTTTCAATGGCACCGTCGAAGCCGGTGGTGCATGCTTTCGATGTCAATGAGCAGGCTCTCGCCGAGGCCCGTGAGCTGGCGCGCCTCAACGAGGTTGGCAACAACCTGCATTTCCACAATCTGTTCGAGCGGTCATCGCTACAGGCCGTTCTCAGCGCATCACCGGGCGGCAAGGCGCTATTGTTCATGGACGTAGAAGGCGCAGAGCGCGAATTGATCGACCCCGTAGCGATCCCCGAGCTTGCGGAGGTCGACATTCTGGTCGAGCTCCATGATTGTTTTCTGCCGGGACTGACCGAAGAAATCGTGTGCCGCCTGAGCGCCTCACATCGCATCGACATTATCGTGGATTACCCGTGGCGAGAGGCGGCCTATACATGCGCCGATCCCAGCTTGGATGCGGATGATCTGCAGCAGATCATGAATGAGGTCAGGCCGGACCACATGCGGTGGCTGCTCGCCCGGACGAAATCATGCGCCTGACAGCAAGCAAGCCTAACAAGCGAATCGCCTTGACTGACGAATGGCCATCCAGTCGCAGATTGGCTCGAGATCCGCGACCGGCTGATTGGTGAAGGGGATTGTCGGCATGTAGGGAACGGGGCCGAATTCCGGGCACAGAGTGCTGACCGCCATCCCGCGTTCTTTCTGTGCCGCCCAGATCCTGTCCCACCACGCTTCATGGGCATGCAGGTGTTTCTCCCATTCCGGCGCGCGCGGGTCGGGCACCTGCGGTCCTTCTTCGAAGCCGACGCGCGCATGCAAATGATGGGCATGCCGGGCGACCAGACCGATGATCTCATCCAAATCGGGCAGCAGGCGCTCACAGACGCAGACCCAATGGCTGAGGTCGACGGTCAGCTTCAGTTCAGGCAGCGCCTGCAGGATGTCACGCGTCATCCACGGATTGCCGAAGCAACGCAAGCGGTGGGTTTCATGCGCGATCGGGATCCCGAGCTCCCGTTCCAACTCAAGTGCCTTGCCATAAAAGTCGATCGCCTCGGAAAAACTCCAGCTGTCGGCACCGCTATGGGCATTGAAGAACACCGGCGAGTAAGGCAGCGCCTCGTCGATTTGTTTCCTTAGCGAGACGAGGTGCTCGTCGATCGTGCCGCCCGGATTGAAATCACGACCGATCACTTGTGCGATCCACGGCCACTCGCCGCGCGCAAGCAGGCGCTTCATCGCTTCCGGGTTTTCCGAAAAACGGATCGTGCCCTCGACCATCTCGTAGCCGACTTCACGCCAATGCGGTTCGTGGCATTCGAAACCTTGCGAGGCATCGACGCCCCAGAAGTGGCGGGCCAGTGATAGGTGCATGGGAAGTCAACGGTCAGCGGTCAGCAGTCAACGGGATGAGAAGAATCGATGCGAGTGAGTAGTCAGCAGTCAAGGGTCAAGAGTCATGAGTGAGGCAGGGATGACGGATGGGCTCCTCTGCCTCTCTGCCCTATTGACCGCTGACTGTTGACCGCTGACGACCACCTACCCTCACCTCCGCCTGTTCAGGCGCAGTCTCAACGCCTCATACCCGACTTCACGCGTATACGCCTGTTCGCGTTCGATGTTGGGCACAGCGCGGGTGATTTCGATTCGATCGACCTTTTCCACCAGCGCGGCGAGCAGGCTGCGGATGATGAGGCGCGCATGCGGCGCACCGAGGCAGAGGTGCTTGCCGAAGCCGAAGGACAGGTGTGGGTTCGGCTTGCGATCGAGGCGGATGGATTCCGGGTCTTCAAAAACCGTTTCATCGAAATTCGCCGCCGCCCAGCCGAGGCCGATGCGATCGTTGGCTTTGACCAGGGTGCCGTGGACGTCGGTGTCCACTGGGCAGACACGGCCGATCTGGGTCAGCGGCATGAACACCCGCAGAAACTCCTCGCTGGCGTGGATGATGCGCTTCGGATCTTCGCGCAGGAATTCCAGCGCCTCGGGATGTTTGGCGAAATACGCGAGGATCGAAGTGACGTTGTGGATGATCGTATCGCGGCCGCCGGCGAAAGTGAGGTTGCCGAAGCCGAGCATCTCCGCGCGGGTCAGTGGTCGGCCTTGGAAGGTCGCTTTCACCAAGGCACTGAAGAAATCGTCGCCCGGCGCTTTCTCCGCGCGGTCGAACTGGGCGTTGAGGTAATCCTCGAGCACGATGCCCTTCTTGAAGTTGCCGCCCTCGCCCTTGAACACGTGGACCCCCCAGCCGATCCAGACCTCCGACTCGCTTTCCGGCACATTGAGCAGGTGGGTCAGTGCGCGCGACTGCAGCGGCAGCGCGAATCCGCCGATGGCATCGATCTCGCCCGCCGCGAGCGCCTGCTCGAGCAGATCGCGGATCAAGGATTCAACGCGGGCCGCGACCTCCGGCAGCTTCGGCCGCTCGAAGAACGGCTCGACAATCGCCCGCCACTCGGTGTGCTCGGGCGGATTGGTCTCGATCGGCAACTGGCGGATCGAACGCACCGCCTCTTCGGACGGGATCGGCACGCGGAATGGCGCGTCGGAGCTGAAAGTCTGCCAGTCCTTGGCCGCCGCCCGCACGTCGGCGTGGCGCAGGAGCATCGCGATGTCCTCGCCATGCACCGGGCATTTCAATACCGGGCCCTGCTGGCGGGCATCCTTGAAGGGGTCTTTGAGCTCTTTCATCCGTGGGGTTTCGATAGCCAACCGAAAGTCGGCAGGAAGGTCAATGGTGCAAGGTGGACCGACACGCCGCCACTCAGGGCAGCGAGATCCGCAGCAAGCGGGTTTGGCTGAGCGCCGTCAACCCGGCGCATCCGCGCGGCAGGAGCAGGCAGTCGCCAGCCTTGAAGCTGCGACCACTTGGCGACTCGAGGGTGCCGGCGACGACCGACAGGATTGAAAAGCGGTCGGCATCCGGATTGCCGAGCTTTGCGCCGGCAGCGATGTCGTGGCGCTCGACGCGGAAATGCGGGCAGTCGGCGATCAGGTCCGTATCGGCCGCGCTCATCGCGGGCTCGAAATCATCGAAGTCGATGCTGGCCAACGAGGCATCGACGTGCAGTTCGCGCGGCTTGCCGTCGATGCCCGCGCGGTTCCAGTCGAACACACGGTAGGTGGTGTCCGATGTCTGTTGGATTTCGTGAATCAGAAATCCCGCGCCGATCGCGTGCAGCCGACCGCTGGGGATGAAAATCGATTCGCCGGGGCGCGGCTGCAGCGGATGGACACCAGCCGCCACGCTGCCCTCGCGGATCGACTGCTCGAAGCGTTCGCGGGTCATCCCCTGCCGCAGGCCGACATAGAGCGAGGCGCCCGGATCGCAATCGGCGATGTACCACAGCTCCGTCTTCGGCTCGCCACCGAGGGCGGACGCAATCGCGGCAGGTGGATGCACCTGGATCGATAGGTCATCACGGGCGTCGAGGATCTTGATCAGGATCGGAAAGCGGTCCGGCAGATTCCGATACGCCTCGCCGAAAATTTCGTCGCGCTGCTCGTTCCACAGCTGATGCAGCGACCTTCCGGCAAAAGGGCCGGCATCGACCACCGATTGCTCCCGTTCACGATCGACCAGCTCCCACGATTCGCCGATGGGCGCGCTGGTCGCGGGCAATTGGCGGCCATAAACCCGCTCAAGCTCACGTCCGCCCCAGACGCGCTCCATGTAGAGGGGGGTGAAGGTGATGGGTTCCATGATCGGGCTTAGAGGGGAAAAGAACCGGACCTCACCGGCGTGCTGGCAAGCAAGCAGGCCCACGGTTCCGGGTCAATGCCGCCGACGGCTGAGTGCTGCATTGCCAGCCGGCAGGTCATCCGCCATGATGTGCCCCAACCATGGCTGGCTCACCCGACGATCTCCCGCCCCGCAAGGTCCGCTTGACCACCGTGCTGCTGGTCATCGTCGGCTTGCTGCTTTCGCTGTGGATCCTCGGCCTGAAGGTCTGGCACGGTAGCAACAGCCCCTTCAACACCCTCGCCGGTAAGGCCGCGTTCATCGGACTGTTCGTCATCGTGCCGATCTATGTGCACGCACGGGTGTCGCGACTCGCCGGCTGGCTGCTGATGGCGGGTAGTGTGGCCCTATGGGTCAGCGCAGCGGGCACGCAAATCCTGATCCAGCTGGTTTCCGCCCTCGCGGGCGTTGCTCCATGAACCCAGACCCGACTGATCGCGTGAACCGCTACGCTCCAGCGTGGATACGGTCGCCTCAAGCGCAGCGGCTGGCATCGCGCGTCGATCTCGGCATCCTCATCGTTTTCCAGACCATCGGCCTGTTGATGCTGATCGGCCTCAGCCTGTCCTTGTTCGGCTGGCCATCGTGGATGCCGCTCAGCGATGAAGAACTCGCCGCCCCGCTGCGGGACAAGCTGATCGCCATCGGATTCATGATCCTATGGAACCTGCTGGTCTTCACCGGTTTCCGCAGAAACCGGCGTTGGCGCCAACGGCTCAGTGCCGACGGCGGCGGATAACCAGACCAAGAGCCCCGATGAGCCCGAGGAAGGCGAAGCCGGGTTCGGGGATGACGGTGAGGCTGAGGTCGCCGGTGCTTTGGGAAAAGCTCCAAGTATCAGTACCACTGGTCAGCTCCCAAATACCGCTACCCATGTCGGTGAACGAAGCGCTGTAAAGGCCGATCATGTCCACTGAAGCAAAGTCCCCCGATTGGCTTCCAAAGCCGAAGATGTCGAAGGTATAGCTTCCGGCGCCGAAGGTGGTACCCAGATCGAAGGTCAACGAACCATTGTAGGTCAGGGCACCAGTGACATCGACACCATCGTAACCGGTGCCACGGGTCGATCCTGCCAGTTCCATGGTGGTGGCAGCCGTGGATCCCAGTGCCAGCGAATTACCGAAGCTGAGCACGCCGGGACTGTTGCCGGGTTTGAGCAAGCCGTCGACGGTCACCGCGCCGTTGATGGTGCCGCTGCCACCAAGGATGTTGCCATCGCTGACGGTGATGGTCGTAGCGGTAAGAGTGCCGTTGATCACGAGCTGGTTGCCGGTCGTGGTGCCTGCCCCGCCGCCCACGGTCAGGGCGTTGACATTGGTCACCGAGGCACCGGTGCCCACGGTCAGGATGTTGTTATTCGACTCACCAGATGCGTTAGCAAAGCCTACATACACGGTCTGGTTGCCCGCATTCCAGGATGACCCCGTGCCGGTAACGGTCAGCGTGTTGCCGTTGGACTGTGAGCCGGTGGTGTTGGCGCGACCAACATAGCTCGTGCCTGTAGTTGAGAGTGTCCCGCCATTGGTGACCTGGACCACATTGGCATTGGCATCATAGCCATTTTGGGCATAGCCAACGGAGACACTTCTCATGCTGGCGGTGCCGGTGCTTGTGACAGTCAAGGTGTTGCCCGAGGCGGGAGGGGCACCGTTGTTCTGCGCGTTGTTGACATGACCAACATACATGTCCCTAACATTCGTTAGCACACCATTTGTGGTTACCGTGACGATGTTGTTGCTCGCGCCACGCCGTTCACCGTAGCCGATGTAAAAATCATCGCCTCCATCGCCACTGAAGGTCGAGGTGGCTGTTCCGCCCCCGATCGTGATGTTGGCACCACCAGTGGTGTTGTAATAAGGGTTGCCGATCCGGACTTCGCCGTTGACGCTCATTTGGCCACCATCGGTCACAGTCAGGGTGCTGTTGTTGGCGGTTCTGCCCCAAAATAGATTATTCACATTGGTCACAATCGCGCTGCCCGCAACCCCATCACCATCGATAACCATCTGTACATTTGACACAATGCCATTCTGTTTAGTTTGAAGATTCTGGTTGCCAAGGTTCCATGTCGAGCTGACTCCGCTACCGCCCAAAATTGATATTGTGGTATCGCTAGCATTGAGGTCAACCAGCCCACCACTGGTGTTGAGCGTGCCGTTGTAGACGGCTATGGTGCCGGCACTGAGGGTCGTGGCACCGCTGTAGGAGTTGGTGCCGGTGAAGGTCAATATGCCGTTGCCGGACTTGGTCAGGCCGCCGGTGTTGCCGCTGCCCAAGTTGGAGAGAGTGACATTTTCACCGTTGGTGTTAAGGATGATGGCACCGCTGCTGTTTTTGATGCGGCTACCGTAGTCGTTTGCTGCGCTGCTGGCGGTGTATTGCAGCGTGCCACCCGCCGCGCCAAAGGTGATATCGCCGCCATTGCCGAGCGCGGTGGCGGAACCTGCGACTAGAGTACCGGCATTGATGAAGGTGCCTCCGGTGTAAGTGTTGTTGCCCGAGAGGTTGAGGGTGCCGGCAAAAGTGAACGGGTCGCTGGCCGAACCGGCGTCCTTGTTGCCAACGTGGAGGCTGAGGCTGCTGCCAACATTGGCAATGTCGCCCGCGTAAGTTTGACTGCCGCTGATGTTGAGACCGATGCCCACATTGCCGTTGTATACGATTTGTGATGCGGTCTGTCCGCCATCACCCGCCAGAAGACCTCCGATGGTTCCCACTCCACTAGTGCCAGTGGTCCACAAGCCGGAGCCCACCCCTACGCTCAGGATGCCTCCATCATTGACAGTGACCGTGCCGGAGGCAGACATCGCCGCAGTATCACGGAACCATACACCCCCAGCATTGATCGTGGTGCCACCATTATAGGTGTTGGCTCCATCAAGCATCAGCGTTCCAGCCCCTGTTTTCACCAAGCTGGCTCCGCTGCCGCTAAGATCTCCGGTCAGGATGCCGTAGGTTCCACGCCCCGCACCCTTGCCTGTGGCTGACACTTCGATGGTGCGCGCGGCGCCATTGAGGTCAAAGCCATTTTGGAGGCGCATCACACTTGAAGCGCCTATATCATTCAGCACGAGCGTGCTCGGGTTAAAATACCCTGTGGCGGCACCTTCACCAAAGGCTCCCCAGATCACGGTTGTCGAGGCATTCGTAAAGGTGATGAAGTTGCTGGTAGCATCTCCCTGCAAGTTGGTGAAGCCGCTGCGTCCTCCTGTGATTTGAATTTCGCCCGCTGCCGTTCCAAGAGCCATGGTCTTGTAGTAGTAGGCTTGGACAATACCGCCGTTAAGATGCAGGTTGGAATTGGCTGACAGGCGTCCTTCGTTCCAAGTGACATTGTAGTTAGATCCAAATCTGATGGTGCCTCCAGTTACGAGGGTCGTGCCCGAATAGGTGTTGACCCCTGTGAGAATCAGCAGGCCGTCACCGTCCTTGGTCAATCCGTTGGAACCTGTAATCACCGAGCTGATGGTGCTGGTTGAGTTGTTGACTGTGATGGTCGGGGTTGCTCCGCCCAGATTGAGAGCAGTTCCGCCACTTATGGTCACAGCACCCGAGGCCGATCCGAAAATGATGTTGCCGACATTCTGTGTGCCGCTAAGGGTCACAGTGCGCCCTCCCGTATAACCCAGCGCATCCGTACCAAAATAGACGGTGTCCGAAATGGTGGTCGTCGTATTGGCCGTTGCAGATGCCCCCGTGCTGTCCGTGCTCCAGAATGCACTCGTGCCCCAGGTTCCGTTGGTGGCTCCGAAGCCAGCGGTCGCGCCATTCGAATCCCAATAAAGCTGGGCATGCAGGGCGCCAGAGCTTAACATGAGAGCAGCCAGAATTCGGCAAGATGATGGGTTGGGTTTCATCGGATTCGAGGGGTTATCCTTGGCCCTCCATTGAACCCCTTGCCAACCTTCCCGGCAAGGGGGTTAGAAGTCGAATGCTCATCAAAGTTTTTGAACTCCTGTCCGTTTGTGGACAGGGTAAATATGCCTAACTCTCTGGTTATTATGCTATTATGGAATTATAGCCGACTAAAACCCATCAGACCCCCAGTTTTAGACTCCCAATTTGGGGACAGATTTCTCGTGGATTCCCATCCCATCTTGGCCGCTTGGATGGATCTGCCATCGCAGCCTTTCCGCCTCGGAATCGCCGTTTTTGACCGCCTAACAGGCACACCCCGGCAGGGGTTGCTTGGGTGCTGTCGCCATTTCCAGCATCCGAACTGGCGCTTCCGCCCTGCCGGCGAGCCACGCGGTGGACTCATTGGCTTGATGCATGCCCGGCTTGCCGTTCATCCTCAGTCATGAGTCACGCCTCGCAGCTTCGAACCTGGATCCTGATCGTGGTGGCCACGCTGTTTGGTTTTGCCGCGATCGGTGGCGGCGCATTGCTCCTGACGAAGTCATGGTTGCAATGCCGCGCACTGGCCGCGGAAGAATCGCTGCGGCTGGAAGTCGATTTGAGCAGCCCGGGAGTCTATCGGGGCAAACTCCAGCAGCAGTCGGTTCCCGAGCACGGGCAGCAGCTGCGCTTGATCGTCGATCCGCCCTTCGCTTCGAGTGACGAAGCGCGCAAGCTTTTGGCCGGACTCGTGGGCAGCGTGGAAATCCGCCGCCCGGATGGCAAGGTGTGCGCGCATCGGGAATTCAGAGCCAAGGAGTTTCCCTTCCAATTCAGCCGCGCTCCGATCGAAGACCTCGGCAGCTGCCGTGGCTTTGCGGAAATACCGCCGCAAGTGCCCTACCTGTTCTTCGACCTAAGTGCTGCGGGTCTGGATGCCTGCGACTTCACGCTGGAGGTGATCAAGGGCCCGGCCGCCATGAAGGGCCGCAGTCAGACGATCATCGGCAAGACCGTGTGGTGCACCACCACCAGCGACAGCCCGAAGTGGCTGGGTGGCTTGGTGATCGCCGCCGGCCTGATGTTTCTTTTCCCGTCCCTCCGCGCTGCCGTGCAGCTGTTGCGCAAGCGCGGGCTGCCAGCCTGATGCGCACCGTCACGGGCGAGTGACCTTGAGCCGGATCATGCGCCTTGGCGCCGAACTTTTCGTCACCGTGTCCCTGGCCTCGAAAGCGGTCGGCGTGTTGGTGAGGATGGTGGCCGGCGTCCAGTCGCTGAGATTCGAGCTGACTTCGGCGCTCCAGGTCAGATCGCTGGCGTCGGGGTTCTTGGTGACGCTCAGCGACAGGTAGCCGGAGTTTTCCGCGGGCGCGACCGGTGAACCGTTCGGAGCCTTGGGATCGAGGTCCAAGGCATACTCGAGCAGATTGGCAAGCGAGTCGCCATCGGGGTCCGCCGGGTCGCCGCTGATCTGCGGATCCGCCAACTCCGTCGAGGTGAAGGCGTTGAATCGCCAGTCGTCGGCCGGCTTGTCCTTGATGGTGATGGCGGCGGGCGTGGCGGCATCGCTGGCGATGGCGAAGTCGCTGGCGATGGTCACGCTGACCGATCGGTCGCCTTGGGCGATCGCATCGGCGATCGGCGTGACCGCCAGTGTGGCCGATGCTTGGCCAGCGGGAATGGTCACGCTGGTGGGCAGCGTCTGGTAGTGCGTGCCCGCAAGCGCGTCGCCGGCGATCGTGATCGGAACATCGAGCGGATAGGTGGTGGCTCCGCTGCGGGTGAAGGTGAGCACCCCGTTCTGGCCGTCGATTTCCCTGGCTTCGACGGTGGTGGCACTGACGGCAACCACCGTGCGGCTATGCCAGGCCAATGCGTAGGGGGTGGCGGTGGCGCTGCTGTTGGAAACGACCAACTCGTAATCGCCCGGCGCGAGTGCGGACTGGAAGATCATCTCGACATTGTCGACCGTGCTGGCGCTCTGGCTGATCAACGAGCCACGGGTGGTTCCGGTCGCGCTGTAGAGGCTGAGGTTGAGATCGGCCATGCTGCTGGTCAGATCGCCCCAGAATGGGCCGGGCGTGTTTTCGGTGATCACGCGATGCCAGACCAAGGCCGCACAAAACGGTGTCGATGGCGCACCGCTCGGGATCGTGAAGAAATAGCTTTGGGTCGCACTCGCGCTGATCGACTCAGCGGCCCAGGCCCGCTGGCCGTGCTGACTGGTGCCTGCGGTCACCCGCCCCTCCTGCATCACCATGTAGGCGTTGTGGATGTTCACTTCGCCGGCGCCGTAGACATCGTCAAGCGGGCGGCCGCTCGTGTTGTCCCAGTTGAGCACCCGATCCTTGCGGGCCGATGCCATCAGCAAAGCCTTGATCGTGCGCGGCAAGTCGGCGCCACTAAGCGAATGCGGGCTGGCCTGCAACTTTTGGTAGAGCAGGCCGGCGGCACTGGCGACCACCGGCGTCGAGTAACTGGTATAGGTGCCTGGCGCGACCAAATCCGGTTTGATGCGGCCCGAGCCGTCCAGCGTGGTGAAGCCGCGGCTGTGTTGTCCGTCACTGCGGCCGACGGCAATCGTGTGGTAACTCTGGCCCAACAACAGGGGCAGCGTGGTGCTGCTGCCGTTGTTTTCGCCCACCACACAAACGAAGCCATCGCGGTCGATCGCGAAATCCAGCCGTTGGCCGACTTCCTGATAAACGGCCGTGTCACCGGTTGTCGTAATCCAGCTGTGGTTCTGGATCGCGCGAGCCTCGATGGCGGGAGCGCTGGTGGTGCCGGTCTTCAGAAACCCCGCAGCAAGCCAGTCATCCGCCGCGTAGACATCGACTGTGGTCGATGCCGTGCCGGGGAGCAGGCTGGAGGTGCTGTAGAAGTAGGAGGCCACGGTAGTGGCGTGGTTGCTGGTGGCCGAGGAGCTGTTGGTCTTGTTGACGAAGGTCTTGCCCGCGAACATCGCCGCGCCCGTATTGGGCATGTAGTTGGTGGTGTTCTCAAAAGCCTCCACCTGGGTGAAGCCATCGCTGACCGTGGTCGGCAAATCGCCAGCCGCAATGCTTTGCAGCCGCGTGAAGCCGACATCATCTTTCCAGTCGGCCAGGATCGGGGTCGACGCGATGATGCAGGCAAAAACGACTGCGAAGAAGGGGGTTTTCACCAACGGTGCGAATGGGATCAGCCTAAAATAGAGAATTCGAAGAGGCTTGCAAACCGGATTCACGGCCGACGGCTGGCGGCTGCCGCTGGGCCCCGTGCGGCGCGGCTTCGGCCAATCGCGGTTGCATCGGTCGCAAACCGCTCTAAGGTCTGCGGGTCCCGCCGAGCCATGACGCGCCTGTCCATCGCCCTGATTTCCGGCCTCCTCGCCACCTGCCCGCTGGCCGCGGAGCCAGCCGGCCTGTCCACGCGTATCGATCAGGCGATCACCCGCGGTGTCGATTTCCTGATCGCCGATCAGAATGCCAACGGCTCGTGGGGCGGACCGACCCGTACGAAAGGACTGAACATCTATGCGCCGCTGCCCGGTGCGCACCACGCCTTCCGCGCCGGCGCATCGGGGCTGGCGCTTGCCGGATTGATCGAAGCCAAAGACCCGCGCTCGGGAGCGGCGGAAGCGATCAGCAAGGCGGGTGACTGGGCGGAGCTCGAACTGCCGAAACTGCGGCGCGCCGACATGACGACCACCTACAACGTGTGGGGCCATGCTTACAGTCTGCGCGCCTTGACCCGACTCTACCGGACCTCATCCGACGAAGCCCAGAAGGCGCAGTGGAAACAACTCGCGCAACAGCAGGTCGACCTCGCCAGCCGCTACGTCGATCTCAACGGCGGTTGGGGCTACCTGGATATCTTCGATGAAGTCCGCACGCAGAAGCCCTCCGGCCTGCCAACTTCGTTCACTACCGCAACGATGATGCTGGCAATGGCCGAAGCGCGCGATGCAATGGGCTTGCAACTCGACAGCAAGGCGACGGATTCCGGGTTGATGTCGATCCGCATGCAACGCAATCCGGACTTCACCTATGCGTATTCATTCCCGCACCGGATGGCCCCGCGTGGCGACATCAACCGCCCGGCCGGATCACTCAGCCGCTCGCAGGCGTGCAATGCCGCCTTGCGCGTGTGGGGCGACACGCAGGTGACCGACGCCGTGCTGCGCGACTGGGCTGACCGCTTCCTTGCGCGCGAAGGGTTCCTGCGCAACACCCGCAAGCGGCCGGTGCCGCATGAAGGACCGTTCAAGATCGCCGGCTACTTCTACTACTACGGCATTTTCTACTTCACCGAAGCCGCCCGCCACTTGCCGCCGACCGAGCAAGCGGCCTACGCCGCCAAGCTGGCGGAAACCATCCTGCCGCTGCAGGAACGCGACGGCTCGTGGTGGGACTACCCGCTCTACGACTACCACCAACCCTACGGCACCGGCTACGCGCTGCTCTCGCTCGCGTGGTGCAAGGAAGCGATGGCGGCGAAGGCGGAAAAATGAAGGCACTTGGATAAACCAGCGACGGTCATAGACCGCCGCTACATGACCCCCGACGACCCATGTTCGATTTCAGCAACCCGATCGCCCGCGTCCGCAGCCTCGGCCGCATCGAAGGCATTTCCTTCCTGCTGCTGATGGGCGTCGCCATGCCGATGAAGTACTTTGCGGATCAACCGCTGGCCGTCACCTATGTCGGCTGGGCCCACGGCATCCTGTTCATCGCGCTCGCCCTGATCACCCTGATCGCTTGGCTCGAAAAACAACTCAGCTTCAAGCAGTGCTGCATCGTCGCCATCGCCGCTCTGCTGCCATTCGGCCCCTTCCTGATCGACCGCTTCCTCGAGACACCGGAGGCACCAGAAATGGATGCCGGCGAACTGGAGACCGGCGATTGATGCGCGACCGGATCCATCTTGGCAGCCAACGCGCCCAGCCAGCACCCAAACGACCTCAAGGTCTAATTCGCGAAAGATTTTTCTTTAATTGGGTTGACGGGCCGCCATGCCCTCTTTCAGGATGCGCGCACCGTGTGCAAGCATCGCTGGAAGATACTCGCCTTGATGGCCGCCGCTCTGTTCGGCGCGGCATCCGGCCTGGGATTTTTCGCCTTCGATTACGGTGAAGGGCTGAGTTACTTCTCGACCGACCCCCGGGCTTGCGCGAACTGCCACGTCATGCACGACGAATACGACTCGTGGCAGAAGGGAGGGCATCATCAGGCGGCCGGTTGCGTCGATTGCCACCTCCCTCATGACTTCGTCGACAAATACATCGCCAAGGCCGACAACGGCTTCTGGCACTCGAAGGGCTTCACCCTGATGGACTTCCAGGAGCCGATCCAGATCAAGCCGCGCAATGCGGAAATCCTCCAGGCCTCATGCATCCGCTGCCATGAGGACTTCGTGCATGAACTGGTCGAAGGCAGCCGCACGACAGAGACGGAATCCATGCAATGCGTGCATTGCCACCGGGGCGCCGGACATGGCGCCCGCCACTGAACCGATCCCACCCAAGCATCCCCATGAATTCATCCGCCGAAAAAACCTGCTCCCGTTTTCTCAATGCCCGATCGCTGGCCGTGGTGGCCATCGGCTCGGCAGGCGCCACCATCGGCATCGCCTGGCTGCTCACCACCATGTTCGAGCGCAAGGTGGAAGCGACCAACCCCTACGTCCGATTGGTGGAAGTGACCGAAAACACCACCGACCCGGAGCAATGGGGGATCAACTGGCCGCGCCAGTTCGACGCCTACCTGCGCACCGTCGACAAAACCCACACCCAGTATGGTGGCTCCGAAGGTGAAATTCCCGAATCCCGCATCGATCGCGACCCCTGGCTCAGACGCATGTTCCTCGGCTACGCCTTTGCCATCGACTTCCGCGACCGCCGCGGCCACGCCTACATGCTCTACGATCAGGAGCACTCGAAGCGCATCACCGAAAAACCGCAGCCCGGCGCCTGCCTGCACTGCCACTCGTCGGTGGTGCCGACCTGGCGCCGCGTCGGCTTGGAAAGCGAGGGCAAGACTCTCGCCGATGCCGTCGGGTTCGATTGGAAAGCGGTCAACGCCGGTTTCGAGAAGATGAGCAAGATTCCCTATCAGGAGGCTCATGCGATGATGCTGCAGACGCCGGACGGCACCCCTGCCGATCAGCCGCACCACGGCCAGCTCGGCGAGGCGCATCCGGTGTCGTGTGTCGACTGCCACGATCCGAAGACGATGGCCTTGCGCGTCACCCGCCCAGCCTTCGTTCGCGGCATGCAGGCCTTTGCCGACAGCGACGAACCCGCGCCACACCTGCCGAGCGTCGGCCGCTGGCGGGAGGGCGAGCGCAAGCAACCGTATGATCCGAACACCGATGCCTCACGGCAGGAAATGCGCTCCTTCGCCTGCGCCCAGTGCCACGTCGAATACTATTGTGGCCCGAAAACCACGATGTTCTTCCCTTGGGCAAAAGGCCTGAAGATGGAGCAGATCGAAGCCACCTACGACGAGAAGACCTTCGACGACGGCAGCAAGTTCGCCGACTTCACCCATGCCGAAACCGGCGCGCCGGTCTACAACGCCCAACACCCGGCATTCGAGTTGTGGAGCCAAGGCGCGCACGCCCGCACCGGGGCCCCCTGTGCTGAC
>JACCDY010023158.1_pt1 | contig 62392 bp, 75 predicted proteins | sample 7446391 | NCBI WGS metagenome assembly JACCDY01 (sample SAMN15323451, study PRJNA562643) | freshwater metagenome | isolation source: river surface water | place: USA:Blue River Watershed | collected 2017-08-18
GCGGAAGCAACTGAAGGCTATGTTGACACAAACTACTACGCTTAAGGTACAAGTTTATAATCCTAGTATAACCCGTGTTTGTGCCTATTGGAAAAGGGAATTTGATCAGACTGTTATTGGCCAACTCGGCTTAGATGTTAGTATTGGAGGTTATTCTCTAGCAAAGAAGCCCATTTGGGTCTTCCTCACTACCACCGGTAAACTTTACTTTCCTAGAGGCATGGGATACAATGATGGTGAATTGATTGAAGTAGTAGAGAACTGGGTCTGGGATTGTTACAGGGAGTTGAATGGTCAGTCCAAGATGAAACGATTCTGGGAAACCGCAAAGGAGGAACTTATTGCTGCCGTATGGCACCCTGACCGCGTGGCAAAGTGGGTAGAGGCTGGAGTGGAACTCGAGACATTGTGAACACACCATACTCGCTGCGCTCGTGAGGCGATGTAATAGACCGAAAAAATTGAACTAGTAAACTAAATTTTTGATTTGTATCCTAGAATGCTCTTCTCTGTTGCCACCCTCAAGCCCCACAAGGCTGCTCTAGAGGAGGAGTACAGGACCGCCATCCCCAAGTACATCCATAGAGCACAGTTCAAGCCTTCCTTTGATAGTGTGTGGATTCGTTCTGGACCGACCCCTGACCTTCCTGTAGAGATTGAAGTTGTAATTGTGGAGACTATTCTGAGCCCTGTAAATCGGTGCCTCTTCTACACCATCCAAAAGGATGGCTTTCTGTGGCCCTCAGACGACAAGGATAGAACTGCACGATGCTACATGTCACCACTACAGAACTGGCTAGACAAGCTTGAGCACTAGTGGATTAGATGACAGGGAAACCAAAAACATTTTTACATATATAGGATAAGATGGACGCTACGAATAGTGAAGAATACCACGAATACATTGCTCGTATGCCTCTTCCTTCTAGAAGATATAATCCACCACGAAAGATAGTAGCACAAAATAGATTTCCCGCATTATGTGGTCGAAATGTAAATTTTATACAGGGAAATATTCTAAAACAGTATTATAAGAATGATGATTCTACACTAAAGTATATATTTTTCTGGGAATTTGATGAGAGTAAACAATATAATTCATCAGTAACCATCGAAGATATTAATATATTTCGTGAAGATGGAAAATTTTCGTATGTCGTAAGTCTTAATAGTCTGGAGAGAAACATATTTACCAGAGGATATCTTCATTCCATTCCTATATTTGGTTGTGTAGGAATTGACCATATTAGTGGAGATATGAATGAAGGCAGCCATGTATTTCCATATATACTTATTCATAACACACTAATTCTCCTTGAGACAAACGATACCTTTAACAAACATAGTTTTGGAGCAAAACTTGGTCATCTTGACACATTGCTTCGTGGACTAAACTTAATCACACGAACAGATATTCCAAAACACAGTGAATATACAGAGTTCGGAGAAAAACTGACCTATACAGATAAACTAACTTTTGGCAGCTCAGTACTCTATGCTCCACCAATTACTATATATCGTCCTGTACTACAATCTGAATCAAGTTCTTATGATTTACAGCGACGTGATTCAGAATATACTAGACATGGGTTTTGTCCAATGTGGTCAACACTTTTATTAAAACGAGTATCGCAACTCAATTTACATGTACCACTGGAAGAATTACTGAGAAATATCAACGGAATATACGAAGAACTAAATACACAGGTTGATACACCAGATGGTCTGCTCCATCTATTCAGTGAATTTTATGGAAGTGTTTCAGGGGGTCGTCGTCGTAAAACTCGTCGGCAAAAAAATTGAACAGAATTTCTGTGGTAGTTCAATTACTCACAACAGAAGAAAATGACGTCTCAGCAGTGTGTCAGTGCCCTCATTGAGCGTGTGCAGCATCTGGGCTGCGCGTGCTGCGGCGAGCTGCCCAACACAGTGTTCCTGGAGGCGGCAAACAAGATTCTGACGACTGGACTGCCAGAGACGGTGGTCTACCTCGCAGAGGAGCTAGCCAAGAAGAATGTAGACGCGCTCCACATCCAAAACAGGGAGCAGGAGTACGAAGACCACATCCAGCGGCAGAAGGCGACCATTGAGGCATGCGACACAGACAAGGCGCGCATCGCAGACCTAGAGGCAGCCCTCGCTGGGTCTAGGGATGGCTGTGAGAACGAGCGCACGGCACACATGGCACGCATCGCAGACCTAGAGGCAGCCCTCACTGAGTCCAAGAAGGGCCGTGAGTCAGACCGCACGACCTGGACCGAGTGGCACAAGCAGTACGAGGAGCGCTTCAACGCCCTGCTCGCCGAGTACAACCGCATCACAGGAAAGACGTGAGGCAAACCAAAAAAACAAAAGAAGAAAGGTGTTAGGGAAGACCTTTTTCCACTGAAAAAATTGACATTTCTAGCGCTATGTAGACTAGTACAAGAAATGTCGGCTAAACGGTGTGTGAGCTCTCTTCTCTTGTATTCAAAGAAGTGCTACCAAAATCCTAAAACGCAATACCCTGCGTTTCATCCGTTCCCTGTAGGCACCGTTCCCATTGTTCCAGCAAGTGCCTTTGTAGACACTGCGGAGAGAATCGTATCCAATGGATTAAGTCCTACGCTCAAGCATCTTACAGAACAACTCTACTATGCAAAAAAGGATGTGCGCTACTTTGCTGAAATGCTAAACAACAAAGACGAGTACATCAAGAAGCTGGAAACGGAACTTGCTAAACTGAAGAGGGCTTAGGCCATTGAAAAAAATTGGAAAATTCGGTGTGTATTTTTTCATGTATCGCAATGACAATCTACATCATTTCCCACCGCATTGGCAAGACGATTGCCGAGCAGGTACCAAAGGCACCCAGCGTTGGATATGCCATCAGGATTGGCTCACATATCCCTGAGGTTCTCCATCCCTTTGTTCTGTGGACAGAGACAATGCCTCGTCACGGGTCTGGTGTACTCCAAGTCAAGGGAGATAGCATGAAGGCCCTTGTAGCCCTCTTTGCCAAGACTGGTCAGGTTCAGGTATTCACCGATACATCAAAGTTTGATGTAACCCTCGATGCACATTTCCTTACAGAGGTACGAGACCGAACTATTCTCGTCGATGCGGCATACCGCTTCGGCCAGAACTGCGTCCAGCGGCGATACAATGTCAGGGCACATCCAGTCAAGGATCTTGAGGCGCCAGAGCTACGGTAAAAATTGATGGTCGGTGCCGAGTATGTTTAGACAAGAAATGTACGCTCACATTGACCCCAAGCGCTGGGCACGGTACTACAAAAAGGGGATTAATGGCTCTGTAAAGGGAACACAGGGGGGTCTGTATGAGTTCCTTCGTGTCAAGGGAACTAGGGGACTCTGTTCAAGCCTCAAAGGTCTAGAGGGGTTGGCAATGCACTTTATTCCTATCCCTCCCAACGCTGGCCTCTGTATTCGTCTACTGTAATGTAAAGGATTTGCGCAGAGATAAGTAGAAATGCCTCTTACATTTGCTAATATTATGGACGGCAATCATTTGATTCGTGAAGAAATTGGTCGTGTGCTATGGGATGACTTTTTACTTGTAAATGTTACTCTAGTCTTCAATATTTCAGGAAAGCAATGGTCATCCCCAAAACGAAATGGGCGAGCCATTGCTCGGCTAGAGTGTAGAGTACAGTCTGTTGAGGATGAGGAGCGGAATGAACTTACTGTAAGTCTCTTTATTTATCCTGACTTTTTTGTGTATTACAGCGGCGATGAAGAACTTATCGAACGACTGAAAAAGCCACTTGCTGAATATAGGCATACCTTTCGTATGATGTATGACAATGAATACAAGGCTGCTGAATTTATGAAACAATCCAAAGAAGAACTTATGGCGGCGGCTTGGCATCCCAGCCGTGTTGAAAAGTGGATAGAGGCTGGATACGAAATAGTAGAATAACCCCCCTATTTTTGTTTTCTCTTGTAGGATGGTCTTGGACAAGGCCGACATTGAAGCCGTCATCAAAGAGGGTCTTGCCGTGAGAACAACAGAAAAGGAGGCACTTGGGGAAGTCTTTACTCCTCCTGAAATGATTGAACATTTATACGGGGAATTTCCAGCATCCGTCTGGAAATCCAAAGAGACAACACTTTTGGATCCGTGTACAGGAACAGGAAATTTTGCGATTTACGCATTTTACAAATTTATGGATGGTCTGTCTAGCGCAATTCCGAATGCTGAAGCACGAGCCAAACATATTTTGAGCAATATGATATTTATGGTGGAACTCAACAAGGAAAATGTAGCTACAACAAAGAAACTCTTCCATCGTATCGCTCCCAAATGTTCCATTCAACTTCGTGAAGCAGATTTTCTTGCCAGTTCTGGAGACTCTGGTGTCGCCATAAAAGGATGGCCAAAGACCTATACTCTTGTTGTTGGAAATCCTCCGTACAATGCTGGTGGAACAAAGCAAGAGGGAGAGAAGCGCCTTCACATTGCCTTTACACAAAGGGGGTTACGGTGTCTAGAACCAAAAGGATTTCTTGCCTACATTTGTCCGCCAAACTATCGCGAGACAGACACACCGATGAATAAACTCTTTCAAGAAGCTAAAGGACATTTTGTCTTTATCAAGATTTATGGTGCGAAAGAAACCTTCAAGCATTTTCGTATTCAAGGTCGCGTAGATGCATTTATCTTCCAACAGGGTGTATCTGGAAAGACACTTGTTCAAGACGAATACAATATGAAGATAACACAAGTCCTAGACCTTACACGCCACATTCCCAACTTTGGATTTTCTATTTTCCAAAAGCTCTATGACGCAGTGGATGTACACGGCCCTGTAGAAGGATATCGCACAACAGAGCTGTCAACCATCAAAAAAGACAGCTTTGGATGTGGTTCCCATAAGTTACTCCACTTGATTACTGCGGAAGGTCGCCGTGTGTATAAGACAAAACAAAAGCACTCGCTAGAAGGAGTTCCAAAGCTTCTGATTAATGGATTGGGTATCCCCTATGTGTATTACGATAAGGGCAATTATGGTCCTTCCCAAAGCCCTGTTATAATCGAGAAGCCCAACCCAGCGGTTATTGCCTTTGTAGAAAGCCCACTCTTCCAATGTGTAGCTTGGGGCCTACGTATAACAGGAAATAATAACTTGCCCTATTTGCTTGATGCAGTTCCTGAATTTCCCAAAGGGCGCACAGCAGAAGAACTGATGAATGTGCTGGGCTTGACAAAGCAAGAGCGTGAGTTTCTTCGTACCGAATGTGCAGTGCCATTATTCAAGGACAAGGACTTGATTGAACCTTGCCAGACACAGAAACGGAAAACACGCAAAAAGCGTGTATAACACAAAAAGCCCTTTTTTCTTTTTCTTTTTTCTGTTTTTGTGTTGAGTCTGCAGAAGGCTTACTTGGTCTTCCGCAGAATCTTCGGCTTGGTCTTCTTGACGCGCGCCTCGCGCGCTGCGTTGAGCCTCACGCGCGCCTCTGCCCAGCCCTTGTCCTTCTCTGCCTTCAACACGACGACCTGTGCCTCGATCTCTTCAGCAGGGAGGCCGCTTGCCTCCAGCTTGCGCTTGGCAGAGTAGTACTTGTTCTTGATGGCGTTAAAGGCGTTGTTCTCCTCCGTCATGTAGTCGCAGGTCTTGGGCTTCGGCGTAGAACTAGTGAGCCCTCCGCCGTTCTTCTTGAGCGTCCACTTGGTGATCTGCTCCTTGAACTTGGAGATAGGCTGAAGGCCGTTGCAGTAACGGCACTTGCACTCGAGGAAGCCACCGTGAATGGACTCCCACGCTGCCAGTAACTCAGTCTCGTTCATCTCTGCGACGGTCTCGCGTGAGTACTCCATTCGTCTCGTTTCATAGGGTACCTACAGAACGAAAAACTTTTAATTCAATTTTTTCCGCGACCCTTAGGTCACGGAAAAAGAGGGGCAATGGAAAAAGCCCAGCCTTGCGGCTCCGCGTGTCGCGGCGCTTTCTTCCAGTCTCCCTGCCCTTGTGATGCCTTTAATTTACCGAATCGGCCTTTGTGATAGGTTTGTTAAGTCCCCCAGTGCGGATTTCCCACGCACTCCCTGTCCCTGTTTGTCGTTTAGCTGAGGGGGTCCTCGCAGTCCGTGTGGAGGGTCTGCTTCTTGCCCTCCGTCTCCAGTGCGCCAATCCACTTGCCCTTCAGGTCCCAGATGCCCACCATCTCCTTGTCATTGTGCTCGATGGGGAGGCTCATGTACTTCTTGCCCTTGTAGGTGATGGGTGTCTTCTCCAGCTCATCGCTCTCCTCAGTGGTTGCCTCTGCGGCCGCTGCTGCTGCGGCGGTCGCAGAGGGCTTGGCCATAGAGAGGAGGGCCTCAGCCTCAGCCAGCAGGGCGTCCGCATCATCATCGCCAGCCTCCTCAGCCGCCTTCTTGGCCTTGTTGGCAGCGCGAGTGGCGGCGGCCTTCTTGGCGGCCTCAGAGCGGGCAGCCTTCTTGGCTGCCTCCGCCTCCTCCTCACTCATGCCCGCATACTTGGACTTGGACGACTTGGCCGACGAGCCGCTGGAGGCCGTTGAGCTGGCCTTCTTGGGTGCGGGCGGGGCCTCCTTGTACGACTCGTACATCTCCAGCACCTCGTCCTCAGAGGGCGTGATGTCGGCCGACAGCTTGCCAGCGTCCTTCAGCATCGAGGCGACCGTCGTGGGGACGGTGCCAGGAAGCTTCTTGTCTCCAGCGGCCACGCGGGCCTCGTTGTCGGCCTTGATCTGGTCGGCCAGGAGGGAGCGGACGTACTGCGTCGCCTTGATCCACCAGTTGGCCTCCCGCTTGGGGGCCGACGGGTCCTTCGGCTTGCGGGTCTTGGTGGGCTTCTCCAGCTCGCCGCCGATCAGCATGGCCTCGACGAGGGCCAGCATGATGGCCTTGCGGTCATCCTCAGAGCGGGCCAGGACGGCCTCGATCAGCTGCTCGTTGGTCATCTTGGAAGAGGCCATTTCGGTTGATACCTGGTAGACTCTATAAGCTGGAAGGGTGTAAAGAAGAAGTGGGGAAAAATCCTGTTCAATTTTTTTTTAAACTTGAACTCGTGCGCCCATATGGCTCCTTTGCCCCCTTTCAATTTTATTACTAAATTGGTCTACCCTATAGGCCCCTGTGGGCGTACATAGTCAACTTATAGAAAAAATTGAAAAGAATTTTTTCTCCCTTATTTCTTACCACGTAATTCGGAGTAACCAGTCTCCGTTGTGCCCTAGCCTTCCAGCCTCCAAGCGACCAAAATGGCCACCTTCTCCCCTATCAACCTGGCGGCCCATGCGGCTCAGCTCACAACCGAGATGGCTAGGACAACTGAGGCCGCCATCGCAGCGGCAAAGGTCGATACTGAGCGGACTGAGGCCGAGCTGGCAGCAAAGCGCGCTAAAGAGGCCAAGCGCCACGAGACGGCCGTACTCGGTGGCTATAAGGGCAGCGAGACAAGGCGGGAGAACACGCTCTTCGCGCCGATGAAGGCCGAATACGATGCCCTTTACTTGGAGGCCTTTCGGCTACAGGGGGAAGTAACCGCACTGATCCAGGTGTGCAACATGGCCGCCTATTCAGGGAGCTTCTCCCCAGAAGCCACCCTTCGGCTTGAAGAGAAGAAGGCCGAAGCGCAGAAGCGCTTTGATAATGCAGTGGCAAGGGGGCGTGAACTCAACCAGAAGCTCCCTCTGCGCCTACGCGCCTCCAGCACCTACGAGCACTAGGCGCGCGACCAAACAGCTCCAAAACAAAAGAAAAGAGGGAAAAGCACAACCTTTTTCCATTGTGGTTTTAAGGTCAAAGGGGCTGTCCTAACCAAAAAAATTGAAGCCATTTTTGGGTCTTCTTTCTCACCAACAGCATAGGATAAGATGGCCGCCACTAAGAAGCAGCAGTTCCTGAAGATCGTGGACGACCTCTACAACAAGCGCCCTGTGGAGGTCGACAGCAAGCTCACGGCCTACCTCATCACAAAGGCAAAGGAGACACTCAAGCGCAACGGCCGCAAGTACGCCACAGCGCGGCGCAACTTCGGCTTCAAGAGCGCTCCAATGGCGAGCATCATCGAGGAGGGCATCCAGGACTACAGCGACGAGGACTACAGTGACGAGGACGAGGAGGACGAGGAGGACGAGTGCTAAGGGCAGCGGACCTAAGTGAAACGAACCAGAGCACAATAGAAAAGAGAAGAAAAAAGAAGAAAGGTGTTGGGACAGACCTTTTTCCATTGGTTTTAAAGGCAAAGGGGAAACGCCTTGAATGAAAAAATTGAAACAATATTCAGCGCAACTACAAGTACATCCCTAAGTGTATTATGTATGGTCGTGCTGGTCTCATCCTGCGGAATTCTAGCAATGAGGTTCTTCTTCTCAAGGGCATCGGTGGCAAGTGGAGTTTCCCAAAGGGTGTTCCTGAGTCCGTTGACAACAATGACCCCATCAAGACTGCCATCCGTGAGTGCCGTGAGGAAGCTGGGCTTCTTGAGGGCACTCATTACAGCATCAGCGACGCTAGTCCTCTCCAAGCACATGACGGACTCTTCTTCTATGGAGACCTATGCAAGGGCAGTGAACGAGAGGTAAAGCTACAGGACTCTGAGGTCTGCGACTACAAGTGGGTCAGCCCTCGCCGTTGCCCCCTTCCTTCCTCTGAACTCAATGCCGCCGTGCGCTGGTTCCTGAGGTCAGCGAGGTAGCCCTGAAAACAGAAAAACAAAAAGGGAACTGTCATGAGACTTTTTCCATTAATTGCGACGGCGAGTCTTACGGTTCTTGCGACGAGATGCCTTTGTCGCCTCGTATCCAGCATAGTTGAAGCCCATCGGTCCTGAAAACATATTGATGTTCACGGACTCGGTATTTTCTGTTGGATGAGTCATATCAAAGAGATTCATTTTGATGCGACGGCCAATCTCATGGCGTGTATTGACAGAAGCCATCAGATTCTTTGCTTGTTGGCCGACATTCTTGCCATGTAGAGAGGCCAAGAGAACCTCAGCAAAGGACAGAAGCTCGGCCTTTTTCTCTTGCTTTCCACTACCAAAACCGGGTTGGTAAGAGACAAGGTAGTTCTTGAACGACTCTAGTCCACGAACATCCCCTGCGTCATAGAACGCAGTGAGCTGATTGTAGAGCTTCATCATTTCACCCTCTCCAGTAAACACCTTCTTGAGGGTCTTTCCCATACGGCTGACATTCCGTGTTCCAGTATTAACTGCCTTTGCTCCACGCTTTCCTAGATTAGAGGTATTGAATGCCTTTGTCTTGGAGGTAAACCAGCTCATTTGAGTCTCTATACTTAGGCTGACAAAATTATTCTTCAATTTTTGTCTACCTATTTATTGGATTCTTGTAGTCTAATCAGCAATTCAACAGTCTCCTCTAGCCAAAGGTCCATTTGTTCAAGTTCTTTTTCTTCATCCCCTGTTAATTCACGACATTCCTTTCTAATTTTCCGTAAAAGCAATTTTCGTTCATATCTACAATCATCAATTTGCTCAGAAAGCTCTTCTACTGTCCACTTCTCATCAATCATTCCAATACTGTGTAGTACAACCAAAAATTTTGTTTGATTTTTTTTGTGGGGTTAGGATTTAGTCTGATCGTCTCACTTCTTGGAGAGGCTCTGCCGATTGAAGAAGCCCTTGTTGTCGTAGAGATAGACCATCTGGATGATGTCCTCCTTGTTCTCCTTGAGGATGGTCTTGAGCTGGAAGAGGTTATTGAACATCTCCATCTTCTTGCCAGAGGCCTCTGTGAAGTTCACCTGGCCACGCAGTACTGCTGGCTTTGGAGTGATGTAGGCGTAGATATCGTCCAGCGTGTTGCCTTGAATACGGTCCTTGCTGACATGAGATGCCAGCTGGTAGTACATGTCCTGAAGGGACATCGCTGAGCGAAACAAGCTGGTCTTGTGGCCAACGCCGCTTCCGTAGCTAAACTGAGACATGGTATCTGGTGTCTGAGGTGAAAAAGATTCCACACAGAGTTTGATTCAATTTTTTTCTACTCATCACAAATCCTTATACGTATGAACAAGACGAACACCCGCCTTTCCCATTGATTCAGATGCTAATAGTCCACCATATGGAGAATATCTAGACCTACAACCTTTAATAACAACACTTGTATCATATCCAAGAAATGCTGCATCTATTGCGGTATATTCCACACATTCATCATACGCAAGCCCCGCAATTACTACCTTTTGAATCCCATGCTTCTCAAGTTCATCCTTCAAGGATGTAAGCTCAACTTCACCAGAGGCCGTTCCCCATACAGCACCTTCTGAACCAAATCCGCTATAGCTGTCTAGATTCTTATTCTTACCCTTTTGAATAATAATCTCAGTACCATCACGCTCAAGCTTAGGGTGAAAGTCTGCACCACGAGTTCCTTCTACACAATGTGCTGGCAACATTGTTCGCCCATTATATTCATCATACAGTGTTGTGCCAGGATTATTACATACAAAGCTAAGATGGTCACGAGGATGAATATCCTGTATGAGTACGACAATATCTGGCTGAAGTTTCTTACGGATAGTGTTAAAGTAATGAATAACATCATTAGTCTTAGTAACTTCAACCGCACCACCCTTGCAAAAGTCCCATTGTAGATCAGTACCGATAAGCGCAACCTTTGACATCGTACAGTATACTTACAATGAAAAAATATATAACTCCAATTTTTTTCGCATATTAGTCTCCAGTATATCCAACTTTCTTTGTGACTGAGCGCTTTCCATGTTCAGAGCACTCATAGTACATTGGGCCGTGTGAATAGACATCCTTTGCGACTGCCTTTCCACAGCAGCGTCCGTACGGCGGAGGACGCGCAGCGAGCTTCTTGAGTCCCTGTTGACGCTCCACCTCTGTAACAGCAACATCGTCCTGAAAGTCCTCAATGTTCGTTGTCACAGGGACTCGCCACGCCCTCTCCGCAGGGCTCCAGATTGCCCCTGTGAGAGCTTTAATTTTGTCCTTCCACTCAAAGGTCTTACCCTTGATGATCCAGTGCGTTGCCGTGCGCTCAAAGGTCAAGGACATCTTTCTCGGTTGTGTTCCAAACTCAGTCATGACGCCATCAATTTTTTTTCTCTCCTCGCACAATTGATGCCCATGATTTAGGAGGTGCGTCAATTTCTTCTGCTGTCATATACTTGGGGCTAGGAGGGTCTTCTACGACGACAGGATTTCCTGCGTGGTCAGGTGGAAGTGCTGTCTCTGTAGCACGAGGTGAAGGGTCAGCCATCCCTTTAATCTCCTCAAAGTATGCCTTGAGCTGACGGCATTCCTCCATAGCCATCGCATAGGTCACATACGGATTCCTTTCCGTAGGAACACCAGAATAATAGGTTTCACAAGTATATTCTGATTGTTGTAATGGCCGAGTATCGTGTAGATGAAGGTGGTCAATTCCAAAGGTCGCACCGCTAGAATAAGTTAAGTTCAAAGGGCAATAAGGAATTGACGAGGTAATGTGTCCACTAAAGAGGTCATAGTGCTCACCAATTGCTGAATGTCCTTCTGGAAGAGTAATGTAACAATTCCACGAACGCTCACGGCTCCGCCGAACAGTAGCCGTGTATCCATCACCCAAGTCTTCGGTATATTCAGGATCAGGATAGAGGTCAAGGTCCTCATCCCAAACTCCTGGAGGAATCAGAACCCCAAGTTCTGCTTCGAGAAGACGCCGTGCTTTGCGGCGCTCTTGATGCTCAGGGCTTAATTCCTCATCTGCGAGTCTACACCGCAACTCAGTACGCTTCTTTTCCAACTGTTGAAGTTCAACACGGAGACAGTATGTAGACATTTGTAATAATTAAGGGTACATCTATTCCTCCAATTTTTTGCCAAAAAAATTGATTCATAGTTGGAGTTAGCTGAAATATACGCTACAAATGGATTATCTTCCGCAGCTCCTCGCAATCCAGAAGCAGGTCAATGCACTCATTGCTGAGATTCAGAAGGGCGCTGTAACTCCTAGCAAGAGTGTTGAGACTTCTGATACTCCTGATGCCCCTAAGAAGAAGCGTGGTCGCCCTTCTAAGAAGGATGTGGAAGCAGCAAAGATTGCTACTGCAGAGGCAGCCGATGCGATTCTTACGGCTGATCCTCCTACTGATACACCAAAGAAGCGTGGTCCTCAGACTGCTGAGGCAAAGGCGGCTGCTGTTGCAAAGCGCAAGGCTACGATGGAGCGCAAGAAGGCAGAGAAGGCAGCGGAAGAGGAGGCGCTCAAGCGTGTCTCTGATGCAGACACTGAAGCCCACACTGAAACTCCGTCAGAGGATGAGGCGCCCAAGAGTAGCGCATCCTCTGTATTAGCTTCATCGGCCAAGCCAAAGGTGAAGATTCTTCCCAAGAAGGTCGCGCCTCAAGCTCCTGAACTGAATGAGAGTGATGACGCAGAAGAGCGGAACAAGAAGATTTACAGCTACATGTTTGACCTCCAAAAGAGCGGCATCTGTAACATGATGGGCAGCGGCACCTATCTCAAGGAGAACTTTGGAATGACGAACATTGAAGCAGAGGATATTGTGCTCAACTACATCTCCAATTACGATTCACTCTATGCCAAGTACTGCGAAGAACTTAATTAAGTTCTTCGCACTAGTGTTGAGTTCCATCTTGGAACTCAACGGTACAGCGATGCCTAAGAGCACAACAAAAAATCAAACACAATATTTTTTATTGGCTAACCAGAAATGTCCGCCATTGTAAACTTCAAGACCGCTGAAGAACTTGCGCTGTTTATTCGGTTTGCCAAAGAGCACAAGTTAGAAACAGACTTTCCTCTTGATGAAGTATATGCTGATTCCTATCAGCACTTTCATTACAATAGCGATGATCTTGGCGAATTAGTCAATAACGCATTCAAGAATAAGCTTCTTAGTCGTGCTGAACTTGAGTACGCTGTTCTAGACGGATACCTTTATGCGGATAATTATGTTGAATCAGAAGTTCTTCTGAAACCCTCCGCCGCGTTCAAACACTTTTGCGGAGGGGAATACTGTAATAAACAGGGGCTGATTACTCTTACGATGATTCACGACTGTGTGCTCCATTACGCGACTCCCCGAAAGTTGTGGGACGAACAATGGCTAACTCTAGATACAGAGCTACAAACTGTTCTTGGAACGACTGAATCAAAAATGACCCTTACCCAGCTAGAATCACACTGTCTTTCTGTCTTTCCTCAATAGAATGAGCACTGTCGAAGGACTCGTAGAAGTCCACTGGACTCCTTTGCTGGAAAAATATTTCAGCGATACTGGCGAAAAGGCCAATTGCTACTCTTGGATGCACAAACAAGCCGAACAGTTATACAGCTATAGAAGTATGTTTATTGATTTACCTGTAATTATTTTGTCCGTACTGAACGGCGCTACTTCTGTTGGAAGTAGCAGTCTTTTTGGTGATTCTAATTATGCGTCTGTTGGAATCGGTATTGTGGCACTTTTTACAGCTGTGCTGAATACAATTGGCAGTTATTTTGGCTGGGCTCGCCGTGCCGAAGCGCATAAAATCAGCAGTTTACAGTATGCCAAGCTGTATCGCTATATCAAGGTAGAAATGGGTCTACCCCGCGATGAACGCGCTCTGCCTCGTGAATTCCTGAAATCCGTCAAGGAACAATATGACCGTTTGGCAGAAGTCAGTCCACTGATTCCTCCCATTATTTTAGACCAGTTTAAGAATAAATTCAATCACGAAACCTTCAAGGAAATCAGTTTCCCAGAAGAAGCAGACGGATTAACCCATATTATTATATACGATCCAAAGAAGGATAAGGAGTTTACTAAGTTTACTGAACCACCTCTACAGTTACAGTCACCTTCAGAAAATAGTATAGTAAATACTGACACAAATTCAATTGAAGTGTAGTAAAAAAATTGAATATTTATTTTGCTAGTGTATTCAATACCCTAACAAACGAGTAAAATGGACAGCCTTTGCACTATCTGCCACGAGGATGTTACGAAGGAGACTGGGCAAGTTGTGCTCTCGTGCTCCCACCAGTTCCATCTGCGCTGTATCGCAACGTGGTTCTACAGCGTAGAGGTGGAGACGTGCCCTTGCTGTCGTAAAGAGACATCAGAGAAGGAGAGGATGCCCCTTGTCTTAGAGGTGTCAGAAGACGAGGAAGAAGAGGACAACGACTATGTGCGTCTGCCCAACGGCAATTGGGTGTCTCGTCTCCAGATTACCATTCAGAACCAGTCTTTTGAGGAGATTGCCGTTGAGCGCACTGTGCGCGAGGCGGGTGAGAAGGAGAATTACGCTGCCCTCATCATTCAGAGCAGCTTCTTCCTCTACAGGATGCGCAAGGAGGCCGCAAAGATTATCCAGAAGGTGTGGCGTGGCCATCACACGCGTGAGATGCTCAAGCGGCGCAGTGGCTACGCTAGTTTCTAAACAACCCAGAAAAAAAGAATAGTAGTGAAGGATTCTTTTACACTATAGCGCCCTCTTTTTTTAGAGCTACGTATTAGAATGCAAAATAATTCTTCAATGTGAGTAGCTTACAAGCTATAAAATTTGTAGATAATTTAACTGGATACGAATATGGTCAGTTAATAGGAGATCGTGCAAGACAGTTTGCTAAACATGCTATACTAATTCATACACTAGGTACTACTGGAATAGTTGCCGTCCCTGTCGGATTATCTCCCGAAGAACTACGGTTTTTATTATATATTATACATAATATACCTGTCGCACTTGTAAGCAGAGATGCTACTCCTTATTATGACTACATGGAACAATTTGATGAAGAACTTAAGAGAAAAACTCTTGGCTATTTTGGAATAGATCTCCAGTATCAGAATGAACTTCTCCCTATATCTCGTCTTTATTCGATTGTAGAAGGTACAAGGCAGCGTATATTAGAAGCCCCACAAACGAAAATAGAATTGATGAGTTAACAAGGGTAATTAAATCTAAATTATTAGAAGATGAATCAGGAATTACGCGGAATAATAAGGGTGCAGTTAAATTTCTTCTTGAACAAGAACGAGCTAAGCTAAAACAAGCAAATACAAATCTTGCTAATATGAAACAGTCAATATTAACAGCTCCACTACATAAAAAGCCTACACAACAACAAGAAAATGCTATACGAGCACGTAGCTCTGCTATTCAATCACGAATCAACAAATTTACTCGTAGATTACGTGAACTAGAACGAGCACAACAAAGCAAATATGGGCGATATTCAAATAGTAGACGTCAACGTGGGTATAGTAATGATTGGAATAATCGTAGTAATAATGAACCAATTCGTAATAATGAAGTAGATTTTCTTAAAGCAAAATTTTTAGATGCTCGTCGAAATAAACTTGGTGTACCAAGAACTCCAGGATACTCACATTACCCCTTAAATTGGGAATGGGAAAATGCGCCCCTATTGGAAAAAGTTGTCCGAAATCATGTTCGTCACAATAGAACCAATAAACGTCCTTTAGTTGCGTATAAGGGATCACGAAATGAAGCACCGCCAAAACTTAAGGCCGAAATTGAGAAAAAGGTAAAATATCGCGCAAAGATATACGCCCTTTGGGAAACAAGTATACGTGCCAATTATGCTGAGGCAACCCCCAATAAAGTCTCTGCAAATAATCGCAATAGTCTTAAAACGAAAAAACTCCTTATGGAAAGTGCCATCAATTTAAATAGGGCAAATACAGAGTGGGGAAATATCGCTTAAGATGTCTTTTCCTCCTGAGCATCCTCCTGTGACTCCTCCTGAGCATCCTCTTGAGCATCCTCTTGTGACTCCTCCTGAGCATCCTCTTGAGCATCTTCCATTTCTTCATCACTTACCTCCGTAGTCTCATCAATTGATAATTCCTGTGGCTTTGGTACAGAAGGATCATCATCGTATTCAAAGAATACTTCAGCAATCACGTTATTGCTCCTCCGAAACCCAAGAATAACTACCGCAAGAATACTCAGAAGGTGGGGAGGCTGGTTCAGAATATAACTCGTCGCCAGAGAGAAGAGCGTAGAGGTCGCAAGGATGTGTGCATTAGTAATCTGAACCATCATCTTCGTGCTGAGTAGAATGCGAGGTTGGATTCCAATTTTTTTGGCGGAACCACAATTCATTCCTATTAAAGAAACCCACACCACTAAAGAATATGCCTCGTCTTGCTCTCATTCTTCGTGGATTAGGATTTCGTCAGGGTGGCTATGGGAGCCGAACACATGGCTCAACTGATTCCTATCAAGAACAGATAGCAGCGTGTAAATCTCATGTAGAACTATGTCAAAAAATAGAACAGCAAGGCTACAGGGTTGATATTTTTCTTGACACGTATTCGACAAAATATAATACTGAACTACTTGAATTATATAAGCCCTACATTACTCAATATAGGTTTCATCAAACCCCAATGCCACATCAACAGCATATGATACATGATTGCGTGTCATTGTTTAACAACTCACACGCATTGTATGATCGGTTTCTTTTACTTCGATTTGATGTACTAGTAAAACCTGAATTCATTCAAGCATATGATCCGTCAATGGATAAAGTTGTATTCCTTTGTATTTGTTGGTGGAAGGATAGAAAAACGGAAAGTGGGAAGCCTCGCATAAATGACACAATTCATCATATTCCACAACGCTTATTTCCAATACTCTCAATATTTGGTAGTGTATTTTGTGAGCATCATTTTTTACATCATATACCTCTTGAATATGGTAAAGACTATGACCTACTAACAAAAGCGTATTATGATTCGAATACTGAACACGATAAGAATCCGTATTGTCGAATTGTTGGAAGACCAGAGTCTGAAATATGGCATAGCCCTCAAAAACAATTTCCAGAAGACTTTGACTAAGAATATTCTGATGAAAAAATTGAACAATTATTAACCATACTATACATTACCCCCTCCCACATACAGCCATTTGTCAAGATGCAGACTGTGATGGCTCAACCCTACACTGAACTTGCCCCCATGCACTTCCCTATGGCACGCCCTATTCTCCCTGAGTCTGAGCGGTGGCGTTTGGATGCGCACATGGTTGTCTATATGACTCTTGAGCATGGTGATACGGCAATCTGGTATCCCTATATGACATCACTTCATACAAAGGATATTCTCTTCACGTGGTTCAAGAAGCCTGCGATTAAGGATGCAGTGATGCATTCTAGGCTAAATGGACAAGGCGATGTTCACAACTTCCACCCTGATGGTAGTGTGACTGCACGCTGGTTTGGTGCAACCTACCACTGGCCAGCTGGAGAGCCAGAGTCATATATCGTTCAGGGCACCATTACTGAGCCGACACACTTTCACAATGGCGTTGCATGCTATTCTAACTGCTCACCACATTATCATAACATGGCTACGGAGCCCTGTTATGACTACTGTGAGGATGAATGTAGTCACTCTGATGGTGGAAACACTGCAGTAGCCGAAGAGCTTCTAAGTGACGACGAATAAGGTGTAGAGATAGAAAAATTGAATCAATATAATGCGCAATTTTTCAGTATACTACTCTATCTTACTATGGAAACTGCACAGATTGAAACCTTTCCCATGTATACTTGCCATCATTCTCCTATGGCACGTCCTGTTCTTCCTGAATCCGAGAGGTGGCGTATTGAGGCACATACATTTGTTCGGATGAAAACTACAGATGGGTGTACTCTTTTATGGCTACCTGGTATGACCACACTTGAAACCGATAGTATGTACATTACATGGCACAAAAAACCTACCCTTAAAGATGCTGTAGAATCAAGCTTCCCAACATGGGCCAATGATGGCAATCTGTATACCTTTCACTCTGATGGCAGTGTTACAACACGCAAGTCTAATGAACACTGGTATTGGCCACCAGGTGAATCAGAATCCTATATTGTACATGGCACAATTCTAGAACCAACGCACTTCCACGATGGTATGGCGTGTTATGGTATATGCCTTTAACATTAGGCTAAACCATTGTGCTCTATAAGCTATGTCCTACGCATCACAGAAATTTTTCCCTTTGAAAAAAATTGAACCAAACAGCCCAACAGGAATTAGTACCCTCTCAGAATGCCTATCTCTTACATCTTTCCTGTTGAGCAGAAGGAGTTCTGGGGCACCGAGTCGATGAATCGCAATGGTGCTATTGTTGCCCCTGTCGCCTACGAGCGTATCAAGACCTACACTAAGACACAGAAGCTTCTTGGGGAGCAAGAGTTTCGCCTTGATGAAACCCTCAAGAAGATTCTCCGCACTCCTCGTGACTTTATGCTTCTCTCAGAGCTTCCCAAGTATCTTGAGTCATACATGACCTCTCTTGACTCCACTGTCCACTTCTATTCTAGTTCTAGTCCTCATGTCTGGACAGATTGTTCATAGTGTAATTACATATGATACCACTATGCTCTTCGCCCCCCGTTGAAAAAATTGAACGCATTTTTTCGTAGCGAAAGATACACCTCCTCAACGCAGAAAATAGTGGAGCAAAATGAACATCTGTGGAAAGACCCTTCACCCTCACCAGCGCTCTGCGGTGGAGTGGATGGCCGAGCGCGAAAACGACCCTGTCGTGCGCGGCGGATTCCTCTGCGACGAGATGGGGCTCGGCAAGACCATCACAACTGCTGCGCTCCTCGTCACCAAGCCCGTAGCCAAGACACTCCTTCTGATGCCTCTCGCCGTCGTCGCGCAGTGGGCTGACCTGATGCTCCAAACGGGCCTCTCTGTCTACACGATGGTCAACAACAAGTGGGTTTTGCGCGGTGGAACAAAGCCTCAGAGCGTCTATATCACAAACTACAACAAGCTCACTACAAATGGCTTCTACGCCCTAGACAAGTCGTGGCAACGACTGGTCTTGGACGAGGCTCACACAATGCGCAACTACAGGTCAAAGGCCTACACACAACTCAAGAAGATCTCTGCGAGGAGCAAGTGGTTTCTCACGGGCACGCCTATCGTCAACCGTGTGGCCGACCTGTCAGCCCTTATGCACCTCCTCAACCGCAACATTCTCCCTAACACCTATAACGAAGACCTCGCGCACACCTGGATGACCAACTATGCGCTTCACCGCACAACCGAGCAGATTCGTGAGCTACTTCCTGGTGTCCTCCCAAAGGTGGGCAAGACACACTACCACCGCCTTGACTTTATCAGCACAGAGGAAGAGGACTTTTACAAGCGCACGCAGACTGATGCCCAGTTGGAGCTCCAGCACATTCTCGCACAACACCACGTCAATATGCTTGAGTTTCTATCCGTCCTCTTACGCCTCCGCCAGATTAGTACCCACCCACAGGTCTACATTGAGGCACGTCGCAAGGCACTTGGCCCCATCTACACACGCCCTAATTGGGTCGGCGACTCCTCCAAGACGGCTGCCATTGTGGACATTCTGCGCTCAGAAAAGGAGAGTCACGGCTATGTCATCTTCTGCCACTTTGATGCCGAGATTGCTCTGCTCAAGAAGCGACTAGAGAAGGAGACCAGTGTGAGTAAGGTGCTTGTCTACAACGGCTCCATGACCGCTGACCAGCGTGAGGCCGTCATTGCCGAGTCCAAGAAGCTCATGAAGGTCACTGGCAACGGCGAGAAGATTGACAAGATCATTCAAGAGGTGTGGCCTAACCTCCCCCTGCTTCCAATGGACGTGATTAACTATGTTATGGAACCAATGCTCGGTCGTCACGTTGTCCTGCTCGCCCAGATTCAAAGTGCGGGCACGGGCATCAATCTCCAGCATATGGACCGCGCAATCTTCACCACGCCCTGGTGGACTGCCGCACTTATGGACCAAGCTGTTGGCCGCATCGTGCGACTCGGCCAAGAGAAATCCGTAGAGGTTCACCACTTGGCCCACAATGAAGAAGAGGAACTCTCCGAAACCATCAACATTGATGACTACATCAATGTTCGTGTTGAAGCAAAGCGTGACCTCTGTGAGCGCCTTCTTCTGAGCGCATCTCACGCAGTGTAAAAAAAGAACCTACAAACAGAGAAATGGATTTTGCGATGAATCAAGCATCTGCCACAGGGGACTCATCAACGCTGATGTTTGTACTCATTGGTGTAGCACTCGCAGCCGTAATTGGAGGGTTTATTTATTTGATTATGGGTCGTGCTGAGACTCGTCCGATCAAGCAAGGGTTTCGTGGAAAGGAGGGATTTTTTGGTGGCGCCGTTACCGGTACATCCGCACTTCCTTGCGGTCGTGCGAGCAGTGAGGCAGAGGCTCTGTATGGAATGCTCGTCAACAAGTGTACAGGAGCTGGGGCAGATCTGAAGGATGAACTCCGTAACCTCCGTAATCTGCTGAGTAAGTTGTGCTGCTTCAAGGTGGATTTGATGGCTCCCCAGAAGCTAATTAGTGCCTCAAAGGAACTAGGTTTTTCCACACATCAAGATATTCAGCCTCTTGGAGACTTGACCGGTCGTTGTTTCTCAAAGACAGTTCCCGAGCGCGACATTGATATTCAGTTTTCCAAGTGGCGCTCTGCTGGATTGGACTCTCTCCACCGTCTCTGCGGTGCTCTCAACCTGTCTGAGGCAGAGGTTGTCCAAGCTGAGAACCTCTTTATGACTGTATGGAAGGATGTGATGGATGTTGCTCGCACCAATTGCTTGACAAAGGTTGGTGAGATGGCCTCTGCTGGAAGACACGAGGCGCAACCCCATACTCCTGAGGCTACGATGGATTTGCGCCAGTATGATGGCTATTATTAGGCTTATTCTACAGTTCATTCATTGAATGACAAATAGAATTACGATGTTACAGCTGGGGGACTAGGCGGTGGTGAAGGCATTGTAGGATCACCGAAAATATTCTCTTTGCCTAAACAAATCCGCTTATCAAATCCATATAGGAATTTACATTTCCAACTCTCACAATCACGGTCGCGCTGGCACGCCTCGCCCATTGCGTTGCGATATCCTTCAATGCGATTCAAGAGGGGAATTGAATCGCTAAAGCGCAAGAGCAAGAAAAATAGGGTTGCGTGGACTAGAATAGCCATCACAGAGGTCTTACGGCTCATCCAGACGCGACCAATCGGAGGTAGCGTCTGGAGAAATCCTGGTGATAACAGGATGAATAAGAGAGTAGCGCGGAGTAACATTCTCTATTTACGGGCGTACAAGATTGATAAATAACATCAGACCGACTACACTCCAGAAACTACGAATCGGTTTTGCAATTGTTATCATATCAACAACAACATTATTCCACAGAAGCTTTCCCACAAAGGCTAGAATGATGAACGCAGCGACAAAGGCAAGTAGAGTCGCAACAGAGTCAGCGTAGATTTCACGCTTGGCATTTTGGTTGTTGTCACTGAAGCCTTCCACTGAGGCTCTGCACGCAGACTTTAGAACTGACATTCTACTCGGGTGGAGATTTTTATAGTTTCTCATACGACAGTCCCTCTTTGGTAGTCGCCTCACGATGCTCATTGATGTACTTTAGTGCCTCTGCTGCAGCAGACTCATCCTTCATGTGCTCCGTCAGTAGCTTCTGAATGGTCTTGGCATTCAGACCCGCCTTGCGCTCCTTCTTCTCGTAGAGAATGCGGCCACCACTGCTCTTCAAGTCAAGAGCGCCCAGATTCTGTTGCTTCATAATGTTCAGGATAATGGACTCGAGTACCTGAACACGCTTGCGCTTCTCTGAAATCTGTTGGCGAGCAGAAGAAATTTCATCGTGCATCTTACGCCACTCGGTCACAATCGTGGCCAGGTTCTGTGTGTCAACGGGCTGGTTAGGCTGGCTTGACTGGTTAGACTGGACAACGGTATTCTGCGACATCCTCTTAATTAGACAACGGTTAAAGAGTTTAAGTCAATTTTATCCAATGCAGTCCATTGACCTGTCTACAGAACTTACAGCGGTCTGCGAGCAACTCTTACTTCACGGTCTTGTTGTAGAAACTCTTCCAGGAACTTATGTACGCTCTGCTACATATCCTAATGCCGACCACTTTGGTTTAGTCCGAAGCCCTACAACACAAGCTGTATGGTCGTATCTAGAACACTCAAAGGGTAAACAGGGTCTACGCCCTCTTTCACTCGGTAACTTCGCTCCACGCTCAATGAGCACTTGTTATAACGAAGTCCTCATTCACTTGCTATCCCAATAAAAATTGATGGCGATTTAGTATAGATTGCCACCAAGCAATGAATGTGGCGTCTGTCGTTGACACAGAACGCTTTCTGGAAGGCCTATGGTTTCGTTATGGCCAGACAGTGGTTGGCGCAATCTGTCGCGCGTATGCCCTCGACGAAGCACAAGCCGACGCTCTTTCGGATGTTCTTCTTCAGCCAAACGCTTGGCGCCTTGTCGTCCAGCCCTCCCTCACAGGAAAACGACTTGGGGAATAGAATGATTCCTGGAGCACCTCCTGATCCTTCCCCATTGAGCATTAAGATTCCTGTGCTCAATACACCCCCACGCCGTCACCATACAAATCTTCCGAATATTCCCAATTCTCCTGGTAAATTAAAATACTTTCCGAAAACATATACGAGTATGCTTGAGCGAGAGATGTTCTTTATCCGAGAAAAGTTAAAGGAGTGTGAAACTCCTACCTATCGTCAGTATTCAGGATTTACACGAGAGCAAATTCAAGCACAGATTAAAGCCTATACTGAACACTTTCGGACCCTTCTGAAGGAGAAACAGACTGTCCCTCCAGCTCCTTCCCCCAAATGGGAGACAGTTCAGCTTGATCCGCTGTATTTCTAGTAGTCTAAACATTCTAGAATACTCTAGACCAGATGCAAAGGAGGGCAATAGAAGCACGATTTCCACATTTTTTAGAGGTATTTAAGTATGATCACTCAGGTTCAATCTGTGATGTAAATACAGCATTTACATGGACTGCAAATGGTATTAGTTATGATTATATTTCGGTTGTAGAATATATTCGTGATCTAATATTACTATATGAAGGAGGGCGCATAGCAAAATATACAGATGTAAAACTCTTAACCTGGAATATAGGTACTCTGTTGACTAAACATAAATACAAATAATTCTAGGAAAAGAAAATCTTGATTCGTGTGGACATTACAGACCGACATACAAAACAGGTTGTTGTCTGTTTTTGACTACATCCAGTACACAAGGTATGACCACAAGGGACACATGCTACTGACACAGCATCCTTGAAGCAGATTGGACAAAGGGGCTCTGTACTCGCATTGACCATTTGCCGAATGGACCCAAGCGCATCGCTCAGAATGGTGATTTTTTTGAGTGCTGTAATACACTCTTGGTAGGTAGACTCTATTTCGTGCTCTTCAAACAAGTGCTTCACATAGCCCTCTGTTGCTGTGGCGAGTTGTTCATATCCCTCTGTCTGTGGAAGCTGAAGAAGCAAAGTGGCCTTCTTATGGACCTCGTCAAAAATACTCATTTCTTGCTTTAGCTTTTGCTCAGCCGTGCTATATTCTTGGCACGCTTGACGCCATTGTTCTAAAATCGCCCTCGTCTGTCTCACCCAATTACTAAACGGAAGCTTCTCAGGAGATGTAATGGCTGTTATAGCATCCTGAATTTGTGTCATTACTTCATTACAGCTACAATCCAGCACAAGGTCCCTGTATTTATTCTTGTTCCCTGTATATTCCCCTTTACCGAACCGCTTGAGGAGCTGCTGACTTTGTGTCAGAGTCTGCGTGGGGAGAAGAGGACGGTCAAGGAACTCAAAAATATGGGCCGACTCACGCAAATAGAATTCCCTGAATGCCTTTTTTGCTGAATGTTGTCCCACCTTTGGCAAAGTATCCGTCGCCTCTCGGATTTCTTGTCCGTGCCTTGTGAGTAGATTTTTCAGTGCTGTGGCCGCAGAAGGAAGTCCCTGTTCCTGTGGCTCCTCTTGTGGTGGCTGGTCAAGAGAAAAATGTTGTTGTTGAAGAATGGCTTGGATGGCGGGATGCGATAAGAGGAGTGGACTGTTTGCTGGGGAACGACTAGATTGCATCGATGTCGAGTTCATCTCCTTCTACCTGAGTTTGCTTGGCATTTCGTGCCGTAGCAATCTTCCGCTCTGACTCCTTCTTGGCGGCAACACGCTCCTTCTCTTCAGAGGTTTCCTCTTCATCTGACTCGCCGTCAAAGTCATAGGCATCCTCCCCCTCGCGCTGATTGTCGGTGGAGATATCCCTTGCGATGAAGAGCGCAGCGTTGATGCCACGCTCCTTCTTGAGCTTGCTGTAATGCTCCTGGTCAAACTTGGCGAGGATGTCGGTCTTCTCCATCTCGCCAGGTTTCGTCAGAGCACCCACGCCCTCTGTGCGATTGCTGTACAGGACAATATCACCCGTGAAGATACGGCACTTTTTCTTGATGCCGCTGCGGATGTGGCCTAGTCGCTCCTTGCCGTCATTACATAGAAGGAGCATATTACAGTTGCCAAGAGCCTTGATCACACGGGCAATATCCTGCCCCTCTGACCGGTCAATCTCGTGCATCTCAGCCTTGTCATTAGCGTGCTTGCTAGACTTGTACTTCTTACCACCCTTGAGATTCGGCATCTTGTCTGTGTAGTTGGAGGGTAGGAAATAATTCTGTCAATTTTTTTCAAGGAGCTAGTGACTAGAACTCAAGGAGATTACTGCCACGCCTCAACTTGCTCGTCCATCTGCTCTTTGGACATCACCGTTGGCGGGGTAGTCATATCGTCCTCCATACTGCGACGCACAACAACCGCACTCGGAGGAATCTGATAGGTAAAGTTACCACCTTTTTGCTTGTGAAACGTTTCAAAAAAATGGAGTTTGCGTGAGTGGCGTCCGTGTCTGCGAGATCGCTTGAGTCTATGACGACGGGACTTTGAGAGTCTGCGCTTATTGCGCGTGCTGGCGTGCTTCATCTTACTTGGGGGGAACATTTGTCTTGGGCTTCGTCTTCAAGAGTTGCTTGGGTTTGGGCTTAGGCTTAGGAAACAGGGATGAAGGCTCAATAGGGTTCTCCAGAAGATACCCACGCCCTGCGAGGTGGTCCTCAACCAGTTCACGGGCTGTATCCAAATCAGTAGACACCTCAAGGCCAAAGGCACGGAGATACTCCACATAGGCTGAAACAGTATTTCCCATCACATACGGATTCTCCGTGCGAGCTGGCATAGGAACAGACCGAACAAGCTTCTGGCTCTCAGGGGACTGGAAGACCTTGAGCGATACCTTCAGAGGGCAAGCATCCTGAAAGTGGGTGCCCTTGCCACAGAGGGAGCAATGCATTGCCTTGCGGAGCTTACACTCAGCCTCATTGTGAGGCTTGGGAGTAAGCTTTGACGCCTTATAGATAGGATCACAGATGCGGCACATTTTCGTAGGTAATTTATTCTGACTTGGTCGACGGTTCAATTTTTTTTGACACAATGGTGTACTATAAAGTTCCAAAGATTGTAACTTTATACTAGCGCATTATGCCTAATTAGGCATAATACTGTACCCACGCACGTGTGTTTTGGCAAAACACTCGGTGGACACATGACCCTTTCGCCCACACCGATAGCATTTAATTTGTTTCTGCTTTGGAGGGGTATAGGGCTCATCTGGAAGAGAGCATCTCAAGGGAAACCGTGTCTGGGAAATCACAAAGGTACATTTATCGGCATAATGCCCAGTTCCACCGCATTTAATACAACGGTCTTTTGCCGCCCTAAATTCTAACTTGAGTGCTTCAACTTGCCCTTTAGTTAGAGTATCTAAGACATAGGCTCCGCCTCGCACATTGTCTACGCCATATTTCAGCATATACTCCTTTGTGGTTTTATCTTCGTCAAATGGACTGGTTTCAGGGAAGGTTGCTTCAAGAGCAACTGGTGGATGGCGCTTTGTGAATGCAGCACCTTGTCCAGCAAGATGCTCTTGGTATCGCTGAATAACATCCGATGTTTTTCCGATATAATATTTACCACCTTCTAATCGAAGGACATAAATATTCAGGGACATTGTTGATATACAGCTCTTTGTATTTAGACCAACAGATACTTAATTGCCTAGTGGTCCAGACCACTATACCATCAAACTAGTAGGATTATCTTGTGGAGCCGATGGAGCTGGAGGAGTATACCATCGCGGTTGCTGGGACTGCTGAGGATAGACTTGATATCCGTATCCATAGGGAACTTGTTGTTGGGGAGGAGGAACAACAATTGTCGGTGAAATACGATTATTTTCTAAGGTTGCTACACGCGCTTCTAGAGCATTTAGCCGATGACGGGAACGACACCACAGCCCCAAACTCGTGAAGGATACAATATAATTTACTGCAATCATCGGTAAAAATCCTAGAATGAAATCGCTCATTCCTATCTAGTACAAATAAAAATTGCTTAGACGGATTCTATGTATATTAGATAGAAATGGGTGCTTCTCAGTCTACTCATTTAGATTCTCCTAAGTTTCCTGATGCTCAACAGTATCGTCTTGCACCTCTAGAGAAACCGTATATGACGATTGACCGAATCATCGCAGGGAATTGTGATTTCTTGAGTAGCCATAAAGAAAACACAATCCGTGTTGGAGTAATGTCTCCATTGCCCAATCAACCTTTCTCTGGACAAGTGCTTTGTGTTGGAGATGGACCGCCCAAACGACTCACAAAGGTTCTCGAGAAAGGGGAAAAAGTATCGTACCAATTTGAGGATACTCGCTTTAATGTCTTTCCGTGTAAGGAAAATATTTGCTATAGCTTGAATGTACCTGGAATGATTAATGTTGTTCGTGAAATTCATCCGACAGTGCAACGTCTGTATCGGCCGATATCGTTTGACTCTCCTGATCTTGACCATATTGAGACTATCTTTCGCCGTCTAAACCGCTAGACTTCTAATAAAATAATGGACCTTAGTAAATATCTCGTTAATGGCCGACTTTGCTGGACACTGACGAGCAATGGCTACAAGTTTTTGACCTGGAATTTTGCGCTTCACTGGCAAGAGGTGATGAAGGTTCCCCTCTTGATTGTATGCGCCGACCGTGATGTCCACACCTTTTTTCAGCGAGAGGGTGTGCGCTCTGTACTTGCTGAAAAAGTGCTGGAACATTATTCAGGAACCAATTATGGACCACAAATTGTTCCATTCGGCAGCAGACAATTCAGTCAGCTCAATCGTCTAAAACTCAGGTTACTTGCTGAATTTTCTCAGCGTCCTGAAATTCAGGAATGCATATATTTGGACGGTGACATTATTGTCTATAAGAATTTCTTGGAGGATATTCAGCAATATTATGGGGAAACAAACCTCTTGCTTCAGTGCGATGAACAGCAAAAAGAATGTTCTGGACCGCATGAGTGTCCAAACGGATGTACTGGATTTGTCTGCTTCAAGCACGGTGTCCCTTCTTCTGTATTCAAGATTCATGACGAAGCACAGTGGCAGAGGAAACCAGAGGACCAAGTGTGGGTCAACTTTCAGCTTGTATCACAGGGGATTCAATGGGTTGCTCTCCCTCGTGAGAAGTACCCCAATGGAGCTCGCGTAGTCTTGACGCATACAAATTCTGACCTCAAGGAAAAAGCGTTTTTGCTTCATTACAATTATCGTGTGGGCAATGCAAAGGTGGCTGACATTAAGCGATTTGGGGATTGGAGATTACCTTATTAATCATCAATATCACACTCACAGTTCCCACAATCACAATCTCCACAATCACAATTTCCAACTTCACATGACCACGCAGATCTAGGTTCAGAAAGCCATGTACAATACAAATACCAAAAAAGGACATCCCATACACCACAACATGAAGGTTGTGATTGAGCTTGTGATTGAGGTTTAGAAGGAGGAGTTCTATCTTTCGCAATTCCTGTAGTTGCTCCTTGTAGATTCTGTTTGGCTTGTTCCATCTTATACTACGAAAGCCAGTTTACTTTAGGTTTACTTATAACTGTGAAGACTCTACCGTTGGATTACTCCACAGAACACCACCGTGAATTGACTTGGCAGGATTGGTTACAAGTCTGATTCCAAACTGATGTTTCAGTGTATAGACAATCGTAATCATCATATAGGGGTCCTGTCCTTGATACACAAACATCGTTGTAATAATTGCCCCAGTGTAGCGAGCCCGTAGCACCTGGCGAAACTCTTCTAGAGATGGAATCACCGAACTCTGAAGAAAGTCTTTCAAGATACCAAGAGTGGCGTTTGACCGATTGCCCGTATAAATAACTGCCTCTCGTGCTTGGGGATAAGCAATATGCTCAGGTTGCCAGTAAAGCTTATAGTCCTGAATAGACTCGTCTAGAATCTCGCTCATTGAAAGCTTAATCGCGCCAGTTGCTTGAAAGCTATTGAAAGACTCCTTCGCTGAGGCACGGATCTGCGCATCAATTACATCAAGATTCTCCAGATATGGCCGAATCTCCTTACGGAGGAACTTGTCAAAGATACGCATCGTGCGCTCATTTTCCTTCTCAACGATGGTGTCACGCTCGGCGTTCATCTGAGTTAGAAGAGGATCCATTTGTGTACTTTGGTGGACAAAAAATAGTTAGTTCAATTTTTTTACTGTATAAAAAAATAGTCCACCGAAAGGTACATATTTGCTATTTCTAGATTCATACTGATCCAGCAACAATAAAGATCATTGCAGTGACCCAAATCGTCAGAAGTGTCGACACCGTCATAATGGCACATCCCTTGACTGCGTTTCGGCTAAAGATACGCTCGTTGATTTCATCGTCCATAATGTCGCTGAAATCAGACCAGCTACGAGAGCGCTCAGGACGCATATCCTCCTCTGACTCACCGGACTCAAGGTCTACTTCAGTACCATTAAAGGTGTTCTGCAGTATACTGACACGATGTGTCAGATCCTGTGGGGCGACATCTGACCACCGCGTGTAGACCTTTACAATGCCCTCGCGAGGATAGACCAGGTGATTCTGGAACTCTAGCACGTGAATCGCTGGTGCATTATTCCACTCTGATGTCGTGTAGGTAGTACGCCCCTTGTGGATTCGGTAATTGGACCAAACGAGCTGGTATCCCGTATAAGCATAGGTATAGTCCTGGTCGTGAATCTTTGCCGTCTGAAGGGTGTAATCACAGGGCTCACGAATGACAAACCACACCTGACCATTCATCCAGGACATCAGGGCAAACCGTGTTGCCTCATCAGCTTGCTGCCAGGTCTGAAAGTCAGGACGAGCCCACTGCTTCAGACGTGAAATGGAATTGTCATCGCTATACTCTGGTTGGAGCAGAGTGAAGGTCTCAGTGGCCTTATTATAGACGGCAAAGACTGGAGGAAGTGCCATTGTGTTCGTACTTGTTGGTGATGCTGTTTGGTGACCAATTTTTTTCAGTAGATATATTTATTCTTGGGTTTTCTTCCACATTCTCCAGCGATTGTTATACTCTTGAATACTTTCATTTTCTTCACGCTGAAGAATAAGTGGTGTATTATCACAGTGTAAGTATGTTAGACTAGAAGGAAGTTCTGGAAGGCTTGTGAGAGGTGTATTATTACAATATAAGTATTCAAGACTAGAAGGAAGCTCTGGGAGGCTTGTGAGTGGTGTAGAATTACAGGATAACCTCCTAAGGCTAGAGGGAAGTTCTGGAAAGCTTGTGAGTTGTGTATGACGACAACATAGCTCTACAAGTCCAGAAGGAAGATTTGGAAGGCTTGTGAGTTGTGTAGAATCACAGTATAAGTAGTGAAGTTCAGAGGGAAGTTCTGGAAGGCTTGTGAGAGGTGTATTATTACAATATAACCCCCTAAGGCTAGAAGGAAGTTCTGGAAGACTTGTAAGTAATGTATTTTCGCAATCCAAGTGAAGAATGCCAGACGGAAGTTCTGGAAGGCTTGTAATTTGTAGCCCTTTTATGACTAACCAACCATCTTGAATAATCTCAATAGCCCGCAAAAGTTTTAGTGAATCTGGCCCATATTTGGTAATTAGAGAGAGATTTAATTGGGCCATTAATACTCGTACTTGTTGGTGATGATTTAGGTGGCCAATATAATTGAGACGGTGGATGTGCGGCATTATACTTTATTTAAGCACAATGCACTAGTGATAAGTTCAAAAATTTGGAACTTAATATCATAGAATTTAGATAGATAGTTTTACATTGAATATCCTTATAACATCTCTAGCTCCACTCCAGCATCTAGCCATCGTTCAACACGTATGGGATGCCAAGCAGCCGCCATTAAGTCCTCTTTCACCGCACCACACCGCTCTTGAGACCTTTTCTTGGAGGCTTCCACTTCCCTCCACACTCTCCACCGAAGATTGTAGTCTTGAATACTTTCGTTTTCTTCAAGCTGAAGAATAAGTGGTGTATCATTACAATATAGCACTTGAAGCCCAGAAGGAAGTTCTGGAAGGGATGTAAGTTGTGTACCAGAACAATATAGTATTTTAAGTTCGGACGGAAGCTCTGGAAGACTTGTAAGTGGTGTATTAGAACATTTTAAATCATGAAGTTCAGAAGGAAGTTCTGGAAGAGTTGTGAGTTGTGTATTATAACAATATAAGTATACAATGCTAGAAGGAAGGTCTGGGAGGCTTCTGAGTTGTGTACCAGAACAATACAATTCTTGAAGCCCAGAAGGAAGGTCTGGGAGGCTTCTGAGTTGTGTATTAGAACAACACAAATCTTGAAGCTCCGAAGGAAGAACTGGAAGGCTTGTAAGTTGTGTACCAGAACAATACAATACTTGAAGCCCAGAAGGAAGTTCTGGAAGGACTGTGAGGTGTGTATCATCACAATGCAAGTATTTAAGTTCAGAAGGAAGTTCTGGAAGGCTTGTAAGTTGTGTACCAGAACAATACAATTCTTGAAGCCCAGAAGGAAGTTCTGGAAGGCTTGTAATATTCAGTCCTGATACATTCAAATGACCATGTTGAATTCTCTCAATTCTCCGCAAGAGTTCTTCTGTATCTGGCCCGTACGCCATTGTAGTATTCCTCCTAATATTATCAATACATCATCAATTTTTTGATAAACCGCATAATACCATTTCTTCCATACTATACATTTCGCAACTTTCCGAACTCTAACAGAAATGAGTGTTTGTGGTGATGGAAGTAGCCCACTCTGCACTTGCTTCAACAATGTTCCTGGAATTAAATTTATGTATTATGGCCAGTACCAAGACCTCGCAACAGCTTGGGAGACATTTCGTCGCATAGAACTCTACAATAGTAATGTGAGCACACTTCGTGGTGACGGATATAGTGATGTAAACTATTATCAATTTGTCACAAATCAAGAACAGACATTCTATCGGCAAGGTGGTACATTATTTTTTACATACTTAAATTATTCTACGATTGTGGAAAAAAACTAGGTCCACTGTAGATGAGCGAAAATACCCGCATTTGCCAGACCTGTTGTACACCCCCGCAAGTTGCCCTAACTGAATACCAGTACAACACGAATATCCGCAATCAGACTGAATATATTTATGCTAGTACGATAACCTCTATACAAGGCAAGCCCATTCAATACAAGAGCCAAACAGAGCGCATTCAAGCTTTACAAGGAAAAATTTCTTTAAGACAATGTGGCTCTTAGACTCAATGGAGCATTTTACGAATGCTTGCTTGAGTATTCCCTAGAACCTGTCGCCACTGGTCAAAGTCCTCACTGCTCATCGCCAGAGTTCTCACTGGCATCTCCCTCGCCTTTGCTAGAATGTCCTCTGCGTTTGGAAGCCTTTTTCTCGGCGGGCTTACGGGGTCGTGCTGACTGGTTTGCTCTCCAAGCGATAAGGCGGTCGTTAAGGCTGGAGAGGAGGTTGGGCTGGAAGGTGACGGATTTGGTTTTGGGGTTGACGGTTCCAACGTGGGTTGGAGTTGCGGCCTCAGTGTCCCAGAGGTAGACCTTGTTGAACTTGTCGGTAAAGTATGGGACTCCATCCAGAATCTGTCGTTGCATCTCGTGCTTGGATTGCTGAAGTTTCGTGGTTCAATTTTTATAGAGTTCCTTTATAAAAATTGATGGTGTCTGGAGGATTGTGGTAGATATACAATGTACGGGCCAGATACAGATAAACTCTTACAAAAGATGGAAGATATTCTACTTGGAGAATTGAATGTATCAAACTTGAATATTACAAGTCTTCCAGAACTTCCTTCTAGGATTGTACATTTATTCTGTGGAAATACTAATATCACAAGACTTCCAGAACTTCCTTCTGAACTTTTATCTTTATCTTGTAGCCATACTAATATCACAAGTCTTCCAGAACTTCCTTCTGATCTTAGAGTATTGGATTGTAGTAATACTTCCATTACAAGTCTTCCAGAACTTCCTTCTAGGCTTGTACAGTTATTCTGTGGAAATACTAATATCACAAGTCTTCCAGAACTTCCTTCTACACTTGAAGGATTATACTGCGATATTACTCATCTCACAAGTCTTCCAGAACTTCCTTCTAGTCTTATAGCATTATATTGTAATAATTGCGATCTTATATTGAAGCGTGAAGAAAATGAATCTATTCAAGACTATATTCAACGCTTGAGAGTATGGGTGGAAGATATTATATCTAAGAAGAGAATCCAAGAGCGGTGCGAAGTAGTCAAAGAAGGCTTGATGGCAGCTGCTTGGCATCCCACTCGTGTTGAACAATGGCTGTCTGCTGGAGTTGAACTTGAAACGCTGTAGTGGGGTATAAAAATTGATGTTTGTATTGATGAATATGCTAATCATACAAATGGGCAATTGCTTTACAAATATAGATTATGGGCCAGATACAGAAGAACTTCGTAGACGCATTAAAACTATAGGGAATGGAATATTAAGTGTTACTAATTTAAATGTTACAAGCCTTCCAGATCTTCCTCTTATAGTAGAACATTTATGGTGCTATCGTGTACCCCTCACAAGTCTTCCTAAGCTTCCTTCTACTCTTATTCGCTTAGATTGTAGTAGTACTAGTATAACAAGTCTTCCTGAGCTTCCCTCTAGTCTTATGCATTTATCTTGTAGTGGTACTAATATATCAAGACTCCCAAATCTTCCTTCTAGACTTTGTACAATAGGATGTAACTATACCAATCTAACGAGTCTTCCTGAGCTTCCTCCTAGACTTGTAGAATTATGGTGTGTTAATACACCACTTACAAATCTTCCAAAACTCCCTTCTAGACTTCAAGCATTGTATTGTAGTCATACACAGATTACAGAACTTCCTGAGCTTCCTCATAATCTTAAAGTATTAAATTGTAGTAATACACGACTCACAGAGCTTCCAGAACTTCCTTCTGATCTTGAAATATTAAATTGTAATTATACACAGATTACAAAACTTCCAGAAATTCCTCCTAGTCTTATAGTATTAAATTGTAGTAATACGCAACTCACAGAACTTCCAGAACTTCCTCCTGGACTTCTGGACTTAGAGTACAAAAATACACCACTTATTCTTCAACGCAAAGAAAAAGAAAGTATTCAAGACTATAATCTTCGTTGGAGAGCGTGGAGGGAAGTGAAAGTGGAGGCTTCCAAGAAACGGTCCCAAGAGCGGTGTCTTGTAGTAAAGGAGGAATTAATTGCGGCTGCGTGGCATCCCAAGCGTGTTGAGCAATGGCTATCTGCTGGAGTTGAACTAGAGGCACTGTAAAAAAGGGGCAGTTACTTAGTCCGCCTTTTTGATTGCCATCTGCTCAAGCATCTCCTCAACTCCCTCCAGGTCAACAACCCAATGCCACTGATGCTCCCAGTAGCCCCCAGTAAACTCATTTGCTGTCAGTTGCTCACGAAAGTCAAACTCGTCATAGAGTCGTGCTCCATCAATGAATCCTGTATTCTTACCTGCTGCCTCAACCTCTGAATCCGAGAAGAATTCTTCATTCGGCTCGTCTGTGTGGTCCTTTGGATCATACTTGAGCACCATAATCTTTCCATCATTGTAGGCGTCAAAGACCATTCGCTCCCTGTTGATATACTTGCGAAGACCTTTTGGGATTGTAAATCCCTCAAGAAGCTCGTTGTAATAGTCCTTATAGGACTTTACAAAGCGCTTGATATCCTTTGGCTTTACCTCATCATACATAAACGGAAACGTGCTGCCGAAATCAATCCTCAGATACGACAGTACATTCCTGTATAGCTTATCCATTACGACGCACTAGTTGGTTGGGTAACTGAGTTTGTTCTGCCTCGTCAATCAATTTTTTTAATGGATCCCTTCCATCCTGTGGATCAATTTGAATTACTGTATTTATTTCTCTGGGGAGTGAGGGTGTATGTGGGCGCGACTCACCGCCAAGAAATGAATTAACATTTCGAATAGGTTTTGCAACAAAACTAGTTATACCATTTGTTAGTCGTTGTAATGGTGTTCCTTCATCTTCGTGGGCAATTTCTTCTAACTGCTTTTTGTGTCTGCGACTTGCTGAATTAATTTCAGTTTCATCCAAATCTCCAGCGATTTCAGGTTTCTCAATCTGTTTATCCGCAAATTGTACATTAAATTTCAGGATGACTTGGGGTAAAATGCTGGGACTGGTATTTTCCAGCCGATCTTGTTCTGAACGCACCATTTTCAGAAAATCTAGCGCATGCATACGTTGATCACGAGACAGGGCTAACTCGTTTATAATGAGTCGGTGTAGCTTTCCATAACTCAGCGCAGCAGACCGATGTGCTTCCATCATTTGCTGAGATTTCATATATTGATTCATGGTTATAAGCACACCTGAAAAAATACTGATAAGACCAATAATTGTTGTAGCAACTTTCTGGTCTGTAGGGTCCGGAAATAACGAGGTAAGAGACATTGTAAACCCCCCGTTAAGGGTAGAAATCACAACATTGGGAATGGTAAAATAGAAATTCAAATGTTCAAAATGTAAATTACATTGGTTATGGAGCCAGCGCATACAATTCGCTCGCTCTGAAATTCCCTTGAGGAGTTTTTCTTGGGCATCATTCCATGTGGATGAAATATTTGATAGTAGACTATTTTTATCCTCATCTTCCTGTAGTCCAGATGCGCTCATTCCTAGTATTGTCTTGGATTTACGCACTAGGCCTTGCGAGTCTTTCTACGATTTGACCTGCGCTTTCGTGTATTCCGCTTTGTTCCACTGCGCTGAGTTCCGCTGCGCTGAGGCAATGAGCACTCCACTGGAGCTCCTTCAGGATTCAAGAATGGCATACGGTTGATATTATTTTCTGGGATAGCACCGCCTTTCTGCTGTAAGAGCATATGCTTATTGAACGCAATACGATAACGCTCAAGTAAATCGTCTGGAATCTTTCCTGCGAGTTCCTGTGGCCATAGCTTATATTGACAAGGCTCTGACCAACACTTGCCAAATGTAGATGCAGTGACTGGAATAGTGCCTAATTTATTTTTAATTGCGTCTTCTAAACATTGTTCACAAATAGGTTCGTGAATTGCTCCTGCACCTCCAACAACAGGGTGCCCAAAGGTCCATAGTGGGGCCTTATCCTCTAGACATACAGGGCACTCACCAGCACCTCGCACAGGTTGGCGTGTGGCATTTCCTGCGTTAGGCCATGCGAGGTTCTTCTGTGCCTCAGCATTGAATCTAGCATTGGCAGCTTGTTGTGCTGCCAGTGCGGCACGATTTACTGCGGTTATTGTGTTATTTGCCAAGAATTTGGATGTCGGCACTTGTCCTGTTTCTGTCCAAATGGCATCCAGTGCTGCGACTTCCTCTGGAGTCAATTCAAAGTCACCACCAGCTCCAGCACGAGCTTGTGCGGCCTTCAATATATCTGCGCCGACGGTTTGCGCCCTGTTGAGTACCTTCTTCGCAGCAGGTTGACGAGCAACAAAGGAATTCCACATTTCTTCCACAAGCTGTGTTCTTGCTTCCCAATCCGAAATAGTTCCAACCTCACCTTGAAGTTCAAACGCATATTCACGGAACCGACGCATACGAACAAACTTTTCGAGCACACCGCCACCACCCTGCGTGAGGCAGTTGCGGTCAAAGTAGAATTCAGTTTGACCAGGAGGGATTGCGGCGTAACCTGGCTTTGGTTGGCTGGTGAGAGCGAGTTGATAATGCTTGTGTCCTAATCCACCTACAACAGGAAAACTATTGGCAATGCGTGAGCACATCGTACACCACGTGATTTTTCCCTCTGCGTCCTTGTATTTTTCATAGAGGTCTTCGTGGTAGAATCCACTAGCTCGGCAATCGTGTTTCATATACAAACATCCCTCTGTGCGCTTGAGTGCGGTTAAACAAATGGGACAAATGCTAAAGTCTGTGGGGAAGAGGAGTAACTCATCTAAGAGTCTGAGTTCTGCTTGGCGGTATCCAGTGTATGGCTTCTTGGCACGAACTTTCTGTTCCAAGGTTTGCTTCATTGTTCGAAACTGCTGGTTGTATAATAATCCAGGAATACTGGTGATGTACTGAAGTACTTCTTCAGGTTCCGCACCGTTGTCTGTGAGATAGTTAAGAAGTGTATTTGTCGCAATAAGAAGAGCATCCTTTGCGGATGGCATTCCATTAGTTGTGATAAAGGTGCGAATCAAGTCAAGTTCCTTTCTTGCATCATAGGATGGAATGGTAAGAAGTTCTTGGAGTAGCGTAGATCCACCATATGGGGCAAATACAGAGGTAGGGTATCCTCGTGAGTCTGGTTGCTGTAAATCTACACCCTTTTGCGCAAGAAGATAGAGGAGTTGAAGACGAGAAAGTTCTTTAAAGAGACTAATATCCGAACGGATGAGCTGAAAAGGAACACTTTGCCCTTTATATTTCTGATTCCATTGTTTAATAGAATAAGCTGGAAGCAAGGTTGATACAAGTTCAGATTCAGTGATTTTGAACAAAATATCAACAATAAAGCAATATGGTGCCGTTGAATTCCAACCCGTTACAAATGGATTTAATCCTTGATGAGGTAAATGGGCAAGAACATCGGTTAACCCATATCGTACAGAAAATACTAATACGGCTTGAGCAAGTTGACTATGAACTCCAATTTGCGAGAAATCTAATACTTGAAGTATAGGTGTAAATCCATCCGTGTAGGGAATTTTCTTTATACGAAAGACTATTTGTAAGTGTTGGATATCCTGTTTTGAAAAAGTCTTCATTCCTCCACGCTGTAGGACTTGTATAATTATAGGGATATTTCCTTCAGCAACTGCAATGTTAAGGACTTGTCTTGCGGTAGGTTCTTCAAGTTCGCCAAGAGTTTCTAGAATAGACCTCGCATATGTTCCAGAATCAGTAGGGTCTTTCTGAAGAGTCTTTTGGAGAAAGGAAAGTGATATCGTTTCTCCTGGAACAAAAAGAGGGACTAACGCTTCTCGTGCTAGAGATGGATTTAGTTTTAGTGTTCTACGAAATCCCTCAATATTACTACGTCCACCGTATCCAGCAAGATTTTGTAGAGTGGGAGCTGGTGTGGATTCTGCTTTTGCAGCGTTTGTAGGTTTAGGCACATTAGATTTAACGAGTATTTTTGGCTTAGGTTTGGGTGCTACTCCTGTACCTGCGGCACCAGCACCAGCCCCTGCTCTTTCTGTCATTATTTCCGTATACCGCCGATGCGCGGCTTCAGGAAAGGGAAGACGTTTAGGAAAACGAAATAGAGGTGAACCCGAAACTGTAATTCTACTCAATGACTCCTGTAAATAATATCTAATAAGTGGTGCGAGTTCAGATATTGTTGAATCAATATGTTTGCCTTCGGTTACCTCGCGAATATACCGTAACATAGTATTTACTTCCTTCTTCTCAGTCTCAGTGTATGTTGATGTATTGAGTGTAGATGCCCTTGTTTCAAGCGTATTAAGAAAATATACAAGGGATGGATCTGGTAGAAGTAATACCTTTGATAGTATCCGTATATTTACACCAAGTAATACATCGTTAATGAGTTCATCTAATTTAGTTGTATTTAGTTCATCTTCATCTTCAAGATATGCATCAAACTTTGTTTCTAAGACCTTTGTACGCTTTTGAATAGGTTCAACTTCTGCCATCATTTTCGCCATATCTCTGCTCCTCTCTGCTCGTTCCGCATTTTCTCTTGCTTTCTGCTCAGCGGCTACATTTGCAGCTGCCGCATTTCTGGCAGCTCGTTCTGCTTCGTGGGCTGCTACAACACCTCTTGCTCTTGCATTGTTGGCCACGCGGTTAATTGCGGCGTATTGGTCCGCGAGAATTTCCTTGAAGACCTTTTGGATTTGTTTAGATTTTTGTTCTATCTTTTCCACAAGGCGCTCTCCAGAAGGATAGGCGAATTGAATGTTAATGCGCTTCTTGTGATCATTCAAAAATTGCCGTATATCTTTCAGACTTTCACGGCGAAGGAGTTCATCCAGTTCCTCGTATATTGAGCCTCCTGCAGCCATTCTACTCTATCCAAAGAAAGCGTAGTTCTCGGGATAGAGTATTGTTATATTTTTTAGAAATCCGCATCCATTGTAAACCGCTTCTCTTCGGGCTTTCCCTGAGTATTTGCTTTTGCATAAGTAGTACTTCTCTTTTCAAAGAAATTGTCCTTGCTCTCAAGAGAAATCCGCTCCATAAAGTCAAATGGATTCTTGGCGTGGTAGAGCTTGGGGTAGCCGAGCTGGATGCTGAGGCGGTCAGCCACAAACTCAATATACTCAGCCATCAGTTTGCTATTCATTCCAATCAGCTCACACGGCAGGGCCTTTGTGATGAACTGCTTCTCAATCTTTACAGCCTCACGAATGATCTTATGGGCATCCTGTTTGCTCAACTTGTTGACTAGCTTGCTGTAGAGGAGGCACGCAAACTCCGTGTGGAGACCTTCATCACGAGAGATGAGTTCATTGCTTACCGTTAGACCTGGCATCAGACCACGTTGCTTGAGCCAGAAGATGGAGCAGAAGGCACCAGAGAAGAAGATGCCCTCAACAACAGCAAAGGCCAGAAGACGAGTAGCAAAGGAAGCATCCTTGTTCTCTACCCACTGTAGTGCCCACTCAGCCTTCTTCTGAACAACAGGAATCGTGGAAATTGCCCGCAGAATATCAAGCTTCTCTTGCTTGTTGTCAAGATAGGTATCAATCAGAAGCGAGTAGGTCTCAGAGTGAACTGTCTCCATCAGATTCTGGCACGCATAGAAGAAGCGTGCCTCTGGGACCTGAATCTCACGCATGAAGCGTGAAGCGAGATTTTCCATGACAATTCCGTCGCTGCCCGCGAAGAATCCTAGAATGTACTTAATAAAGTGACGCTCACCATCCGTCAGTTTGTTGTTCCAGTGCTCGGGGTCCTTGCTCAAGTCAATCTCCTCAGGAATCCAGAAGACACTCATGTGACCCTTGTACTTTGCCCAAAGGTCGCCAAACTCGATAGGGAAGATGACGTGACGATTAGGATTCTCTTTCAATAAAGGCTCTTCAACTACCACAGGAGTATCTAGCTCCATCGGTGGAGGGACATTAGCCTCTTCAGACACAGATTCCTTGCGCGCCTTATGCACAGGACTCTTGGCAGTAGATAGCTTGGGGCTGTTGAAGGGAGCAGAAGGCGAGAGCATCTTGACAGGGTCGGGCATTTTATATTCTGAGTAAACGTACTCTGAAACTGCGGTCAATTTTTTATGGATTCCCCTCTTGAATTATGATGGTGCCATTGAAAAAATTGATTTCAGTGTTAGATGAATGAATAAGCACGCAGGATGACGGAAGTCCAAAACTTTATTGGATCTCGTATTGCGATTCTACGACCTAGTACTGGAACCTACTATCTTCTTGATTGGCAGACAAGTGGTGTATGGCACCATCTATGGAATGCTGTGACTGAAGATATCCCAGAAGCGGAACTTCAGCACGGACAACATGTAATGCTTGATCATAAGAATGTTCACCTCAATGTGCGTCTGATGCGAGGAGCGCGTCACAAAGAACTGCGAGGCCGTGTATCAGGGCGCTTTGTCAAGCGGACTCAGCCAAATGGGGGCATTCAGCATTATGCAGTTGTAAAGCTAAACAGTCATAATCTTCTTCCTTCATCATGTACTCATAAAGAGTATAGAACAAGCAATCACTACGAGTCGCCGATTATTGAAGAGGTTCAACTCTATACGGTTCGTGCGCTAAATACGCAGCCAGTACAACCCAAAAAGGAGACACCCAAGTCAGCTGCGATTCCGAAACGGATTGCTCGTCTAGTCGCCATTGACTATATCAATAATGGTGAGGAGTGTCCCATTACAATGATGCCTCTTGATGTGGATACGACGGCAGTCACGAGTTGCTACCACGTCTTTGAAAAAAGTGCTCTTGAGGAATGGATGAAGACCAACACCTCTTGCCCAGTTTGTAAGACAGAGTGCGCGGTGACAGTGTGCGTGTAGAGTTTACTTCTGTGCTTTAGCCATCGCCTTAATAAGGGGAAATGTAAGCTGTATATACTTATTGTATTCAAGATTAACTGTAGCAATCGGTTTCGCGTCAATATCAGAAGAATTATAGAAGAGAAGGATAACTAAATAGGGAATTTCATCATCTTTATAAAACTTCTCAATTCCGATTTTCTTGATTTGATTTATGGGAATAATATAGTTATCCATCACAAGCACTGATTGATGAACAATATTAAGATTATTCATTTCTGAATAAAATAGATGTGGTATATAAAGTCAATTTTTTTATGATCATAATAAATGTTTAAAACGTACAACTTTATTGTTCTCAAACTCCAATAGAAGTTTACATTTTCCATTCTTATAAATCTTAATCATCATAATATTTCCATTTTGTTCCCATACTTGGGCAAGACCATCAAAGTTCCCATCCACATAATAGGTATCTGTATATTTTTGTCCATTATCATACCATGCTTGATATAGACCATGTCGTTTCCCATCTACATACATACATTCTGTATGTTTATTTCCATTCTTATGGTAAGTAGTTACAATACCATTTTCAACATCATTGACAGAGCTCATTTTGATAGACTTACTTCTACTTTTATATTTTCCGTTTTCAGGTTGTCAATTTTTTACGCAAGAGACTCGTAGAACGAGTGCCTCATCTCTAAAGGGCTTCGTAGAACGACAGCACCTTTGGGTGTGTCTTGAAGGCCAATGGGTCCAAATCATAGAGGTATAGGGAATCCAGTGACTTAACACGACTCAGTGCCACATACGCTTGACCTCGTTCAAAGGTAGACCTACCAATATCAATCAATGCTGAGTCTAGTGTAGCACCCTGTGCGCGATGAATTGTGAGTGCATAAGCAAGAACAAGAGGAATCTGTTGCCGTTTCACTCCATCAAGTTCATCACTTGCCCACGACTGATGCCCAATAGGAATTGGCGCTGAAGAATTCTTAAAGGTAACAAGAGGAAGTGCTGGAGTTGTCGCCGTAAATCCTTCAATCACTCCACGACTGCCATTCACAAGTCCTGCCTCTTGGTCCAGATTGTAAATCAACATCACTTGTGCGCCCACTTTCAGTTCAAGATGTGGCTTATATGGGGCATCTCGGTCTAGCTTCTGTGCTGCGCGTTGAACTTCTTGACTAGCAGTTGTGAGTCCCTTTTCTGCCGTTGCGTCAAAGATAGTCTGTACATCATAGGTAAAGGTTGGCCCTGTAAGTGCCTTGAGATTGCTCTCATTAATCATCTCCACCTCAGCACGACGTGAGAAGAGTAGCGTCGGCTTGATTTTGAGGGATTTCCAATCGGCACCCAGTCGTTGTTGAAGAACACGAAAGGAGGCATCCGTTAGTTTCCCAGACCTTGCCTCCATCAGAATCTTTTGGAAATACGGATCGGCTTGACGCACAATTTCTGTGAGCTGGACGGAGTGGAGATTGAGGTCTGACCAGGTCTGTGCTTCAAAGGCAAACTCCTTCTCTGGAGGAGCATCTGAGTCCTCACGCTTATACACTGGAGGTAACTGGTGAAAGTCCCCTACAAGAATCACTTGAAGGCCACCAAAGGGGCCACCGATAGCCCTTACGGAGCTCGCTACTGCGCTGAGTTTATCCAAGAGCTCTGGAGTGAGCATACTGACTTCATCAATAATTAGAGTATGGGTCATCATCCACCGACGACGAGCGCGAGGATTGTAGCGCTTAATATTGGATGCTAGAACAGTCGCCGAGTCTTTGCCAAGACCAATCCCAGCCCAGCTGTGAATGGTCTTTGCTTTATCTCCTAGAAGGAGCGCAGCACACCCTGTAAGGGCCGTCACAGCGACCCTCTTGCCTCGTGCCGTGAGTTCCTGTGTGATGCGATGAATCAAGAAGGACTTGCCCACCCCTCCTGCCCCTGTCAGAAATATATTATGGCCATGTAGGACCGTGTCGAGTGCCTCTTGCTGGAGTTGATTCAGTGCCATCGGTGTGCCAAGAAAAAAGTGGTGTAATGGAGCCAATTTTTTCAGCAAAACATATTCGGAAGCGCTAGCAAAAGGAGCGCGTACGGAACCTTTTTGAGGCCAATAGGCTTATGAAATGCAGCCGCCACAATCGGCGAGAGATGAATCTGAAGATCATTCAAGTCTACAAGTTCCTGATGAATCAAATACTTGTTTAATGTCCGTAGAAAGATCTCTAGCGTAAGACTCTCTTCCTCAAGATTCATTGCCTTGAGCAGGTCGCGCACCTTTTGTGCCGTGCGTTTAGGGGCAACACGAAGAGGAATCTCTGTAAAGATTGGCTCCTGATCTAGAAGGTGTTCAATTGTGTCCACGCGATGCTGGAGCAAATCTGCTGAGTCTTTAAGTTGAGTTAACTGGTCATATAAGGCGAGTAGTGGCGTTGAAGCACTTGTGGTTGAGGTGTCTGAATCTGAATCCATTAAGATACTCTATTCATAGAGATTAAAATCCCTCAATTTTTTCATTAAATCTATTTCTTGCTCTTGTGATTTAATAATCTGCGTTGGAAGCTGCGCAACAACATTCATTCCATATTTCTCTTGTAATCGTTTAGACATAAGCACAGCCATTGAATGATGTGGAATCATACCACGCACAAATTGGTAGGGAGTAATAAAGAGTTGAGTACGAATCGCTATAAAGGAATAAAGAATGACTATTACACCAATTATGATAAATAATCTGGTCTTCATATAAAGACCTTCAAGCAAAAACATCCACCCAGTCATCAGCGTTGCCATATAAATATCATTAAGACTCAGACGAATATCATCTAACTTATCTGCCCATACACTCATACTTGATAAGAGAGCTGATAGGATAGAAATTATTGCCATTGGTAAAATTGACATCATTCTAGCTGTTCTATACAATAGAGAAGAATCAGAATGATTCCTGGTGTTCCGTGTATGGTTTGCGGGGGTCACCATCGTGTGAGCAAGTGTACCTCCTTGTATGTTCCACCTCCTGAAGGCATTCCCAATTCAGATGGTGGTGGAAAGAGGGCTGGAAATCCTGAACCTGATGATAGCCTCTCCCTCAAGCATAAAATCGCCTCTGAGCAAGAGCACTCACAGGGTGATGAAAGTCAACCCATACTGCTAGAGGTGGCTCCTTAGAAGGGTCTTTTGGTTCCCAACAGACTTTCCAGTGAGGCGGAATGAGAAGTGCTGAACCGGGACGAACAATGACATCAACAAACTGAATGTGTGGCAAGAGTGGAGCATCATCCTTCGTGAGTTTGCTGAGTCTTTTTGCCAGCCACATCTTTGGGAGATAGGGGTCTGCGGATTCATTGACTAGACTGACCTGAAGTTCTCCTTCTGTGGCAAACAGCAAGGTAACATAGCCAAAGGTTGGTCTGAGGCCCTGTGCGCCGATGCTGACTTTTGTCTCAGCCCAGAGTAAGGGTCCCCACCACTGACTTTGCTGAATTGTAGGAAGGAGCGTTTCATTCACCCAGACCGGTAGACCAACTTCCTGAGCAAGTTCACGGGCATCCTTCGGTGGAATCCAACTGGTTTCCTGAATCAAGAGGGGGGCGATACGCTGATGTAGAGCAGGACGCTGTTTTAATTCCTTGCGAGTCCACAAGTCAATTGGTGTCGGTGCTGGAAGAAGAACTATTGGTGAGCGCTCGTGGAGCAGACCAAGTGCCTTGTCGAGAGAATCTGTTTGAAGAATACGGAATTCCTTGATGGCTTGGCGATAGAAAAAGACGAGAATCACTGCTATAACTCCAAGAACTAGAAGTGATTCAATCAACATTTGTGTGCGGAGACACAATCCTACTTGTTGCGTCTCTGACGCTTGGTGTTGTTCAGACGCGGGGCTATAGTGTTAAATAGGTTAGGAATAAACTTGCCCTGTTGGATGCTCGCAATTTCCTTCTTTGTGAGAGGCTTGGAGGTTGTTTTCCCATTTGTGGTTATACTCTTGGTTCCCTTGCCATTTCGGATGGTCACTTTGTTTTTGCGTGTGGAGCTCTTCCCATTCACTTGAACAGTATGAACTTGATTGGACTGATAGGTAATCATTCGTCTTCTCTTTACTCGGAGGATTTTGTGATGACTAGGATCGGTCTATGGCGTGTATGAACCTTACGCCGTTTCAAGGGTGTAACTCCCCTTCGTTGATGGGGTCTGATGGTCTTGTTGGCTCGCTTGTAGCCAGAGTTATCTACTCGTTGAATTGGCTGAAATGCGATGGCTTCATAGAGGCGATCCCATTGTTTTTCAGTTAGATGGTCTCCATTGGACAATGTGCTGAAAATATTCAGGTCAACTGGAATTAGTCCACGAAATAAATCATCTAGCTGAAGTAAGAGTTGGTCTAACTCTTCTAAACTCAGCGACTGAGTTATAAATTCAGCATAGTCAGAATCTAGCCAACTTGTGGGCCACGATGAAAATTCAGCATCTGAATGAGCCAAGAGCATATCAATTGATAGAGACTCATGGGGTTTACCCTCCTCTGCGCAAGTCATTGCCCAACTAATCGCTCCATACCAAAAGGCTTGAATTTCCAGCTGAATCCAATGCGGGCCCTGAAAACAGTGCTGTTTAATTCGTTCTAAGATTGTATCCATCTATAAGTGAGTCTTAATATGGGTTTAGGATGGCAGGGTATGTAAATCCAGTTAGTACTTATAGTTAGGATGACGAGTCATGTTCTAGACTTTCCGTTTGGCTCCGTAACGCTCAATGACGAGCAGTACCGAGTTGTCACAGCAGACCCCTATGAAACACAGCGTATTTTGGCCTCTGCTGGCTCTGGAAAAACAACAACCATCACCGCACGAATTGCTTGGCTCTTGACCAATACTGCCACAACGGCCGACCAGATTGTTCTGCTCACCTTTAGTCGTAACGCCGCGAGAGAGATGTTGACCCGTGTGAGGAAACTTGTTGGCCCTGTGAGCCTTTGGGCAGGGACCTTTCACGCCCTTGCCAATACGATTCTGAAACAAATGGGAGGGGCTGGAGCAACCTCTCAACTGTTTTTCATTGATGAATTGCCCGTGCGTTGGATGCAGTGGCTCCGCTCAGACAAGGGACGAAAGTGGGTCGGCAAGTTGCGGTATATTGTTGTTGATGAAGTTCAAGATATTAATGCTATTCAATGGCGTCTGTTGGAATGTATGCGCCACTCGCTTGCCAAAACAATCTTGGTCGGCGATGATGCCCAAAACATTTATACCTGGCGTGGCAGCAGTGCTGGGTTCCTGCTGGATTTTCATCGCGTCGTTCCAACGGTGAAGGACTACCAGCTTCGTCAAAACTATAGATCCACAGAGGCAATTGTGACTGTCGCCAATAAAGTGATGCGGGGTATTCCTACGCTGCCGTGGAAGGAGCATATGGTTGCTCATACGAAAGGTGGTCAGAAACCTGATGTACTCTTCTTTTGGCGGATTGACGACGAATATGCGTGGATTGCCAAGACAATTCGTGAGTATCGTGTGAAACACCCTGAGTGGACGGTAGCTGTGTTGGCACGCAACAACAAGGAATTATACAAGGCGGAGGAGATGTTTGTCCACGATGGACTCAAAACGAGATACCTTGCCCAAGAGCGCACAGAGGATACTACACTCGTACACGGACAAGTTGGAACAGTTGACCTGGCAACCTTTCACGGGGCGAAAGGGCTAGAATGGGATGTGTGTTTCCTTGTGTCGTTGAGTGATGACTCCTTGCCATCTCGTAAAACGCCGTATGAGATTATTGGAGAACGTCGGCTCTTTTATGTTGCCGTCACACGCCCTCGTCGCCGTATGGTGATGACCTATCACGGCAATGAGCGCCTCCTGTCTCGCTTTGTGCGTGAGATTGGCTACAAGGCCCTAACCTTTCACGGACTGGCCAAGTATGCCCTCAGTGAATATGAGGTCGGCACAGGGTCACCGAGCCTTCAAAGTCTCTTAGACTGCCTTGATGGAGATGAGTGGCAACATGTACGCCAAATCGGTTGTTTGCCGTGGAATGAATTGACTGAGCGAGTTCCATTGCGCGAAGACCGCATCTTTCCCACAGGAGAGAGCTGGAAGATTCCTGCGTGGGCCGATGTAAGGGATTTTGAGGCCTTTGTGCGCCTTTGGAGTAAACGGTGTCTCTTGGCTCTACGAGGGTGGCAAGAGGAATACAAGGATCCTGTGCGTGAGCGGATGATTTTCACCATTCGTGTCTTCCAAGAAGATAAGCCATTTTGGGAGCAGTGGCGAGAGGAATTTGATTTGATGATTCGGCATTTCTTCAGCAATACAGAACGAATGCAACCGGTGGATTATGGCGATATGAGTCAGTGGGCCGAGTCGCGTGGTCTAGGATGGGGTCAAAAAGAGTTGATTGAGGCGACTGCTCTGCTCGCCAAGTTGCGTGGTCAGATGCGGTGCTTGCGCTTTGAGCAATATAGCTTGGATGAATTCAAGATTGGGCCAACGACATGTGTGGTTCCCACCGAGTATAGGCTGGATGCGTATCGGTCCTGGAAGCGCTTTGTCAATCCTACTATTTCCTGGAAAGATTGTTTAGTGGATACATGGCGCTTGGCGTGCCTTGAACAGGTCGCAGAGGGCCGTTACGCAGGGCTCTTTAGGGCTGGAGCAATGACTGACTATTTACAGGGATGTATTCCCTTCTTGGAAAGCCTAGAGTGTGCCTTGTTGTCTGTGTTTGGCACAGAGGAAGAGGTGATGCTGAATCCTGAGGTTACAGTAGAAGAGATTAGCCCTGTAGCGATGGATATGATTTGTGGAAAAACACTCGTGAGAATTTGTGGTGAAAAACGGCCAGATTATTATCAATGGGTGGAGAGTTGGCTCACGAGCTATTTATGTTTGGCGGTGATGTCTCAGCGGATTGATACGATTCGTATGCTCCATCCATTTCACGGAGTGATCTGGGAATTTAAGATTCCTGATTTGTCAAAGGCAAAGTGTCTGTATGAAACCTTACTGAAGATTTGGGCTGCGAAGCAGGGGTCTGTGGTGTAGCGCGCAAAGGATTCTCAGAGGTGAAGTTTCCCTTTGTGTCTTCTTGAATAGAGGGTGTTGTGATGGAAGGGGCTTTCGCAGACGCAGAAGGAGAAAGCGTGGGCATCCGTGTCGGCTGTTCTATGGGTGGTACTATGGATTTATGAGGCGGACAACAACCGAGAAGAGTGAGAGCAAGGAAGAAGACAACAATAAGTCCTAGAATGGCAATATAGATAACCATATCTGTCTGTGTAGGGTCAAGGATGATGGACTTGACAGGGAAGTAGAGCATAACTGCTCCTGCGAGAAGAAACACTCCTAGAATAAGCTTTCCTAGAATAGATTCATGAATTAATTCGTGAATCTCCTGTCGTAGACGAAGCATTGTGGCTTGGAAAAATTGGCAATTGTATTGCCAATTTTTCCCCCAGAAGATGTGGTTCGGTCTCCCTCTATCTCCGCAGGAAGTCTGTCGTTTGATTGGAATTCAAGGGCCACTAGAAGAGGACTTTGATTACGCTCCTCTTCATATCTGGCTAGAGAAGTATAGTAAGTTTAGATATTATTGGTTAGACAAGAACATCGCTGTGCTTGGGTTCAAGCTCAATCAATGTAATCTCCATAATTCGTATACGAGTGCTCTTGACTTCATCCCAGTGATTGTTGAAAACTTCAAGGCATTCAAGTTGGAAGTGGAGCAGCTCAAGCTTGATTTGTCGTGGGTGACGCTAGAGGTGATTGAGGATAAACCGATTCAGGTCGCGTATCCTGACCCTGTGCTTATTCAGTGGTCTTGAAATACGCCTCTAAGGATGCAGAGGCATCTTCATCAGAGGTTGGATTGAGTTTCGCTGAAAATTCCATTGGCACTAACCCATCAAATGTCAATGGACTCACAAAGCCTTGAAAGAAAGCATCGTTTGCGTTCATCATTGAATTGAGTAAGGCAGTAGAATCACTTGTAGAGACTGAATCCTCACGGAAGCTCCCTTTCATCGCCTCCAACCATTTTTCTCTTGCTAACTGTTGCTCTATTGATGGTTTTTCTGCTTCAAGAGTAATGCCTCCTGAAAAATAATCAGGACCATCATATTCTTCAGCCCTTAATTCCATATATTCTTTCTTGAAGTGGTCAGCCATTACGCGGTTAATATCGGATTCCGAATAATGATGAGAGTAACCTGGAGCGGCATTCATTCCCACAGCCTTGAGAAATGTCTTCAAGTCTTCCTTATAGGTGAGAAAATTACGCACAGGATGCTTGAGGTCCTTCTCTTGAAGGGTCTTGGACAGAGTCGTCATATACTCCTTATAGCGAGTAAGAGCATTACGCATTGTTTCATCCATAGACGTAGAGGCGAGTTTTTGTTCTGTTGCTGAGTATTCATAGTTTAATAATGAAGTCACCTTACGTAGTGCCTCTTTGGCAGCTACAAATTGTACTTCTGTATAACTATCTGGAGTGTAGGGAGTTGCGAGTTCAAATAGGGTTAGTTCTGCGGATGGTTTTACCTTAGTTAGTGTACTGCTTGAAAGTTGTGAAATTTCCATTGGGTCGCGTCGCGTAAACGCTGTCGCAGCTGTGGAAGGCATCTTAGAATTCACTGGGTGTACTTCACGCCATTCCTTCGTTGCGGTGTAGAATCCCTTAACTATGCTCCACATAGACGAGTGTTTAATGGGGCTCTGACTATCCTTCCATACAGCTATAGAAGACCGCACATTCTTCAGATACTCACGATGCGGAGCCTTGATAGTCTCAAGAACATTACATTCCTTATCTAGCCATTCCAGCTCTTTATCAGCATCAGCATAGAGTTTCTCAAGCGTCTCTTCTGGAACTGGTTCTTCAGTCAATATCTCTCTGATGTCTCCCTTTACAACAACAGAGGATTTGACTGGTTCAACGAGCATAAGTGATAGGTCTTGATTAGAGGTCTCAGTGATAGACTTGGGCAATTCATCAAGTACACGAGGCGGTTCAGGAATTACATCTTGAATATCCAGAAGTGCTGTCAAGTCAGTTCCTTCCATAGGCGCCACCGGTTCTGTACCCTTCTTGAGTTGACTGAACTTGAAGAGCTTACACGGGTCTTCCTTGACAAGATCATCAATGGCCAACTCAATATTGTTCACACGACGGAACAGAATCTGACTGACTTCCGCTGGGGTCCACTTGTATTGGAGCGAAGGAGTATTGAGACGTTTCCATTGCTTCTCTGTTAGTTTCGCATCATAATGACGTTCCAAGTGGAGCTTGAGTACTTGTATACTATGCTTCTCAAACTCCAGCATCATATCAAACCGACCAGGACGCAAGAGAGCCTCATCCAATCGCTCAGGATAATTCGTCGACAGAATAATAATGCGACCAGGAGTCTCACGTACACCATCCAGGACGTTTAGAAGAGTCGCCAGATCCAGCTTGTCCTCCTCCTTCTCTTCCTTGCCCTGTACCATACGCTGCGCCATATCCTTGCCCTGTGTTTGCTTGAGCCACTCAATCTCAGCGTCCATCTTTATCTTGCGCTCATCCTCCTTTTTCTTATCTTCAGCAGAGCGCTTCACGACAACAGACTCCATTGCGTCAATATCTTCAATGACATAGATGCGCTGCTTGATGGGAATATTCAGCAGTTCCATCTTGCCATCTTGAAGGATATTCACATTGTCATTATAAAAAAGGTCTTTGATGGCCTCCTTTGTCTTAATGGCACCCAGAGAAATATTGAAAATGTGGCGCTTGGTTTCATTGGCAATCGCCTTGATAGTGGAGGTTTTTCCACAGCCAGGATGGCCATACATCACAATGCCCAGCGTATGAGGAATGCCTTTCGCATCGTACCAGTCACGGCGACGCATAAAGAAGAATACGCGCTCTGCGAGTTCATCAATCTGGCGCAGATACACATTATTTAACATACGATTACTCTGGAATTTACTCTTGGTAAAGGTACACGTTGAGGTCGAGAGGGGATTACGATACGGACCAGAGACTGCAGTGATGTGGTCAAAGTAGTAACTCTCACTGCCGAGTTTGTTCTTCTTCTCTTGCTCAAAGCGATCCATTGCTTGTTCAACAAACTTATGGAGCCAAGTAATATCGTGATCATATGTTGACAGCCTATAGAGAATAGGCTCTTGCTTCGGCCCCTGAGTTCCTTGCGTAGACGAAGACACAATCGGATTCAGCTGGGGATTCAGAATCTCAAACCATATGTCACTATCAATCATAATCATATCTTTAAAGTTGGGAATCATCTCCACGCCATTGTACCGAAGGCTCCTTACTTCAGGGAGTGTACAGACGTGGTGCATTACCGCCTCAATACGTGGGTCAACGGCCTTTGTATCAACTGTGCGCTCAAACTGAATACATGCTTGGACTGTTTTTTGGGGCGGAGGGGACTGTATAGAAGGCATAAGAGGCAAGTCCTTTAGAGTTGCCTTTTGGTCAGGGAAATAGGTACGCTGGACATACGCAGAGGCGAGGGCAAACCATGCGGGTGCTGACTTGGCAAACTGGTCCCAGAGCATTAGGACGAGCATCATCCAAAGCCCAGAGAGAGGGCTTTGACGACTACCATCTCCATTCATCATCTTCATCAGGAATTGCATCTTGAAGAGCTCAAGAAACTGGTTCATTCCAGTTCCTTGAGGTACACCAGGAACAGCTTGCATCTGGATTTATACCACGATAGCCTTTAGATTTACAATGATGTGTGGCCAGATTCTGTACAATACAAAAGGAAAGGACCTGATTTGGTGAGTTTCTTTGCATCGGTAAACCAGTTCAAGCGCTCAATACTTACATCTAAAGAGTTCCACGCCAGCCCTTCCCCTTTGCGACTAAAATCACGAGTCATAGAGAGGAAACTCATTCCATTAAAATGAAGAAAACAAGGAGAATGAGATTCATCAAGAGTGATTACTCCTTCTGTAATAGAAAGACGTCTCCATTCAACCCCAAACATATTTACCACAAGTGCCGCGCGTGAGTCTATCTTGATTCCATTGGTGTAGTTGTCTTTGTAATACAGATGGCAATAGAGTTGGTCATTAGGATACGTCTCAATCGGCCCACTCAACATCTCTTTTAGAGCTGAGACAACTCCAATATATACACCACTATTTAAGAACCGAAACTCGCTTGAGATGTGGGGGTATGCTGTAAGTTTCTCGTGGGGTGGATCTAGTTGTCGTTCTGCGCCAAATAGAATCTTGGCTCCAGAGGCCAAGAAAACATGTTCAGCAGTCTCAAGAGGCTGATTCACAATAACATCATAGGCGTCAACAAAACAGACCAGGTCATCGGCACGAAGTGGTTCAAGAAAGGTACGCATTGCGCATAACTTGTCCTTGAGCCCAGTCCATTTGGTTGTTGTACACAAGTTTCGGATTGTGACTCCGTGAAGTTCAGCAGAAGCGAATAAGGGAGCAGCCTTCTTCGTGTCTGTTGCGTAAGTACACACTATGAGTGTCATTCTACAGGGTTTAGAAATCACCAACCTGTGGAGGAGGCGCACGAGGCAGATTCTCTGCTGATGGGTCTTGTCCATTGGCCGTTTGCCAGAGCATAGAGCCACACACATTGTCCTTTTGATTATACTTGCTGAGGCGTGTCGGATTCAAGAAGAAACGGGGGCTGCCGCGCAAGTCGCAGACCATCGCCTCCTCAGAGCACTTATACTGACCACTGCGCTCCAGCACTCTCGGGTCAGCCAGCTCCCTCGCCATCTTGGATCTCGGCTGAGTCTGTGGGGGCAACAGAGAGTATTGCTGGAGAGCATCAGAGTTGGCGGGCATCACATACTGCTCAGGGAAGCAAGACTTGGGGCCAGGAAGCAAGTCCTCATTGAGAGGGCGGTCAAGAGCACGGAGTCGCGACTCATTGTCAATTGCCGCCGAGTACCGGTTGGGAGGGTAGAACTCGCCAGCACCAGTCACCACCCATGTCGGCGGAACATTCGGTGCGGGCTCAGCGGGGCCAGAGTTCTTGTATTCCAAGCAGACTTTTGTCCAGGGACGAGGATCCATCGGGAGCGGAGCAGTCATTCCATCAGGAACAGAATAGCGATAAATCATTGTTGGATCCCAGTGCTTTGGTGCGCAATAATGCGACAACTTGGGGTCTAATGTCTTATCATTTCCAAGAGGGATTTTCGCAGGGATAGAACCCTTTGACATTCTAACTTATAGACTATTTTTTGGTGCGATTAATTGGCGGCAGTGGTGCTTGACTTACAGTATTGATTTGCTTGCTCTCCGTAATATTCAGCGATGCACTCCAATCACAGTTGATATTGTCAATTTGAGTTCCTGTAAAGTCCACCCACTGGAAATACATCTGATCCAAGCGACCAATAGGAGGATTGAGTTTAACTGGATTACTGACAAAGGAACGGCTATACGTGTTGAAATTACCCAAGAGAAGTTTTCCGTGAAAGGTATTGACATAGCCAGTAGAATCGCGTGTAATCTTGAAGTTTTCTTTTGCCGTCGTGTCAAGTGTATTGAGAGGATACTCTGGGTTCATACGGAGATAGATGTAGTCTTCAAGAATCTTATAAAAACTCTCTGCCTCGTGATAGGTACTGTAATTCGTGTCCACCTTTGCAAATCCCAAGTTGTATCCAAGACCCCAGTCTTCCAAGAGGTCCTTGTATTGAGGCAAGAGGGAACTGTACCAAAGGATGCTGAACGGAATAGGAGCTGTAAAATCCAGACGATCTAGTACTTGTGGAGGCAAAATATATTGCATTTGTGTGCTAATAAAATACAGCATATTACTCTGGACATAGCTGTTAATTCCATTAATAACTGCTACATTTGACAAGTATCCTGAATAAATCGTGCTGAGATTTGAGGCGAATCCCTGAAAATTTGAGGTGTCCACATTACTGCCTATAAAATCTGGAATCAAATCTTGACCGAAATAACTATTGGATTGCTGGAATTGTATATTGAAATTTGATAGAACATACGAATACCCTGTGGTGTATTGTAGGGACGAATTGCTCAGCGTAGAAATTTCCCCAATCAGCTGTAAAGAAGTCACATAACCAAAATCGTACTTATTTGGTAGAATAAAGCGTACAAGTGTCTCTGATTGTTCCGTTGGCGTATATCCACGAATGGCAATACATTGTGTGCTCGTATTACTGGATGGTACAAGAGGACATACCGTAATGAAGCTGTTGAAATAGTATCCAGTCATGTCTGGGTCAGAGGTCACAAACCGAATACTGCTCTCGAGACCCCACTTGGTTCCAATATCACTAGTGAGCTGAGCTTGATTGCTATAATAGAAACTAGCCGTGTGAGGGTACTCTGGATAATTGATAAAGTTCGTATCAAAAATAGGATTATATTGATTGGACAATTGGTGCATCACAATCCGCTGGAAGGGATAGAAGATTTGCCACGCAGACCCAATGAGACCTTCCACATCCGTGTCTGAATTGCGTGTAGCCCAGATATTGGATTGCCCTGTAGCCGTGAGCCAAAGGCTTGCATAGTTCCCTCCAGTCATAGAGCCAATTTGATAGGGGCCGCCAGTGGATGTGGTGAGTTGGTTGGAGACCTGAGCAAAACTAATTTGATTTGGTCCAGTTGTCCAGAGTTGACTGACATAGAGATTGGAGGAATTTGCTCCTGAGTCAACAGTGAGAAAAATTCTGTCATTGGCTTGTGCCACAAAGAACTTATTATTTACTGCGATTTGAGTAAAGCTGGTGAGAGGACCAGTTGGTGTGTATAATGTTCCTGGAAATGTGTTGCTAGCATTCAGAGACCATTGACGAATTGTTGTTGCTGTATTTGTTGCTGAGTCTAGAGGAAGCCAGTAGACAGTCGATGTAGTAGGGTCCATCGTATGGGTTGCATTACTCCCCCCTGTTACAATACTGCTAATCATTGATGTTGAAGGTAAAAGATTGTAATAGAAGCGCGTATCTGTAGGAAGCTGATAGCAAATGGCAAGTTGTTCAATGTCGTTAATAGTAAATGACTTGACGGTTCCTCCAAAAGGAATGTGAAAGCTTGTATCCAAATCATAGAGTTCTAGATTTCCAATTGCAGGGTCAAATCTGCGAAGGGCAATACTAAAATTACTTGTCTCTGCTTTCAACCCTAAGAAATAGAAATACTGGGAATTTCCTGAAATAGACACAAGAGACGTTTCTGAATACGAAGGGTAGACATCATCTGCAGAAAGAATATACGTGGGGTCAGCGAGGTTGCGGTCAGTATCCAGAGGGTCCCTGTAATAAATATTAAACTGGGTATCCTGGAGGAGAAAATAGTTTGAGACTGTTCCAACAACACGTGTTGGCGTGAGAGTCGTTGTCCACGTCTGAAGGAAATTTGTGTCTGTTACTGTGGACAATCCAATCTTGTACGGCACGACAGAAGTTCCAATAGGGTAGGATAGAGTATACTGAGATTGTGTCTTATCAAACCCTTGAGGAGGAGCATAGAGAGAAGATACATTGCTTGCCCATGCCCAATTACTTTGACCAACGGCACCAGGAACAAGAACACCCTGTGAACTAATATAGGGTTTTGTTCCGTCCAGATAGCAGGTACTCACATTGACTTGATTATAGAGGGGATAGGGGATTGTGGAACCACTGAGTGCCTTGATGGTTATCGCTGTATTATATTTGGAGAAGGCAATAGCGACATACATGGATTCTGGCTGGTCTGACATTGTTCCAGGTGTTTGGTCATAGCCCAAGATGAGTTGGTTACAATAGGATGCAAAACTGGAATCACGCTCAAATTCATAATAGGTTCCGCCATTCGTGTCAAACCCGTATGTATCCTGTGTAAAGTTAGAGGTATAAGTGACACGCGAAGAATTTGATAAGACAACAAGGGCTGTGCTGAGTGTGAGCTGGGAAGTCTTCAATGAGAGAATATCGCCATAGGTATAAACCCCCAAGTAGGCAATATTTGAATTAGGGTCGTTGCTATAGTCATTAATCGCCGAGCGAAACATAATACGACGAACATCCCAGACACCTTGAGCAGGAATGAAGGAGAACCCCATAACACCCTTATTGAGTTGAATATTACAGTTAGTGCCATACGTGTATCCTGGAATTGGTGTCGACTGGGTTGTAGAAACAGTATAGGGTTGTTGAGCATCTGTATTTGTGACCTGTGTGAGTTGAACATTGGAATCAGACTCTGGAATATAATTCAGCGAATAATAATGGACAATTGCCTTTTGACGGAAATCAACTGCTGACGGAGTATAGGTGTCCACAAGGCCAGGTGTAAAGAGATAGTTTTCAGCATCAGGATACAGGAACTCTTGAAGCGTACTATCATAAGGTGAGTTGGATTGGAAGAGGTACTGAGTAATAGGGTCAATACCTAGATTGTAAGAGGGGACAAAAGTGCCTTCATTACAGTTCTGAACGAATGGAACATAGACAGTATAATCTGTACTAACCCCATTGGCATCATAGCCAATAGGATACTGGAAAATACTCAAATCATAGGCTGTAGTTAGAACTTGAGGGTCAGGGGGCCATAGATTACTATCAATCGGCAACTTGATAAAGTTGGAATCATAGACTTGCGCATAATTGAAATTGGAGGTGACCAAATTGTTAAATGTGCTCGTGAAAATGTCGGTCGCAGGGTTGATTCCAACAATAGACTTGCTTTGTGTTGTTACAGCGGTAGAAATATACGGAGTGACACGCAAATACATCGTATTAAAGTTGAGGCTATTTGGGCGAAGAATGACATAATAGTGCTGATTTTCATATGTAGTAAAGGAAAATACATTTGAGGTTGTCCCAGTAGGAATCGTCTGGGTGTACTTGTAAAACTTGGGATTTTCGTTGCGATTACATAGAGCATCGGCCTCAAATGCGCCACGATCATGATACACAAAGAGCTGTATATCTGCTTGGGTCGAACCTAGCGTAGTTCCTGTTCCAGTATAAAATGTGGTCGCGAGATTAATGGTGTAGGTATAACTGGAGTTGGACGACCGATTTGTAATTTGCGGCGTCGACACAAGAGGGGAAAAGAACTGGAAGTACAGGGTACGATTGTATTCAGTTACGTCTAGGCGTGTACTATTAGTGTACTTGGACGTTGCCGTCGCATAACTCATATTCCACGAATAGTTGGTATTCGTTGAGCTAACATTGCTTGCTGCCCAGCCAGGAATTTGAATGAGATTGGATGTAGGAAGATTGTCAAACGAGCATGTGTAGATTGTTGATTGCGCGGTTGAATACGGAGGAAGAGAGAAAGAATAACTGAGGTCAAAATACTGATTAATCGTTGAGCCAAAATTGCTTTGATTGTACTTGATGAGTCTATAGGGAGGGGGGCGAACAGTAGTTTCCAGTTGGAGAGTCTGACGCACAGGGCTATTGAATTTAAATACAGTGTATTGACCTGGTGAAATGGGGCATATAGCATTCGCCGACCCACTGAGATATTCGGTGTAAAAATATCCAGTTGTTGGGTCAATGAGCTGTTGATTGAGAAGCACATTACTCTGGGAAAGGCTATAGGGGTGATTAAAATCATAGGTAGAGGTACTTAGATTCGTTACAGCAATTGTACTTTGCTGTAAATTGCTGAGTTTTGGCCAATAGACTGGCGCACTTGTATTAAATAAATCAAATACATTGTTGCTTGCTGGAACAATTCCAGCATCAATAGATTCAGCGTCATTTGTCGGCAGTCCAGACCCGTTGACACCGTTTCTTAGATACAGAGGCCAATCAAGAGTAGCATAGTAAGGCATCGTATATTGACCCCAAGGCACAGCAAACCATGTCAGGAACTGCTGTTGTTCGTAGGCATACATTCCATTCAGTACGGCAAGAGAGCGGTCCACATTGGATTGAATTGCATTAAATTGCGCGAGTGTCAAATTACACAGGGTCAGTGCACGATTGAAGAACTTGGCTTGCTGAAGGTTGAGTAGAGTTACAAGAGACGTATTGAGACTCGGTGTTGTGAAATACACAATTTGGCTCTGGGAGTTAAGTCCAGGAATATACTTGTTAATTAAATAATACCGAAATGTATGAAGAAGACGATATTGATCAAGTTTAGCGCGATTTGCCTTAATGACCGCAAGAACAACTGGGTCGTTAAGTCCCAAGAAGTTATACAAAATGCGTTGACGAACTTCTTCTGTTGTTGATATGGTTGAAACGATACCAATTCCAGATTGAAGATTGATATACTCAGGATAGTCTTCGTCTGTTAGAACTTCCTTTAAAACAGGATAATAATAGGCAATAAGAAGCTGATTTGCTGAATAAGAAGTTTGTTTCGCATATCGTGATGGCCAGAAACTCAGCGTAATTTGCAGCTTTGTTGGATTTACTACAAACTGATTTGTTGTATTGTTGTACCAATAGTCGCCAGGTTCATTGAAATTAATACTGTAATCGCCATTGGTGCGGAAAATATTTACGAAATCATTGAATCCATTCACAAAATCATAAAAGAGTGGAACATAATTCAGCTGAATTTTCAGTTCATTGAGGAGACCATTAATATCATACGATCCAGTACGGATAATTGACTTGACAATGGTCGGCTTGAGAACTCCATTATAGAGACTGGACCTACCCTGTTCTAGAATCGACATATCCGTGTTGCCCTTTGAATTGCGAAAAAAGTAGAAGGAGGTCAAGAGCTTCATTTCCACGAGCTGGATTTGAGTAATGTTCTTATAGACTCGCGGGAGTCGTAGGGTACACAGAGTAGGCTGGGGATAGACTTGACGGTCACGAAAGCGGCTATCAATCATTGTTAAGGTTGTATTTGTTCCGAGCGCATTGTCAAATTTTCCCGCTTGAGGGTCGGAATTCTCTGCGAGAGGAATTGGGATGAATTCAGAATAGTCTGTCTTTTTTCCAAGAAGGTCTTGGCCGTAGGCGAGGTCTTGCTGAATTGATGAAATCGGCGGGCCAGCTGCTTTTTGAAGTTGAAGCTGAGAGGCAAATTGCTGGAAATTCGGTACGCCATCAGGGCCAGTTGGCGGTGGCAGACTTTGGTCTTCGGTTCCAGAGGAATACCAACTGCTGGTTGTCAGGTCTGAATCTGACTCATCACCAGAATCATAGGGTCTATAATATTTGGGTTGTTGCCCAGCCATCCTATAGCTGTTTCCTAATTAAGGCACTGGTCGTTCTTTAATTAGGATTTTCTAGTGTTCTTGGGTATTTAGGATGTTAGATTTAACGTAGAATAGAGCGCTTGTAGCATTTGCTCTTGCTTGTTGAGTTGGGATTGTAGGCCTTGATTGGTGCTCTGGAGGGATTGGAATGCGGTTATATACATTGGGTGGAAGGCATTATAATTCATATAGAGTGTTGAGTTATGTTCCTCCACTAGAGCTGGAAGAAGCGGCTGAACCTCTTGGGCGATAAATCCAATGTGACGGATAGAACTGACATCCTCTTTAAATCTAAATTCAACAGGGCGAAGGTTGAGTAAGGCCTCAAAGTAGTTTGATGTTGCCTTGATATTTTCCTTGAGATTTGAGTCTGAAGGTGTCCCATAGGTGATTTCTCCAGAGAATGAGTCATAATTCATTTGGGTTCCAAAACCAGTTGCATTGCGAACTGGCTTTACATAGAATGACTTATCTGACGTTGAATTTAGAGCAATTTCAGACGCATTTAAAATAATTGTATTTGAATGTTGAAAACTTTGTCCTGCAAATGCACCAATAGCAACAGCATAATTACTTTGATTATTTCCTCCCGCACCATTCCCTAATGCAACACAAAAATTTCCTTGAAGATAATTTCCTGCACTTAATCCTATTGCAATAGAATTAGAACCCTGTAAAAAGGCTGACCCTTTTCCAATTGCAATAGAATCATTTCCTTGTGTATATCCAGCTTGCTTTCCTATAGCAATCGCACCACCTCCTTGATTTGCAAAACCTGCTTGATTTCCAATGGCAATAGATTCAGAACCCTGTGAAGTTTTTCCAGATTGAAACCCAATAGCAACTGATAACTCATCCTGTGATGAATAAGCACAACCATTACCTATTGCAACGGAGTTTTGCTTTTGATTTGTACGCCCACAAGTATTTCCAATAGCAATAGAAAAATTACTTTGATTTGTATTTCCTGATTCAAATCCAATTGCTATTGCATTACTTAGTTGATTTGTTTTTCCTGCATATGTACCAATCGCAATAGAATTTGATAATTGGGTTCCACCAGCATTATCTCCAATTGCAATGGCAGATGCTGCTTGATTATCTCCCGCACTTGTTCCAATTGCAATTGAATTAATCGCTTGTGAAGTATATCCAGCACTATTTCCTAATGCAATTGCATTGCCATCCTGTGAAGTATATGCAGCACTTGCTCCAATCGCAATTGCTGCATTTGCTTGACTTCCACCAGCACCATTTCCAAAAGCTAGAGCATTTGTTGCGGAACGGATTCTTCCTGAAGCAAGTGTAATTGTTGATGTTACAAATGATGAAGTAAATAGGGTTGAGAATTGGTTGGTTACACTGCCTTCACCCTGAGGAGCAGCCCCATAACTGAGTTGCCCAGTGCCAGTATTGTAATATGCGACATTTGACGTGACATTGGAAGAGAGAGATGCGGTAACAGTTGTAGTACAAAGTGTATTGACATAGACAATTCCTGTAGACAGTGTGTTTATATTCACGGTATTCAAATTGGTTATTCCCTGTACTGTTAAAGTACTAGGTCCAAATACGGTTATGGAATTTACACTAATGTAATCTGCGTAAATACTACCGGTTGAAATAGAATTTGTGCTAATTGATGTAGTGGTAAATGTGCCAGATGCTACACCATAACTCACTTCACCAGATGTTGCATCATAGAATACTGTATTGGCAGTCGTATTTGAACGCATGGGTTGGACATAGAATGCATTAGTTAATGTGCCATTTACTACTCCACCAGTTGCATTAAGAACTATTGTATTATTATTAATTGTAGTGTATCCAGCTCGATATCCAATGGCAATAGCATTAGATCCTGCACTAGTTCCTGCCTCAAATCCAATTGCTACAGACCGCTGCCTCTGGGAGGAAAATCCTGCTAAACCACCTATTGCAATTGCTTGTGTATCTTGTGCGGATTGGCCAGCTGATTGTCCAATTGCAATAGAACCTGATGCTTGGCCAGTATATCCTGCAAAAAATCCCATAGCTACAGCATATTGTTTTTGGGAAACTGTTCCTGCATTTTGTCCAATAGCAACAGATGCAGACTCTTGATCCGAGTTTCCAGCATTTATACCAATTGCTACAGCATTTGGACCCTGTGAAAACCGTCCAGCAAAAGTACCTATTGCAACACTGTCTCCTGATTGTGATGCTTGTCCAGCAGTATATCCAATTGCTACTGCTTGTGGTCCTTGTGTTGCGTTTCCTGCAAAAGGTCCAAGTGCAACTGCCAATTGACCTTGATTTGTCTCTGCAGCTTGAAGCCCCGCACCAAGAGCAAATGCTCCTTGAGATACTCTACCAGCATTTGAACCGATTGCAATTGACCGTTCTAACTGATTCGAATTACCAGCATTTTGTCCAATTGCAACAGTCCCTGTTGCTTGATTCGTTTGACCAGCAAAATTTCCAATCGCAATCGCATTTGGTTGTTGGTTGGAAAATCCTGCACTTGTTCCAATCGCAATCGCATCTTGAGATTGGGTTAGACGACCTGCGTTTGTTCCAAGTGAAACAGATGTATTCGTTGTTCCAGCAATATCAATCTTGGTAAATCGCATAGAGCAAATATTTGTAATGAGTCCATTATTCATATTAATCGTATTTGCAGTTACAGTGCCAGCAGAAATAAACACTTTTCCAATCACATTTGATGTTATTCTGATACCATTTGTCAATCCACGAATTGTACTGACACCAACATCAGGAACAGCAGAAGGTATCCAATTACTTCCATTTGCGCTTCTCAATATCGCCGCTGTTCCCGTTGTAGACACTCCAGAAACAAACCAATTGCTGTCGCTATAGGTTACACTTGTTCCACCAACAAGACCAGCACCAGCCAAAAACCCTCCAGTACGTGCAGTATTCCAGGTGATACCATCTTGGCTATATAGGATTGTACTTTGAACTCCAAACGGACCAGAGGCATTTGAATCAAATCCTCCAGTAGCAACAAATTGTTGGAGATAGGGATTATATTCCACAGAATACAAGTCAGTAAATTGTTGTGAAGAAGCAGCGACCCAATTGGAACCAGTATCACTGTATAAAATACCATTTGTATTTGGAACAGACGAAGGGCGACCAACTGCTACCCAACGTCCTGATGTTGGTAGATTTCCTGAGCCAAATCCATATGTTACACCACGTCCAAGAAGACTACTAAATCCACCACTTGTCGCATTATTCCATGTACCACCGTTATCTATGCTCCACATAATTGTATTGGCTTGATTTGATCCACGACCAACACCAACCCACATAAATTGTCCTAGAGCGTTCGTTCCTGACGCAATTGAAAATCCAATTGAACTAAATTTATCGTTTGTACCTACACCAGACCAATTTGACCCATCTACACTGCGTAAAATTGTTTGTGATGTCAGATCATTACACCCTGTAGCAACCCAATATCCATTTGCATATTTAATATCAATACCCTCGCACAGTGTACTCGCATTAAATGAAAATCCACCAGTGGCCGCAGGATTCCAATTCTTACCAGTTGCACTCCATTGGATTGAATTGAGCGCATTACTTGGACTACCTACAGCATTTGAGCTACTGCCTACAGCTACCCACAAGCTATTTCCATTGTATGCAACATTATTTGCACCATTGTTAAATCCACCAGAAAGTGCAGGAGTGTAGGTGAGCCCATTATCATCGGACCAAAAGAGGCTCCGTGTAATCGTTGAAGATTGAACGCACGCAACAAGAAAATTTGTTGTTGTTATTTCAGCATCCGTACCAAGTGTAATGGCATTGGCTGAAATATTGTTGGCATTGACGTTACATGCTGAAAAATTGCTCGTGGCAAAGTTAATTGAGATTCCTTGCATAGAACTCAGCAGCTGTAAATTCAAATTGCTTTGGGAAAAGAC
>JACCDY010095335.1_pt1 | contig 62356 bp, 47 predicted proteins | sample 7446391 | NCBI WGS metagenome assembly JACCDY01 (sample SAMN15323451, study PRJNA562643) | freshwater metagenome | isolation source: river surface water | place: USA:Blue River Watershed | collected 2017-08-18
CATTTATTTTGTCATTCAAATGAATTGTTTACCTTTGGTATTGCAAGGAAAATCATGGGTATGAACGATCAAGAAAGGGTGATACTCACCCCCAATCAGAAGGCATTGAAAATAAATCTGCAACAAGCCATTTATGGAACGTTCGCAGAGATTGGAGCAGGACAAGAGGTGGTGCGCCATTTCTTCCGTGCGGGTGGAGCAAGCGGCACAATTGCAAAAGCGATGAGTGCTTATGACAAGGATTTTAGTGATGCGATATATGGCAAAGAGGCAAAGGGAAGATACGTGTGCAAGCCTCGTTTGGTGAATATGCTCAATCATGAATATCGATTGATTGAAGAGCGTTTGAAACGCGCAGATCATCCTACCAAAACCTTTTTCTCCTACGCCAACACCGTTACCACCATTAATTTTTCCAAGACCGTTCAAGGTCATGGATGGATGGGGGTAAAATTTCAGACCAGCCCAGAAAGTGAACCGAACGAGATTATCTTGCATGCTCGCTTTCATGAACAAGATTCATTGCTGCAACAAGCGACAACAGGTGTTCTCGGTGTTAACTTGATATACGGATGTTTCTTTTTACATCAAACACCTGAGGAGTTGTTACTTTCATTATATGACAACATTGGTCGTGACCAAGTGGAGATTGATATGGTGGAAATGATTGGTCCGGATTTCAAAGATGTCGACAATCGTTTGGTGTCTTTGCAATTGGTTAAGCATGGCATGACACAGGCGGTAATTTTCTCGCCAGATGGGTCTAATTTGCAAGCGGCAGATGTTTTGTACAAGAAAAATATCTTGGCGATTCGTGGTTCATTTAGACCAGTAACCAAGGTGAATATTGATATGATTCTTAAGGGAATCAAGCAGTTTCAAGCGGATCCGAAAGTAGAACCCGATCAAATTCAAGTGTTGTTTGAAATCACCTTGAACAACCTCACAGCATCAGGCAATGTGGATGAACAGGATTTCTTGGATCGCGCAGATATTCTTTGTTCTTTGGGACAAACCGTTTTGGTGTCTAATTTCTCTCAATATTACAAGTTGGTGGAGTATTTCGCAACGCACTCCAGCAAGCGAATGGGAATCATTCTCGGTGCCAATATGTTGTTCCAATTGTTTGATGAGAAGTACTACCGAGACGTCAATGGAGGTATCTTGGAAGTGTTTGGAAGAATGTTTAGTCGCGATTTGAAGATGTATGTTTACCCATGGCGTAGTCAAGAAACAGGAGATGTACAGACAACGATGACTACACAAATTCATCCTCGTATCAAACCGTTGTATGACTACTTGGTGTTCAACAAACGATTGAAAGATCTGGAAGATTATGATCCAGAGATTTTGGATATTTTTTCGCGTGACGTATTGGCCATGATCAAAAATGGTTACTCAGGATGGGAAAGAATGGTTCCTTCCTATGTGGATAGTATCATCAAGGATTATCGCTTGTTTGGTTATGATCCAGAAACTGCACCCAATCCAGAGTATCAGCCACCAGCTAGGGTGCAAAAGTATTTGCAACTGGAAAAGGAAGCAGGACGATAATTAAATTTCAGAGAATGAAAATACCTGATCTGGGCGTATACCCTTTTCAGTGTTTTTGAGCGTGCAACATTCGTTAACCGAATCGTGTTCCAAGAATAACACCCAATTTTCCTCTTGGGCCTTTTTTAGGAAGGCTTCTTTTTCAGAAAGGGTAATCAATGGACGTGTATCGTATCCCATAACGTATGGCAAAGGAATGTGCCCAACAGAGGGAAGAAGGTCAGCCATAAATGCAATGGTTTTCCCTTTGTATTGAATCAAAGGAATCATCATGCTATCGGTATGTCCATCCACAAACCAAGCGTCAAAACCAAGACCCGTATCACCTAAATCAGCTGTGCGATTGACGAATTTCAATTGACCGGATTCTTGAATCGGGAGAATGTTCTCTTTTAAAAAAGATGCTTTCTCTCTTGGATTAGGCTCTGTGGCCCATTGCCAATGCCGTTCATTGCTCCAGTAGTTAGCGTTTTCAAATGCAGGACGCAATTGTTCGCTCACTGAATCACGAACAATAGCACCACCGCAGTGGTCAAAATGCAAGTGCGTTAAGAACACATCCGTGATGTCTTTGGCATCAAATCCCGCTTGACGGATACTTTGATGCAATTCAGATTCACCGTGCAAATGGTAATGACCAAAAAATTGATCGCTTTGTTTTTGGCCAATACCGGTATCAACCAATATCAAGCGGTTCCCATCTTCGATAAGCAAGCAGCGCATGGACCATGTGCATAGATTGTTGGCGTCTGCTGGGTTGGTTTTGTTCCAAATCAATTTGGGTACAACGCCAAACATGGCTCCGCCGTCCAATTTAAAAAATCCAGTGTCTATCACATGCAGTTTCATACGCTTATCGTTTGGTGACAAAGGTAAGAGACAAAAGATTTATGCGTTACATTTGCGCTTTGAGAGTAAATTATGAGCATCTCCCCTTTAATGGCCATCTCCCCAATTGATGGTCGATACAACCAAGCCACCGCAGAATTGCAAGGCTATTTCAGCGAATTTGCACTAATCAAGTACCGCGTTTGGGTGGAAGTAGAATATTTGATTGCATTATCAGAAATTCCATTGCCCCAATTGAAAAGTTTCAAGCCCCAGCATGCAGACCAATTGCGTGAATGGGTGGAGAATTTCTCGGAGCAGGATGCAATTGAAATCAAACAAACAGAAAAGGTAACCAACCACGATGTCAAGGCTGTTGAGTACAGTGTCAAGGCAAAGTTGGATGCCATGGGTCTATCGGATATCAAGGAGTTTGTTCATTTTGGATTAACCTCTCAAGACATTAACAACACTGCCATTCCAGCAACATTGAGAGATGCTTTGGATGAGGTGTACCTCCCTAAAATGGAGATGTTGATTGATGCGTTGTTGACCGATGCAAAGAATTGGAAAGACATAGCTTTGTTGGCCAGAACCCATGGTCAGGCTGCGTCTCCCACACGATTAGGAAAAGAGATTTGCGTTTACATTGAGCGATTGGAGGCCCAATTGGATCAGTTGGAAGAAATTCCTGCATCTGCCAAATTTGGCGGAGCCACGGGTAATTTCAATGCGCATTACGTCGCTTATCCAGAAATTGATTGGGTAGAGTTTGCCAATGATTTTCTTGAAGATAAATTAGAATTGCACCGATCGCAGTACACTACTCAAATTGAACATTATGACAACTTGGCTTCTACGTTTGATGCGTTGAAGCGAATCAATGTGATCTTGATTGATTTGTGTCGTGACATGTGGACGTACGTTAGCATGGATTATTTTAAGCAGAAGACCAAAGAAGGAGAAGTGGGTTCATCAGCCATGCCGCATAAAGTAAATCCCATTGATTTTGAAAATGCAGAAGGGAATTTGGGATTGGCCAATGCGATGTTTGAGCATTTGTCCGCTAAGCTTCCAATTTCAAGATTGCAGCGCGATTTGACCGACAGTACGGTATTAAGAAATATCGGTGTTCCCATGGGGCATACCATTTTGGCATTGCAAAGCTTGATGAAAGGTTGGGGCAAGTTGTTGTTGAATGAGGCGCAATTGAAGGCGGATTTGGACAAGAACTGGGCTGTTGTTGCTGAGGCAATTCAAACCATTCTTCGACGAGAGAACTATCCTCAACCCTATGAGACATTAAAGAAACTTACTCGGGGAAATGAAATTACACAAAGTTCGATTCAACAGTTTATTGATGAATTGGATGTTAGCGATAAGGTGAAAGCGGAAATGCGTGCAATTACGCCATATACCTACACCGGTGTTCATTTGATGGATGAAGTGGAGTAATGAAAAAGCAGGCTTTTAAAGATATCATCGCGTTGTGCAAACCCTACAAAAGGGAATTGCTCTCTAACTTTTTATTGAATATTCTCAACGCTGTTTTATCACTTTTCACCTTCTTAAGTGTAGTGCCATTTCTGTACATTCTTTTCAAGGTAGAAGGGAGTCGCAATCCTGCTCAGAATGCAGGTTGGTGGCAGAAAGCCGAGTCATTGTTAACCAACTATGTCAATGAGCATGGGCAAATAGCGACGCTGATGCTGATGTGTCTGGTGATTGTGGTATTGGCATTTCTAAAAAATGCCTCTAACTACATCGCATTGCTGAGTATCGCTAAGATTCGAACGGCCATTTCAAGGGATTTAAGAAGGGATTTATATAAAAAAGTATTGAAACTTTCCATTGCTTTTTATAGCAATGAAAAGAAAGGCGATTTGATTTCGAGAATGACCAATGACTTGATGGAGATTGAATTTTCTGTCATTGGTGCATTAGAAGGGTTGTTGAAAGCGCCGATCATGTTGGTTTTGAGTTTGGTTACTTTGTTCGTCTTATCATGGAAATTGACCTTGTTCGCGTTGATTTTCTTGCCCATTAGTGGTTGGCTGATTTCGAAAATTGCGAAGAGCTTGAAGAATGCTGCCAAACGCGGAAAGGGTAGCTTGGGTGAATTGATTTCTGTGATTGAAGAGACATTAACCGGGATGCGTGTGGTGAAGGTTTTTAATGCGGAGGAATATTTTGCGCAGAAGTTTCAAAATGAAAATCAGTCGTATTTCAAATTGATGCACCGCTTGTACAAAAGAGAGTATTTGAGTTCGCCCATGTCAGAATTCATTTCCATGGGTGTGATTTCGATATTGCTTTTTGTAGGTGGAAAAATTGTATTGGAAGGTCAAATGTCGGGTGCGATGTTGATTGGTTACTTGGTTGTTTTTTCCCAGGTTATTCAGCCGGCTCGCGCGCTTTCAGAGGCGGTATTCAAAGTGAGTAAAGGTGCAGCATCATTGGATCGAGTTAATGAAATCATGTTGGCGGAGGAGAGCGTTTCTGATCAATTGGATGCGCATGATTTGCATTCTTTTGAAAAGGCGATTGTATTTAAAAATGTTGGATTTTCTTACGGAGATCGGCCTGTACTTCAGAACATCAACTTGACCATAAATAAAGGGGAGATGGTGGCATTGGTGGGGCCATCAGGAAGTGGTAAATCTACTATTGCTTCATTATTGGTAAGGCTAATGGACCCTCAATACGGATCAATTGAAGTGGATGGTCAAGCATTGAATTCAGTACGATTGCACAGTTGGAGAAATCAAGTTGGTGTGGTTACCCAGGATTCTATTTTGTTCAACGATACCATTGCAAGGAACATTGCATTGGGATTTGAGGAGTTAGATATGGAGAGGGTGGTTGCTTCCTCAAAGATTGCTAACGCTTTGGAGTTTATCGCTGCTAATCCTGATGGATTTGATTTTAATGTGGGTGATCAGGGAGGAAGATTATCGGGAGGACAGAAGCAACGGTTGTGTATAGCACGAGCAGTTTACAAGAATCCGCCCCTGTTGATATTGGATGAAGCAACATCAGCCCTTGATACGCAAAGTGAGCAAGTGGTTCAGGAAGCCATCAACAACATGATGCAAGATCGCACAAGTGTTGTCATTGCACATAGGCTCAGCACTGTGCAAAAGGCGGATAGAATCATTGTCATGGACAAGGGGGAAATTGTACAGGAAGGAACCCATGAAGTCCTTATGCAGCAAGAAGGTTTGTACAAAACCTTGGTAGAGTTGCAAGAGATGAGTTAAAAAGTGAATGGTGATGTAAGTTACCTTTCCAGGTTAAAAAGAGTCTTTAACTTTGCTCAGTAAAAAAAACGAATCATGAATTCATTAGTGGCTACCTTAACTTTTAAATGTCCCGCTTGTCGTGAGGGCAGCTTGTACGAAAATCCAAGTTTGTATACTTTTCGCGATTTAAGCAAGAACAAAAAAGTATGTAGCCATTGTGGAGCGGATTTGCAGCCAGAGCCAGGCTTTTATTTTGGTGCGGCCTATGTTTCTTGGGCTTTGACAGTAGCTACTTGGGTGTCTGTATTGGTAGCATTGAAATCTTTCAATGCATGGGGATGGATGGAATTCGGATTTCTAACCCATCCAGGTACTTTTTTGATGTCCGGAATTGGAACGAGTTTGGTATTATTTCCCTACATGTTCCGTTTATCTCGAAGTATTTGGGCCCACATGTTTATCCCTTTCAACGGCGATAAATAATTATTGACAAACCAAGGTGTCAATGTAGGAACCATAGGCGATAAACGCGCCTAGTCCACCCACTACATTCGATCTTAGGTTGAATGGTATCGCAAATGGTCCGCCTCCTGAATTTTCTATGTCATAGATAAACTGAAATGCAGGGTAGTCAATGCTTTGGCCTTTGATTACAAGTGTGTCACCTCTTTTGTAGTATCCTGCCTCCTCATTGAGGTCGTCAAATTTTTCGCTACCGCGTTCAGTTCCCCTGTAGTATGAAAAGTCAAATGAAAGTCCGTTGAAAAAATCATCATTGGTAACGGAATTAAAAGGCCTTACAAAATCAACATCTTTTGGTTTTCCCCTTAGCTCAATATCAGGAACCCAATTCGGGTAGTGGTTGATGCGCTTGGCCGCCCAACGGTAGCAGTTTCCAAGGGTGTCGGGGTCTGATAAGGTTGCGTAAATAAATCCCAATGAGTCTTGCGGATTGCCGCTAGGAGAAGCAAACCACAAACTATCCAAAGGAACCGGATAATTCATCTTGCTGGTGGCATGAACATGCTGACCTTCATGATATACATCCAATCTATATGTTGTACCGTATTTCCCCCAAAATTGTGGGTTAAGTGAGGTGTAAGCGCAAAGGTTACTTGTCGTTAACTGCTCAATAGGAATACCCAACAACTCTGCAACTTGTTGTTGCTGTTCAGGAGTGAGAGTGGCAGCGCTTAATGCAACCAAAGTGTCTGTTGCGCCATTGGCAGTCAATGTTACCACGGCATCGCAGATGTAAAAGTTGGCTAGATCATCAATGGTTAATGGATCAAAATATCCTTGTGAATTGCTAAGAAAGATAATGGGTGGCTCGTTGACATCAATACTACCTTCTACCACCAGTTTTTTTTCTCCTTCAGGAAGTTCGATGGTGATGTCTTTGTCGCATCCCACTATGAATGCAGAAAGGCCGAGTAATGCTATGATTAATTTTTTCACATTACAAAAGTAGACCCACTCGGGCTAAACTAAGTTAATGGATTAACATTTCTTAAAAAAGAAGGGACAACAATGTTTCTCAAAATCAGTTGTAACTTTGAATGGACTCAAAAAAAACGATTAGCAAGATGAAAAAAACATGGTGGATGATGGCAGGAGCGGCCTTTTTGGGCGGTAGCCTTGCATTGGTTGGAAGTGCATTGATCAACAGAAATGCAATGTTGAATTCTTGGAACGGGTCGGGAACACCCGTTGTTTCAACAGGATTTGAAGGTTCCATTCCTGGAGAAATGAATACTGATTTTGTTGCGGCAGCGGAAAGAACAGTGAATTGTGTTGTTCACGTAAAGACTGAAAGCACAGTCAATCCGGGATACAATCCGTGGTTCGATTTTTTTGGATACCAACAGCAACCACAAGTTCAATCTGGAACGGGCTCTGGAGTGATTATCTCAGCAGATGGATACATCATCACAAACAATCACGTAGTTGAAGGAGCGCAAAAATTGGTCGTTACTTTAAACAACAACAAGTCATACTCAGCTGAATTGATAGGTCGAGATCCTTCTACAGACATTGCTATTTTAAAAATTGATGAAAAGAACCTTCCTGCTATTGCATGGGGAAACAGTGAGGACATCCACATCGGCCAATGGGTTCTGGCAGTAGGTAATCCTTTCGAATTGACATCGACAGTTACAGCCGGAATAGTAAGTGCCAAGGCGAGAAATATCAACTTGATTGGAAATCGCCAGACCAATGAAGAAGTATTTCCTGTAGAATCTTTCATCCAAACTGATGCAGCTGTAAATCCAGGGAATAGTGGAGGTGCATTGGTGAATGCCAAAGGCGAATTGATTGGAATTAATACAGCCATTGCTTCAAGAACAGGAGTGTTTACGGGTTATTCGTTCGCAGTACCGACAACAATTGCTAGAAAAGTTGCAACCGATCTGATTGAGTTTGGTCGTGTTCAACGTGCGTTCATCGGTGTTAAGATTGCTGAGGTTAGCGAAGAGATTGCCAAAGAAAAAGACTTGAATGAAGTTGCAGGAGTTTTGGTAGCCGGAATAACCAATGCGGATAGTGAAATGAAAGAGGGTGACGTCATTCTCAAGGTAGGAGATCGCGTTGTGAAGAATGTTCCTCAATTGCAAGAGCAAATAGCGAAGTACCGCCCTGGCGACAAAGTGAAGTTGGGCGTTTGGAGAAGTAAGAAGTGGGTGGATATCGAAGTTACTTTGAAGAACAGAAGTGGGAAAGCGGAGTTGAATAATTTTGATGTCGATGCTGAAGCCAATTTATCAGCTTTGGGTGCAGAGTTCGGTGCTTTAAGTCAAGACGAGATGGTGCGATTACGCTTGAAGGGTGGTGTGAAAATTAAAACCTTGACCCAAGGTAAACTTCGTTCGGCGGGTATCCAACCTGGCTTCATTATCACCAAAGTAGATGAAACCTTGGTAGCAGACACAGAAGGACTTAAGTCGGCCTTAGCTGGTAAGGCCAAGGGTGAAGGTATCATGATTGAAGGTGTTTATCCCAATGGAACTCGCGCCTATTACGGTTTTGGATTGTAAATTTCTGGAAAGAAAATACGACAGGAATCTTTTCCTGTTGTATTTTCGAATCCGGTGAGAAAAAAAATCAATATCGCAATTGATGGTTACTCCTCATGTGGGAAATCAACCATCGCCAAAGCAGTAGCCAAGGCCTTAAATTATTTTTATGTGGATTCTGGGGCGATGTATCGTGCTATCACATTATTTGCTTTACAAAACAACTGTTTTAAGAAGGACAATACCTTAGATGCTGAATCACTTACTCGTGTTTTAGATCATGTTATTGTTTCATTTAAGTACAATACAGAAACAGGAGAGCAAGAGATTTATTTGAATGGTCAAAATGTTCAGAAAGAGATTCGTTCCATACAAGTTTCCAATCACGTCTCAGCGGTTAGTTCTTTAAAGGATGTTCGATTGAAATTGGTTCGATTACAAAAGCGTTTGGCTGAAACCAAAGGTGTTGTGATGGATGGAAGAGACATAGGTACTGTGGTTATGCCGGATGCGGAATTGAAACTTTTCATGATGGCAGATCATTTTATTCGAGCCAAGCGTCGATATGATGAGTTAAAGGCCAACGGTCTTGATGTGCAACTTGAGGAGATTGAAAAGAATATTGCATCAAGAGATGCCATGGACACTTCAAGAGAAATCGATCCATTGCGCCAGGCCGAGGATGCTGTTGTCGTTGACAATTCAAACCTGACTTTAGAGGAGCAATTTCAGTTCGTGGTGGGCCAGGCCATCAAGCGTATAGAAGCTTTGAATTAAAGCTTTTATATTTGGGTGGATTAACACTCCGCTGTGAGATAGATTCTAATTTAGCTGCTCAACTTTTCATCCTTTCTCTTTTCTTTGAAAGGTGAGTAAGAAAATTGTAAAAAATATTTTATCTGTTGCAGTCATTGTTGCACTCTCATCAATGGTTTCTGCACAAGCAGATTTTCAAAAAGTAGCCACGCCTTGGGCGGATTCGATCATTCAAGAATTGAGCTTGGATGAGCAAATTGGTCAGTTGTTTATGGTTCCGGCCTGGACCGACCCCAAGCACCAGTATTTTAATCAAAAGGAAGTTGAGAATTGGATTCTCAATTATGGTGTGGGTGGAATTATTTTTTTTCAAGGAGGTCCGGACAATCAACTGAAAAGAACGTTGCAGTTTCAATCCATGTCTAAAATTCCCATGCTCATAGGAATGGATGCGGAATGGGGTTTGAGTATGCGTTTGGATTCTACAATTCTTTATCCACGTCAAATGACACTTGGTGCAATATCGGATGTCAATCAAATCGAGAAGTTTGCAGAAGAGAGCGCACGACAATTGAAAAGAATGGGGGTTCATTTTAGCTTTTCGCCGGTTGTAGACATCAACAACAATCCCAAGAATCCTGTAATTAGCAATCGATCTTTTGGAGAAGACAGAGCACGCGTTCTTCTTTATTCAATGGCCTTTATGAATGGTTTGCAGAAGCACCATGTTTTGGCATGTGCCAAGCATTTTCCGGGTCATGGAGATACCAATACAGATAGCCATGAGGATATGCCGCTCATTCCTTTTTCAAAGCAAAGATTAGATAGTTTGGAATTGTATCCATATCGTCCTCTTATCGAACATGGTTTGGGCGGGGTGATGACTGGACACTTGCAAGTTCCTGCTTATGAAAGTAATCCCAAAATTCCAGCATCGCTTTCACATTCCTTGGTGACGGATTTGTTGCAAAAGGAGCTGAGCTTTCAAGGTTTGATCATTACTGATGCGCTGAATATGCAAGGCGTAGCGAAAAATTTCAAGGCTGGCGAAATGGAAGCATTGGCGATACAGGCAGGAAATGATATTTTGCTTTTTCCTTCGAGTATTCCCAAGGCAATTGAGGCCATCAAGGCGGCCATGGAACGCGGTGAGATTACGGCAGAGCAGATTCGCGTGCATTGTTATAAAGTACTACAAGCGAAGGAGTGGTGTGGATTGGCATCAGGCGTTTATCCTGTGCGTGCCAACTTGATGGATGATTTGCACAATGAAGGGGCATTGCAAATGAATCAAGATTTGATAAAATCGTCTTTAACGTTGCTACAAAACGACCGCAAAGGATTGGAGTTATGGAATGATTTGAAACGCAAGAAAGCCTTGGTTGTTATTGGTGGTGACGCTACCTATAACGTGGTCAATGCGGTGCAGGAGTATGCGGATGTGTCTGTTATGTATTGGCCCAAAGATGTGGATTCAACTTGGAGCGATACTTTGGACGTTTTGTTGTCTCTGCTCAATGGATACCAGGATGTGGCCTTTGCTTGGGTCAATACTTCAAGCAAAGCGGCGAAGAATTTTGGGGTTTCATCCTATCTGCTCGACCGAATTTCAAATTGGAATACGGATAAGAATGTTTTGGTTTTGATGTTCGCCAATCCTTATGCTTTGACGGGGAATGCAAGTGTTCATAGAAATGATGTTGTTGCAGTCGCTTATCAGGATGATCCATTAACGGAAAGAATGATGGTTGAAGCGTTATTCAGAGCAAGGCCATTTTCTGGACAATTGCCGGTTAGTATAGATGAGACATGGAAAAGTGGGTGGGGAATTTGTATTGCTGGAGGACATAGAATCTCTCGCGGAGTTTTGTCTTCGCCTGAAAGTTTGAATTGGATAAAGTCCAGAAATGTTCCCAATCAATTGACCAAGGCCTATACGGAAAATTATTTTGGTGAATCGGAGTTTGCTAAGCATTCTTTATTTCATTTCAATTGGAATAGGGTAGATTCTATAGCCAACAAAGGATTGGCTGATGGTGCATATCCTGGTTGCCGAATTTTAGTGGTACACAAAGGTGAGATTGTTTATGACCGTGCCTATGGGTATTTAGATGTTAACAAAAAAGAACCAGTTCAATTGAACAGTGTTTATGATTTGGCATCAATTACAAAGATGGCCGGTTCAGGTTTGGCCATGATGTACATGATGGATCAGCATGAATGGTCTCCAACAGGTTGTTTAGGAGATGATTTATACTTCCCTAGGAAGTCACCATATGCCAAAATAAAATGGAAGGATATGTTGTCTCATCAAGCGGGATTAAAGAATTTCATTCCCTTTCATACGATACTTTCAAGCGACCATTGGACCTCTACGACCACAACCGAGGATGGTGTTCAGGTTGCAGACAGTGTGTACACAGATACACTTTTGTACGGTCAAATGAGGGACATAATATTGGGTACTTCCTTAACTGTTCCGGCCAAATATGAATACAGTGATTTGGGTTATTATTTCGTCAAAGAATGGATGGAGAAGAAGACGCAAACCCCATACAGCAATTGGTTGGATGAAAAATTTTATATGCCTATGGGATTGCGTTCTATGGGATATTTACCATTGAACAGAATGAACAAATCGAGAATAGCGCCGACAGAGAATGATAGTGTATTCAGACACCAATTATTGCGCGGATATGTGCATGATCAAGGTGCAGCGCTATTGGGCGGTGTAGCGGGGCATGCGGGTCTTTTTTCCAATGCTTATGATTTGGCGGTGGTGATGCAAATGCTCATGAACAAGGGAAATTACGGAGAGTGTCAATGGATAAAATCCTCCACCGTCCAGTACTTTAATCAGAGGCATTTCCCGGGCAATCGACGTGGTTTGATTTTGGACAAGCCAACTTTGGATAAGCTGGGTGGAAGTCCTTCGGCTTTGGCTTCACATGAGAGTTTTGGTCATACTGGTTTTACCGGAACCATGGCTTGGGCCGATCCTGAGCAAGAGTTAATATTTATCTTTCTCAGCAATCGAATTCACCCCACTGTAGACAATAAAAAATTGATCCAACAAAATATCAGAACGCAATTGCATACAGAAGTTTACAAAGAAATATTGTTGCGCAGTGTTCAAGCGAAGTAATTTAGCTTCATGGAAGGTCGTTTGTTGAGAATTGGTATTGTAGGTTACCCAACCTTTGGAGGAAGTGGTGTAGTAGCAACAGAGTTGGGAATGGCCTTGGCTGAAATGGGCCATGAGGTTCATTTTATCACCTATTCACAGCCTGTTCGCTTGAACCGTATCAACAAGAATATTCGATTTCATGAGGTGAACGTGAGCGATTATCCTTTGTTTGTCTACCCTCCTTATGAGTTGGTATTGGCGAGCAAAATGGTGGATGTAGTGAAGTATGAGAAGTTAGATGTACTTCACGTGCATTATGCCATTCCCCATGCTTCTGCGGCCTATATGGCGAAGAAGATTTTGGAAGATGAAGGGATTTTCATTCCTGTGGTAACAACATTGCACGGCACAGATATTACCTTGTTGGGTAAAGACGATTCTTTCAAACCGGTCATCACATTTGCCATTAATCATTCTACGGCTGTAACGGCCGTTTCAGAGAGTTTGAAACAAGACACCTACCAGTATTTTGATATCAAGAAGGATATTTCTGTGGTTCCCAATTTTATTGAGTTGGCTTCGGAATGTGAGCAATGGCGTGAAAGAGCGAGACAGGAATTTGTAACGCCCGACGAGAAAATGTTGGTTCACATTTCCAATTTCCGTCCGGTGAAAAGAATCATGGACGTCTTGGCTATTTTTCAGCGGGTTAAAGATGAGGTGCCTGCACGTTTGATTATGGTAGGTGATGGTCCAGAGCGCCATCGTGCAGAGCAATGGACACGCGACAATGGAATGGTAGATTGCATTGATTTTGTTGGGAATGTCAAAGAACCACAAGAGATCTTAGCTGGAGCGGATTTGTTTGTTTTGCCTTCGGAGTCCGAGAGTTTTGGATTATCAGCATTGGAGGCCATGGCCTTGGGTGTTCCTGTTATTTCAAGCAATACAGGGGGTCTTCCTGAGGTCAATAAAGAAGGGGTTTCAGGACATTTGTGTGGTGTAGGTGAGGTGGATGAAATGGCTGCTAAGTCACTGGATATCTTGAACAATTGGGAGTCTTACTCCAAAGGAGCTCGTGAAGTGGCCGGTGAGTTTGGTATAGAAAGGGTATTGAACATGTATTTGGAAATTTATTATCGCGTAGCAAAATGAAGCAACAAGCAAAACGTCAGCAAATCTCAGAACGTATTTGGGTAGAAAAGCCAAATGCGAATGAAGTTCATATCGAGATTGATCAGAAGATTCCTCGTTGGCAGGAATCATTGCTTTTGGCTTGGTTGATAGCTTGGGCCTTTTGTGGTGGAGTTTTCGTCTATTACGCACTTCAACCTATCGCATGGTCGGATAAAATTTTCTTCATCATTTCATCTTCCTTGTGGTTGTATTTTTTTGTTCGAATAACCAAGGTTTTTCTTTGGAGAAAAATGGGGAAAGAGAAAATTCAGATTCGTTCAGGCGAAATGACCATTCAGAATGCGATTGGAAAATGGGGAAAGGTTGAACATTTCAAATTAAGTACGATTCAAAAGTTGGGAATGATCAAGCAAGACCCCGGAAATTTCTTTGTCTTTTTGGACAATAGTTTTTGGATAATCGGAGGCGAAAAAGTTGGATTTATGAGAGGTTCAACAGCTCATCGCGTTGGCAAACAATTATCCGTAAGAGAATCAGAATCCTTGGTTAGAATTATGGACTCTGCAATTAAAGCATTTTCAAAGTAATTGCAGAATGGCCTGCACAGCCAATGGATAACCGTTTTCTTTAAGACCCATAATAATCCCATTGCAGACGCTTCCCGTCAAACTTTGGTGACGAAACTCTTCGCGTGAATGAATATTGGAAAGATGAACCTCAATTTTAGGAGCTTGTAAAATTTCTAATGCATCACGTATCGCAACGCTAGTATGCGAATAGCCTCCTGGATTGATGATCAAAGGTTGGTTGTCTCTAATACATCGTTGAATCATGTCAATGATCTCTCCTTCGATATTACTCTGATAAAATTCAAAATCAATGGAAGGGAATTGATGAACCAAAAGGTCTTGAATATCTTTCAATTGAAGGGGGCCGTATTGTTGAACATCCCTTTGTCCCAGAAGATTCAAATTGGGACCATGAATCACGGTAATCTTCATTACTGGGTCATCAAATTGGTGGTTTCATCACGCCAAGTTTGCTCAGTGATACTTGTGCCGTTTTTGAAGTAATAAGCTCCTGAAGTTGAAACGATCTTGCGATAAACATAGGTCTTTCCTTTGGCTCTCACAGTGCGTTCCAATACTTTTTTATTGCCCAAATCGTAAGACCTCTCCGTAATGGCATCTTGCTCTTGTTGGATATTGGCGATGATTTCTGTACGAGATGGTTGTGGCTCCACAACGGCATTTTCAAACAATTCCTCTCGTCTATCAAAGCCTCGATTTTCAGCATCGGCCTTTCTTTGAAGCAAATTCATCTCTGTGCTGTGGCGAACTTCATTAAGCGCCATCAGGTTTTCATCTCTTCTATCTTTTTTGTCCGCACTCCATTTTGAAAGATCCTCTTTTTGACTTTCCGTTGAAGAGGTGTTCATTTCACGCTTGGAATTGGCAGCACTGGACCAATATTCTTCGTTGCTTTGGTATTCACCGGTCTTTTCTAGAAATGCCTCTGTATTTCGCTTTTGAAGTTCAGCTCCATAGGTTTGGGTATTGACACCCATTTGCTTTTGCATTTCAAAAGTTCTCAGGTTGCCATTGATGCGGGTCTTAGAGCGATCATTGTATGTCTGATCTTCGAATTTCAAATTGTCTTTTTGCGTACTAATCTGATTAATGTTTGAGCGGCGATTTCCATCGTTCTTGCTCAAAGCAAACATCATCTTTTTGTAATTCTCAGTAGTTTCAATTCTTGTATCTCTGTGTGATTGCGCGCTGATTTTCAGCTTTCGGTCTGAGTCGTTGTAAGCAGCAATCTGTTGCGTTGTGCTATCCACACGACGCATGTGCCAACTGTTACCTTCAGATTGAATCGTATTAAGATATTCCGTCTTATTGGTAAGTTCTTCAATTTTTGTTTCTAAGCGCAATTTGTTTTTCTTGCTGAAATAAGTGTCGTAGTTCAAGAAGTTTCTTTTTTCTTGGGCTATGCTATCGGCTTTAAGCGAAGCTCGTTGTCTTCTTGCTTCACGATAGAACGCATCGAGCGCATCTTCAGCGGCAGAACCTCTGATATTACCGCCTCCAGAGTTGGTGTTGGTATTGGACAATGCTTCGTCTAATTTTCTTTTCTTTTCTTTTTCTTCTTCATCCCTTCTTCTTCTCTCAGCCAAAGCATCTTCTTCTTGTTTGGCTAGTGCAGCGCGCATATCAGCCTCCTGCTTAAGACGCTCAGCTTCTTTCATTTGACGTGCAAGCTCATCTGCATCCATCGCATTTTTAAGTTGCGCAATGGTATTTTCTATTGCAGCAATTTGCGATTTAGGATAACCTTCAGCGGGCAATATACCCAATGCTTGATTGTAGAATTCTTTGGATTGCGTCAATTTAGCCAAGTCTTTACCGTTGGCATTTTTGAACATGTCATCCGCCATTTTCACCAAGTTGTCGTACTCTTTTTTCTTGCGTGCTTTTTCGGCGTCTTCCTTATCCTTCATCTCTTTGGCCACTACCGCATCTTCTTGTGCTTTCATCAAGCCTTTTACCTCATCTATCTTTTCTTGCGGAAGTGATTCTTCAGGTTTAATTGTTTTGGCTTCCTCAAAATTTCCTAATGCTGAAGGGTAGTCTTTTTTATCAATGCTTTTTTGACCCAAAGACATGAGTTCATTATAACGCTTGTTCTTTTTTGCTTGAGCATCTGCATCATTTTTCATTTTGTCCATCAGCTCTTTTGCTTTGGCAATTTGCTCTTTGGGATAAGATTCTTTGGCGAGAATATTACTTGCTTCCTTGTATTTGGCTATCGACTCTTCATATTTAGCGGCTTCAAATAATTTATCCGCATCTCGGATAAGATTGTCATATTCACTGAAGGTGGCATTCTCCTTCATTCGTCTATCAAGCTCAGCAAGTTTCTCAGTTGGCTCTTTGAGCTTGGGTCTCATTTTCTTTGCCTCATTGAATTTGGCTCTGGCTACGTCCCATTGACGATTGTTCATTGCTTCGTCACCTTCAATCATGAGCAAACCATACTTGGCCTCTTCTTTTTTTGCAGCGTCGTCTCCGGACATCAATTCTTTCACCTTGGCAATCTTTTGCTTTGGCAATTCATGTTGCGGGAACATAGCCTGGGCTTGCTCATATTTGGCGATTGCTGCGGCGTAATCTTTAACGATTACTTTTTCATCGCCTTGCTGCAAGAGTTTTTCGAATTCCTTGAACTTGGCTTGATCCGCTTTGTTGGCGCTTTCTACACGCTTTAACTCAGCATCGATTTTTTCTCTTTGTTTTCTGATATATTCTTCGTCCCACCCTATATTATCGGTGTCGCTCATATAGACCGCTTTGGCTGCGGGTTCTTTCATGATGTCCAAGTTGAATCCCATGGGCGCCTTGAAAAGAGAGACCTCCATATCAAATTCGTAACCACCACGCTGTTCCTCTTTGGGTACATTTCGGGTATCAAGTCGGGCCACCTTAGGTGCATACAGATCCTTCGAGAATTTCACATCGTACGTGTGACCCAATTGAAGTTCTTTTTTGATTTTGCCATTTTCAGGAACTGAAATGGTTTCGAACAATCCACCATTTTTATAAATGGTGACCACTGAACCACCGAGTTTTCCTCCATTGTCTTCGTCTTTTACTACGATGTTCAATGAAATGATGGTGTTTTGTGTCCATGCGCTTTTGGCCAACAACAGCAGCAGGAGAATCAAAATTCTCTTGAATGAAAAACTGAAAAAAGTGACTTTGTTTCTCTTCATGAATACATTCGCATGATTTCTTAACGTAAATGTATGAATTTTAGTTACTGGGAGTTTGATTTTTACTTAAAAAATATAGATTTCGCCGTCATTGGGGGTGGGATTGTTGGGATGAGTTCGGCCTATCATTTAAAAAAGAAATATCCAAATTCTAGAATAGTCGTTTTTGAAAGGGATTTCTTTTCGGCAGGTGCTAGTTCACGAAATGCTGGATTTGCTTGCTTTGGTAGTCCGACGGAATTGCTGTCAGACGCAGCTGCAAATGGTTGGGACGCTGTTTTGCCCACTGTACAAAATCGTTTTGTGGGTCTTCAGGCATTACAATCTATTATTCCAATGGAGGCCATGGATGGCTCTATCAATGGGGGAGTTGAAATATTTGAAGCCCATGAAATGGAGAAGTTTCACCATGTATTAGGCGAATTGGACGACATCAACGCCAAGGTAAAAGAGGTATTGGGATTTGCCCCTTATCACGAAGGGCCAAACGCTATGGGCTTGAAGAATATAATTGGGTCAATTCATATTGATCAAGAGGGTATGATTCATCCGGGTAAGATGTTGGGTCAATGGCTTCAAATCAATCGTGCGATGGGAATCGAAGTCCTTTATGGTTTAAATATTGAGGGCATTGATATCGAATCGGGTTCTTTTGAAATCAGGGGGCGTCGTTTTCAACCGGGGCGATTGGTGGTTTGCACCAATGGTTTGACTCCGGGCTTGATAAATGGTTTGGATGTCATCCCTGCCAGAAATCAGGTCATTGTGACCAATGAAGTCCTCGATATACCTTGGGATAGGACTTTTCATCTTCGTGAAGGTTACGTCTATTTTAGAAACATTGGAAAGCGCGTTTTAATTGGCGGGGGAAGAGATTTGTTTAGAGAACAGGAATCTACGCTTGTAATGGAGGAGACGGAGAATGTGAGGCAATATCTCAAAGAGACCATTGAGAAATTCTTGGGCAAAACAGTCGATATTGAGCATCATTGGAGTGGTATCATGGGAATGGGTGAAACAAAGGGACCCATTATCAAACCGCTATCAGAGAAAACGTATGTTGCAGTAAGAATGGGCGGAATGGGTGTAGCGATTGGAACATGGGTTGGTAAGCAATTGGCCAGCATAATGGAATAAAAAAAGGCGACCATTGGTCGCCTTTTTTGAATGATATAAATCGGATTATGCGTTTGCATTCATGCGATCCAAAACGCTCATCACGTCTTTTACCGCAACTGCAGAAGCGTCCAATAAAGCTTTTTCTTCTTCGTTCAATTTGAGTTCGATGATTTTTTCTACTCCGTTCTTTCCCAATACTACTGGAACACCCAAGTAAATATCTTTTAAACCATATTCTCCTTGTAACCAAACGCAACATGGGAAAATTCGTTTTTGATCGCGAACGATGGCTTCAACCATTTGAGCTGCAGCAGCACCTGGCGCATACCAAGCTGATGTACCCAAAAGATTTACGATTTCACCGCCACCTACTTTGGTGCGCTCTACGATAGCATCCAACTGTTCTTTTTCGATTAACTCCGTTACAGGAATTCCGCCAACTGTTGTGTAGCGTGGAAGTGGAACCATGGTATCTCCATGACCACCCATCAATACTGCTTGGATGTCTTTTGGTGAGCAGTTCAATGCTTCTGCCAAAAACGCACGGTAACGAGCTGTATCCAAAATACCAGCCATACCAAAAACGCGGTGGCTAGGAACTTTTGCTGCCAAATAAGCGCAGTATGTCATTACGTCCAAAGGATTAGAAACAATAACGATAATGGCATTGGGGCTGTGTTCAATGATGTTCTCTGTAACCGACTTCACAATACCCGCATTGGTAGCGATCAAGTCATCACGACTCATACCGGGTTTACGCGGCAAACCAGATGTGATAACAACAACATCAGAATTGGCGGTTTTACTATAGTCACCTGTAGAACCTACAGTGCGACTGTCGTACAAGTTGATGGGCGCTGTTTGCCAAATGTCCAAAGCTTTTCCTTCAGCAAAACCTGGCTTGATGTCCACCAATACAATTTCGTTGGCAATCTCGCGATGTGCGAGTACATCAGCGCAAGTAGCTCCAACATTTCCTGCGCCTACAACTGTAACTTTCATGGTTTTTGATTTTCAAGTGAAATTTTCGATGGCAATATTACGTTAAGGAACCATATTTGCACGTATCATTCATCATAAATTTTGGAATATGTTGATTTTTCAATTCAGAACCTTGGCTTTGTTGATTACTTGTATCATTTCATTCGAAATGTGGGCGCAACCGCAGGCTTTGCCTCAGGGCACACCTGGCAAGGATTTTAATGCTATCGATGCAGCTGGAAAGCGACATGGTATTTGGATTCGTCAATACAAGAACAAACCTGAAATATTGTACTACCAAGGGCAGTATGATCATGGCAAGCCTACTGGGAAATGGAATTTCTATGACCAAGAGGGTAGATTAATGTCAGAAGTAGATCATGTTGCAGACTCCACCATCAACGATGTGAAAATGTTTTATGCGGATGGTTCCTTAATGGCGGAAGGAAGATACGTTGGGCGAGTTGTCAATGACAAATGGCGACGTGATAAAGAGGGCTTGTGGAAAATGTACTTTCCCAACGGAAAACTGTCAACTGAAGAGACATACTTGGGCGGACAAAAAAATGGAATGGTTAATCTTTATCTAGAAACAGGCGTTTTGGTTTGTGTGTCGAATTACAAGAATGGTTTGCTCGATGGACCTTTTGATCAAAGGAATGCTGCAGGAAAGAAAATTTTGGAATGCACTTACGTCAAGGGATTGAAACATGGCCCATCTAAAACCTATTTTGAAGATGGAAAGGTGCAAATGAAAGGCGTGTATTTTGAAGGAGAGTTCGATAAAATTTGGGAGTCTTTTTTACCCAATGGAAGACAAGAAATGGTTGTACACTACAACAAAGGTCAGGTGGTTAAACAATCTTTTATAAATAAGGATGTAGAGGAATTCTATGAAAGTGGAATTCCAAAGAAAAGTTGTTCTTATGTCAATGGTAAGCTTGAGGGCCCATTTAGAGAGTATTACGATATTGGGACATTTGAGAAGTTACCATCTTCTCCCGAAGATCAGAAGATTGGTATCATGCACAAGGAAAGATTAACGGGCACAGTGATGAAGGTAGAAGGTGATTATCTGAACAATGTGTATGAGGGCCGAATTGTATTTCGAAAGGAGACGGGTGAAATTGATCACGAAGAAGTTTGGGAAGGTGGTAAAATGATCAGTACAACGGCAAAGCCTAAGCCATGATGAGATTTGTAGTGCTCTTTTTGTTTTTGCAATACGTCAATGGCTTGTTGTCTCAAAATGCACCTGGCTTTTATTGGGTTCAATTTTCGGACAAAAATGGAACACCCTACAGTATCGATTATCCGCAAGCATTCTTATCCGATAGAGCTCTCCAGAAGCGAGTGTTGTTGGACAAAGAAATTACAGAGCAAGATTTGCCTGTGAATCCGCTATATGTCCAAGCTGTAATAGATACAAGTAATGGTTCGCTGCATCATGTGACCAAGTGGTTCAATGCAATGACCATCAATTTGTCTGCTTTGGATAGTGCAACATTGGAAAATGTGTTGCAAAAAATCCAAAGCCTACCTTTCGTTTTAGAAGTCAAAAATACAGGGCAATGGAAAGCAGAGGTTGTTGAAGAACGTTCAGCATCCTCCGACGGTTCAGTAGAATGGAGTGAACCAAGTTCCTCACCCTATGGTAAAGCTTTCAGACAATTGGAATTGTTGGCTATTCCTCGTATGCATGAAGCGGGTTTTAAAGGAAGTGGCATACAAGTGGGTGTTTTTGATGTGGGGTGGTCTTACATGCCGGAGATGCACGCATTTGACGCCTTGAGAAATGAAGGTAGATTAATGATGACGCGCGACTTTGTAAATCCATTGGCGCCCAATGTTTTTGATGGAGGAGATCATGGAACTACTGTACTTGCTTTGATGACAGCAGAATTGGATAGTGGAAGGTATTTGGGCGCTGCACCTGAGGCAAGTTACTATTTATTTCAAACAGAGAACAGTGCTTCTGAATATCGAATAGAGGAGGACAATTGGGTTGCTGCTGCTGAGTTGGCTGATTCCTTGGGATTGGATATTATCAATTCATCATTGGGTTATTCAACGTTTGATGATACAACAATGAATTACACATATGCGGATATGAATGGTCATGTTTCGCGGGCCAGTCAAGCAGCACAGTGGTTATCTGAGCGAGGCGTATTGGTGGTTTGCAGTGCGGGTAACTCTGGAAATTATCCTTGGTATTATCTGCACGCCCCAAGTGATGCAGAAAAAATATTGTGCATTGGTGCAACAGATAGTTTGGGAGTAGATGCCGTATTTTCCTCTCACGGACCATCTTCTGATGGACGCATGAAGCCCAATGTTACGGCACAGGGAAGAAGGACGTATTATCCGGTTCAGCAAGATAGAATTGGCAGAGGTTCTGGTACTTCCTTCAGTGCGCCTTTGATTACTGGTGGAATAGCCTGTGCAATGCAGGCGATTTCTGGTGTGGATAACCAAACTTGGATGCAATGGATAGAAGCATCAGGAACAAGAGCACAAAATCCAGATTACGATTATGGTCATGGTATTCCAGATTTTTGGTGGGTGATGCAAAAGAATACGCCTCGAAATCAATTACCCAATTTTCAAATTCAAACTATTTATCCCAACCCTGCTTCTTCACAGCTGAATATTGTAACTGCGGGTTCTCCTATTTATGGATGGGAAGTATCTGATCTTACGGGTAGAGTTTTGGCTTCTTGTAATTTCGTATCTAGTTGGACACGAAATTATCTTCAATTGGATGTGAATGGCCTTCCAGTCGGCATGTATCATTTTACTTTGTTTTCGCAAGAAGGGAAGTCGACATCGATATTTCAAAAAGTTTCGGAATGAGAATATCCATTTGTATTATTTTGTTCTTTTCGACAATGCTTCTTGATGCCCAAGGGCCAATTGTCACATTTGATATTTATGATGATCCTGGCTTTTATTCCAATCATGTTTACACGTGGGTAAATAACGCAACCCTCAGAAAGGAGCCTAGTCGAAATGCCACTTCAATGGGAACTTTGCCCATTGGTTCTGTTTGTGATTTGATCAAGCAAGGACAGGATACGGTTGAAATAGCAGGAATCAAAAGTCCATGGTATTTTGTCAAGTCAAATGCAAATGAAGGATGGATATGGGGAGGCTTGTTAACCAAGATGTGCACGGGAAGTAACATTGATTCAGAAGTCAAGTTTTTAATGGGGTATCAAATGCATGACAATGTTGCTGAACAGGGCGTAGAGCAGACCTTTGTGCAGATAAGAGCAGTTAAAAATCAAAAAGAAATATCAAGTGTAAGTTTCCCATTGTTGGAGCCTACTTGGGGAATGCAAAATTTGGGATCGAAGGGTTTGAAAGGCATTCACGATATTATCGCAGTAGCGCAGTCAGGGGAGTCTTGTGGACATTTTTATGGCAATGCGTATGTGTTGTGGGATGGTATAAAATTGATGGACCCTTTGGTCATTGGTGGTGTTCCCGATGGGGATTTTGGCATTTGGGATTCACCCATATTCCCTTCTGATATAGAAGGAATGGCCAATACCTTGATCATCGATAGCGAAGATTATCTATCCAATGAATCTAGCGATGGTGAGTCCTATGGATACGTGGCGGAGCGAATAGCTAAAAGATCATTCACCCTGTGGGAAAATGGAAAATGGATTCAACAAACTGAGAAAAACCAAACCAAGACTTTGTATTATCTGGTAAGTGGAAATTTTGGAGATTTATATTTTCCAGAAGAACAAAAAATACTTCCCACAGATTTACCTGAGGAAATCAAGAATTGGATTAATTCCCACAAGAAAAATCTGAGGTAGGATCTGGATCGCAAAAGTTCAAACCTGCGCAATATTCACCAATTCCAAAGGCATACAAATTGCCTACTTGCGAACCGCTTCCCACCAAGGTGACATCCTTTTGAATGACTTGACTTCTTGAAGCCAATAGTCCGATACCATTGGTAATGTTGCTGTAAGTTGGTCTTTCTTGAATAACACCGGTTACCGGTGAATTCACGGCCAAGTATGTATTCAATTCTTCATTGGCCATGCCCAAAATAACTTCGAAACACTTGGCACGTGTGGATACATTGTTTTCATGACCGATAACGCGTCGGATTTTGGGATCTGCGGTTAAACGTGTTTTTAAAGCGCTAAAGAATCCTTCGCCACCGAAACTTGCAGACAAATATCCGCCAAGGAGCTCAAGATTAGCGGCCTCAAATGCTCCGATGTAATAATCCATGTAAAGTGTGTCTCTTGAGACCAAAGTGATTTGCTCATCCTCTGCATATTTCTCCTCCAAATATTTGAAACGCAAAGTCAAATCATACTTGGCAACATTGCTAGCAGGTGTCCATTTGATGGTGACATTGTCCTGATAAGTCACTCCACCCGTGGAAGCGTTGTATGCAGCCAAGTTCAATGGGTAGTTGGCTTGTGGGATTTGAAATACAACTTCCGATGCGTTAACAATATTGGTTTTCGCTTCTACATCGGGGCGATTGTGAAAGTCGATAACCAAGCGGTACTCAGCATTTCCAGAGAGTCCTCCGGGAGTATTAGCTTTGTAAACCGTCTGGTAGGGGGCATAGAAAATTCCGTATGGATCTTTGGTAACTTCAATAGGAGATAGGTGAATGGTATCTACTACAATATCATTAACTCGTTTTTCCAAAACGATTTCATTAAATTCATTCCATTGGTACTCACTGCTATCTCTAATCGCTGCATAGCTCAGGTTGTTTCCATCACCCAAAAAGGTTTTGTTGATTTTGAAATATTGAACACTTGCCTTGGGATCTAGCAAACCAAAAACAATTGTGGTGCTTTTGTAAGGTGCGTTCAAATCCACTTCTGTCGAGCACGAAGAAAAACCAATAACGACGATTAAACAACTGATGAGGTAAATTCCAAATTTCTGCATGGCTCAAATATAGTTAGGATATCAGGAATTGCATCACATCAATGTTGTCCGCGTAATCACGTAGTGTAGGACATTGTGCTTGTCCAAATGGTATGTGGCCATGTCCAACGATACATTGAATTTTATCATTGAGGGCTTCAAGCTCGTTAAGCAAGTCATTTTTTTCATTGTAATACTCGTAAAATAGGCTTCCTGTAGGCGCGATGATGCCTTTGTCTTGTTTAAAAAGCATGAACCCATTCTCCAACAAATCTTCACGATTCAATAACCAAACAGCCTTGTTGTAATCATAGTTGTTGGCGTATTTGTTGTGCTTCGCAATTTCTTGAAAAGGCAACAATGCAGCTATGAGTGTGTTGATGTCGTAGCCTTCTGGAAAATAAACCTTGCAAACGTTTCTGCAGCCCAAACCAAAGTAATCAAAAATATCATGACCAAGCGCGTTCAACTCTTCTGGCGTTTCTGTTCCGTTTAGAATAGCTATGCTTGTTCTTGTTTGACGGATGATATTGGGGTACTTATCGAAATAGGCGTGGAAATAGCGAGAAGTGTTGTCGCTACCAGTAGCGATGATTCTGTCAAACTTTTCTAGTTTTCCGTCTGCCCATAAAATCTGATCTTTCATCGTGGGTTGCCATTTCATAATCAGATAAAGCGCCAATGGAATCAATCGAGCATCGTCCGATGACAATTTGATCATGGCGCGATGTCCACTAATGAGCACACACAAGATATCATGAAATCCAACCATTGGAATGTTACCAGCGCAAATAATGGCTACTGTTTGCGGTTCTGTTATTTCCAATTTGTAATCAGAAAGCCAATCCTTTAGGTTGTCTTCCCCTAGCGCATTGGCCCAATTTCTCAGCGATAGCCCAACATTTTCTGAAGTGAACCAACCATTATAAGGTACATGGTTTTGCACAACTTGGAGGGCGCTGTCATACTCTTCTTGCGTTAAGCCAAGCTCAAATCCAGGCCAAGCTTCCTGGTTACCTAGGGCGCCTAGAACTTTGCCCAATTGAACAAAAGCTTGAATTCGTTGTTCTAACGTTGTTTGCATATCGCGGATGTGAATTACATTTGCCCCGCAAAATTACATCAAACCAATAGTGTTATGGCGATAATGATTACAGATGCATGTATCAATTGTGGAGCATGCGAGCCAGAATGTCCGAATCACGCAATCTATGAAGGTGGAGCGGAATGGAAGTATTCTGATGGTACAGGATTAAGAGGAATTATGACCCCACTTGCTGGAGGTTCAGAGATAGATGCCGATGGGTTGATGGAACCAAAAAGTATGGACGTGTATTTCATCGTTCATGATAAGTGCACGGAGTGTGTTGGTTTTCATGATGAGCCTCAATGTGCTGCAGTTTGTCCAGTGGATTGTTGTGTAGATGATCCAGAATACAGAGAGAGCAAAGAAGATTTGTTGAAGAAAAAGGAGTTTATGCATCTTTAAGAATGCATCTGAAAAATAGAAAGGGGACCAATTGGTCCCCTTTTTTTTTAGAAGGTGAATTTGTAACTGAGATACAAGTTTCTTCCTGGTGCATTGATGCCACTGGCAAACAAGCGGTACTGTGTGTCTAGAAGGTTGTCTATACCTGCAATGAGTTGTGAGTGATCAGCAATTTGATATTGAGTCCGGATATTGAATGTCATAAATGCCGGAGTTCCATCTGGGGTTGCATACACCTCATTGTCCTCCGTATCCAAACGATATTCATTTAATCTTTTCCATCCCTGAAACTGAGCATTCAATTGGGTGGACCATTTTTCTTGAATAAAGGTGATTCCGGAATTGGCCATCATAGGTGGAATGTGATCCATCGGAGACTCAAGATTGTTCGATACAAATCTGCCCTTGGTATAGTTGGCACTCAAGTCAGCTTTCCAATGCAGATTTATATTGTAAGTCATATTGAATTGGGCTCCTCTGATGTAGCCCTTATCTTGGTTTTGAGCGCTAACAAGGGGAGAAATACTTCCTTCAAATAACATGCTGTCGGCACCATTGATTTGCGTTTGAGACAACGCTATGAAATCACTCACCCAAGTGTTGTACATACTTAAGGCCCATTGCCACTTGGGATTATGGGCAATGTGACGAATGGAGAAATCCAGGGTGGTTGCGTGCTCAGCTTTTAAGTCCTCATTGGGGACAATTACATTGTCTGAACTGGTTTCAAAAATCTTGCTTAAATCATCAATATTGGGTACGCGATAGGCGGTATTGAGGTTTGAACTAATGCCGTATGACCCCACATTGTATACCCAACCAATACCTCCTGAATAGGTGGGTTGTTTTTGTTGAATATTATTTCTTATACCATTCACATTATATCCACTGTTGATAGAGGAGTTTAAGGTAGAATAACCAATTCTACCGCTCGCGTGTATTTGCAAATTGGGTCTGTAACTATACACGTTATAGCCATAGAGTGACCACTGGTTCATTTCATTTTTACCATCGGGATAGCGTGTTGAAATGGGTTTGATTTCTCGGGTTATCTTGTTTGTTGCTTGAGCTGTGGACTTTAGTGTATTCATTTGTCCATCGATTCCAACATTCCATTCGTTGCGGTTGATAGTTCGATGCAAATTGATTGTTGTGGAGGCAACATTCACCTGCTCTAAACGAGATTCAAGCCACGGGTTGTCACGTTTTCGGCTATAACGACTTTCTTCAATACCTTGAAAATTGAATTGAGCGTTTAGGTCAATATCGGAGAAAATATTTTGGTCTTTGAAACTGTAAGATGTCAAATTGCGTTTTTGAGGACCATAGTACCATTCTCCAAATTTGAGTTGTCCGCCGCTTATATCTGTTAATCGATCATATCGCGGAACGTTGGAACTGTTGGAATATTGAAAATTGATTTGATGCGTTTGATCTCCTTTTCTGTAGATGAATTTTTGAATGAAGTCTTGTTGTTTATAACCGCTGAATCTTTGAATAAGATTGTTACTATTTGAAACAATTGAGTCGTGATCTACATTCCATATCAGGTATTGGTTTCTTTCGCCTACGGGCTTTTTATAAAACCAATTTTTGTTCTTGCCACTTCTAAGATCTCCCCATTGATTGAATGTAAAAGATGTCCATGAGTTCCAATTGTTGTTTTGCAGGGCAACATTGAAATGTTGTGAAAATTCTTGAGCGGCAGAGCCCACTCGGGTTTGTGTATTTACATGCACCGTGGATTCTCTAGAGAATTTGGGTTGATACGTTTGAATATGAATTACTCCACCCAAGGCATCACTTCCGTAGAGGCTAGAAGAAGGTCCATAAAGTACTTCGAGGCTCTCAATACTGTTTGGATCCATTGTGATGATGTTCTGAAGATGACCGCCTCGGTAAATTAAATTGTTCAAGCGAACACCATCTATGACCAATGTGATTCTATTGGCTTCTAGTCCTCTTATGATGGGACTTCCACCGCCCATTTGACTTTTTTGAACAAACACATTTCCGTTCTTTTGAAGCAAGTCTGCGGTTGAGGATGGTTGAAGAAAATCAATTTCTTTTCTGTCCAATTTTAAAACTTGAACGGGTATTTTTGAGTAAGAAGTAAAGTTTTTGGAAGCAGAAAAAATGAGAGGATTACCATCACTGCTATCCAATATAAGCGTGTCAATTGAATTTTGCGAAGAGCAAAGTATATGCACCAGCGTAAACGCTAGCAGCAATAATATGTTTTTTATTTTATGGTTTTGGCGCAACAGCAACTCCCGAAACATAGTTGGGGATGACTTGTATGATTTTAGCTTGTTGTGATCCTTTGAAACCATTTATATCTTCTGGTTTTACCGTCGCAAGATAAGCAGAGAGATAAATTGAAGACAAAGGGAAAAAAGACCAGTGCCATTTTTCTTCTTGGTAGCCAGTTCTTTTACTTGAACCGTCATATGGTTGATAAAATCCGTAACTAGTCGCATGAGCGACTAACCAGTTGTACTCCTTTTTTCCGTTTCCAGATTGGAAGTATTGTGGTTCAAGTGAGTTGAGATCGAAATCTGTTCCCCAATGGTGACGAGAAGTGCCGGGCATTGAGCTGTATTTTAGAATATTCAGGGCGCAATCCTGATCAGTGATTTTTGAATTCTTTTCATGCGCAGCATTCCATTTTCTTTCCCATATGGTTTTCTGTGCGTTAAAATTTCGGGAAGCACTGATGACTTTTAATGTGATCCCTTCTTTTTTAGCGGCAGCGATCATTTTGGATAAAGAATCGACCACAGCCTTTTGCAAGTAGGCATTTTCTTTGGTCGTAATGTTTTTAGGAAGGGCAACGAAATCAGCATGTTTGGCATATTCGACTTTGCCGAGAAGTAAATTTTTATCTACTACTTGCGCATCTAATCTAATGACAAGCAAGGTCAAAAAGCATAATAATATTCTTTTAATACACATCTAGTTTTCTGAAATATAGAATTCAATGTTTGGAATGGATTTCAAAAATTCCAAGGTTTCATCAGAAATATTGATTTTAGTTTTTGTTCCGGATGACAAAGTGAATGCGTCGTTGTCCGTAACAATTTTCATTCGAACTTGTGCGGCACCTGTTGGTGAGGGTTGTAGCTCTTTGTCAAGTAAATCAACCAATTCGTCTGTTACAAATGCTTGATGAATGGCTATGTTCAAATATCGTCCAAGTTTGGATCTAACTTCACTGAGTAGATCTATACGGCTGATTTTAAACTCCAATTCCTCAGGTCCATTTTGATCTTTTCGTTGCCATCGAGCTGCAATCTTTCCAACAAGTATCACCGGGTAATTGTCGCTCAAGAATGACTTTAACTTGATGTACTCTTCGCCAAATAGGCTAAACTCATGAGTGCCTGTAAAGTCTTCTAGAGCAAATGATCCAAAAGGTTTACCCGTTTTTGAAATTCTGTGCTGCACGTTCTTGATCATTCCAGGTAATTTTAATTCTCTACCTTTATTAAGTTTGAGATCTTGAAGCAATTCCAATCCTCCTTTGGAACAAAAATTATCTACTTCCATTTTGTAATCATCCAAAGGATGACCGCTCAAAAAGATTCCGGCGACATCTTTTTCATGCGCCAATTGGGTAAAGGTATCCCAAGGTTGATAGTTTGGAATAGCAGGCTCTTGGATATCATTGTCTTGTGTATCCCCAAATAAGGTCGCCATTGAATTGCTTTGATCATCTCTGCAGGCATTGCTATACTTGATCAATGTCTCAATGAAAGTGGCGTTTTTTCCATCCGGGGTAAAGTATCCGGAACGTCCAATGCCAAAAGAGTCCATCGCCCCGCTCATGACCAAACCTTCGATGACACGCTTGTTACTTGTGCGGGCATCTACTCGTTTCATAAAATCATAGACACTAGCAAAGGTTCCTTTTTTTCGCTCTGAAACGATGCTTTCAACGGCACTTTCACCCACACCTTTTACAGCGGCCAATCCAAATCGAATTTCTCCTTTGGTATTTACATTAAAAAATGCATCTGATTCATTGACATCTGGGCCCAAAACGGGAAGTTTGTTTTTCTTGCAGTCTTGAATGAAGAAAGTCACTTGTTTTAAATCACTCAAAGATCCTGTCATGGCTGCGGCCATATATTCGGCAGGATAGTTGGCTTTGAGATAGCCGGTTTGAAAAGCAATCCAGGCATAACACGTTGAATGCGATTTGTTGAATGCATAGCTAGCAAAGGCTTCCCAGTCGGTCCAAATTTTTTCCAATTTGTCTTTTGGGTGTCCATTGCTTTGCGCACCGTCCATGAATTGACCTTTCATTTTATCCAGCTCTTCTTTGAGCTTTTTACCCATGGCCTTTCTCAAACTGTCCGCTTGACCCTTGGAGAAGTTGGCAAGTTTTTGCGAAAGCAACATAACCTGCTCTTGGTATACCGTAATTCCGTAGGTGTCTTTCAAGTATTCTTCCATCTCTGGTAAGTCATATTGAATGGGCTCAATGCCGTGCTTACGTTTGATGAAAGATGGAATGTATTCCATTGGACCAGGACGGTACAAGGCGTTCATTGCAATCAAGTCTTCAAAAACAGTAGGTTTTAAGTCTTTCAAGTGTTTTTGCATTCCAGGACTTTCGTACTGGAATATGCTGACGGTATCACCACGCTGAAACAACTCAAATGTCTTGGGGTCGTCTAGTGGGATGTTCTCGATATCAATATCAATGTCATGTCGCTCTTTGATGAGTTTCAGTGCATTTTTTATAATGGTCAAGGTTTTTAATCCCAAGAAGTCCATCTTCAAAAGACCGGCTTTTTCAACTACGTCGTTGTCAAATTGTGTACACCACATGTCACTGTCCTTGGCTGTGGCAACTGGAACAAATTGATCGATAGGACCGGGGGTTATGATCACACCACATGCGTGGATTCCGGTATTTCTAACAGAACCTTCTAACATAGAAGCCAATTTTACAACATCACCTTCGGCTGAAGATTCAGTAGACAGAGATTGAAGTTTTTTGGCATTTTCTAAAAATTCTTTGCCGTAGGCTTTTTCTAGTTCTTTGTGGTCTTTTTTGACAATGTCTTTTAATTTGGCATTATCAGGAATAAGTTTGGTGATTCGGTCTGTATCACTGAGCGGTAGCTCCATTACACGTCCGGAATCACGCATTGCCGATTTGGCAGCCATGGAACCATAAGTAATAATTTGTGCGACTGCATTTTTGGAGTATTTGTTGCGCACATACTCGATTACTTTGCCTCGACCCTCATCATCAAAGTCGATATCGATATCGGGCATGCTCACACGCTCAGGATTCAAAAAACGCTCAAAGAGCAAATCGTACTTGATGGGGTCGACGTTGGTGATACCAATACAATAAGCAACGGCGGATCCTGCGGCAGATCCGCGACCCGGCCCTACACTTACGCCCATCTCTCGTGCTTTATTACAAAAGTCTTGGACAATCAAAAAGTAACCGGGATATCCAGTGTGGGCAATGGTTTTTAATTCAAAATCCAAACGTTCCTCAATCTCCGGTGTAATGGTGCCGTATCGCTTTTTGGCTCCTTCAAAAGTGAGGTGACGCAGGAATGCATTTTCGCCTCTTTTTTTTCCATCCTTTTCATCTTCAGCATCGATGAACTCTTCAGGAATGTCAAATTTTGGAAGCAGGATATCGCGACCCAACGAATAATGCTCACATCGCTCTGCAATCTTTATTGTTTCTTCAAGCGCCTCAGGTAGATCTTTAAATAATACAGCCATCTCAGCTGGCGTCTTGATGTAAAATTCATCATTTGGAAATCCAAATCTGAATTCGCGCCCTCGTTTGCCGATATATTTTTTTGGCTTAGAAACGGATTCGCCATCTTTCACGCACAGCAAAGCGTCTTGTGCTCGCGCTTCTGATTTCTCTGTATAGTAGCAGTTATTTGAAGCAAAATAGGGAACCTCATGTTTTTTGCAAAACTTGAGCAATGTGGCATTCACCACATCTTCTTCTTCAATGCCATGTCGAATCAATTCAGCATAAAAGTTTCCTGGAAAATTCTCTTTCCACCAAATGAATGCTTCTTCTGCACGTTCTTCTCCAACATTCAAAATCAAATAAGGTACTTCTCCCCAAAGTCCGCCAGTTGTGACAATCAAGTCCTCTTTGTATTCGAGAAGAGTGGTCTTATCGATACGAGGTACGTAATAGAATCCTTCCGTAAAGGCTATGCTGGAAAGTTTGGCGAGATTGTGATATCCTTTTTTGCTGATAGCAAGAAGTACCGTACTGTTACCATCGTCCTTAACCTCTTTGTTGAGGCGGTCTTTGCAAATGTTCAATTCACATCCGATGATGGCTTTCAGTTGGGTGCCATTTTTTTTATTTGCTTTTTCAACTTCTTGATTAAACACAAAAGCGGACATCATATTGCCATGCTCGGTTATGGCTATGGCCGGCGCATCCATAGCATATGCCTTTTTGACTATGGATGATATTTCACTTGTGCTCTGAAGAACTGAAAATTGAGAATGGACATGAAGGTGCACAAATTGTGCGGCTTCAGCTACATCGATTTTCTCGTCTTCAATTTGCTCTACTTTTTGGTCTTTTATTTCAACTTCTTGGTTGAAGTTGCTAGCTGCAAGTTCTGGAGCTTGGTATTGGTATTGCTCAACCAATTTCCCTTCTGCTGTAACAATGACTTTTCTTTCGAGCATTGAAAAGAAACTGCGGGTAGTGGCTTCAACGTCGTAGGCCGCGTCATGCGCATCTTGCATGGGAGAGCCAAACAATTTCAGGTACAATTCACCAAGCGTAGGCCACTTGTATTTCCCACCTTTTCCACCGGGAATGGCACAAAAGTCAGTTCCCCATTCTTTGGTATCCAAACGTTGAAATTGAGTAAGATCCAATTCGAATCCAGCGCGAATGAATTCAGCGCCCATTACGTTGATATCAAATTCAATATTGTGACCTACCAAGTATTTTGCTCGGTTAACATCAAGGGCAAATTTTTCGATGACAGATTTCAAATCTTCACCAACGGACAATGCTTTTTCAGTGGTAATTCCATGAACTTTAACCGCGTTAAATGGAATACTAAAACCTTCAGGTTTGATGATGATGTTGTTGGCGGAGATCAATCGGCCATCACTCTCATGCAGCTGCCAAGCAATTTGAACAGCACGGGGCCAATTGTCAAGATCTGTAATGGGGGCATTGTAATTTTGCGGTAGCCCTGTGGTTTCGGTGTCAAATATGATGTACATGATGCAATAAGGTCAGGTTAAATCATTTTATGTTTCCATTTTCCATACTTTAAAAAAGTGATGGAGCAAATGCCCAAAATGATGAAGTAAAGATAATCGGCCAACCACAAAATTGGAACTTCCCAAGTGGTGAATTTGACCATCGTATAAACGAAAATGGCGTAGATGATAGATGTAATAACTTCAATCCAAAATCCAGCCATGGTAGAGCCTGTTCCTTCTACAACGGCTAGCATTATGGAAGTAAAGCTGTAAATGATCATAGCGGGTAATATGATCTTCATCGTTTCAAGCGTAAGTCGGATGGTTTCCGAATCGTGAGTGAAGTGCGATGTAATCCAGTTGGGATAAAGCCAAAGACCATGGGACAGGATAAGAATACCCGCCAAGTTCATGAGACCCACACGCCAAGTGAGTTTTTTGATATCATTCCATCTTTTTTCGGCCATCAATTGAGAGGTATAGGTTCTGGTAGCTGAAGAAAATCCCATGACACTGACCCAAGCCAACATGTACATATTGCGCACAATGAATGCAGATTGTAAGGATGCAGGGCCTCTGCTTTCAATCAAAGTGTAAAATGCCATCCAAACGCCAAGCGCTAGGAGCATTTGAAATACAATGGGCATCCCTAGTTTTAAGATGAGCATTGTATCGGACCAATAAGGTTTAAAAAATGAATGGATATCTTCCGATGCTTTTTTGATTGAGTAAATGAAAAGGAAAATCATCCCCAGGGCTTCTGCAAGAGTTGTGGCTAACCCAGCTCCACTTGAACCCATTGGTTTTATCCCAAGTCCGCCAAAAATGAACCAATAATCCAAGACGATATTGCTCAAAGAGGTGATGAGCAGTGTATATAGAATGACTCTTGTTTTTGCGATTCCCGACCAATAAGCCAATAAGATAGCTGTTGGTGTATAAAACCAAAATCCCCATTGCCTGTATTCAAGAAAAGAGATCATGTAATTTCTGATTTCCGTATTTTGAATGTTGTAATCCAAAAAAGGAGGCAAGATGAAATGCAAAATACTCCATTGAATGAGTGCAATCAATAAGCCCAAAATCCATCCGTTTCTGATTATTCCATTTATCAGCTCTTGTCTATCCTCTCCAACGCGACGGGCAATAATGATCTGGATGGAGCTGGCTATTCCTGTTGTTATCATTCCAATGGTGATGTAGCACAGCCCAATGTAGGAAACGGCACTCATGGCATTGCCATTGATTTGGGCGACAAATAGGTTGTCTGTAAAAACAACGAAGAATTGAATGAATGCCCCAAGACTCATGGGAAGAGCTACCTTTAACAGTGAAGGCAATTGTAAGGAGAGTTGGGGATGGTTCATGTTCCTGCAAACTTACAAGATGCGAGACCTTTTCTTGAAATAAATGCGTGTGGAATGCGCTGAAAGTATTGAAAATAGTGGATTAGAGGGGTGTGCGTCCTGCGGTTTTCAACAAAATCAGGCATTTTTCAACAAAAACGAATGAAAGTGCTTGATGTACTTGCGTTTCAGAATTTTCTGCTTTTACATTTGTCTTGTTCACACATTACTAACCTTAAAAAAAATTAAAGAAATGAACAAAGCAGAATTAATCGACGCAATCGCAGCTAACGCGAAGTTGACAAAGGCTGATGCTAAAAGAGCATTGGATGGTTTTATCGAAGTAACTACTAAGGCTTTGAAAAAAGGCGACCGTATCGGTTTGGTAGGTTTCGGTTCTTTCAGCGTTACTAAGCGTGCTGCTCGTATCGGTCGTAACCCACAGACTGGTAAAGAGATCAAAATCAAAGCTAAGAACGTTGTACGTTTCAAAGCTGGTTCTGAATTGGCTGCTAAAGTGTAATCCACTTAACAGTTAGAAAGCCGTTCCTTTTGGAACGGCTTTTTTTTTATATCATGCAGAATTTCACAATATCACAGAAGCAGGAGTTACTTCGTCGTTTTGAAGAAGTATTAACGCCTGATCGTCGCATGCGTTTTGACCAAGTATGGGGTCAGCGCAATTCTTGTTTGAGGTTGGTATTAGAAAATATTTACCAATCTTTAAATGCTAGTGCCATAGTTAGAACCGCTGATGCTCTGGGAATTCATCATTTGCATATTGTGGAAGATGAACATCCATGGACGATGAACCGCAAAATATCAAAGGGGGCTCTCGATTGGTTGGAGTTAGAGAAGAGCAAAAGTATAACTTCGACGATTTTGTCTTTAAAGGCAAAAGGATTTCAGATTGCAGTTACAGATTTTTCACCAGATGCCATTTCGATATATGATTTTAAACCCTCTTCGCCGGTTGCTGTAATAATGGGAACGGAGTTAACGGGTATTTCGGAAATAGCAAAAAGTATGGCTGATGTTTCTTTGGTAATACCCATGATGGGATTTACCCAAAGTCTCAATGTTTCTGTTGCATCTGGAATCATACTTTCTCAATTGTCTCCCATAACACGCGCGCTAAATCAGTCCTTTCCGTATTCAGATGAGCAGAGATTGGATGCCATGTTGCATTGGTCCAAGAATGCCATTTATTGGAGCAATACCATTGTTGAACAGTTCGAGTCGGAAATCAATAACGCCTAGATTAATCTTGGTCAAATAGATTTAGTTTAAAATTGAGTAGGACAGGAACAAGATCTGTCCAGTCAATCTCTCGGTTGAGAAATTCAATGTACCCATCATCGTAATAAAGGATATAGGCGGGCGCCCGCAATGTCTCTATTATTTCTATCATCGTAAACGATTTCCCGCGTGCCCAGCAGATTTCTGCTATCGGCATTTCCTGTATCGCATGATTCCATGGGTAACTGATATTGTTATTCCAATCCATTTCGAATTGTCCAAGAGCACTTTTGGTATAGTGATATAGGCCTGATGTGTCTGCGGTGCATAAAGTGAATGGGTAATAACTTTTTCTTCTGTATGCATTTTGATAAAGTGAATCAACATTGTTCAGACTATCTTTTGTGTAGGTAATTTCGGATTGGTGATTGAAAGAAATCCCATCGACGTATTGTAGTCTTTGGACCTCAGTTTCATTCTCCATACAAACGAATTCACCTTGTATGATCCCGTCAATCCGCTGATAATTGCATATAAGGCTGTCACTCCTGAATTCTTTAATCTTTTCCAAGTTGTCTTTTTGTTCAATTATTTTAACCAATTTCCCTACTTTGTATTTCTCGATTTTTTTGGTTGAGTCAGGATATATTGTGGTTTTTTCCACCGGTAGTCCATTGGGGTCTTTTTTGAAGATGGTAGTAATGTCGTTTGTTTTGAGGTGCAAGTAAGTGAAACGAGTGGGCAGGTTTCTTTCAAATTCGATGGTATCAGCCAAAGGGTCTTCATCTCTCATTCGGTAGCAAAGGCCATTGTAACTGTACCATTGGGTTCTGTTCTGATTGGGGATATGGTTGTAATTGGTGATCAATTGCACCAAACTTAGTTCTCCTGAAGTAGTATATTCTTTTTTTACAGCCTTGCCATCGGGGAGAAAGGAAAGTTCAGCCATGGTTTTTCCGTTATCATAGAACTTTTTGTATGGATAAAGTTTTCGATAGGGATTATTTTTAGGATACTCAATCTGTTCCCAGAGACTGCCATTTGGATAGTTGTGAATGTATTTTCCAATTCGTCGGTCTTCTTCGGCAATTGGTCTTGGGTCAAATGCATATTCTTTTTGAGAAATCAATGTGCCGTTTTCACTCCACTCCAAAGATTTTCCTACAGGAACAAGGGCAGGTGAAAACCCTTTGTCATCTATTTGTTGATCAGACAATGAATCGGGAAAGTTCTTTTTGAATTCCTCTGCGGTAAGTTGCACGTAGCTGTACTCAACCAATTTTTTTCCGTTCGAATAGAAAACGGTTATGTCCAATTGCCTCCGATGGTTTTCTGTTTCGGAAATTTTCCATCTTTCATTTATTCGTCCTAAGCTATCCCAAACTAGGTAAAGTGCTGAAAAAGGCTTGCTTTGGTTAATATGATAGTCATGGGTTTGTGTTTTTAAGTGCCATTTTTTTTCTCGGATGAGGTGGCCGTTTTTAAATTCCCTAATGGCTCTTTCATTGCCTATTATTTCCTCTAAAGTACCATTCAAAGCCTCTTTGCAAGTGGAGTCTGCATAGTAAGTGCTGAAAAAGTATAGTCCACCCTTTTTGTGCGCAGGATTCCACTTTTGGGCAAACGATATGCATGCAAAAAAAATGAAGAGAAGGGTGGTGAGGTATCGCATTTTCGAATTTAGTCATTTTCCTTAAAATCGTATGTGCATAATTCTGCATGATTTATAATTTGTACAATTTGACAAAATGGATTAAGTTCGATTTTTGATTTGAACATGAAAACATTCCCTTTTACATCTGAACTAGGTTGGTCGGTTAGTCGCTATGACGTATTCCATAGTTGTAAGCGCAAGTATTATTATCAATATTATGCGAAGCACGATGAGCCTGCAATTCGAGATAGAGCGATGATGCTCAAATCCATGACTACGGTCCCCCTGGAGATAGGTAACATAGCGCATGATGTGATGGAGAGTATTCTTCATAGGCTAATCAAATCCAGTCAGCCGGTAGATATTGACCGATTGGAAAATTTCGTTCACCAAAGGGCGGAGCAATATGTTACGAGTAAGAAATTTTTGGAGGTCCATTACAAAGAGCAGGAGCAGATTGATTGGATGCCTCTTGCTGAAAGGGCATTTTCTTCTATTCGGAACATTGTGACATCGGACAGGTTTGCTTGGATACTTGAGTTGCCTCAGTCGTCTAAAGATCAATGGATGATAGAACCCGCAGGTTTTGGAGAAACGCGTATTGAAGGAATGAAGGCCTATTGCAAAGTAGATTTTATGTTGCCACATGAAGATACCATTTATATCATGGATTGGAAAACAGGTAAGCCTGATGCGGACAAGCATCGAAAGCAGTTGATAGGGTATTCTTTATTTGCGCGTTATCATTTTGAAGGCCGATTTGCTAACATTATACCTATGGTGTGTTATGTAAAAGAAGGATATGAAGAGGTGCAGCCAGAGATAACAAATGACGACATCACTTCTTTTGTAGAGACAGTAAGGAATGAAACCACCGAAATGAAATCATACAATTTGGACGAATTCAAGAATACTCCTAAGATGAAGGCTGCATTTCCGCTTTCTGAGAGCACATCTCCTTGTAGATTTTGTGAATATCGGGAACTATGTGAGCGGTAAGTATCTTAGTTTTTGGTTTAACATTGTTCTATGAAAATCACGCTGATTCAAACAGTATTGAGTTGGGAATCTCCCGCTAAGAATTTCTTACGAATAGAAGGTATTTTGCAAAAGCAATCTAAGACGGACATTGTTGTTTTGCCTGAGATGTTCACAACAGGTTTTACCATGAATGTTGCACAACTAGAAGTGTTCTCTGCGGATTGCGCAACCATCAATTGGATGCGCGAATGGTCTAAATTTTTAAACGCTGTTTTAACCGGTAGTATTGCATTTAGAACGGAGACAGGAGCTGTGAATCGACTGATTTGGATGCGACCGGATGGTACATTTGATTTTTATGACAAAAGACATGCTTTCACTTTTGGGGGTGAAGATCAACATTATCAATCTGGACAAGAAAGGTTGATCGAGCATTGGCGAGGTTGGAATATCTGTCCATTGATATGTTATGATTTACGTTTTCCAGTTTGGAGTAGAAATAGATTCCAACACGGTACGGCGGAGTATGATTTGTTGATTTATGTGGCCAACTGGCCCAATGCGAGGAGAGAGGCTTGGTCGACGCTTCTTAAGGCCCGTGCAATAGAGAATGTTTGTTATGTTGCGGGTGTAAATCGAGTAGGTACAGACCCAAAGGAAAATGTGTACTCAGGGGATTCGGCTTTGATTGATTTCAAAGGGCAAGTTTTGTGGACGCAATCTGATATTGCAGATGTGTACACCATGGAGTTGAATCGAGAAGAATTGTTATCTTTTAGAGATAGGTTTCCAGCGTTGCAGGACGGTGATCGTTTTCAATTGTTGTAGAACAATTGATTGTATGCTTGGGCTGCTTGTTCCCACGTCACCGGCTGATTTTCTTGACCAACGCCAATCTCAGCCAATAGCGTAAATTTCAATTGGCCATTCATGTTCTTTTTGTCTTGGACCAAAAAAGGTTCAAGCTCTTTCCACTGCGGCATATTTGAATCTTGTGGGTACAGTTCATCTAGAAATGAAATGATATCGGTTTTAATATCACTTTCAAGGTTGTCTGATAGTGCTACGGCAAGCTTCATTCCTAGTGCAACACAAAATCCATGTGATTTAGGAGATTGTTTTTCTATCCAATAAGCTTCCAGAGCATGTCCCAAAGTGTGTCCAAAGTTGAGTTGCTTTCTAATGCCCTCTTCATATGGATCTTCAAATACAATTCTATTTTTGATTTGAATATTTCTTTTGATAAAGGGAACAACAGTGCGGGCATTGATTTCTTCTAATTCTCCATATGCATCCCACAAGGAGCTATCGGCTATCAGCCCATGTTTGATCATTTCAGCAAATCCCGACAAAATTTCACTCTCTTCTAATGTGTCTAAGAAATGTGGGCAAATGATAAGTTGATCGGGTTCTTGAAAAGTGCCAATGATATTTTTTATTCCTTGAAAATTGATGGCTGTCTTACCACCAATGGCTGCGTCTACCATGCCTGTCAGTGTAGTGGGGATGTGAGCAAAGCCAAGTCCTCGTTTGAATAATGAAGCGGCAAGTCCACCTAGATCTGTGGTGCTGCCTCCACCAATGTTGATGACAAAAGCTTCGCGGTCTACTTTGTCTTCAATCCATTGTCCCCATATGTGATGAAGAATTTCCATTTCTTTGGCTTCTTCACCTGCCGGGATTTCAATGATATGTGCAGAAGAAATGATAGGGCATTGTTCTAACATGTCATTCAGCCATAATGCACTCACATTTTCATCCATGAGTAAATAAACAGCGGATGCTTGTGTGATCTCTTCTTGGATAGACTGGAAGAGATTTTCAAAATTATCTTCCCAAGAGATATTGGGGTGATCCATGTGGCGTTAACTAATTAGCGTTTCAATAAATTTGAGCAATTGGTCTCTTCCCAATTGGGATTCTGCAGAAGTTAAAAAAAGATTTGGACTATCTCCCCATCGCTCGATCATGACTTGCTCATATTGCTCGTACATGCGAAGAGCGGCTTGGTCTTTTAGTTTGTCTGCTTTGGTAAAAATAACAGCCATTGGAAGCTGCCATTCCAGTATTTGCTCCATGAATTCCAAATCAATTTTCTGGGCTTCATGTCTGATGTCAATTAATATAAAAGTGCATACGAGATTCTCTCTCTCCTGAAGGTAGCGCTTTGACATCAACTGCCATTCACCGCGATTTGATTTTGACTTTTTTGCGTAGCCGTATCCAGGTAAATCTACGAGGTACCAATTTTTTCCATGTTTCACTTGAACTTCGAAGTGATTGATGGTTTGGGTTTTTCCAGGTGTTCCGGAAGTTTTCGCCAATCCCTTTTTGGTTACAAGCATGTTGATTAAACTGCTTTTTCCAACATTGGATCGACCGATGAAAGCCACTTCCTTGATGTGTGGATCGGGACAGCCCTCAACCTTGGTGTTTGATGTTAGAAATATGGCGTCTAGTATATGCATCACAGAGATTTTTCGTTCAACCAAGCACGCAATATTTGATTGAAGGCTTGTGGATGTTCCATCATGGGAGCATGACCACATTCATCAATCCAATACAAGTTTGCTTGGGGCAACAGGTGTTGAAATTCATTGGCAACTTCAGGTGGTGTAATGGTATCATTTTTCCCCCAAATCAAACATGCGGGCACATCCATGTTCTTTAAGTCATTGGCCATGTTGTGTCGAATGGCACTTTTTGCCAAGGCAAGTATGCGCAATACACGGTTGCGATCATTGACCACTTCAAAGCATTCATCTACCAATTCGTCGGTTGCATGCTTTGGGTCAAAGAATGTAAGTCCAACTTTTTGACGGATAAATTCCTTGTCTTCTCGTCTAGGGAAGGAAGATCCAAATGCATTCTCATACAAACCGCTGCTTGCTGTGAGAATCAATGCCCTTACTTTATTGACATGCATCTTGGTATAAACCAAAGCAACATGACCACCCAAACTATTTCCCAAAAGCATGGCTTGAGGAAATTGATGGTGTTCTATAAATCGGTGCAGATACTCAGCCAATGATTTAACGCCAGTGGTTAAAACAGGCATGGTGTAGAGAGGCAACATTGGAATCAATACACGATGTGTTTTAGAAAACTCATCTAGTACCTCGCGAAAATTGCTTAGTGCACCAAATAGTCCATGAAGCAAAATCAGCGGTTCGCCGCTTCCTTTGTCGATGAATTGAAATTCACCTTCTGTTTTTAAGAATTCTTCCATTGTTTGAATCAAGTTCAACAGCGAAAATACCGCTTTTATTTTTCAAGTTAGCTTTTATACTCGATAGCTTTTAACAACATAAGGCTCACAACAATTTTGAAACATCACGAAATGTGGTTGTGTTGCTGTTCAATTTTGAGCATGAAAAAGAATAGAGTGCAGTGGAATACGCCTCATCAGTTGCGCCAAATTTTGATGTTGGCGCTAGCTGTGATCATGGCGAGCATTGGATTAAAAGGTTTTTTATTGCCCAATCATTTTCTTGACGGAGGTGTAACAGGCATTTCGTTGATAGTAAACGCCATTACGGGTTGGGATCTGTCTTTGCTCATTATACTGCTTAATGTGCCATTTGTATACATGGGATATAAGCAAATCAATAGGTACTTCGCCATAAAGAGCGGCCTTGCTATTTTGTCTTTGGCCTTACTTGTTCATTTTATTGAAATTCCAGTTGTTACAGATGACAAATTGCTCATTGCTGTTTTTGGTGGTGTATTCCTTGGTGGCGGAATTGGTTTTGCTATGCGCGGAGGGGGAGTTATTGATGGTACCGAAGTTTTGGCTGTTTCGGTAAGTCGAAAATCTACATTAAGTGTTGGTGATTTTATATCGGTGTTGAATGTTTTGATTTTCTTGCTTGCCGCTTGGGTATTTGATTTAGAGAAGGCGATGTATTCCATGTTGACCTATTTCGCAGCTTCCAAAACGGTTGATTTTATTGTCAATGGTTGGGAGGAGTATATTGGAATGACCATCATCTCTCATCATTCTGTGAAGATTGAAGGCGTAATCAGAAAGCATTTGAAAGGCGGGCTGACCATTTACAAAGGTGAATTTGGATTTCGGGATATCTCCCCATCACATGATAACAAGCGGATTATCTTCTGTGCTATCACCCGTTTGGAGGTGACCAATCTGGTAAATATTGTTGAGAGTTTGGATCCCGAGGCATTCATTATCCAGCATCCTATCAAAGACACCCGTGGAGGTGTCATCAAGAAGCGACCCTTGCACTGATTTTCTGTCATCATTTCTCTTCGTCAGAGTATTCTCGTCAACTTATGCACGATAAGTTGTTAACACTCCCACTTTTTACCACCGCTATGTTGGTGGTTAAATAATCAGTTTAAATACATGTAAATCAGTAAGTTATTATACTATTGGGTTGACTTGGTATTTTTCCGGTTTATCAAAAAGTGTAAGAAAGTGGGAGTTGTGTGGTAAAAAGTGGGATTTTTGATTTACTTTCGTATCCACATCATTACCAAATGCTAAATCTGCTCGGAGAACACCACTGTAAGCTTGACCCAAAGGGTCGTTTGCTGTTTCCTGGTAAGTTGCGCAAGCAGCTTGAGCAGAATATCCATCATGGTTTGGTAATTAACCGCGACATCTTTACCCAATGCCTTGTGATTTATCCAAAACCTGAGTGGGATAGAGTGAATGAGGAAATGAGTCGCTTGAGCCGTTACAATCAAAAGCATCAGCTCTTCCAAAGAAAGTTTATGAAAGGCGCCACTCTAATAGAGTTGGATAGCAATGGAAGGATATTAATTCCAAGCGCATTATTGGATTATGCGCAAATTGATATAGACGAAAACAACGAATGTGTGATCACCGGTTTGGGTGAGAAGATGGAGTTGTGGAGCGCCAAGAATCACGAGAATGTGATTTTGGATGATGATTTTGATTTTGGTTCACTTGCAGAAGATGTTCGTAAGGATATCGAGCGCAGCAATAATGTGGGGTAAAAATGGAGTCAGGTATTGTTCACGAGAGCTATCATCGCGCCGTTTTGTTGAAGGAAAGTGTGGATGCGTTAAATATTCAGCCCGATGGCATCTACGTAGATGTTACAATGGGCGCTGCAGGTCACACCAACGAAATTTTATCTCGCTTAACCACTGGTAAGTTGTATTCATTTGATCAGGATCGCGATGCATGGAAAAACGCTCCAGTTGACCCTCGATTTACTTTGATCAAAGAAAATTTTGGTGATGCCAAGAATTGGTTGCGCTTCAATGGTGTAAAAAAAATCAATGGGTTGTTAGCTGATTTGGGGGTTAGCTCTCATCAGTTTGATACAGCCGATCGTGGTTTCTCTTTTCGCTTCGATGGTCCATTGGATATGCGCATGAATCACCAGTCTTCATTAACTGCCGCCAAGGTGGTGAATGAATATGAAGTGAATGATTTGATTAAAATTTTTCGTGTTTTCGGCGAAGTTGAAAAACCTCATGTTGCGGCGCATAAAATTGTTGCGGCTCGCCCAATTAAATCTACACAAGATTTGATATGTGCATTGGTTGGAAATGATGATTGGAAAGAACATCATCAATTCTTGGCCAAGGTTTTTCAATCCTTGCGAATCGAGGTTAATCAAGAGATGCAAGTGTTGGAGAATCTTTTGAAGCAATTGCCAGACATGTTGGCTGAAAATGGAAGAGCCGTTTTCATCTCTTATCATAGTCTAGAAGATAGAATGGTCAAGTCATTTTTCAGAAGTGGAAATATTGAAGATCAGCAAGAGAAAGATTTTTTTGGAAATCTAATTCGTCCATTGAAGCCATTGAATGCAAAGCCTATTCTTCCAACAGCGGAGGAAATTGAAATCAATTCACGCGCACGTAGCGCCAAAATGCGCATAGCAGAGAAGATCTAATGGCTGACGAAAATCAAAATATCAATCCCGTTTCTTCCGGCGCTTCTAAGCAAAAGAAGGGATTTGTGGCGACGGTTTTTGGTGGAGATTTTCTCATGGGAGAATTTGTACAAAAGCACCTGATGCTAATAGGATTTGTCGCGCTTTTATTGGTTTTTGATATTGCATTACAGTACAAGTTTGAAGATTATCACAAATTGATTATCAAACGTGAGAAAGAATTGAACGAACAGCGCACCATTTACAACGAGCAAATGAGTGCTTTGGAGACAAAGAAGAGACAAAGTGAAGTAGCCAAGGATATCGCAAAAATGGGATTGAAGGAATTGTCAAAACCACCGGTAGTCTTGGAACACAACGATAGTTTGGAACAGCAATGAACAGTGTAAAAGTAAATTCTACATGGATCTATGTGATCTTCGTTGCGCTCGTGATCGTCGGGGTTTCTGTCATTTCAAAAGCAGCGATGTTGCAATTGAATCCGGACAAGAATGCTACAGAATTGGCCATGTCATTCACAAGTAAAATTCGTGAGATTGCGCCAACCAGAGGACAGATTTGGTCTTCTGATGGAAGTTTATTGGCTACTACAGTTTCTGAGTATGAATTGCGTTGGGATTCCAAGGCTATCCAAGATGACGAGGAATGGACAAAGGCGGTTGATTCTATTGCCATTGTTTTGGCAACGTTTGACCAAGATAAATCAGCAGGAGATTACAAGCGCTTGTTTAAGAGCGCAACCAAGAAAGGTTCTCGATATGAGTTGTTGGGAAAGCACTTGACTTTTGAGGAAGTCAAGCGTTTCAAACAATTGAGTTTTGTGCGCAAAGGTCAAAACAAGACCGGATTCTTGTTCAAAGAAACCAAGAAGCGAGTTAAGCCTTATGGAAGTCTTGCGGCTCGCACAATAGGGATTTTTAGAGATCAGAACAATGTAGGATTGGAGTTGACTTATGATTCCATTTTAGCGGGAAGACCAGGTAAGCAATTACAAGAATTGATTCCAGGTAATGTATGGAAACCCATGACGGATGAGTTTATTCAAGAGCCCGTTCCAGGGATGGATATCATTGCTACGATAGATGTGCATTTGCAAGATGTGGCTGAGCATGCGCTTCGCAAGCAATTGGATTCTTTAAATGGAGAATGGGGATGTGCGATTTTGATGGAGGTTGAAACCGGATTCGTTCGTGCCATTGCCAATTTGGGAAGAACAAAAGATAGTACGTATTCTGAGTTAATCAACTATGCCATTAGTCAATCCGTCGAGCCGGGTTCAACCATGAAATTGATGAGCTTGATGGCCGCAATGGAAAGTGGGAAGATAGAGGTGATGGATACAGTGAATACAGGTAACGGTCAAAGGAATTTTAACGGCGTTACCCTCCACGACAGCCACAAGGGAGGGTATGGCAGTATTTCAATAGAGCAAGTATTTGCAAAGTCATCCAATGTAGGTACAGCACTGGCAGTTAGAAAAGCATTTGCAAGTGAGCCACAGAAGTTCTTGGATTACCTGAATGGCTTTGGGTTAGGAACACCTTTGGGCATTGACCTAGAAGGTGAAGGCCGTCCAAGTGTCTACGCTTCAGTAAAAGATTCCAAGTGGAGTGCGAATAGTTTGACGCAAATGTCCATTGGTTATGAAGTTGCTTTTACGCCATTACAGATTTTGTCATTCTACAATGCAGTTGCCAATAATGGCAATTTGGTTCGACCAAGTTTTGTTGAGGCCATAAGATCTAAAAGCGGCCAAGTTCAGAAGATAGAGCCTGTGGTTTTGCGCAAAGAGATTTGTAATGAAAAGACATTGCAGCAATGTCGTCTGATGATGGAAGCTGTCGGAAAGCCAGGTGGAACAGCATTTGAGGCGTTTAAAAATTCCCCATATCATGTTGCTGGAAAAACAGGGACATGTTGGTTGTGGAAGAACGGTTCTTACCAAGACAATCGTTACCGTGCATCTTTTGTCGGCTATTTCCCAGCAGATAAACCCAAGTACTCGTGCATCGTCGTGGTTGAGGACCCGAGAGGTTTGTATTACGCTTCGCAGGTTGCGGCACCTGTATTCAGAGAATTGGCAGATAAAATCTATTCCACCTCATTGGATATTCATGGAAACAATTTGGTAAAGGGCGAGAATCGATTTGCACCCAAAGTAAAATCCGGTAGAAGCAAAAACTTGCACATGTTGAGTGATGCCTTCCATTTGCCGATTGTCAAAAAGGACAACGGTACGGATTGGGCATACCCCATTTTAGAAGGCAATCAAACGGTATTGGCGGGCATGCAAGTTCGTGAGGGAATTGTTCCCAATTGCATGGGAATGGGAATGCGGGATGCAATTCAAGCATTGCAGGACGCGGGATATAAGTATAGAGTGACGGGTAAGGGAAAAGTAGTGGCACAAAGTGTTGTCGCAGGAACGGCTTTAAAGAAGGGAAATGTAATCTTGATTCGTTTGCAATGAAATTACTGAAGGACATATTGTACAAAGTGCGCATCGAAGAGGTCGTAGGGAATACGCACATCGCTACAGAAGGTATGACCATGGATAGTCGCGCGGTTCGACCATTTCACTTGTTTGCTGCAATCCGAGGTTTCAACCAAGATGGTCATTTGTTTATTGAAAAGGCGATAGCTAGTGGAGCAAATTGTATTGTGTGCGAGCATCTACCCGAGACGTTGTCCAATGAGGTTACTTATGTGCGAGTTCAGGACAGCAGTGAAGCATTGGGAATTATCGCAGCCAATTATTTTGATAATCCATCAGAGAAGATTAAAGTAGTAGGGGTAACAGGAACCAATGGCAAAACAACTGTTGCGACATTGATGTACGAGTTGTGTGAGGCATTGGGAAAGAAAGCTGGATTGCTTTCTACTGTGGTCAATAAGATTCATAACCAATCGATACCATCTACACATACTACGCCTAACTCTATTGAGCTGCAGAAGTTATTGTCACAGATGGTTGAGGCCGGATGTGAATATGCTTTTATGGAAGTCTCATCGCATGCTTTGGATCAAAAGAGAACAGCAGGTTTGAGATTTTCTGGCGCCGCGTTTACGAACATTACCCATGATCATTTGGATTACCACGGTTCTTTCAACGCATATATCAAAGCAAAGAAATTGTTGTTTGATGGATTGGGCAGTGACGCCTTTGCATTGATCAACAACGATGACCGCCATGCGGAAGTCATGATGCAAAACTGTAAGGGCAGAGTTTACACCTACGCTTTGCATTCTATGGCCAATTATCGTGCAAGAATCATGGAGAATACATTGGCTGGGTTGAGCTTGAGTATTCAACAGCACGAATTGTATACGCAATTGATTGGTGAGTTCAATGCTTACAATTTGCTAGCGGTATTTGGTATTTCAGTACAACTGGGTTGGGATGAGATTTCAGTATTAACTGCTTTGAGTACACTAAAGGCTCCTGAAGGAAGATTTCAGTATTTGCGCTCAGAACTAGGCGTTGTGGCCATTGTGGATTATGCCCATACACCAGATGCATTGGCCAATGTATTGGACACCATTGGCGCGATAAGATCAGGCAATGAGAAGTTGATCTGTGTGATGGGATGCGGAGGGGATCGTGATAAGGCCAAGCGACCTGTAATGGGACACATTGCTTGCGAGAAGTCAACCCATGTTATTGTAACAAGTGACAATCCGCGGTCTGAAGATCCAAAGCAAATTATTCAGGATATCGTACAGGATATGGATCCTATCGAGCGAAAGAAATTACTCACGATGGTAGATAGGGAAGAGGCTATTGCGGCAGCATGCGCATTGGCTGCTCCAGGTGATATCATTTTGATTGCTGGCAAGGGACATGAGAAGTACCAAGAGATTCAAGGGGTTAAACATCCTTTTGATGATTATCAAAAAATAAAAGATCAACTCAAAACCAGAGAGTCATGATATATCATTTGATCAAATATTTGGACGTTCATTTCGACTTTGTCGGGGCTCGCCTTTTTCAATACTTGAGTTTTCGCGCAGCAGCAGCCGTTTTGTTGTCATTGACAATTTCAATGGTTTTTGGTAAGCGATTGATCAACTGGTTGCGCTACAAACAAGTGGGAGAGACGATTCGTGATTTGGGTTTGGACGGGCAGATGCAAAAGTCAGGAACGCCAACAATGGGTGGTATCATCATCTTGATGTCTATCCTTATCCCTACGTTGTTGTTTGCAGATTTGACCAATGTCTATATCCAAACTTTATTGATCGCCACTGTATGGTTGGGGATGATTGGTTTCTTGGATGATTACATCAAAGTTTTCAAAAAGGACAAAGAAGGTTTGGCAGGGAAGTTCAAAATCATTGGACAGATTGGAGCAGGTGTCATTGTTGCATCCATGTTGTATTGGAATCCAACGGTTACGATCAAGGAGCGAACAGGTCATGAGGCTACTACTTCTGATATGGTGGAGCAAACGGGACAATCCAGCACGATGGCCAATTGGGAAGAAACGAAGAACATCAAAACCACTATTCCATTTATCAAAGACAATGAGTTCGATTATAGTTGGTTGTTGCCTCAATCTATGCGCACGCCAATGGCGATGTGGATTGTATTTACAGTTGTGGTTATTATTATCGTTACAGCAGTTTCAAACGGAGCCAATATTACCGATGGTATTGATGGATTAGCTGCAGGGTCAAGTGCTATTATCGGAGTTACTCTGGCCATCTTGGCTTACGTTTCAGGGAACTACATTTTTGCGGATTACCTGAATATCATGTACATCCCGCGAAGTGGTGAGTTGACCATCTTTATTGCTGCTTTTGTAGGTTCATGTATTGGTTTCTTGTGGTACAATTCCTATCCAGCACAGGTATTCATGGGCGATACAGGAAGCCTTGCACTTGGAGGAATTATCGCGGTATTCTCAATCGCTATTCGCAAGGAGTTATTGATTCCTGTGTTGTGTGGCATCTTCTTAATTGAGAATCTTTCAGTGATTATTCAGGTGTCTTATTTCAAGTACACCAAGAAGAAATACGGTGAAGGAAGACGTGTGTTTTTGATGTCCCCTTTGCACCACCATTTTCAAAAGAAAGGTATGCACGAGGCGAAGATTGTTTCTCGTTTTTGGATTGTAGGTATTCTCTTGGCTGTTGTAACCATCATCACTTTAAAAACGAGATAATGAGCAAGCGTTTGGTCATACTAGGTGGTGGCGAGAGTGGAACAGGAACCGCTCTCCTTGGCAAGGCCAAAGGTTTTGATGTATTCCTTTCAGACAAAGGAAATATCAAAGAGAATTACGCCAATGAGTTGGAGCAGGAGGGGATTGCATTTGAGCAAGGTGGACATACGGAGTCTTTGATTTTGAATGCCGATATCGTCGTGAAAAGTCCGGGTATTCCTGATTCTGCACCTTTGATTGTAGCATTGAGAGAAAAGGGTATTCCAGTAGTTGCCGAAATGGAGTTTGCATTTCCATACAACACGGCAAAGACGATTTGTATAACCGGTTCAAACGGGAAGACCACGACAACTTTATTGACTTATCACTTGCTTGAAAAAGCCGGAGTGAAAGTTGGGTTAGGCGGTAATGTAGGAAAGAGTTTTGCTCGTCAGTTGATAGGCGAACAACCCGATTGGTTTGTATTGGAGCTAAGTAGTTTTCAATTGGATGGCATGACCAATTTCCGCGCTGACATTGCCATATTAACCAACATCACACCTGATCATTTGGATAGATACAACTACCAAATGGAGAATTACGTGGCATCTAAGTTTCGTATCGCCCAGAATCAAAGTACGGAGCAGTTTTTTATTTACAATCAGGACGATCCTGAAACACAGAAGTACATGTCCCAGCACAATCTAGGTGGCACATTAATTCCTTTTACTCTTCGTGACATCCCTGCGGGAGAGGAGTTTGAAGGCGCATTTATTCAATCAGAAAACATCAACATCAACATCCATAAAAATCCAGTAATTATGAAAATGACATCATTAGCTTTGAAAGGAAAGCACAATGTGAACAACAGCATGGCCGCAGGTGTAGCTGCGAGAATTCTTGATCTTCGCAAAGAGATTGTTCGCGAGAGCCTTGAGAATTTTGAGAATGTAGAACACCGTTTGGAGTTTGTATCCAAAGTTCATGGTATTTCATTTATCAATGATAGCAAAGCGACCAATGTGAATTCAGCTTGGTATGCTTTGGAAAGCATCAATACTCCCATCATTTGGGTAGCAGGTGGTCAGGACAAAGGAAATGACTACAGTGAATTGATGGCTTTGGTATCTAAGCGCGTGAAAGCGATTATTTGTTTGACCAAAGACAGTAGTAAAATCCGCAAGGCTTTTGAAGGGGTAGTAGATACCATTATCGATTCTAATTCAGCTGAGCATACAGTTCGCGTTGCTTATGAGTTGGCCAAAGAAGGTGATACTGTTTTGTTGTCTCCTGCATGTGCAAGTTTTGACTTGTTTGAAAATTATGAGGACCGTGGTCGTCAATTCAAGAAGGCAGTAAAAGGTTTATAATAAAATATGTTCAAATATCTCAAAGGGGACAAGGCCATTTGGATGGTCACGATGGCGCTAAGCATCATCTCTATACTTGCTGTTTACAGCGGGGTATCCACTTTGGGTAAAGATTCAGAAGGAACATTTGGCGTACTCACGCGCCACATTGGAATGATCGTAGCAGGTTGGGCTATCATGTTGGTCGTTCACCGGTTGGATTACCGATACTTTTCCAAGTTCTCTCAGCTTCTCATTTATGTCAGTATCATTTTGTTGGCTTTTACTTTGTTATATGGAGCCAACATCAACAATGCGGATCGCTGGTTAAAAATTCCCGGCTTGGGAATTTCCTTTCAAACCAGTGATTTGTCCAAAGTAGTTTTACTGGTCTACTTGGCGCGCATGCTGACAGTGAGGAAAGACGAGTTGCAAAATTGGAAACGCGGATTTTGGCCCATTGTATTGCCCATAGGCATTACATGTGCGCTGATTTTTCCTGCTAACTTTTCGACCAGTGCCATGTTGGGACTGGTTTCTTTTTTGGTATTGTTGGTAGGTGGTTTTCCTTGGAAATATTTGCTGACCATCATCGGTGCGGTGTTGGTTTTGTTGGCCGGTGTTGTTGCTGTCGGCGAGTATGGTCCGGAGAAAGTACTGCCTCGTTACAAGACATGGAAGAACCGTATATTTAATAAAATGGAGGCCGATGCCGAAGGCAACTACCAATCGGACTTGGCCAAATATGCCATTTACTCAGGAGGGTTGATACCCAAGGGTCCCGGAACGGGCTCTTCAAGAAACTTTATGCCGCATCCGTATTCAGATATGATTTTTGCTTTTATCATAGAAGAGTGGGGTTTATTGGTTGGCGGTGGGTTTTTGATTCTGTTCTATTTCACTTTTTATTTCAGATCGATTCGTACCTCTTTGAATTGTCCATCGCGATTTGGCCAGCTCATGGTATTTGGTTTGTCTACACTGATTATTCTGCAAGCGTTAATTAATATGTCGGTATCTGTGAGCTTGATGCCTACAACGGGTCAACCACTCCCGTTGATTAGCTTGGGTGGAACTTCCACGTTGTTTACTTGCTTGTCCATTGGAATGATCATTAGTGTGAGCCGCGGAAAAGGGGATGTCGATGAAGATCAATTTGTCGAAGAAAACACCCCTGAAGCACATGCTCAATAGAGTTATCATATCTGGTGGAGGAACGGGCGGACATATATTTCCTGCCATCGCCATCGCCCAAGAAATTCATCGTCAATTTCCCAATGCGCAGATCCATTTTGTTGGAGCCAAAGGAAGAATGGAAATGGAAAAAGTTCCAGCTTTTGGTTATTCGATTGTCGGATTGCCCATAGCGGGTATTCAGCGAAAATTGGACTGGAAAAATTTTCTTTTGCCTTTTAAAGTATTGAATAGTTTGTGGATGGCCCGTAAAGAGATGAAGCGTTTTAATCCAGATGTTGTCATTGGTGTTGGTGGCTATGCGAGTGGTCCAACTTTGCGAATGGCGCAGTGGATGGGTATTCCAACTTTTATCCAAGAGCAAAATTCTTTTGCTGGGGTGACCAATAAATTATTGTCTAAGAAGGCAAAAAATATTTTTGTCGCTTATCCCAATATGGAGAGGTTTTTTAGCAAGGAGAAAATTGTGGTCACTGGTAATCCCATTCGTTTTCAGTGGGATCCACAGCGCTATCCTTCAGGTGTCGCGCGTGATCATTTTCAATTGGATCCCAACAAGAAAACTTTATTGATGATAGGTGGAAGTTTGGGAGCGCGTGCTATGAATCAGGCCATGGATCAGTTTCTTGAAGAAATGTTGAGTTGGGATATTCAAGTGATTTGGCAAACGGGAAAAAACTATTTGCCTCAAGAGAAGTGGAAGAGTCATCCACGTGTGTGGGTAGGTCCATTTATAACGGAGATGCACCAGGCATACGCAGCTGCAGATTGGATTGTCTCAAGAGCAGGTGCTATGTCTATTTCAGAATTGAGTTGGGTGGCCAAGCCTACAGTTTTTGTTCCTTCTCCTTATGTGGCTGAGGACCATCAAACACACAATGCGATGGCATTGGTTAACGATGGTGCGGCGCTATTGATCAAGGAGAAAGACATCAAAACAGATTGGATACCTACACTGCACAAATTGGTTCATGGTGATGTTTCAATCACTGAGATGTCCGCTCGAATTTTACAATGGGCCAAGCCCAGTGCGGCGCATGATATCGTCAAAAAAATTGCTCAAACTATTCAATCATGATCAACGCAAATTTGCAGAAGGATACGATATTTTATTTTTTAGGTATAGGTGGAATAGGCATGTCCGCGTTGGCCCGTTTTTTTCATCAAAAGGGACACATCGTATTGGGTTATGATAAAACATCCACCCCATTGACCCAACAATTGGAAATGGAAGGAATGGACATTACCTATGAGGATGATTTGCTCAATATGCCATCGTTGTTGCGCAATACACCTACAGAGAAGGTTTGGGTGTGTTATACGCCTGCAATCCCACAAGACAGTATTTTGAAGAATTGGTTTCAAGATCATGAGTTTCCAATGATGAAGCGAAGTGAGTTGTTGGGAAAGATAACCGAGCGATACCAGACAATTGCTGTGGCGGGGACACATGGAAAGACGACGACATCATCTTTAATTACTTATGTTTTGACCCAATGTGGTTTTCCGGTCAATGCTTTTTTGGGAGGGATATCCGCTAACTTCAATTCCAATTTGGTTACTGCCGATAGCCATTGGGTAGTAGTAGAGGCGGATGAGTTTGATCGAAGTTTTTTGACTCTTTCGCCACAGGTTGCGGTGATTACTGCAGTTGATCCAGATCATTTGGATATTTATGGGGATGCGCAAACATTTGAAAAAGGTTTTCAGGATTTTGCAAAAAAGGTTGTCCCCAACGGTAAGATATGGGCGCAAGCAGATATTTCAACTGTATGGAAAGATTTAGCCAGCGGCGTATCCGTTCAATCTTATTCCAATGGCGCGAAAGGTTCAGCGCATGCAAGAGAGATTAGAGTGGAGAATGGAAAGTTTGTTTTTGATTATGTAGGAGAAACAGTAATCGGCAATGTTGAATGCGGTCTTGCCGGTATTCACAATATAGAAAACGCGGTTGCTGCCATTTCTGTGGCGCTTCAATTGGGATGCAATGCGGAGGATATCAAGAATGCAATAGGGTCATTCAAAGGAGTAAGTAGAAGATTTGAGCGTGTTATGGAAACAGCTCATTGTGTGGTAATTGACGATTATGCGCATCATCCAACGGAGATACACGCTGCAGTGGCCAGTGCAAGAATGCTATTCCCTAACAAAAAGATGGGAGGTATTTTTCAACCTCACTTGTACAGCCGAACCCGAGATTTTAGCGATGGATTTGCTCATGAGTTGGGACAATTGGATGCCGTGATTTTACTTCCCATTTATCCGGCGAGAGAATTGCCCATTGCTGGCGTGGATTCACAATCGATACTTGATAAGATTTTAATAAGTGACAAAAAGGTATTGGAAAAAAGTGAATTATTGGAGATTGGAATACCTGGTGATTGGGAGGTTGTTTTGTTCTTGGGAGCAGGCGACATCGATCAGCTGGTAAGACCCGTTTGCCAAGGCATACAGAAAGGATGAGTCAAAATAAATGGAGCAATATCTCATGGCGTAAGGTCGGCATTGTGTCGGCTTATGTTGGGTTGTTTGCCCTATTGATCACCCTAACAGCATTCAGCACCCAACACCAAAATCGATTGAAATGTTGGAATGTAGAGGTAGAAATCAAAGACAATGGTAGTGGTTTTCCGATGATGACGTCCGAAGAGATTTTGGCATTGTGCAATGAGGCCAATGCGGGAGTAGTGGGCAAATTGAGCAATGAAATTTCCGTTCCTGAGATCAGAAGATATTTGATGATTCAGCCATTTATTCGACGCGCATCGGTTTATCAGACATTGGATGGTAGGTGTCAAGTGACGGTTGAATTAAAACGTCCCATTGCGCAAGTTTTAGATTCGAGTGGTGTCATGATGTACATCGATGAGGAAGGTTGGACACTACCCATGAAAGAAGGTTTTGCTGTAGACGTACCTGTATTTACTGGGAATTTTAGAACCCCCATTTTGACAGAAAGGATTTCTTCCGATGAGCGTGCCAATGCATATCACGTGGATATTTGGAACATGGCCAAGGCGATAGCCAAAGAGCCACTTTGGGATGCCCAGGTGGATCAGATGTATTGGGCGCCTCGTGTGGGCTGGGTGATGTACCCCCGAATGGGAAATCAGGTGATTCGCTTTGGAGAGGCGATGAACTTTGATAAGAAAATGAATAACTTGTTTGTGTTTTATAGCAATACGCTTCCGCATATCGATCTCGAGCAGTACGATACGCTAGATGCCCGTTTTGTAAATCAAATTATTGGAGTAAAAAGAAATTATACAACCCTATGAAAAACGAAATCATTGTTGGATTGGACATTGGTACCACAAAAATTGCTTGTATCGTCGGCAAATATGATGAGCATGGTAAGGTGGAAATTTTGGGAATTGGAAAATCTGAAAGTGTGGGTGTACAACGCGGTGTTGTGGTAAATATCAACCACACTGTTGAATCCATCAAGAAAGCTGTTGCGATGGCCTCGGAGAAATCTAACGTTGACATTAAAATTGTAAATGTTGGTATTGCTGGACAGCACATTCGCAGCACGCAGCATCAAGCAACGCGAACTCGTTCTAATTCAGAGGATGAAATCAGTAGCTTGGATATCGAAATGATGACGGCAGATATTTGCCGCATTCCGGTTGCGCCAGGTGAGAATATCATTCATGCGTTGCCGCAGGATTTTACGATTGACGCAGAATCAGCGATCAAAGATCCCGTTGGTATGGCGGGAATTAGAATGAAGGCAAATTACCATGTGATTACAGGACAGATTTCTCAAATCAATAACATCTATCGTTGCGTGCGCAAGGCAGGTTTGGAAGTGGCCAACTTGACATTAGAGCCTTTGGCGAGTTCAGCATCTGTCTTAACAGATGAAGAAATGGAGGCAGGAGTAGCTTTGGTAGATATTGGTGGTGGAACAACTGATATTGCAATTTTTCATGATGGCATCATTCGTCACACCGCGGTGATACCATTTGGTGGGAATATTATCACTGAAGATATCCGCAATGGTTGTTATATTTTACCTCGTTATGCAGAGGTTTTAAAGGTCAATCATGGTTACGCATTGGAAGAAGCGGTGAAGCAAAATTCCGTTATTGCAATTCCAGGTTTGGCAGGTCATCCCAGAAGAGAAATTTCAACTTTGCGTTTGACCCAGATTATCCAAGCCAGAATGGAGGAGATCTTGGATTATGTGCACAGTGAAATCGTTTCTTCAGGTTACTCAAAGCAATTGATAGGAGGTATAGTAATGACGGGAGGTGGTGCACAATTGCGACACATGAAGCAATTGGTGGAGTATCATACAGGTATGCATTGCAGAATAGGTTCCCCCAATTCACATGTGTCTATTTCACATGATGATACAACCAAATTGACCCCCATCTTGTCTACCGGTGTAGGGTTGTTGATGACATATGAGAACAAGGAAGTTCAAAAGAACATGTTCCAGGAAACGATAGCGGAGCAGCAAGAGGATGTATTTGTAGAGCCTGCAATTGATGAAGTAGAAGTTGATGCGATAACTGAGCAAGAGGTGGTAGAGCAAGAAACGGTTACAGCACAAGTGGAAGAAGAGGCGCCGAAGAAGGGAACAATTTTTGACTCATTGCACAAATTGAAAAGAATGTTTGAGAATCAATTCAAAGACAATATTGAATAAGTTAGGTTAGGTTAATTAGTTAGGTAATGTGGACAAGGCCCCAGCAATTGCTGGGGTTTTTCTTTGGTATTTTGCGTAAACTGACAATGGTCAGTAAGTTAATATTGAGTAATCATGTTAAAGAGGTACCTTTGTCCTCAAATACACAATATACCTTATGAGTTTTTCTAAAAATTTAATGGCGGTAATGCTATTGCTTACAGTTTTTGTCAGCAATATGTTTTCGCAAATACTGACGGGGCCTACTCTTCAGTTCAATCACCCCTACAGTATCAGTTCGATGGGGATGAATCAATTTCAAGGCTCTGCCGATGAGGCTTTTATTTCACCAGGCGACATCAATGGAGATGGATTAATTGATTACGTTCGTGGAATGCGCAATTCTTGGGGAACCAATGGAATTGGATTCTGGATCAACAATGGGACATCACCAAACGTTTCGTTCACATACTCTGGAGATAATCCATACGGGATTGTTACCTCAGGATCAGGTTCTATGATTCATACAGATTTATGGGATTTTGAAAATGACGGCGACCTTGATATCTTGGCAGTTTCACCAGATATTGATGGTGTTATGATGTGGGAAAATACAGGTACTTCAACAGCACCATCTTTTTCTAGTCATATCGTGTTGTATGCAGATTTGTTGGATGCAGTGAAGTCATTTACTATCGCTGATTACAATGGAGATGGACTAAAGGATTTGATCATGGGTCAGTATGACAATGTCGCTGGTTACCATCATGTAAATGTGATGATCAATTCGGGTTCTTTGGGTTCGCCTTTGTTTGAATCTGTATTGGTTAATCCTGATGCGATTGATATTTCAGCTGTTTCTTTAAGTTCATGGAATGTTCCCAACTTGACTTTTTATGATTGGGATGGGGATGGAGATTTCGACATTTTTGGAATGAGCGAGACCGATAACCAGGTTTTTTATTTGCAAAATACTGGTTCTACTATAAATCCTCAGTACGGTGTGGCAGAATTTCAATTCGCTATTCAATATTGGTACAACAGCAATTTTGAGTTTTTGGATGTGGACAGCAATGGGTCAATGGATGCAATGTTGGGACAATCTACGGGTATGGTTTATGTAATGAATCAGGTATTTCTAGGGTGTATGGACGGCGGAGCTTGTAACTATGATCCCAATGCATACGAATCCGATAACTCTTGTGTTTACCCTTCTTTGTTTTATTACGATGGTGACAACGATGGATTTGGTACTTCTAATAACGTGAGCAATGCTTGTGAACAGCCAGAAAGTTATGTAAGTAATTCGGATGACTGTGATGACAACAATGCATTGGTTTCTGGACCTCCCGGCGACCCTTCTGTTTGGGGTCAAGGTGAGTGGAATGCTTATGTGTATGATGGTGTAAATTTTAATACCTACAAAGGATTCTATGTCCGTCAAGGAAATGCATATGATTCTGAAAGTGATTTTGGACAAGGAGCTTCTCCATCTAATACGCCAGGTTATTTAGGTTGTGCTGTAGGTGAAGACTACCATTCAGTGAAGTACAAAAGACAAGGTTTCCCAGTTTCTGATTTTCCGTATGCCATTACTATTCCTTCTTGGGATGATGATATTTATGTTTATGTGGACGGAAGTTTGGTTTGGTCAACAGGTTGTTGCGCCAATGATTGGAATACCAACGTTGTTTGGACAGGAGATTTGAATCCAAGTTCTACTGTTGAAGTTTCATACGGTGAGTATGGAGGTGGTTCTTTTGTTCATTTCATCGTTGAACCTCAGTATCCATTAAATTTCACCGGATCTACGAACGTGTACAACAATGCATGTTATGATTTTACCTATTACACGCAAGTGAATCAAGACTTTGGTGTTGACCCAAGTTCGATGACATATTCGGTTACTAGTGCTGAAGGATTGGTTGATTTAAGCAATGTTTTCCCTCAATTCAATGGTTCCGAGGTGTCATTTACAATTAATCCAAATGATAACATAGGTGAAGATGTTTTGACTTTTGTGGTTACAGATAGCATGGGCTATTCAGATACTTTGGTGATGAATCTTTATTTGCAGGAGTGTCCTCCAGCATTGGAGGTTTATGGATCAACTGAAGGATATCATGATGCATGTACTGATTTTGATATTTTCGTTGGATTCAACAGTGCCTTGGGATATACTTCGGATGAAATGACTTTTGTTACAACATTTGAAGATCCATCCTATGTTCAATCATCTACACCAAGTTATTTTGATGGTTGGGACAATGGTGCTTATGTATACTTTAATGCCAATGCAGTTGTTGGAACAACTACAGCAACAACTGTTGTGACAGATCCCATGGGTAATTCTGACACTTTGGTTACGCTTCTTATTTTTGGTGATTGTTATCCCATAGTGAACGTAGATTACAATTGGGAAATTACTTGCGGTGATTCAATCGGTCATTTTGATGTTACATATGCATTTGCAACAGAAGGTGTAAATCAGAGTATTGAGTCAATTGAGTCATACAATACCAGTGCGGTTCCAAATGAGAACATTGTTTTACTTTCTAGTACAGATACACTTTTGGTGCAGAACGGAATCAATTTCTATGGTACAACATATAGTTTCCAAGTAGAATTTGAGAACTTGAATGATTGGGTAGAGATAGGTGGATATTTGAACGATGATTTGGGATCCAATTATGATTTCGGTCTTTATATGGAGACTGTTTCAGATTATGATGCACCTTCTTTGTCATCAGATTTGACAGAAGTGAATATCACATTGCCAGCAGGTTCATGTGACACTACTTTGACTTGGGATGTTATTCTAAATCCTATCAATGCTTATGGCGCTGGATCTACTTATTTGACCAACCAACATGATGGAACATTCTATACTGCAATTAACGGTGGTAATGGATTAACTACAATTGGTGTGGACGGTAACTCAGGAGCGGATTGCAATGGTGAAATGATTCAAGGTAATTTCTCTGTGACAACAATTTCAGGTAATGAATTCCAAGTATACTATGGACGAACTGAAGACTACAATGAAAATGATCCTAAAATTTATCATTTGTGGTTTGTCCCGGCTTCTGAATCTGATGTGTTGACCTCTGTTGAAGAAGAGTTGTGTGATAGCCGTTTTGTATTGGAGAATCTTTCAGGTGCAGCTAATCCTTATTTCTATTATTTGTTTGCTTCCAGCAATTCTGAGCCCGCATACGATGAGATTACAATTCAGTCAGTTGCACAGACGGTAGCGAATGGATTTGGAGCTTATTTGAGTAATGATCAATTTGACTTGAATGCATTGAGTGCAAATATGTCCGGAATTGTTTCTGAAGTCAATTCGACAATTTTAAATGATGGTAATTATTACGTTATTGAAATTAGCGATGACTTTGAGTACAACAATAATGATGCTCCTATTGGTATAAATGATGGTGGTGATGATATTTACGATGGAGGTAATTTCCTTTTAACCAATTTCAATGATTACTATGGTAATGATGAGGAAGGTGATGGAATTCCATACACAAATGGTGCTGTATATGTTGGCGGTCCTTCAGAATCAAATGCCTTATTTACATTGTTCGTTCAAGAGTCATGTAATTACACTGTAACGTCTTCAATTGAGAATGGATCTACAGTTTCTTTGGGTATGACGGTTGTTGATTTCACGGTAGTGGATGGTTCAGGAAATGAATCTTTCTATTCGGTTGCTGTTTCAGTTAATCCTTCTGATGCCTCAGATGTATGCGGGAATGACATTGATGATAACTGTGATGGTTTTGTCGATGAGAATTGTGAAGTGAATGGTTGTACTGATGCTATGGCATGTAACTTTAATCCTGACGCTACGACAGAAGATGGATCTTGTACTTATCCAGAATCTGAATTTGTAAATTGTGATGGCCTTTGTATCAATGATGCAGATCTAGATGGCGTTTGCGATGAGCAAGAAGTTTTGGGTTGTACAAATGTTACGGCTTGTAATTTTGATGAGACAGCAACGGATGATAATGGTACTTGTGTGCTTCCTCAAGAAGAAGTTTGTAATAATTTGGATGATAACTGTGACGGTGAAATTGATGAGTTTGTAACTCAAACTTTTTATGCGGATGCAGATGGAGATGGATTTGGAAGTTCAGAAGATGTCGCATTCGCTTGTGAATTACCAGTTGGCTATGTGAACAATTTCGATGATTGTGATGACAATGCTTTGACCTATGTAGATGCTGATGTCGATGGATTTGGTTCTAATGAGTTGAATGCATGTGGTGTATTTGCGAACACAGATTGTAACGATTCGGATTTCAATGTGAATCCAGATGCGACTGAAATTTGTGGAAATACGATTGATGAAGATTGCAACGGAAGTGATGAAATCTGTATCATCAATGGTTGTACAGATGTCACGGCTTGTAACTACAACTCAGAGGCGAACAACAATGATGGCAGTTGTACTTATCCTACAGCGCCCTATTTGACTTGCGCTGGAGCTTGTATCAACGATACAGATGCTGACGGAGTTTGTAATGAGTTGGAAGTAATCGGATGTACGGATGTTAATGCTTGTAACTATGATGCAGCTGCTACAGATAATGCAAATTGTACTTATCCTGCAGAATCTTATTTGACTTGCGCTGGTGCTTGTATCAACGATACTGATGCTGACGGAGTTTGTAATGAGATTGAAGTAACGGGATGTACAGATGTTACTGCTTGTAACTATGATGCAGCCGCTACAGATAATGCAAATTGTACTTATCCTGCAGAATCTTATTTGACTTGCGCTGGTGCTTGTATCAACGATACAGATGCTGACGGAGTTTGTGATGAGATTGAAGTAACGGGATGTACAGATGTTACTGCTTGTAACTACGATGCATTGGCAACAGAGGATGATGGATCTTGTATCCTTCCTACGGCTGAGGTATGTAATGAAGTAGATGACAACTGTAATGGTGAAGTGGATGAATTTGTTACAACCGAATTCTATTTGGATGGTGACAATGATGGATATGGAACTGTTTCAGAAGTTGTATTTGCTTGTACTCTTCCAATTGGTTATGTAACCAATGCTGATGATTGCGATGATTCAATGATTACTTACGAAGATTTGGATGCTGATGGATTTGGATCAACAACAATCGTTGCATGTGGTGCAATGAACAATACAGATTGTAATGATACAGACGCTTCTATCAATGCTGGTGCGATTGAGTCTTGTAACAACATCGATGATGATTGTAACGGAGTTGTAGATAACGATGTATTGTTCACATCATATTATACAGATGCAGATACAGATGGATATGGTACAGGAAATGAAATGGCTTTTTGTGCGGATCCAGGCGTTGGTTATTCTTTAACAAATGATGATTGTAATGATACCAATGCTGCAGTTAATCCACAAGCGGAGGAAGTTGCTGATAACGGTATTGATGACAACTGTGATGGCGTTGAATTGGGTATGAATGAGCAATTGACAATGTCATTCTCGGCTTATCCTAATCCTACGGCCGATATGTTGGTTGTTAAAATGACAAACCCAACAGCAGGAGTGTTGATGGTATTTAATGCGCAAGGTGCATTGGTGATGAAAGTGCAAGTTGCACAACAGTCTCAAGTTACTTTGGATTTGAGCGAAATGGCTACTGGTGTTTATACTTTGATGGTTCAAGACCAACAAGGTGTTAACAGCATGCCTATCGTGAAATTGTAATCGATTTAAATCAAATAAAAACCCC
>JACCDY011217902.1_pt1 | contig 62269 bp, 57 predicted proteins | sample 7446391 | NCBI WGS metagenome assembly JACCDY01 (sample SAMN15323451, study PRJNA562643) | freshwater metagenome | isolation source: river surface water | place: USA:Blue River Watershed | collected 2017-08-18
GAGAAGTGCGACTGAATGATATTGACCACTTCTTGGGTAGTCGGTGGCTTACCCTTATCACCCAAATTATGAATACTTGAAGACCAATACCCCTCTGTTTTCCAACGAGGCGAATCGCAATACAATTCAATGGTTGGCATACCCAATATGGCAGACAAATGAGTCAAACCTGTATCTACACCAATCGTCATCTTGGCACCAGCCACTAAACCAAAAGCATCCGCAATTGAAAAAGCGCTCGGCACGATCGCTTTTGAACCCATCAAAGAATAACTCCCAGAAATTTTCCTGGCAATTTGAGTACTCACTTCTTTTTCTTGATCAATACCCCAAGGCAATATCACTTGAATGCCCTTGGCGACCAATGCTTTACCCACAGTCACCCAGTGATCATCAGACCATCGCTTTGATTTACCCGCCGTCGCATGAAAACACATCACATACGGCTTACTCACATCAAACCCTAGATCAATGCGGGTTGATGCAAAGCCTAAGTTGGCGGCATCTACCAAAGACTGAACATAAGCATCTGGGTAAAACTGAGGAGGCGAAATAAGCCGATCTGGGACAGGCACATCTAATGCGGATGCAGCAACCCAACGTGAGCGATCCACTGCGTGACAATGAAACGGCACTTGCACAGAATCTGTATAGAACTTACGGGCCCATGGCTCGTAACCGGAATACTCTGTTTGATTGGCCAAGCCAAAGACTGAAGCAGTCTTGTTTGGGTTGGCCAAATGGGTCACCCAAGCTGACTTCAATAAACCCTGGGTTTCTATGATCAAGTCATAGTCAGCAAAGACGCCTGACTGAAATTGCTCTTTAAAAGCGATGTATTCCTGAATACTGCGAATGAACTCGCCTCGTTTTAGGGCTTTTTTCCAACGACGAAACGCCAAAGGAATGATGTTATTGATACCAGTAACAGAATCACCAGATGGCGAAGTAATGGTTTTCAGTGGCTCCAAAAGCCCTACATAGCCTTCTTCAACCACCCAATCTATTTGGACTTTTGGGTAGGCAGCGCGCAGATCCCACACCACGGGTAAATTGTGCAACACATCACCCAAGGAGGACAACTTAACAATCAAAATCTTCATGGGCTCTATTTTCGCCTAAATTAGACTTAAGCCAGTAATTTGATCATCCGCTAGTAGGTTAGGTCTAAAATTGAGCCATGAGCACACTTATAGCCCCACCATGCCCCGCATGCGGGTTGGAAAACACCTACCTTGATGGCAATCACTTTGTTTGCCCTGATTGCACCCACGAATGGTCAGCAAAGATCGAATCAGTTGAGGCAGAAGAAAAAAGGATATATAAAGATGCTCATGGCAACATCTTGAACGATGGCGATATAGTCACGCTCATCAAAGACTTGAAAGTCAAAGGCTCCTCTTTGGTCATTAAAGGCGGCACTAAGATCAAGAACATCCGCCTAGTCGACGGAGACCATGATATTGATTGCAAAGTTGATGGTCAGAGTATGTTGCTTAAATCTGAATTTATGAAAAAGGCTTGAATCGATTATCTATTCATAGCCCTTGGGATTCATAGATTGCCAGCGCCAACTATCTTCACACATGCGTTCTAGATCATACTCAACAGCCCAGTTAAGTTTCTCCTTAGCCAAGGAAGCATCGGCATAAAATGCAGCGATATCACCAACTCTTCTACCAATGATTTTATGAGGTATTTCTTGATTAGAGGCTCGCTCAAAAGCTTTAACTAAATCTAAGACGCTATACCCTTTTCCAGCACCCAAATTGACTGTTAAAGACCCCTTACCAGCAAGCAGATAATCAACAGCCTTAACGTGACCGCGAGCCAAATCAACCACGTGAATATAATCACGCACACCAGTGCCATCGTGGGTAGGCCAATCACCGCCATATATAGATAAAAAATCACGTTGCCCAACAGCGACTTGGGTGACATAGGGCATTAGATTATTGGGCACTCCTCTTGGATCTTCGCCTATCAAGCCACTAACATGAGCCCCCACGGGATTAAAGTAACGTAAATACGCAACACTCCAATTTGAATATGCAACTTCAATGTCACGCAAAATTTGCTCACTCATATATTTGGTCCACCCATAAGGACTCGTTGAGCCCAAGGGCATTCCCTCTTGATAGGGAATAGGATTATTGGGGTGATAAACAGTTGCAGAGGAACTAAAGACAAAATTGCCGCAAGATTTATCACGCATCACCGTGGCAAGGGCTAACAACCCTTGCAGATTATTTTGATAGTACTCCATGGGCTTTTGCACCGACTCACCCACGGCCTTTAGTGCCGCAAAGTGAATCACTGCTTCAATCGGGTGTAAATCGAAAATGCGACTTAAGAGATTTTGATCCTGCACGTCGCCATTAAAAAAAATTGGCTCTTGCTGGGTGATCTGCTGAATACGCTCGAGAACCTTTGGATTCGAGTTGGAAAAATTATCTATACCAACCACCTGGTGGCCAGCATTCATTAACTCCACCCATGTGTGAGAGCCGATATACCCAGTCGCACCAGTTAAAAGAATCATGAAATAAGTTTCTCTGTCAATGATAGGGCCGAGGCAACGACTTGATCCATATTGTAATAACGGTATTGCGCCAAACGACCAACAAAATAAACATTTGGCTCACAATCAGCCCTCTCTTGATACTTTTTATACAACGCCTCATTGTTTGGGTTGGGCACTGGATAGTATGGGTCCCCATCTGCCTTTGAATACTCACGTACTATCGATGTCCCCGATATTTCTTGTCCAGTTAGATGCTTGAACTCAGTAATTCTTGTGAACTTTTCCTCGTTAGGGTAGTTCACGGTACCAACAGCCTGCACAGACTTCACATCTACGAAATGCTGATGCTCAAAGATTAAACTTCTGTAGGGCAGTTGACCATAGCAGCAGCCATAAAACGCATCAACGGGACCAGTATAGATAAGCTTATCGTAGCCCCACCTTGCTTGGTCGACGAGGAAGTCAACGTTTAACTCAAGGTCTATGTTTGAAGAATCTAAGATTCTTTCGAACATCGCGGTATAACCATCTGCTGGCATGAATTGATGGGTGTCCGTGAAGTATCGGTCATCGTCGTTGGTTCTAGTTGGAATACGCGCAGCAACTCCTGCAGATAGCTCAGACAAATCAAGGTCCCACTGTTTCTTTGTGTAGCCCCTAAAAAACATCTCACACAACTCAGGGCCAACGCTATTTAATACAACGTCTTCACTGGTTTTGACTGACTCTTTAGGGATTCTCTTTTCATCAAGGAAGACCTCAACCTCATCTTCAGATAAATCCAAACCAAAGACCTTGTTGACAGTCACTCTATTAATCGGAATCGGGTAATACTCGTCCAAGACCTTGGCTAAGACCCTATGTTCATAAAAGCGCCAAGCCGTGAAACGTGATAAATACTCAAAAACTTTTTTACTGTTGGTGTGAAAAATATGCGGTCCATAAGGGTGAATCAAAACGCCGTGCGAATCTTTCTCGTCGTAGGCGTTTCCTCCAATATGACTTCTTTTATCAAGAACCACTACTTTTTTGCCGGCATCCGCTAATTGCCTCGCACACACTGCGCCTGCATAACCAGCACCAACAATCAAATAATCATAATTTTTCATTGGCTAGCCTTATTGTCTGATCTTTTTTATAACGATTTAAATTTGAGATACCAGACTTATGCAAATATGAAATGGGCAATTCCTTGACCTTCAAATCTTTATTGAACCAAAGCCATATGTTGAATAATCGCTCAGCCAAGAATCCAATAGCTCGCTTTTGATGCGTCGATCTATCTACCAAATTGATGGTCTTAAAGACCTCAAATAGAACCGGGAATGCCCAATCACAATAGGCATCTAAAATAGATTTTTTACTAATAAACATATTAAATGGGGCCAGCCAATTTTCATTAACCAAATATGACTTGAGATCATCCAAATCAAGATTTTTCTGAGTAGCAATGATTTTTAGCATCAAATCCATATCTTCAATAACATGCGAACCAGCATAATGCCTATATAGACCATCAACAATAAAAGTTCTTTGAGGAATAATTAGGTCACACTCACTAAGATAAAAAGTAGCCTCAGTCATCTCTAATGGTTTTTTAAAGAAAATATCTAATAGCGTTTCATTCGAAAAAAATCTTCGGTAGTGACACAACCCAACAATATCTTCAGAAGATGTGTCGTAATTTTTCCAAATCCAATAAAGCGCCGTTAACTCGCAAAAAAATGGGTTTAGTTCTCCGATGTTATCTTCTACCGTATCGCTATACTTACCTGATAAACCACCAACATAAAAGTATTCATAATTGACTGGGAATTCTTTTTGCGCATCTATGTGAGTAACAACAAAAATAGTGGGCTTCAGTTGGTTATTTTTTAAAAAAAAGTCTGCGATTTGCTTTTTGAATACTATGGGTTCACTTTTTAACCATTGACGGTAGCTAACAAAATGTTCGTTGTGTTTATCAAATTTTGTAAAAACATCCTGTGCAAGCAATTTAAACTTCTCAAAAAAGTTGACATTTAAGGTATCAAGCTTATATTGATCATTGATCGGTAAATCTACCGAGTTCCCGGCAGACCCCAATCTCCCAGTAATAAGGCAGCACCCATGCATAGCAGCTTCTCTGGGCAATCTATCCCTGCCTGGGTGATGACCAAAATCAATGTATAGTTTTGCCGAATACAATACCTTGGACATCTCCTCGGGTGACAACCCTTTCAACGGAATAAATGTCCACTGGGGATTTTGTGCAATCAACTGACTTGTAATTTTCTTGCCTTTCCCTGGGTTATACAAAATTACATTGTCTTTATGCGCCCAATTATGCAAATATTTATCAGTCAAAAAATCTTCATTGATTGAATCAATCAATGGAACCGGTTCAATCCCACATAGTCTTAAATATTGAGTGGAGTGCTCTGTCTGCGAAAAATGAATTAGCTTTTTCAAAGTGGTGGCGCCAAAGAATGGTCTTTCACCCTTCAAGCACTTTTTAAAGTAGCGGAATTTATCCCGCAAAACTGACACATGACGCCTCTCTAAAAAATTCTCCAGAGATAACCACCACAAAGCAGCCTGCGCTTTATGAACTTTAAGCGCAAGCATTGGAAAAACCTCAGGAAAAATAATCAGATCACCTTCATTATCCTCATAAGCCCCAACAGGAGCCTCATATTTTCTATATTGTGGAGGTGTTACTGCAAATCGATCAAAGGGCAAGTAAACAATATATGCATTGAGGCCCAAATCTCTCATGTGCGCAACTAATTGATGAAGCGCTTCCGGGCCACCTGTTACAGTATTAGAGGGACAAACGACTAAAATTTTTTTAAAACGCTCCATTACAGGCTTTAATTCTTTCTGGGTTATGATTACATTGAGATACACTAAAAATAAATAATTAAATGTTTAAATCACATTATCTCGCCAACTCCGATAGACAACTATCTAGATTTGAGACTATTACAGTAGCTATAACCATAATTTGCATTTTCGCATTTCCCATTGGGTTTTTGAGTATTCGTCATAGTGTACATGCTGCACTTTTTACTCTTTTCATAGTAAGTCTATCAGTATGGGCAAGTAATCGTTTTAGATTTAATCCAACAAAAATAGGGGTTGATGCAACACTGCTTTGTCTTGCGCTCGCCTCACTCAGTATCGCCACCATCGTTGCACAAGCTATTAACAGAGATTTTCATATTGCAGCCTTAGATGGGCCATCTAAAATTCTACTGGCAGGCTTCACCATCATTTACCTTAGCAAGCAAGCGATTAACTATATAAAATTTTTGGGCTTAGCCATTCCCGCTGGCCTTATATACTTGCCAATAATTATTATCCTGCACCCAGAGACGTCCCTGGTTTGGGATGGTCGTTATGCCACAAAATTTGTCGACCCCAACAGCCTGGGTAGCCAAACTGCCATACTAAGTGTTTTATGCTTTGCTTTAATAGATCACAAAGAAAAATTTATTATCAAGCTACTTAAGCTTAGCGGAGCATTATGCGGCGTATTCGTCATGATTCAAGCTCAATCAAGAGGAGGGTGGCTTACTTTTATGATGATGCTCATCACTTGGCTTAGCATTCAAATAGTTTATCCGGCAGATCCTCATCACAAAAAATCTATCCAAAAAATACTAGTGACAATCATCGCTTTTATCGCAACAATTACATTACTGATTCTCTTGACTCCATCTATTCAAAGTCGTTTAGCGTACACATTTTTTGAAATTACCGCTTGGTTCAATGATCCTTTGACTTACACATCTGCAGGATCAAGGCTGAGCATGTGGATTGCCTCCATTCAATTGATTAACGAAAATTGGTCAGGTTACGGAGAGGTTGCCATTAAAGAAATTGCAATTAATCACCCCCTATATACAGGCATACACCAGCATGGTGTAAAGGATTTAATTAATGCAGGTCCTCATTCGGATATGCTTAGCAAGGGCCTTTCTCTTGGTTTACTTGGAGTCATAGCTTATCTAGCTACTATCTTTATTCCATTTATATTCTTTCTTAAAAACATTACATCCTCACAAACTATAAATAGAAAAGTTGCCCTAATTGGTTTAATTTATTTAACAGGCGTTTTTATTTCTGGCCTATTCAATGAAACCCTGTCGTTAAAATATCTATGCTCATTCTACGGCCTCATGATTGCCTGTTTAGCTAGCCAAGTGTTACAAAATAATCACTTAGTCAACCAAAGTAATTAATTTAAAAAAATATGAATCCACAAGACTACTCGATTACATTTGCTTGCTACAACGCCGTTAACTATACCAAGCTATGCATGGATAGCTTTATTAAACATGGCACACCCTTAGATCGATTAATAGTTGTAGATAACGGTTCAACTGATGAAACAAGAGACTATTTACAGTCCCTTCCCCTAGGTGGTCGTATTTTTAATAAGCAGAATCTAGGTTGTGGTGTGGCTTGGAATCAGGGTGCTCTTGTTCAGCAAGCTGAATGGTCAATTATTATGAATAACGATGTATTGGTTTCCCCTCAATGGGTTGAATCACTCATCACCACTGCTAAAAATAACAACTTAAAAATCATCTCGCCCTCTCTGATTGAAGGCCCCAATGATTATGATTTTGATGCTTTTGCAGCAGATGCCTCTCAGAAAATGAATGGCACATTGCGCATGGGCAACCCTCACGCCGTATGCTTGGCTGTCCATGAATCTGTTTGGATGGAGATCGGATACTTTCAAGCTATGCCAAAACTTTGGGGATACGAAGACACGATGTTCTTTCATGCAGCCAAAAAGGCTGGCATCCCCATGGCAACCACCGGTTCTTCATGGTTACATCACTTCGGCTCAATCACTCAATCAGAAATGAAGCGTGAGAGAGGTCTTCAGGAAAAACAAGGCTTAGGCGGCAGACATAACTACCGTTACCTCAATCAAAGCTGGTTAGCTAGAAAACTACAGAAACGTGAGAAAGTCAGTAACTTAAAAAACTGGCGTCAACAAGAGTTAGCCCAATACGGCATGACCATGCATGGAGTCAGAGAAAACGGTGAATTCAAATGGTATTAATCAATGGTTAATTCTTAAAAGAATTAACCATTTATCACCTGTATTAAAGTTTGAGTATTCTTATCCATTGAAAACTTTTCTCTTACAAAAGTTTTTCCATTTTTTGCCAATGCCTTCATATCATCAAGATGGTTCAATGCCCAAATAATCTGTGAAGCCCACGCATTGACATCTCCGGGCGACACGAGCAATCCAGTCTGTTTATCAATGAGAGTTTCCGGGATGCCATCAATCTCACTGGCTATCGTAGGAACCTCAAGATACTGAGATTCGATTTGAAACATACCCAATGGCTCCATCAAGGAAGGCAACACGGCAAGACTACTAATTTTCAGTAATGCTGAAATTGGTTGCACCATTCCTGCAAAATAAACATTTTCTTGAATGCCTAACTGTACAACTAAATCTTGTAATTCTGCTTTAGCACCACCTTCTCCAGCAATCACATACCTAACATCTGGAAATTTCTGAATAACTTGAGGTAAGGCCTTAAGAATTGTGGCGTGTCCTTTTTCACCTCTAAGCATGGCACCATGACTAACAATGGGCCCTGGATGAGCCTTTACCCAATCTAATAAGTCTTGACCCAAGGAATCAGAAGCTTCATCAAGTTTTTCAAAATCAATTCCTGGATATAAAACACCAACTTTTGATGGTTGAATATTTTCATTCTTAAGTACTTTTTCTCTTAAGTGCTCACTGGGTGTGTAGGTCTTATCAAAAAGATAGTTATAAGTGAACGATGAGGGTACGCCAGGCTGATAAGTTCTCATTCGGATAATTCGAGGTCGAGATTGAAACAATCCAATGACTCTCGCCGCTACTGCCCCAACGATGGCATCATGACCACTGTGACAAATTATTGCAATTGGCTTGAGTTCGCGAATAACTTTAATGACAGCAATGATGCTAGATATATGAAGTGCATTGCGAAACCCCAGCCCCTGCACATCCAACCCCTGAGAAATTGCAAAATCATGAATGCGAGCCTGCGGCTTGCATAGTAGTTTAGTTCTCCAGCCCAACTGATTCAATTCTTGCATTTGCTGTAGAAGTTGCAACTCTTGACCGCCAATATTTTTAGAGCTTTCTAAAAAAAAAACGGTATTAGATTTATCAATCATCAGTTAAATTTAGGAGCAGCAGACCAAGCCAAACCGGCAGCATCTTTAGAATTCAAGACTGGCTGCATACCAATATCAGGCCATTGGATGTTCAAAGAAGAATCATTCCAAACAATGCACTGCTCGCTACCAGCGTACCAATAATCAGTCGTTTTATACAAAAACTCGGCCTCATCAGATATTACTAAAAAGCCGTGCGCAAAGCCTTTTGGTATCCACAGCTGCTTCTTATTCTCCGCAGATAGCTCAACACCCACCCATTGGCCAAAGGTTGTTGATGACTGACGAAGATCGACCGCCACATCAAAAACAGCGCCACGACTAACACGTACCAACTTTCCCTGAGCTTGCTCCATTTGATAGTGCAAGCCCCTCAACACTGCTTTTTTAGATAGCGAATGGTTATCCTGCACAAAAGTAACTGGTTGACCCACTGCAGCGGAAAAGTCATTTTCATTGAACGACTCGAAAAAAAAGCCGCGATCATCAGCGAAGACCGTCGGCTCTATGAGCAAAACATCTGGAATAGCCGTAGGTGTTACTGTGATGGGCATTAGATTTTCTCCGCCAATATTTTTTCTAAATACTGACCATAAGCATTCTTCTTCAGTGGCGCAGCTAACTTGAGAACATGCTCTGCGCTGATCCAACCCTGGCGATAAGCGATCTCCTCCGGACAAGCCACCATCAGACCTTGGCGTTTTTGCAAGGTCGCAATGAAGCCTGCAGCATCAAGCAATGAATCATGTGTACCTGTATCCAACCAAGCATAGCCACGACCCATGATTTCTACTTGTAATTGATTCATCTTTAAGTAGGTCTCATTTATTGCCGTGATCTCTAATTCACCACGCGCACTAGGCTTGATAGATTTAGCTATATCGCATACCTGCTGATCATAAAAATACAAGCCTGTCACAGCATAGTTACTTTTTGGCTTCAAAGGCTTTTCTTCAATTGATAAAGCTTTAAAAGAATCATCAAATTCAACCACGCCATATCGCTCTGGATCATTGACGTGATAGGCAAACACTGTCGCACCATCAGCTCTATTGTTAGCAGCCTGTAGTTGATTAACTAGCTCATGACCATAAAAAATATTATCACCAAGTACCAAGGCCGATGGACTATTTCCTACAAACTCTTTACCAATGATGAATGCTTGTGCCAAACCATCTGGCGATGGCTGCACCGCATACTGAATATTCAAACCCCATTGAGAGCCATCTCGCAACAGTTCTGTAAATCGTGGCGTATCTTGTGGCGTTGAAATCAACAAAATATCTTTAATGCCAGCCAACATCAAAGTTGTTAAAGGGTAATACACCATGGGCTTGTCATAAACCGGCATCAATTGCTTAGACACTGCTTGAGTAACCGGGTACAGGCGCGTACCTGAGCCACCAGCAAGAATGATGCCTTTACGGTTAAGGGTGTTGAGTTGTGCATTCATAGACATTCACTTATTAATAGTTTGTTCTTTTTAACCTTGATCAACTCTTTAGTGATTTAACCACGTAGTCTTTAACATACGCTTTCACTTGCTCTTGCCAATGAGGGTACTGCCCTGTAAAAGCCATTTCAGAAAGTGCTTGCTTGAGCTTAGCATTGTTCAATCTTGAGTTATAGGGACGTTTTGCTGGCAAAGGGTAATCAGTCGCAGGTATCGGCAAGATATTCTCAGACTTTACCTCAATACCCTCACCTGCAGTTGCAGCAGTTTCAATAGCAAATATAGCCAGGCCATGCCAAGAGGTTTCTCCATCTGGCACAGAATGATAAACACCAGACTCAACTCTTGAACCAGCTAGTTGAATAGCCACCTCAGCCAACCATTGCGCAGAACTAGGCACCCCGATTTGATCAGCAACGACCTTCAATTGATCTCGCTCGCCCGCTAAACGCAACATCGTTCTGATGAAATTACCGCCATCACCATATACCCAGGAAGTTCTCAAGATAAAATATCTAGAAAATTTATCTTTGTGGCTTGTGTGCGCAGAGTCTTGCGCCAAATTAAAGGCTTTCTCAATAGCTTGTTCACCAGCTAACTTGCTTTGCCCATAGATACTCAATTGCTCTGCAGGGCCTGTAATATCGGTTTCTAAGTAGGCTGTTTGTTTTGTATCAGCAAAGATATAGTCGGTAGAGTAATGCACCAAAATACCATGAGCTACGTTAGCCATGTAATGTGCCATCACTTTTGGAGCCTTAGCATTAATCGCAAAAGCAAACTCTTGCTCACTCTCTGCCTTATCCACAGCTGTATAGGCAGCAGCATTGATGATCACTTGTGGCTGATAACGATTCAATACCTCTCGAATCGCTGATTCATTCGATAAATCACAATCACTCCTACCAAGAAATACCGTTGGCACCTTTAAATTATTTAGGCAAACTTGTAATGCCTTACCCACTTGCCCGTCACGACCAAACACCACAATCGGTTTGGTTTGATCGAGAAGTTCAAATGAGGAATATGACATGATGGTATTGAATGAATATAGCTAATTAACAATAATTAGCTATATTGTTTTTTAACCCAGTCACGATAAGAACCACTGAGGACACCCTCAGTCCATTCTTGATTATCCAAATACCATTGAACAGTTTTTTTAATACCTGTCTCAAATGTTTCAGCTGGCCTCCAACCAAGTTCCCGCTCTAACTTAGTGGCATCGATCGCATAACGACGATCATGTCCTGGGCGATCTTTAACATAAGTGATTTGTGCAGCATAAGAGGCTCCATCAGCCTTTGGACTCAAACCATCTAGAATTGAGCAGATGGAATGAACAACCTCAAGATTAGGTTTTTCATTCCAACCACCGACGTTGTAGGTCTCGCCCAGTTTACCCGCCTCTAATACTCTGCGAATAGCAGAACAATGATCTTTAACGTATAACCAATCTCGAATTTGTTGACCATCGCCATAAATGGGCAAAGGTTTACCAGCGAGCGCATTCAAAATAACCAAGGGAATTAATTTTTCAGGAAAATGAAACGGTCCATAGTTATTTGAACAATTGGTGGTTAAAACAGGTAAGCCGTAAGTATGGTGCCAAGCACGTACCAAATGATCAGACGCAGCTTTGGAAGCTGAATAAGGACTGTTCGGCTCGTAAGACTTTTTTTCTGAAAAAGCAGGATCCGTTGGAGACAAAGAACCATAGACCTCATCTGTTGATACATGCAAGAACCTAAAAGAAGCTTTCTCTGAATCCGGTAATTCTGTCCAGTAAGTGCGTACCGCTTCCAATAAATTGAACGTGCCCACCACATTGGTCTGAATAAAGTCCCCAGGCCCATGAATTGATCGATCCACATGCGATTCTGCGGCAAAGTTCACAACTGCGCGAACAGAGTGCTTTTTCAACAAAGAGAGCACCAACTCATAATCACCAATATCACCTTGTACGAAAATGTGGCGAGAATCAGAGTTTAGGGATTGAAGGGTAACCAGATTGCCTGCATAGGTGAGCTTATCCAGATTAACAATGCCTTCTTCAGCAGGATTGACCAACCAATCCAAGATAAAATTACTGCCAATAAACCCTGCGCCACCCGTGATTAAGATCATTGAGTCAATTAGTTTTAAAATTCCTGTTTAAAATCGTCATCACACAAATCAAACTAACCAGTATTCCTAATAATTATTTACATTTTTATTAATTGATATGCGAATCACCTACAGTGATCACAAAATATTTCGATAAATTATTAAAATACTAAGTTTTTTGCGATAAATTTAAAAAGAGTTAAAAATTCCAATCTTATTAACTCCAAAACCATACATCTAATTGAATCATTATATATCTTGATCTTACACAGACAAGTTAAACTTAATACAATCATGTCCATCAATTTAAAAAATCTCTATTAATGAACGCCACCATTGCCGCCTTCTTAGTAAGTCTAATCTGCTGCCTAACAATCATTCGATTTCAACATTTGCATAATCACGTAACAGGCGATTATAAATTATCAGAGCCGCAAAAATTTCACAACATAGTAGTACCACGCATTGGTGGAGTTGCTATTTTTTTGGGACTATTTGCAGCTGCACTAATCAGATTACTTCAAGTTGGATCAGGAGACATTAACTTATTTATACTTCTTTTATGTGGCTTACCAGCTATGCTGGTTGGCCTAATTGAAGACATTACTAAACGAATTAGCATTTACACAAGATTGCTTGCAACGGCATGCTCAGCAATCTTGGCCGGTTTTTTTCTCAATGCATGGATTCAACGTATTGACCTACTGGGGGTTGATACACTCTTAGCAATTCCCGTTGTGAGCGTTTTGTTTACATGCATTGCAATCGCCGGTTTAGCAAATGCATACAATATTATTGATGGGTTCAATGGCTTGGCTAGCATGGTTGCCATCATTTCACTTCTTGCCATCACTTATGTTGCCTTTAGGATTGGCGATACGTCTGTTGCAGTTGCTGCATTAACTATGGCTGGGGCACTAACGGGTTTCCTTTTATTGAATTACCCCCGCGGTCTTATTTTTCTGGGTGATGGAGGGGCTTATCTTATTGGTTTTTGGATCGCCACACTATCGATTTTACTTGTGACACGCAATAACCAAATATCACCTTGGTTTGCTGTTCTGGTTAATTGCTATCCAATCTTTGAAACACTGTTTTCAATATGGAGGAGAATGGTGCATCAAGGCAAAAGTCCAGGTCAAGCTGATGCCACACATTTCCATTCTCTCATTTACCGGAGAATTATTCGCCAAACATACATATCTAGCATTGATAAAAATCATTATCATGCTAATGCCAAAACATCACCATACCTCTGGTTTTTATCGAGTTTGGCAGTGCTGCCAGCGATACTTTGGTGGGAGTACACTTGGGCTTTACAGTTATCAGTATTATGCTTTTCTATAAGCTATGTATACCTTTATGTCATGATCGTTAAATTTAAGACTCCAACCTGGATTCCTTAGTCAGCAATAAGATTGCATCCTTTAAAGTTCACTACACTTCTAGTTATCGTTAAAAAACCATTAGGCCACCCCTTATCTTGAAATAATTCTCGCTAAAGGTCGCGCAAGTCGCTTCATAGGTCTTGGTAAAATTTCCCAAAGCCAAAAAAGTGATTTTCTCGCAAAAGGAACTCCAAGCAACATTGACTGCATAAACAAGGCAATTCTTCGGCGCAGGAAATAATTCAAGCTAATTCTAAGCGCACGATTAAACTCAATTTCCGTATATGGCCTTGAAGATCTCTGGGTTTTGGCGACTTGAACTCTATCCTCCATTGCGGCATCGACCTTTTGGATAAATGATTGATAACTCCACTTCGTATCCAAAGCCACTTCATCGTAGGTTCGATCAGCCATGGATTGCAAGTAATCATGATCATGAAGTTTTAAAAGTACGTCATCAAAGTTTGAAAAATCTTTTTTTAAAACAATGAAATGTCTTTCAGGATCAAGCACTCCGGAATAAGCTCCCTCAAACAAGACCATTGGAGTCTTCAGTGCTGCTGCCTCAAAGCATCGGGGGGATATTTGATGTAACCTTAATGAACCTTCGTAAGGAGAGAGAAATTTTTCAGAGATTTCCTCAAATGTAGCTTGTGGATGCTTGGCTACGTACTCCTCAACCCGATGCTCTAACTTACCATCAAAATCAATGATGCTAGCTCCACTTTCAACACCTATCACAGCCCGACAGGAGGCTACGAAGTTTGTCCACGCATTCCCGTACAACCTTTCTCCCTCCCGAGTCGAAAGGTCAAGTTTTAGGCCCGCATCCTTTGCGCGGCGCTGAAATTCATCAGCAATAAACCATTTTTCGTGTGCAAGACGTCCAAGCCAATAAGGCATACGTCGAGTCCGATATCCAACATCAATATGACGCTGAGCGATGGGCAATACAGGTTTTTTGAGTAATTGTTTAGGCACATATCCAGTCAAAACATTCACCACACGTAGTCGAGGAACCTTCTCAAGCGGATACACCTTGCTAATTTCATCATCTGGGACGCAAGAAAAAAGTAACTCGATACCCAATTCATTGATGTGCTTCCAATAAGTTTGAATTTCACGATATTCATCTTGCAGGAAGGCCACCTTGAGACCTCGATATCTCTTAAGCTTGTCCACTAAAACCTCTCCTAAATAATGATTTAAGAGGGGTCCAATAGATAATGAGTAATGAGTGATTACAACATCAAATCGATTCAAATCTATTTTCGATGGGAAATGGTGCAGCATAGATATCTCATGTACTCGATGTGCTGAGTATGTATGCAATGCATCTAAATACTCCGTAACAGTCGCAGCCTGTGTATTGTGAGTAGGTCGGTTGGTTAGAAAGAGGATTTCCATATTTTCTGTAACTTATCAATCAATGAATTGCTGGTGCCAAAGCTCCAAACTCAAAAGAGCCCAAAGATTGCGGCCGTAGATGCTTTGCGAGTTAAGAATTTCATCTAGCGATAAACTCTTAGCGAGGTAAGGACGAGAACGCGCCTTATTTGAAGAAAACGTATCGCCTATTAAATCGCGCGCCTTACCGCCTCTTTTTATCCAGAGGTTGAGTGGCACAGGGAACCCCATTTTATCTTTTCTTTCCCTAACCAAATGAGGCAACTTATCCGAAAATGCCTCACGTAGCCAACGCTTAAGCTCACCATTCAGAAACTTTACGTTGGCTGGAGCTGTTGCTGCAAACTCAACCAAGGGATGATCCAAAAAGGGAACTCTTGATTCAAGACCATGCGCCATACTCATTCGATCTTCGACCTGAAGCAAAGCTGGAAGCAGTGTCTTAAAGTCAAAATGAGTCATCATGTCAAAATAAGACTCCTTGCCAACATTGGCACCCCAGAAAATTTTTCGAAACTCATCGAACGCCTCTTCCCGACGTATCGTACCAGGAGCAAGCATGGGTTCAATCGTGTTGGATCGATTGATCAGGCGGAAGTATCGATGATCCTGAGGCTCAAACAAACCATTGGACCAAAATTCCTTCATTAAAGGTTTATATGCACGTAATGTTGTCAGATTTGGAATAATCGACTCATAGGTGACCACAAAATTACCATCATGCAAAGTGCCGTCAATACCAGCTTGAATACATTGTTCAAAGTAAGCTAAGAGATAACGCGCATAACCACCAAAAATTTCATCGCCACCTTGACCCCCAAGCACAACTTTTAAATGCTGGCTAGCTAGCTTTGAAACCATATACTGTGGAAATGCGCCAGGGCCTGCAACCGGGCTATCAAGATGGTAAATCACCTTGGCATTTGAGTCGACAAGATCTTGCTCGCCAATCGAAGCAACATGAAGCGCCATACCATGCTCATTAGCAACTGCCTGCGCGTACTGAGATTCGTCGAACGCTTCTCCCTCAAGAAATTTTCCGTTAAAAATCTTAAATGCAGCATCATGAGACTTGTATTTGCTACCAAGAATCGCTAATAAGCTGGAGTCAACTCCTCCGCTGACATAGGCACCCACCTCAACATCCGCTCGCATGTGAAACATTGAGGAGTCTTCAGCGAGCTCTTGAATGCGATCGATGAAAAATTTATCAGTATGATTAAAGTCCAATTCATAATGAACCTCCCAGTATTGATGGGCTTGAAGTTTACCCCCTTTTTCAATCCAACCATAATGTGCTGGCAATACTTGGCTCACTCCCTGAAGCAGGGTTTTATCACCAAGGCTAAATTGAAAACTAAAGTAATCACTTAATCCTCCAGGTGAAACTTCCCGAGTTTCCATAAACGGCAAAAAGGCTTTAATTTCGGATGCAAAATACACATCTCCCCTCGGATGCTGATACCAATAAAGAGGTTTAATTCCAAAACGATCTCTGGCAAAAAAAATTCGGTGCGTAGATACATCCCAAATCAGAAAAGCAAACATTCCGCGCAAATGCTTGACACAATCCTCACCCCAACGCTTGAAGGCTCGCAAGATGACCTCGGTATCGGAGATTGTCAAGAACGAATCAATGCCCAATTCCTGGCGAAGCTCAATGTGGTTATAAATCTCACCGTTGAAAATAATAGTGGTACCACACTCTAGAGACATTGGTTGAGATCCCGCCTCCAAATCAATAACCGCGAGTCGAACATGGCCAAAACCAATTGTTCTATCCTCTGATAGCCAAATATTACTCCCGTCTGGTCCACGATGGCGAATCCGCTCAAGCCCACGCTCCACTGCATGATTAAGGATAGTAGATACCTCAGGATTTTTTTTTATAATTGCGAAAATTCCGCACATGTGATTCCTTTTAAATTAGCTGACCTAAATAAGATCCGCAATTAAATTCTACCCAACAGTTTTTTTATATACGGTCGAAAGCAAATGGGTATTTTTTGCCAAATTGCTATGGCCAGTGTACCAAGCGTCTTAGCATAAGGAGATCTAAGCGTCGGCAACGGAGGCTTGGAGCGAAATGGGGAAGACGTTGCCCCGCTCAACGAGGTGATACAGACAACAAATCGATGTTGCTTTTTAATGTCAATTATCCCTTGTATTTCAGCATCAACCATCTTGACAAACTTTCGGTAGCTATATCTTTGCGAAAGAATAATGTCTTGATATACGCGCTCAACAATAGAGTCAATCTTAGCACCATCTTTCAAATTGACAATTATCTGATCTAAATTGCTGAAATTTTTTTTCAAGGGTAGGTAATGAATTTCTGCTTCGAGCACACCCGAATAGGAACCCTCAAAAAGCACCATAATTGTCTTTGCAGCGGCCATCTCAAAGACCCTTGGAGAAACTTGATTCATCAGTCCATCAATTTCACGCTCTTTGATAATATCTTGATAAATCTCTTCCCTCTTGGCATGAGGATGCTCTTTGCAGTACCGATCAATACTCAACTGAAGGTCGCCATCCCAATCGAAAACATTGGAACCTGACTCACTTCCGAGCATTGCTTTAGATGAGCCAATGAATTTATACCAATCATCGCCATAAATTCGAGAACTCTCGCCCCATTCAATATCACATAAAACCCCATGCTTTCGGCAGTAATCTTTTACATACGTTCCTATGGTAATCTTTTCTTCGCCAAGACTGCCATATCGAATAGGTAATGGTCGCCCCCTATAGGCAAGAACAAGGGAACGTTTAGAAGGAGGCACAAACTGTCCAACTTTATGAAGCAATCCTTCTGGAACATAACCGGTAAGATTGCTGACGAATCTAGTTTTAGAGAATACATTCGATGGATATATTTTTTCGATTGATTTAGCTGGAACAACTGAAAACACCAACTCAAAAGGAATCTCATTGATTATTTTTTTAGCTATATTTGTGTTGTCGTATTCATCTTGAATAAAAAGTACTCTCGCTCCATTAAATCTACGTAACTTCTCAAGGCCCACCTCGCCAAGCTGCCCAAAAGGTAAGCGAACGCTGTAGTGAATGACTACAGCGTCATATGCTTCGATACTTCCTAACTTTGCATTAAAAGAGGAAATATCCAGATAAGACCAGGATGATTTTGAGTACCTCCTAAAAGCATCTAGGTGCTCAAAAACAGTAGATGTATATGTTTGACATGCGGCATAAATGCACAAAACATTACTACAATTACTTTGTTGCGGTTGCATAAAGATCAAGGCCAAAAATACTTGGGAGTTTTGTCTTCAGCAACTGCGCCCTAGACAAAAACTTAAATGCAGGAATTACTTCAATGTTTTCAATATGCATTTCAACTTGTGAGTATTGGGAACACAAGCTTGCCAGTGAAGTCTTAGATATCCAATCAGTATATGGCGCACCCTCTCCAGTTACACTTTTATCATAAGCGGCACGATGCCGAGCGCCAGAGTTCCCGACAACCCCTAAGCACCCAGACTGCTCTTTAAACTTATATATCAGCGTATCCAAAGGGGCTTGCATCCAGCGACGATAAGAGTATGCGTAATAAACCATGAAAGTTAGTCGCCCTCCTGGTCGAAGTAAATTTAGGCATTTTTTAATTGCAAGTCCTAGATCACCTGTGTGGTGAAGGCATCCAATAGCAATAACAGCATCGAATGATTCATTTTCAAATGGTGGCTCTAGAATACTTCCTTGAATAGCCAAACCATTTAAATTATTTTGAGATAGGCGATGATTAACCATACCGACAGGCCCGGCAGCAATATCAAGACCACTATATTTAACGCCAGATTCAGCCAATCGTTGCGATACTGTTCCGTATCCAAGGCCGACTTCAAGCACATCTTTCCCATTCAAGCCAACGAAATCTATGTGTCGATTTAAATATGGATAAAAGTTGAAATACCAATCATCAAACTTTTTTAAAGAATTCGGATTCGAATCAGTAATTCCTAAATATTGAGCAAGTTGACTGCCACATAATTCGTCCCAAAATTTTTCATTTTTTTCTGAGATAGTTTTATTATCGTTTGTACTCATAAATTTACCTTAAATTAGACCACGGCAGGAAAAAATCCCTTGACTCGCCGAAACACACCTAAAGCGAATATCAGCAGGCCATAGGAGAATAATGCTAGCGCCAGCAACGGAAATAGGGGAAAGGCCTGCCCCCCCAATAGAACTACTCGATAAGCACTTGCAATGATGTAAATTGGATTGAAAGCCATTAAATCTTGTACGATAGAGGGCACCGACTCCAATGGGTAAAAAATTGGTGTAGAAAACAAAACGATCATGAGTAAGTTAGGAAGGACAATGCCGAAGTCCCGCACAAATGTTGTAATCGCTGCAACCATCACCCCTAAGGCAGAGAGAAAAAGAAATTGAACTAATACGACCAATGGAAGCCAAACTAACGACCACTTCCAACCGTCCCCAGCCAACATCTGCAACCCTAAAAGAAAGACAATGCTTACTGTCAGCGGAATCAGGCCCAACATGGTTGCGGCGATTGGAAGCACCTCCGTCTTAAAGGACATATTCTTAACCAATCCTGCATTACTGATGATGGAGTTAGAAGCTGTCGTTAATGCTTCCGTATTAGCCAACCATGGGCCATAACCACAAATCAGCCAGATTGAATAGGCCATTGTGGAATCTGCACCTGGCAATCTAGCCTTAAAAACAAAGCCGAACACAAATGTAAAAAGGGCAAACATGATCAAAGGATTCAAAATAGCCCATGCCCCCCCCAATACTGAACCCAGATATCGATCCGCCAAATTCATTCGCCACAAGTTAAACATGAAACGAAAATCAGCTTTATCAAAACCCATTAGCGACATTAAATATCCTCTCTAATTTTTATACCTTGCACATCGCCAACATTCAAAAGAACAGGGCGCCCTCCCGTTGGGACGTCATTGGCGATTACTTCTAGCACAGTAGATGCCTGAGCACGAAGCACTCCAACTTTATCCTGCCATTCCAAATGAAGTCTATACATACCAGGAGCTAAGTTAAATTTTGGATAGATCATGCACAACTTTCGCTCTTTGATAGTTACTGGTTCATCCACTAGGTGCTCACAAATTAAGGCGCCATCAAGTCGAAAACAGCGCAATAAAAAACTCCCAACAACTTCTGCTTCTGGTAGTTGCCATTCAAAAAAGACACTCAGTGGTGCACCACTAACAAGTCTTTTAACATCATAGTCGTTCGACACGGAACGAAGCTCAGATAAAACAAAGCCAGGCATCAAACTCTGGGCACCTACCAAGCTACGAAAACGGGAAACGTGATCAATCTCATCAGCCTCTCTGACCGATTCTAGATAAGCACGAATCACTAAGTCCGGGGGGCCATCCATCACTAATTGTCCCTGATCAAGCCACAAACAGCGATTACACAACTCACGAATACTTTGCATGCTGTGCGAAACAATCAGCACAATGGCGCCTTGTGCGCAAAGTTGCGCAATCCTCTTCCCCGCTTTGATAGAAAATGCCGCATCACCGACAGACAGAGCTTCATCGATGATCAGTATTTCAGGATTGATTTGGGTAATCATCGCAAAAGCCAATCGTGCCTTCATACCAGTTGAATAAGTACGTAACGGCAAATCAATAAATTTACCCAATTCTGCAAATTCGACTATGGCGTCGACATCAGCATCCATTTCATCCTTCGCTTTACCTTGCGTTTCACCATCTAGGTAGATATTTTCCCTTCCAGTAAGATCTTCACGCAAACCCACTCCTAGGGTTAACACAGCAGTAACCTTGCCCGAGATACTCAAGCGACCCGATGTTGGTTCGGTTATACCCGCAAGCATCTGCAACAAAGTGGACTTACCGGCACCGTTACGACCGATAATCCCAATACGCTCACCCTCGCAGATGGATAGTGAGAGGTTATTCAAAGCGACGCCCCCCCCAATACTTTCGCTAGGACGACCAATTGCAGCCATGACTACCGAGATGATTTGATCATTGATTTTACGGGGATACACCTTACGCAAATTCTTCAATTCGACTTCAAGATGTCGTTTCATGAGCACACCACCTCCAGTGGTAAAGTAACCAAACTGGGTTGCTTTACCCCCTTGACTGAAAGCATCAAACTGTTGCCCGTGGTCCAACTGCGAATATCAAAACTAGGTCTTGGTCCACCATCGTTCGGCCTTGCGCCTGATAAGAATAAATTCAAACGATATTCGCCAGCGGGCAAAGGCAAACTAGGCACTTTGATTCTTGCCAAATAATGTCCAACAGTTGATGTTACCAAGGTCTCTGCACCAAAAAATAAGATCTGCCAATCGCGCCCAAGGATCAATTTTTCTACCGAATAATTGAAGAACACAGGGCCGTCCGCCATGACATCAATTGGAATATCGCAAGTCCATTCTTCCCCGCTAACAGCAAAGTGCGACACAGGACACTCATTGGAGAATCGAGCCAATCTGTTCTTATCTAACTGTTCAGTCAACTTTAGATAATCACAGATGATCTGCTCGGAATTTCCTGCCGTCACAATTTGACCGCTTTCAAGCTCACAAGTATGTTCACAAAGACGAAGAATAGCCGACCAATCGTGCGTTACCAGCACCCCAGAAACCCCTTCGGCTAAACGCTCTCGAACACGTTTCCAGCACTTAGCCTGAAAATGTTCGTCGCCAACCGAGAGAACTTCATCAATTAAATAAATTTCATAGCTCACACTGGTAGCTGTCGAGAAATATAGCCGCGCCGCCATTCCGGCGGAGTAAGTGTAGATACGATCATCGAGACGCTCGCCTAGTTCAGAAAATTCCCGAATCTCATCAATTAATCTTGACCATTCCACACGAGGCACACCGTTTAAGCGAAGCCACCTCTGAATATATTGCTTTCCAGTAATCAGAAGCCCCCCCATACCCCCTAATTCGAATAGAGAACTTACCGGCCCCAACCGAACTACGCGACCAGCCCATAGCGGGTAAACGCCGGCCAAAGTTCGCAAAAGTGTGCTCTTGCCAGCGCCATTGCGGCCAATAATACCGATGATCTTGCCCTGCGGAACGCTGATCGAAATACCCCTCAATGCATCATGCCAAGTCTCTACCGCCCCTCCAAATAAAAGCCGCCACCGACTGGCTGGTGAAACCAATGGAAAGCGGACGCTAGCATCTTCGCAGAATAGGGCCGACAAGTCTGAAATCTCATTCACTTTTCGAACCCCTGTAACTGCCCATAAATTTGATTGAAACGACGCGCACCAACCTCAGCTGAATGCCACTTCACAGCAAACTCTCGACTTCGGCGACCGATTTCAAGACGTTTTTCTTTATCATCAATTAAGTCACGCAATACCGCCTCAACCGTCTGTGGCGTAGCACTGACAATTGGCAGTTCATCGATGTAATCCGGTATCTCTTGGCGTGCGCTTTCCAGCCATTCAGGACGAAGGTAGCAGATAACCGGCTTACCAAGCATCATGGCCTCACGCACATTGGCCCCAAACCAACCAAAAGTTAGCATATCCAAAAAAATGTCTGCCTGTGCTTGGAGATATCGGACCTCCTTGTTTGGTATGCCCGTCGGTTCAATCAAATCGAGCTGATAACCCTCCTCACCCAAACGATCTACCAGAGGCAAGTAAATGTGTGATGACTTGATATTGACACCATCGCTGCGGGTGCGCTCAGCACGGTGGCCCACAGCGTGGTACAGACGCACTACATTGAGAGTCAGCCTTGGCAGCTCATACTGTTTGGGAATTTCAATATCCGGATGCCAAAGATTCTTGTCCAAGCAATAGAACTCCGGCACCTCATGAACACGCGGATCATCGTTGTAATCGGCGCGATTCCCACCCAAGGTGCATTGAAAGTCCGCAACCTCATTTCGAAATTTCCCCCAAGCCAAATTTCGTTCATCGCTGCAAACTGTTGGCTCATGCTGCCAACGGCAGATTGAACATACCGACTCTGATCCCCAACGGCTAAAGGCAGTCTGCGAAACCCCGTCTAAACAGCCATTATGGGAATATACAATCTTTTTCCCCAGCGCCTTCAAAAAACGGATTTCAAACCCTTCTTGACCCAAAAGCGTTTTCATTAGAGAGCGCATCGGCTCCCCAAACTGCAAACCTCCTTTGTTTGCAAAGTGAAAAACGTCATACTTTAATATAGAATTGAAATAGAAACGGAAAAAGTTTCGAATATCAGCTTGAGATTGATAATCAATTTTAAAATCTTCCCCGTGATAATAAATCTGCGATCCAGGGTTCAAATCCCAATTCACGAGATCTGCAACCCAACCCATTTCTCTTAGAGAACGAGATAAATACCAAGAGTTATAGTAAGCTTGACCTACATAAAGTACAGCTTTTCGCCTTCGATTACCAAACCCAAGCAAACGCATTAGCTGGGCACAGACATTTAATAACAGAAACCTTAGCAAGCTTTGTAATTGAGGGTTTTTGATTAAAAAATTTCGGATTCGCACCATTAAACTATTCAGCATTCCGCCTCACCATTTGCCCAACCCCTTCAAAACCAATATTCATCAAAGCATCAACGATTGAAAGCCCCGGGACAAACTCATGTTTACCAGCCTGCTTATAAATTGGGTGGGCGAAGCTCTGATAGCGCAACTCTAATCCCGCCTCAATGAACGCTTCATCTTCCTGGTAGCCATCCGCCCCTCCACCACAAAGGTAGCAGCCCCCGCCAACCTTGCGTGTGAGATTAATTAGCAGTTCACTCGCCTTACCTTCCCCAATAATTGAAGATGAAGTGACACAATGCTCGTGCTGCAAGCCAATCCGGTCGGCAATTGCACGGATAACTGCAATATTGAAGCGTACCAGGTTAACTTCATTGCAAAGAATAAGCTTTTCCAGAAAAGCTATAGTACCAGGGTAATGAGGCGCTCTAGCATAGCTGTAGGTCAGCATATTAAGAAGCTTGATTCGCCATGGCTGCTCATCAGCCCATTCGATTTCATTGATTTTCGCTACTCCATGAAACGTGCGGCGAATCGGCGCTGTAACCCAGCGAGCCTCGCCGGCTACAATCATCTTCACTCGGTTACTCCAGACCCCTCCTGTTTTAGGAAATTGAACATCATCCAGGAAGATGAATACATCGCTACGCGCAATTTTGTCGAAGTAACCGAGCCACGGTAGAAAGTTGGGCTGGTGAATCGCTACCACACGAGTCATCACTTTTCCTCCAACCGAAAGCGGCGACCATGCAATTCAAGATAGAGATTTTCATAGCCTGGCATGGTGGTCGCTCGCAGTCGGCGTTCGAATTCCATCTCCGACATCGCGCCATCAACTTTGCAAAGCTCAGAAAACATTTTGCGGGTTGTTTTGCGTTTCCCCCAAAAAACTCCTTCCATAGGACAAAGCACACAACTCTTAGCAAGCTTATAAAAAAATCTTTCGATCAACACCCAAGCGAATTCATTAGCCTTCTCAAGCAGGTATAACGGTGTTACATCTGCAGGCACATCGAACAGGACAACATCGACAATCTGCCCAGCATCGACTTTAGAGGTCATAAAATGCATGGTGGCGCCATATCGTCCTACACCATCGTAGACCGCAAAGTGGTGTGGGTCACGTCCAGGGTAATCAGGCGAAGCTGCATGTACGTTGAGCGCCAATAGATCCTGTAACTCAAGTAAAGGCGGAGGCACGATGACGCTGGTACCAAAAGAAAGTAGCAGCTCCGGAGGATTATTGAATGCCTGGTTGAGTGCCGTCAGATCGCTGACAACCTCAGCTTGCAATGTGATTCCTGCTGCGCACGCCAGCCTAATTACTCGCTCGCCAGATTCCGACTCCATCAATAAAACAGCGCGTAAGCCTTTCATTCTGACACCTCACTAATACTGATCATCCTGGCTTTGAATCGTACCCAAGACTCATTAGGAAAGTTAAGATGATTGACAGCAATCTCTTCCAGCCGATCGGTCATACTGCCGTCAGCGGCCGTGTGCATCGGAACACCGATTGAGGCAAGATGGCTAATACCGTTGTAGGCCATAGATTGTGAATTACCCCACGATACTAGGGTTTCGATGGCACGGCAAATGAAAATACAACCTCTTTCTAATTGCCATGCAGCCGCGGAAGAGCGCCCATGAATCAGATCATTGCGAAGGGCAATCCAATCCCTGTATTGCCCATCATCCAAATCTGCCCCTCGCTGCCATGTGCTGCCGAAAACCGTACTAAAGAGCAGCCAGCTATCGATGACCAAGGATTGATTTTGAAAAAAGGTATTTACCTCGTCAGGAGGCACTTTCCACTCCTTAAGAAATTTCACCTTGCAGAGCTGGTTAATCTGACGTTCATGAAGACGCCATAATTCGACTAACAGCAACTCAAGGTGACCTTGATTCCATAAATAATCGCAAAGGATAAAGGCGTAGTGGTCTAAAGGCTGCAGGAAACGTAGGCGGTCGGTAAGCCCAGCATGGTTGATTCGACCGTGCTTGTCAAGACCTGCATCGTAGCGACTCACCGTTGCCTGTGCTCTACCTAAAATGGCGCGAAAAATCCGTTGCCTCGGAGGCATCGGTTTGCGCTGCCACCATCCTGGATGCGTCAGCACCTGCAGACAGGGGTCAGTTCCCTCGGAGAGCACATCATGCAGGCGCCGGAAACGCCAGTAGCCATTTGAATCGGAGCAATAAGATACTTCCGTCTTGAAACGTTTCGAGTAACAGTTCACCAACCCGCCATAGTGATTCGCATCGCATTGCAGATTTTCCACGCCAGGATTATGAAAGCTGAAGGCATCCGGGCGGACACCAAACACTTCTTCCAGCCAACTACCTTCCTGCGCCACCCTGCTGTGCAGTTGCTCTTCGTTCTGGATGTTAAAAAAGGTCGCGTCAAAGTGAAGTCCCAGACGATGCCCAAGGCTAAGTATATGTTTAAGCAGATTTGCCTGCTCTGGCTCGAATGGATTGTAGTACTCGCTGTGGGGGTTAACGAAGTATGTAGCCGTGACGTTCTCTTCGGCCTCGATGCATGCTAGAGATAACGCTCGGTTGATGGAGTAGTCGAGATCATGACGCCACAGGATGAAACGTGAATCCCATGGAATAGCCTCATAGGTCACAAAAGTATAGGAGGCATTAGCGGCACGCAACAACTTCCGATAGTTCACCTCGGTAAAATCCTCATCTGAGGTCATAATCTGATTTGGTTGGTTTTCGTTTGAAATCATGCTAATCGTTTTCGTATCGATTGAATCCACAATCGTGGCACGTTGGATTGACCACCCACCTCGGCCTCCAAGATTCGTATTTTCCCAGTGCCGCAGGCTACATCCACGAAATCATCGCCTAATGCAGTGATCTGTCCAGGTACAGCGCAGAACCTTTCGTCATCACTCACCAGCTCCGCGCACCAGACGATAAACTTCTGCCCTTCAAAATCGCAGAAAGCACCTGCATAAGGCTTTCCGGATGCATTGATCAAGCGAAGCACCTCTTTAGCAGATTTACGCCAATCAATACGTGCGTCCTCCGGACGACGAGGGTAGCAGCGCAAGGCCATAGCAAGGTCCTTGGACTGGGGCTCTAAAATAAAGTTAGGATCATGCTGCAACAAATCTAGTGCCTCGACAAATAAACCAGGAGTCACACGACGTATCCAGTCAATCGATTGGCCGATCTTACTGTTGATATCAATTGGCAGATACGTACGAGCAATAATATCGCCAGAATCTAGTTCATCGCCGATCATCCGGTGAATGCAAAGGCCGATTTTATTCTCTCCATTAAGGATGGCCCATGCCTGGCAGGCATTGCCGCGGTAACGGGGCAGATCGCCGCCATGGGCGTTCAGGACACCCAAGGGGAAAAGATCGATAACCCTTTGGGGTATCATCCCCGTATAGTTATAGCTTATGCCTATATCAAGATTAGTTAAACGCTGCAACGCGTCGATAACAACGGTTGTCGATATCATATTTGGAGCATGAACAAATTCAGCATTCAGACTAGTGGCCAACTGACGAAAATCAACTAGTGATTTCGTATATTCGGGCGCTTCTTTGGCAGAGATAATCAATGCAACTTCGTGGCCAACCTCAACCAGCGCCTTAGCGCTCTCGTAAAGAACCTCTGATCTCCCAATAATAGCGATTTTCATTGCGCACCCAATAGGTCAAGAAGAACACTTCTGGTTCCGCGCCCCGCCCTAAATCGATGTTCAATTAGAAAATCTGGTCGTTGAAAATAAGGTCTTGCGGACTCATAGCGATTCTGGTGCTCTGTATTCAGGAACACATGTATTGGATGGAAATCGTATATCTGCAAACCATCACCACCAACAGGAGTCCTGACCAAGCCGTGCAATCGCATTGAAACATTGTCCTGCCAAACATGTGGGGTACAAATCATTCCAGACCATAAACGCCATGGGCGTTGAGGCCCGCCTTCTTCGGGAATAAAAAAGTTACTGATATGAGTAATACCATACTCATAAAACAAATCAACAAGCCTTTCGCTCTGCACCAGCGAATGGCAACGAACAGTCTTGGCCTCTGGAACCAGAGCAACCAAACTACGGAGGATATCTTGTGCACTTGAACCATCTGCGCTCCGCTGCCCCAAGAGCAAATCATTGAAGTTCGGATGTATCCCCAGAGTAAAGTTTGGATTTAAGCGCAACCGCTCAATCAATGGCGTAGCGTGTGTGATAAACCAAGTTGCTGGTACTGCCGCCCTCTCCACTAGATCAATGGTGTCAGCCAGAACTACATCATTAGCCCAATCGATATCGAACGTCAGAAATATCTTTCCTTGCCAAGTCGATGGATCGCTGACATCGATTTTCACCAATGAAGAAAAACGATTAGATGTCATCGAAGCAACCGAGAAATTCCGTCTGAAAACTTGGTCAGAGGTCGGTCAAGCATGACTTCGACTGCCCGATGGTCTGCAATCAATCGCTCCTCATCACCCTCTATCTGCTCATAAACTGGTTTGCGGCCGATCTGCTTTCCTATAGCATCAGCTATTTCGCGAATTGAAAGAGCGTCGGGGCCCGCCACCATCATCTTGCGACTTCCCGAAGTATCTAAAAGCGAAAGCAGCAATGCTACTACATCATCTACGAACACTGGATTAATCACCAAACCATCTCTGCCGGCAATCTTGATCGGCTGTCCATCACGGACTGATGCCAAGAGTCGCGCAATCAGTTTGTCGGGTGATTGATCCGGCCCATAAATGAAGAAAGGACGAAGTACCGAGACGTCAATCAAATCTTTGTAGGAATCCGCAAGCAATTCGGCTGCATGCTTTGATTGAAAATAGTAGGTAAGCGGCCCATCCGGTGGATCAACCAGCGAGCATCCCCCAAGCACTGATGCGGATGGACGATGGAGTCCGCCAGTCGACGCAAGTAAGAATCGTTGTGCACCAGCACGCAATGCGTAATCGAGTAGCTTGGCGGTGGACTCAACATTGACTTGGAAGATTTCAAGCGCTTGTTGCGGAAACTCTCGAAAATACCGAGACTGGGCAAGGTGAATCACGGCATCAATATCATCAGGCAACATCTTGACCGACCAATCGTTTGAAAGGTCTATAGTATGGTAAGTAATTCCAGACAGTGGATTGTTTGGATTAGCACGGACTATCGCATGAACTTCGTTTCCGATGCAGAGTTCTTTGATGGCTCGTGCACCGAGATGTCCGTTCGCACCTGTGATGAGTATCTTCATTCTGCGCAATCTAGATAACAGTAGTCTTCGGACTAATTTTAATCAATGCCCCGTTTGAGGAAATTAACGAGAAATGAGCAACCGCCTGACTAAACCCAGAATGCATGAACTGGTTTTCATCTGCGACTAAATGATGATCTAAACTCATTGGCAAAAATCACTTTGTGTTAAGTACATCTCTACGTTAAGCAAAGACCAAACTAACAGACGTCGATTTTGCTCTCCGTTCAGATGTTGTTCCACCAATCGTCTCACTGTACCGCGATCCAGATAATTAAAGATGTGCGCTTGGTCATTTAATAAAATTCGGCGAACGAAGTCGATGCTTTCCCCCTTAAACCAGCTAGCGTCAGGCCCGGAAAAACCCTGCTTTTCAGCTTTCGCAATATCAGCAGGTATATTTCTGTTCATTATATCGCGCAAAATCTGCTTGCCATCCTTGGTTCGCGAGAAATAATTTGCTCCCTTGCTACCAGGCTCGTTTTCGTTGATACGCACAACCTCTGCCAAGTTATTAAGCTTCAGGGCAACCGGGCATCGCATCGCAAATTCAACAAGATCGTTATCCAAAAACGGCACCCTACTCTCTAGGCTATGAGCCATGCTCAGCTTGTCTTCCACGACCAATAGCCCGTTCAGAAAGGTCTTAGATTCGAAATAGAGGGAGTGATTAATGTAATCCTCTGGTGTATTGAGAAGGTCAGAGTGTTTCTTGAATACGTCACGAAAAATATCGCGCGTACTGACATGTTTTACATCGTTCCAGATGGGTGCAAACAACTGCTGAATTTCGGCATTAGGAAGAAGCCTTTGCCAGAATTGGTAATACTTGTCGATATAATGTTCAAAGTCATCATTGACTACAGCGCGATAGTAGCGCCAAGGGTAGCCGCCAAACAGCTCATCCCCTCCAGCGCCTGAAAGTACTACCTTCACAAACTTCGAAGCGAGCTTAGCAGCATAAAAATTTGGATAACTCTGACCAATTCGTGGTTCCTCAAGGCACCATGCCAATTTCGGCAAGACACGCTCCATATCACCTGACTTTAGGACCATCTCGTAGTGCTCTGTCTTGAAGCAATACGACATGTATTCTGCCTTACTACGTTCATCAAATCCCAATTCAAGACCGGAGGCTGACGTGAGATCGAAGCCGCAGGTAAAGGTTTTCATGTAGGGATATGACTGAGCCGCGATAGCAGTTATCGAGCCGGAATCCATCCCCCCGCTAAGATAGCTACCCAGCTCAACATCGGTCACCAACTGGCGATTTACCGCCTGCCGGAAAAGGCGGTCCAACTCTTCCTGATAAGCCAGCCTATCAACCTTACCTGATGGCTCGCGAAAATCGAAATCCCAATACTGGGTTAACTGAAGACCGAGATTTGGCTTCGATAAATCTAAAACGCCGTAATGTCCTGCAGGAAACAGCTTAACGCCTTGTAGCAGAGTTTTATCGGTAAAGATATTCTGAAAAGTGAAGTACTCCAGCAAGGCTTCCTTATCCAGCCGCTTGATAAATTCGGGTTGTGCGAGTATAGCTTTTTGCTCCGATCCAAATGCGAGCGTATTGCCATTTATCGAGTAATAGAGCGGCTTAATGCCATAGCGATCGCGAGCCAGAAAGAGTTTCTTCTCCTGTCTATCCCACAAGGCAAAGGCAAACATACCGTTCAGGAGATCGAGTGCTTTAGTGCCCCAAGCAGAAATGGCGCAGAGCAACACCTCTGTGTCGCTCTGAGAGGTAAATCTAAATCCTTCGGCCTGCAAATCAGCCCGGAGTTCTCGGTAGTTGTAGATTTCGCCGTTATAAGAAATCACGTAACGGTGATTAGATGAAACCATAGGTTGATGGCCAGCTGGGGTCAAATCGATAACCGCTAAACGGCGATGACCTAAGCCAATATTTTGATCAACCCAATGACCTTCACCATCTGGACCGCGATGAGCTATCGCATCCGTCATCTTTTTCAAGATTACAGATGAAACAGGACGACCATCAAGATTAATTAGTCCAGCGATGCCACACATAAATTAATGAGTTGTGAAAGTTAGAAAATACAAAAAATTAAAGCTATTAATTTGATAAACCAACGGCATGACGACGTGCAATCACCTCTGCTTTATGCGAAGCGCGCCAATCAATCAAACGCTTTAAGCCCTCATTTAAGTCAATTTGAGAAGTAAAACCAATTTCTGCGCTGGCCTTTTTAGCTGAACCCACACGGTTGCGGACCAATGTGGCTTGGCTGCGCGGAGCAAACTGAATGGGGTTTGGACATCCCGTCAGAGCCAGCAATTTCTCTGCCAATTCTTTGAGTGAAGTGCGTTTTCCTGTGCCCACATTGTAGAAAGAATCTACAGCGTCAGACTTCATGGCACAGACGTTAGCTAATGCGCAATCTTCAACTGCCACAAAGTCAAATGCCTCTGAGCCATCACCCATGATGGTAGGGCTTTCGCCTTTGTCAATAGCGTCCAGCATTTTCATGATGACAGCAATATAAGCGCCGTGGTAGTCCTGACGGGGACCGTACACGTTCATGTAACGTAAACCAACAAAGTTCAATCCATAACGGTGATGGAAAGAACGCATCATGGCTTCACCCGCAATCTTAGTGGCGCCGTAGAAGTTTTTATTATTAAACGGATGATCTTCAGTCATAGGCTCTTCAACCGCATCTCCATATACAGAGGCAGATGACGAGTAAACTAATCGCTTGACACCTTTGGCAACACAAGCTTCCATCACGTTGAAGGTTCCTCGCACATTAACATCAAAAGCGGTTCGAGGATATTCGTGACACTGTAATAGCCATAGGGCTGCCAAGTGAAATACACCATCAGCACCCTCAAAGGCAGACTGCAAGATATCGGTTTGCATGATATCCCCTCCCACGTCATAAATTTTGACGCGAGAATCTTTGAGCGCATTGTTTAAATTTTCTCGGGTACCGCGAACAAAGTTGTCATAAATCACAACTTCTTTGACATCATTTTTTAGAAGTGTGTCAACGGTATGTGAGCCAATCAAGCCTGCGCCACCTACAACCACGAATTTTTTGCCACGAATATCCATATTTTCCCTCTATTCCTGTCAATGTTTTTTATTCTGCGACATCATTTTGTCGTGCTTAGCAATACTATGTTGAATTAGATTCATATTTTCCTTAGTCCACTCAACTGTACGACGAATACCCTCCCGAACATTGATTTGAGCCTTGAAGCCGAGTTCATGCTCCGATTTTTCAGTAGATGCAAATCGCTTTCCTGATCGATCCCAATCTCGCGCAGGGCGAAGATCCAAAGGCGTTTTATTCCCAGTGAACTCATTGATAAGCGTGGCCAACTCAAGAATACTTGTTTCACGACCAGTGGCTAAATTGTAAACACCACCAACCTCACCCTTCAAGGCGCAAGCCATGAGACCACGAGCCATATCTTCCACAAAAATAAAGTCGCGACTAGCGTTACCGCCATTATCTAAAGGTAACGCTTCACCATTTAGAGAGCGCCAAATAAAGGTAGGGGTAACGTTACGCCAAACTGTATGCACCGTACCACGCCACTGACCAGCACCTAAAATTTCACGAGGTCCAAATACATTCGAAAAACGCGCTTTGACAAACGGTAATTTGTGCTGCTGAAAGTAATAATTACCATACAACTCACCAATGATTTTAGAGATGGAGTATGGACTATCGTGGTACAGAGTTACCGGCTGCTCTTCTGTAGTAGCGGTTGGCGCATCGTAGGTTTTTTCAGCGACAGCACAGGCAGCAGCGGCGTAAACCACTTTTTTTAGCTGCTTGATGTCCTTCAAGCGATCAAAAAGCTTGAGCGAGGTGTATGTGTTGTTGTCATGATCAGCAAACGGATCGGCAATTGAAGACTGATTGCCGTGAAAGCACGCCAAATGGAATGCGTAATCGAGATCGCCAGGCAAGTTATGCAGAATTCGATCATCAATGATGCTACCGAACACGAATTCGACCCTTGGATCTGCAGGAATGTTGCTAACATCTGACGATAAAAGGTTATCAACAACAATGATTTGCTTAACATCTTGTTGCAGTATTTGGTGAACTAGGTTGCTACCTACGAATCCCGCTCCACCTACTACAAGTACTTTGCATCCAGAAAAATTATTTTGTTTCATAACTAGAATTATTTGGTTGTGTTGTTCTTTAGGTGTGAGAAGACATCTGAAATGCCGAACTGGTCATACCAAGCCAATTGGCGACGAATGGTTTCATGAAAGGTGATCTGAGCTTTCCAATCAAATAATTGAGTTGTCTCAATGGGATCAAGCGATACAATAGGCACATCATCGTCACCCACTGGCACAATAGGTACTTCTTGCCTGCCAAGCTGAAGATAATCAGTTACCAGATCGAATATCTCCTTGATGGAGTGCGCCTCTCCACTGGCGATATTAAAGACGCCTGTTGGAGCGTGCGCTTGAATAGCCAAGTCCATGAAGGCCAAGAAGTCAGACATATCTAAAAAGTCGCGGGATGAGTCTGAGCAAAAGCAGCCCTGGCCGGCTTTGAGGCGCTTGTAAAACGTTGGGATGGGGCCAATCGCTAACCGTGGACCGGTAACATTCGCAATTCGCAAACTCAATGTGGGCAAACCTGACATCAGCATAAGCTGCTCGCCAGCTGTTTTGGTAATGCCGTAGCTCGTAAATGGTGCTGTTGGATGGTTTGCAGGAATGGGTAACTGTCTGGGCCTACCATAGCAGAGCGCAGTTTGAAAATTAATCAAACGTTGAGCACCGCAGGACTTGCTGGCTTTGGCTACATAAGCACTTCCGATTACATTCGTTCTTGCATCCTCGACCCAGTTATCAGGATCTTTGTAGGCTGCCGCTGCATGAACAACGACATCAGGCTTAAAGTTCTCAAATGTTTTATTGACCAAATCTTCAATGGCAATGTCGCCTTCAACAACTGTCAAACCATCTACGGCAGGAACGACTTCACGCTTACCTGTCGCAAAATTGTCAATCACTAAAATCTGGTGCCCTTTGGGCAACCAGTGCTCAATTAAATTGGAACCAAGGCAGCCCGCGCCACCAGTAATCAAAATACGCATGCATCCGCCTCTTATTTTTTATCCTGTAAACGCAGATGGGTGTACTCACCCAGCGTGCCATGCTGCTTGTAATATTCCATAGCGGCAGACACAGTCTCTTGCAAAGACGTGAATTCAATTTGACCAAAATCTTGAAATGTTCTTGATGGATCAAGCAAGATAGAGAAGACATCATCAGGCGCAAGCTCTTTAACTTCTGCTTGCGGCTTACCAGGAACATCTAACGCCTTTACAACTGCATCATACAGCTCTTGAATAGCCACATCTTTTCCAGAAGAAAAATGATAAGCTCCGCGACCAACACCATCAACTGCTTTAAGAACTACTTTAGCAAGATCTTCTACAAATACAAAGTCACGGCGAGCATTACTAACGAAGCACTGCTTTCCATCCTTAAGTCTCTGATAGAAGATGGGGAGTGGGCCAGCAACATTACGAGGACCAACAACGTTAGCCAAGCGGAATGTGACATAGTCAACCCCAGAAAGCTCCAAATAAAACTCATTTGTAGTTTTGGTGATCGCATAACTGCTACTACCCGGAAAACGCGGATGATCCAATGTGATTGGCTGCTGCAAGGGCTTGAGACCATAACAGAGCGCAGTCTGAAAGTAGACAAAACGATTAACACCATAATTTTTAGCAGCATCCACAATATTAGAGCCACCAACACAATTTGTAAGAGTATCGTTATACCAATCATCCGGGTCTTTATATGATGCAGCCGTATGAACAATTGCATCCGGCTTGAAATCGCCGACCAAATTATTAACTAATTCGCGATTAGCAATCGTATCGATTACCACTTTAAGATTCGGATGATCTTGAAGATGCTCACGACGACCAGTTGCAAGGTTGTCAATTGCTACCACTTGATCGCCACGATCAAGTAACATCTCAACAACATGCGAACCAATTTGGCCTAAACCACCAGTAACAAATACTTTTTTCATTTAGATTTCCATTAATTAATAATATTTTTCATCATCTGCTTCAAAATACTATTTGAAGCATCTCCATTTCCATAGGGCATGCTAGACGTCCGCATTGGAGGACGCTGCTCATGAAGATCGACAGCTCCAATAATTAAATCTGCATTTGCTCCAACAAGATAATTCCAGCCTAAGTCGACCGTTTCGACCCATTCAGTTTCATTACGCATTGTGATGCACGGCACATTATAAAAAAAAGCTTCTTTTTGTACGCCGCCAGAATCAGTCAGAATTAAATGAGCATCTTGCTCTAATGCAACCATATCAAGAAAAGGTAATGGCTCAACTACAATTAAATTGCCTAAAAAATCCTTTAAACCAAATGACTCAATCAATTTTTTTGTACGCGGATGCAAGGGAAACACGACGGGCATTTTCTTTGATGCAAAAAATAACCCCGTGAGAATCTGTTGTAAATTATTTTTATCATCAGTGTTTTCAGCACGATGACACGTAGCCAAAATATATGACTTTGATTTTATTGGTAGCCGTTGAAATACCTTACTCTCATTACGCGCTCGCTTCTTGTAATAAAGAGCGACGTCATACATTACATCTCCAACATTATAAACTTCTTGAACAATACCTTCTGCAGCTAGATTGTTGACCGCAGTTTGAGTTGGACAGAATAATTGGGTGGCCACTCGATCTGCGAGAATTCGATTAATCTCTTCAGGCATCCTCATATTAAATGACCGAAGACCAGCTTCGACATGAGCAACTGGGATATGAAGCTTGGCAGCAGCAAGAGCACCAGCCAGTGTAGAGTTAGTATCTCCATAAACAAGCAACCAATCTGGCTTTTCTTGGAGCAATACATTCTCGATAGCCTCTAACATTTTCCCCGTCATTGAGCCATGACCGCCCCCTGAAATGTCAAAATGGTAATGTGGCTTAGGAATTGAAAGCTCATCAAAAAAAACTTTTGACATATTTTCATCAAAGTGTTGACCCGTATGGATTATTTTCTCTTGAATAAACCCACTAAAATCGGAGGAAATTACCCGAGAGACTGCTGCTGCTTTAATAAATTGAGGTCGTGCCCCGACCACCGTAATTATTTTCACGGGGCCTCTCATTTTAAAAGTCTTTTCAAGGAAGCCGTTACTTTTTCCTGGTCTGATAGCTTCATCAAAGGACTCATTGGCAAGCTCATGACCTCCTGTGATATTAAGTCGCCAATAGGCACACTTGCAAAATGATCAGCTACAGCAGGTTGCTTGTTTAATGGTATTGGATAGTGGACAGCTGTTGGGATACCAGACTGAGCAAGTTGCTCCTGAACCATTTCTCGCTGGGCAACTCTAATTGTGTACTGAGCCCATGCGCTTTGGTTATGCGCCTCAACAAAAGGAGTGGTTGCAATACCAGCTTCATTTAAAAGAGTAGCATATCGATCAGCCACCTGTTGACGCTGAGAAACCTCTTCATCCAAAACAGCTAACTTTGGCAGCAAGATTGCCGCCTGCATTGTGTCTAACCGACTATTGATGCCAACGCGAACATGGTGATAACGACGATCCTGTCCATGTCTTGCAATTTGTCTCATCACTTTGGCCAACTCATCATCATTAGTAAAAATGGCACCGCCATCACCATAACAACCCAAAGGTTTGCTTGGAAAGAAACTTGTACAAGCTATAGTACTCAAATTACAACTCTTTCGGTCTTTATAATTTGCACCAAAACTTTGTGCAGCATCTTCAATAACGGGGATGCCATACTTTGATGCAATGGCGTTAATAGAGTCAAAATCTGCACACTGACCATATAAACTCACTGGAATAATAGCCTTAGTCCTTGGAGTAATGGCCGCCTCAAGTAAATTCACATCCAGATTGTATGTTTTTGAATTTATATCAACATAAACTGGTTTAGCTCCAAGTAACGCAACGGTCTCAGCAGTTGCAATATAGGTAAAGCCTGGCGTAATAACCTCATCGCCCGGACCAATGCCAAAAGCCATTTGAGCTATTTGCAAAGCATCAGTACCATTAGCTACAGTGATGCAATATTTTGCACCCACATAAGTTGCTAGCTTTTCCTCAAGCTCCGAAACCTCAGGCCCCAAGATATATTGTCCATGATCAAGAACGCGTTGAATAGCTGCATCTATATCTTTTTTAAGATGTTGGTATTGACTTTTAAGATCGATAAATTCCATATAAATTAGCCAGACAGCTTTGTTAAGTTTGAGCCGCTTAAAATGTATTGATCACCTGTGTGTCGACATGTGATCTTAGACTCTTCATCAAGAGGTAAGTCAAGTTGCTCACCATACTCGCTCATCCAACCAATTTGCTTGGCCGGAACTCCAACCATGAGCGCATACGGTTTAACGTCTTTATTGATCACCGCACCGGCTCCAATAAAAGCAAACTCACCAACCGTGACTCCACAAACAATCGTACAGTTCGCACCCAAAGTCACACCTTTTTTAATCAAGGTATTGCGATATTCACTTTTGCGCTCGATGAGTGATCGTGGGTTATAAACATTTGTAAAGACCATGCTGGGCCCACAAAAAACACCCTCTTCCAAAGTAACGTTGTCGTAAACAGAAACATTATTTTGAATTTTGCAGTTATCACCAATAACTACTTTATTACCAACAAAAACATTTTGGCCCAAAGATACATTTGCACCAATTTTTGCTTGAGCACATATATGAGCAAAATGCCAAACTCTGGATCCATCTCCAATTTGCGCACCCTCATCAACGATGGCGGATGGATGAACGGTATAGGTCATAAAAGTTATTTATCTTAAGTTAGCAACAAATGGGTGGACTTCGCCACCCTGACCTTGAACAATAGATGCTGTTCTTATGACATCAACAGTTTCAATGCAGTGTCTCGCATCTTTCAATCCATAACCACGACCAGCTAATATTTCTTGATAGCTAGTCGTATGTAAATCAGTAAACCCTTCACTGAACTCTAACTGCTGACCACTGATATCAATATTGCGATAAGTTGATTTATTACCTCTTACTTCAACAGGCAAATCATTGGCATCAATTGACAAGAACCAACGGACTCTAGCACGCTCATACTCTAGGTAACCAGCGGCTTTAGCCTCACCCCTATAGTGCACTACATTGCGCTGCAATTTACCGAAGATGAAGTGCAACATGTCATAAAAATGAACACCAATGTTAGTGGCCACACCAAATGATTTACGCGCATCACCTTTCCAGCTTTCTATGTACCACTTACCGCGACTAGTGATGTAAGTTAACTCCACATCAAATTTTTTATCTTGAGGTGCAGCCAAAACTTGGTCACGCAATTTTAAAATTGCATCATGGTGGCGCAATTGCAAAATGTTAAAAACACGTTGACCAGTTTCTTTCTCCAGCAATTCCAACTCGTCCATTAGAGCAGGTGTTGGCACCAGGGGTTTTTCACAAATCACGTCACAACCCAATCGCAAGCCTGCAGCAATATGAGGATGATGCAAATAATTGGGACTGCAGATAGCCACGTAATCAAGTTTTTTATCAGGTGTACGCTTGAGACATTGAGCAAACTCATAAAATCTCTCAAACTCGGTGAAGAATTCACTTTCAGGAGAAATGCTATCAATGATTCCCACAGAATCATTGATGTCATACCCCACAGATAAATGATGACCCAAATCCTTGATCGCACGCATGTGGCGAGGAGCGATATAGCCAGCAGCACCAATTAAAGCAAAATTTTTCATATCAGAGCCTAAACACAGTGAAGCCTTGATCGGCTAAAGCATGGCGATCATAAAGACTCTTTAAATCGCCAATGACAGGTTGATGGTTACTATTACATAAAGACATTAAGTCTTCTGGAGTTAAATGACGATATTCAGAATGGCCCACCGCCACAATCAAGCTATCCACTTTATTTGATTGATTAATCGATCCAAGTTGAATGCCATATTCTTCGGCTACCTCTGCAGGATTTGCCCAACAGTCAACTGCTACAACCTTCGCACCCCAAGACTCAATTTCACGCATCAAATCAGCCACTTTACTGTTTCGGATATCTGGGCAATTTTCTTTAAACGTGACACCCATCACACCAACTTTGCTTCTAGCAACATCAATGCCATTTTTAAGCATTTGACGAATAATGTTTCTGGCGGCATAGCGGGCCATGTTGTCATTGATTCTGCGACCAGCCAAAATAACCTGTGGGTGATATCCCACCTCTTCAGCTTTATGAGTTAAATAGTACGGGTCAACGCCGATACAGTGACCGCCAACCATTCCCGGTCTAAAAGGCATAAAGTTCCATTTGCTACCAGCCGCTTCAAGCACTTCAATCGTATCAATCCCCAATCGATCAAAAATCACTGATAGCTCATTAACAAATGCAATATTCAAATCACGCTGACTGTTTTCAATTACTTTTGCAGCCTCTGCTACTTTGATGCTGCTTGCCTTCCATGTGCCAGCCTGAATGATTGAGCTGTACAGTGCATCCACAGTTTCAGCAACATCTTGAGTACTGCCACTGGTAATTTTTTTGATGGTCGTTAAGGTATTAACTTTATCGCCTGGGTTAATTCTTTCAGGGCTATAGCCACAGAAAAAACCATCATTAAATTTGAGTCCAGAATGCTTCTCTAAAACAGGAACGCAAACTTCTTCAGTACACCCTGGATAAACAGTTGACTCATAAATAACAATAGAGCCAGGCTTCATGACCTTACCAACAGTCTCACTCGCTTTGATTAGAGGTGTTAAATCCGGGCGATTCGCAGCATCAATAGGGGTTGGTACTGTGATAATAAAAATATCGCATTCGCTAAGTTTTTTGGATTCGCTACTAAACTCAAGATGCTCAGCTGCAAGCAGACCCTCTGAAGTTACTTCCAACGTACTGTCTTTACCTGACTTCAATTCAGCAATGCGGGCCTCATTAATATCGAACCCCAAAGTTGAGCGGCCCTTACCAAACTCAACAGCAAGGGGAAGACCAACATAACCCAAACCAATTACTGCAATTTTTTTTGACTCTAACATCAAGCTATATATCTCTCTAAAGATTTGCACATATTTTACTAACCGTCATAAATTAAAAAACTCTATCGCTGCGCCGTATTTATGATTAGCAAGCGAAAAACAAAGACCCAAAAAAATCATTAGAGCCCTTCAATAATTTTGAGACTTGGCGTAAATTTGACTGACACCTGTCCTAACCTAAAAAATCCCCAAGAATGCTAATCTAATAAGCGATTAACTAATAGAGTTAAAGCGAGCCATAAAAACCAATAAATTATTGATTTTTATGGTTTTTTTAAGATTAACTTTTGTTTACGTTCTATTTGTATTAGATGCTATTCTATTTGCTAATTTTAACTCAATACTTCTAAAGACTAGGAGTATTGAGTTAAATACCCTATTAATTCATGTACTTACTAAAAATTTGAATTTACCACTTACTCCTCAATCAACCACTTTTTTATTTCTACATTTTTAGAGCACCAGCTTTTTTGGGAAAGTTTTAAAAAAAGTAATTTAATTGAAATTAGTTTTGTAAGAAATTTCCTACAATAAATTTAGTAATGGCTGACATACAAAACCTCAGAAAATTGTTACGCTCTTTCTTCTAATTAACTATCAGAAAGAGGAATCGTTCATGGGCATTCGTATGAAGTATTTTCCAAGAGAAACAGGTGTAAATCATGAGCAAATAACCGCCATGAATGCAGCTATGGTCAGTGAGCTAGAGCAAGATGCAAAACCTTCCGCAATAATTGCTGCAAAGAATCGTACCAGTGAGTTCTTCATTCAAAAAGCCAAGCTCAAGAATCTAAATGCCATCACTTGCATGGGGAGTCTTGGTCTAAACTCAAATAAATCGATGCAATTCTTTAATGGCGACCACAAACATGTTGAATTCTTAAAGCTACTACATGCCATCACCATGATTGGGTATGAAGTCAAAATCTCATTTCAACCTTCAGACTTTCCATTTGGCACGATCAAGATTGACGCTTGCTAAATGAATGCTCATTAAAAAATCCAAGGGTTGATCCTTGGATTTTTTAGACATAACTACCCAGAGTCTTTAACAACCCCAAACTATAGCTGATAAAGAAGCTTAACTTTGTTACATTTAAATACGCAACATCCTCTTAAGAAAAAATCTTAGCTTAGTCAATAAAGTGAAATTAGCGAGGAGAATAACCAGCGACCAATAAAGTTAAAATGGAGTGCACCTGGTTTAAATTATTTTGCTCCATTGCTAGACGGAGTTGATTTAAATGATTACATAGTTCATTCCACGGAACCATGACCTCATTAGCAACCATGATTTTTGGATGATCACTACATCTTGGATTATCTCCAATTAATAATTCTTCGTACAACTTCTCACCAGGCCGAAGTCCCACCTCTTGAATTTCAATATCCCCCTGAGGATTAGATTCATCTTTTAGCGACTTACCCATCAACTGAATCATTCTTTTTGCCAAATCAATGATTTTTATTGGCTCACCCATATCAAGAACAAATACCTCACCACCCTTTGACATGATGCCTGCCTGAATAACTAACTGAGTTGCCTCCGGAATACTCATAAAGTATCTTGTGACTCTCTGATCGGTCAATGAAATTGGTCCTCCATTTAAAATTTGTTGCTTAAACAAAGGAATGACTGAACCAGAAGATCCCAAGACATTCCCAAAGCGAACCATGGTGAATGTGGTGTTATTTTGAATGCGCGCAGAATCAGAATTAAATTGATGCACAGATTCTTTAGCAAGAGCCTGTAAACATAACTCAGCCATACGTTTACTAGCCCCCATCACATTCGTTGGGCGTACAGCTTTATCCGTACTAATCAACACAAAGTTTTTTACCCCAGATTCAATAGCCACTTGAGCCATCACTAAACTACCAAAAGTATTGTTAGCAATCCCTTGTTTTGGATTTTCTTCAACAATAGGGACATGCTTATAAGCTGCCGCATGATAAATAATGTCCGGCCTAGATGCTCTAATAAGCTGGCTCATGCCTGGGTAATCCTTGACATCTCCTAATTTACACACCAGTTCAGTATTGAGTGATTGAGTAGATATTTGCAGCTTTAATTGTTCAGTGATTTGATACAAGGCGAACTCACTGTGATCAAGCAGAATTAATTGGCGCGGAGCCAATGACAGGATTTGACTGCTGATCTCAGATCCAATTGAACCACCAGCCCCAGTAATTAAGATCACTTGGTTTTTAATATGCTGAGACATCACATTAAGATTGGGAGCAACAGGCTCACGACCTAATAAGTCATTCAAATTCAAATCTTGAATATCATCAACCGTCACTTTTCCTTGAGCTAAATCGGCCAGATTAGGCAAAGTTCGAACATACACGGAGTATTGTGATAATTTAGAAATTAATTCTAAACGTTTGGATTGCTTTAAGCTGGGGATGGCAAGCAATACATCGCTGATATTGAATTCTTTAATTTTTTGGTCTAGCAATGAACTTGGGTAGACTGAGACCCCATTAATATGCTTCCATCCTAAATTTGGATCATCATCAATGAAGCAAGCTAATTTAAACTCTCTAGAGTGACTCAAACTCAATGCGATCTGGACCCCGGCAGAGCCAGCCCCATAAATTAGCAGATTATGTCGATCACTCTTATCCACTTTTTGATCTGTAAGCCCGTATAACCATAAGCGAGCCATAGTGCGAGATAGCAACACGAGCGATAAAAAGATGCCCGGCTGTAAGAAACCAATTGCCCAGGGTAATTGCTGATTATCTGTCGTTAGCCAAATGATGATGAAATAAAAAAATGCGTAGACTAAAGCAGCTTTATTTACTTGAAAAAGGGTGATTAAACCTGAGTAACGAAAAATTGCTCGATACAAACCAAGTTTAATAAAAATAGGAATAAAAATAAAACTAGCAACATAGGCAAGCCACTCATATGACTCTGGCCAATCAAAACTATCTAACCTTAAAACAAAAGCAAGGTAGGCTGAAAATAAAGCAAGCATAGTATCTAGGCTTAATACAAGCCATTGCTTACGTCTGCGAGAAAGGTCTAAAAAACGATGAGGCATATTAACTTCAAGATAACTGCTAGTTATAAAAAATTGCCATTTTTTTCCACATGTATTTTAGTATCCGGACATAACTTAGGTCGCCTTTTTACCTACATGCAAATAATTCCCATAAATCCAATACACATCAGGTAAACGCAAGACGAATTAAATATCTGAGTAAGAAGCGGAAAATTTTAGAGAAAGAGGAATTAAATACAGTTATATTATATGGGTCTATATCGTGTGCACGATAGATCGGCATCTAATTTTATGGTTGTGAGTGTAGTAATTATCTTATTAATGAACTCAAAGTTTGTAAAATTATTTTTATATCCCCCACAAAACTTCTTGAATTTACGTATTCAACATAATACTCAAGTTTTAAAGGCAGAACCTCTTCAACGTAGGCCTGGTGAGGATCTGTGGCACGACCCAAAATCAGATTTTCATCTTTGAATTCGATAGAGGCTCGGTCGGTAATTCCAGGCCTGACCGACAACACAAAATCACGCACATCGACAGGGTAACACGCCACGTAACGCGGCACCTCAGGTCGGGGACCAACTAGGCTCATATGTCCCACCCACACATCTAGCAACTGAGGCAACTCGTCCAATTTATACTTACGCAACCTCTTTCCTACGCGGGTCACTCGTGCATCAACCCCCACAGTAATCTGTAAGCCGTGTCTCTCGGCATCGGTGACCATGGTGCGGAACTTGTGAATGCGAAACAGCTTGCCGCCACGCCCCACACGCTCTTGCCTGAAAAACACCGGCCCCGCTGAATCCAGCTTGATCCAAAACGCCAGCGCCACCAACACAGGTGCCAACGCCAGCAACCCACAAGTGCTGGCCAACCAATCAAAAAGTCGCTTGGCCATCAGCCCAAAGCCACCTTGACCGCTGCCACCACCCGTGCCACATCGGCCTCGGTCATGCGTGTGTATAGGGGCAAAGACACCGTACGCTCAAACACCCGCTGGCTCACCGGAAACATCTCGGGCGTCAGTTTGTAGGTGTCACGCCAATACGGTTGCAAATGCAGCGGAATGTAATGCACACTGCAGCCAATGCTCTGGGCAAACAAACGCTCAATGAACACATCGCGCGAGACCTGGGCATCGTCCGTCAACTGCGTCACATACAAATGCCACGAATGCATATCGCCTGCTGCTGCATGGGGTGGGCGAATGATGGGCAAGCCCGCCAAAGCCTCGTCATACAAAGCAGCAATGTGCGCACGCTTTTGCTGAAAAGCATTCGCCTTCTTGAGCTGGTGAATGCCCATCGACGCGGCAATATCCGTCATGTTGTACTTGAACCCCGGCGCGATAATCTCGTAATACCAGCTCGGCACTTTGGAAGTGAACCGATTAAACGCATCGCAGTTGATGCCATGCAAACGCATCACGCGCGCCCGCTTAGCCAATTCTGGGTCTCTGGTGACCAACATGCCCCCCTCGCCCGTGGTGATGGTCTTATTGGCGTAAAAACTGAACACCGTGATATCGCTCTCGAGCGTGCCAATCAGCCGCCCATCACAGGTGGTGGGCAAGGCGTGCGCCGCGTCCTCCATCACATTCAGGCCATGATGTTTAGCCAAAGCCAGCAAGCGCGTCATATCGGCAGAACGCCCCGCAAAGTGCACCGGAATAATAGCTTTGGTACGCGGCGTGATGGCACGCGCCACCGCATCCACATCGATACACAGGGTTGCCGCATCGACATCCACAAACACCGGATCTGCCCCTAGGTAGCGAATTACCTCGGCCGTGGCCGTGAAGGTGTGCGTGGTGGTGATCACCTCGTCCCCAGGGCCAATGCCCATGGCCTCGAGTCCTAGGTGCAAACCCGCCGTAGCCGAATTGACAGCAATTGCTTCAATGCCACCACCTAGATATTCGGCAAAGTCAGACTCGAATTGCTTAGTCTTCGGACCAGTCGTCACCCAACCAGAGCGTAACGCCGATACCACCTCGGCAATTTCTTCATCGCCAATTTCTGGAAGGGCAAAGGGTAAGAAACTTTGAGTCATGCTTTTTCCAAATAGCAAAGAACGTGTGTGCGCAAAAAGGGCAGGCTGTTGAGCACCCCATAAAGATGCGGTGAGAATGGAACCACTCGCCTGGCAATCGGCGGGGCCAAGGTCACTTTCTGGACCCAAACTTTAGCCATCGGAAACAGCGCTCTGATACGACTGACTGGCACACCGCGCACGTCAGGATTGTTCGGGTTGTTGAAAGTGAAGTCGTACCAAAGGACACCGCAACCTGGCTTAACCAAGTCCCACATCCTCTTCGCCAATGACTCTTGCAGCCCATCATCAAGAATCGAGCTGAATACGGTCGATTGGTAAACTATGTCAAAAGATGCCGCAGGCAAATCCAACTGCGAGGCATCGCCTGCCAACAAACGCACCGACGAGGGCAACCTTGCACTGGCAGCAGTCAACCGATCTGCCAACAACTCATTCCCAACCAGATGCTTTGGGTCTGCGCCCAACTCGATGAGCTCCAACAAGTTGGCACCACTACCACAGCCCACCTCCAAAACAGCCACATCGGCTAAACTCTTCAAGCCCATCTGCGAGAACAGCCTGATCAACGCCCTTTGCCGCTCTTGGACAGATAAATTAACTACCAGATTGAGCCTCGAATACCTGTCAACTGAAATCACCGATCTGCGCTGGTACCTCTCAGCGATTTGTTCAATTTCATGGCTCATTGAAGCTCATCCTTGCATAAAATTTTGTATCAGAGGAAACAGCTTCGACAAATCTTTGCGCCAAAGCCGGATAAAGCCTATTATCCACTACAAAATGACGCCGTTTGTCGCCCATATTTAAACGCTGCTGCAAAGACATACTAGACAGATTGGTGATTGCATGAGCCACAGCTTGAGCCTGACCGGGTGCAACAGTCAACCCACAACCAACCTCTGTGACCAAGTCATTGCCAGCGGTAATCGCCTGAACAACTGGCTTTCCCGCCATCATGTAATCGAATAATTTATTCGGGGAAATTCCAAACCGGAATAAAGGCTGGGGCAGCAAACCGATATAGGCGATGTCGATCTGCGCCAACAATTCAGGTATCGCGGCTTTCGGCACCGATGGCAGCATCACCACGTTATCCAGTTCTTCCTTGCAAACACGCTTCAACAACCGCTCTCGCTCCGGCCCAGTACCCAAAAGCAGAACCTGCGCTTGCCCCTTCAACTGCACCGCCGCATCCAACAACACATCAAGCGCATTCGCCAAGCCGTGTGCCCCTGCATAACCCACGATGGGCAAACCACGGGCCTTCATTGTATCGATGACGTTTTCGAATTGCTTAGTCTTCGGACCAGTCGTCACCCAACCAGAGCGTAACGCCGATACCACCTCGGCAATTTCTTCATCGCCAATTTCGGGAAGGGCAAAGGGCAAAGGGCAAAAAATTCTGAGTCATAACTTTCGATCTAGTGAATGTAGATCACGCGGGGAGATGACTTTTAAAAAATGTTCTGCCAAAACACCGTAGGTGCGCTCCGCACGTATGAATGTCTCTCCTTTTTGGCCCATGGCACGCTTTTCTTCAGGAGTCATCGCACCCAGCGCCAAAGCAGCTTTTGCGATGGCAGCGGGATCATTCGGTGACACTGTTATGCCGCAGCCCACTTCAGTCACTGGATCGTTACCGGCAGCGACAGAATGCAGAATGGGTTTGCCTGCCATCATGTAATCCATCAATTTATTGGGAGAGATACCAAAACGGTACAAAGGGTTGGGGTGCCAACCGATGAAAGCAATGTCTATCGCATCCAGTAACTCAGGAATGCTGCTCTTTGGCACAGAAGGCAGCAGGGTCACGTTGCTCAACCTCTCTGCTGCCACGCGCCGCATCAAACGGTCACGTTCAGGCCCCATGCCAACCAATACAAACTCAACTTGCCCCTTGAGCAAAGAAGCCGCATCTAGCAACACATCAAGAGCATTAGCCAACCCGTGAGTGCCCGTATAACCCACCAAAGGTAAACTCCTCGCCTTCACGGCCTGCAATGCTGTGCTTGTTTCGACCGGAAGGGTTGCGCGAACGCTCCACTCTTCCATATCCACGCCATTGGGCACATACGCCCATTTGTCCGCCTGCATGCCGCGAGACACCATGTATTTCAAGGTCTTGGGCAGTATAGACACCACTCGATCCGCCGCCTTGTACGCATGATCTTCTGCCCACTGCACCCACATGATGAATGGGTGCCAACGTGACATGCCGCCCAGCTCCATGGGCGATAGGGGCCAAAGGTCGTGCACCTCATACACTAGTTGGGCTTTGGCCAGTTTCGCAATGCGCTCGGCAGGCCAAATATCCATGGGGTAAGTACTAGATGCAATCACTACGTCTGGCTTGAAGTTATTGGCCAACGCTTTGGCATCGCGCCAGATCTGGCACATGAAGGACAGCATGTTCTTGACTCGACCCACCCCATTACCGGCGTAAGCCGGTGTGGGATACCAGCGGTATTGGATGCCATCGATTAACTCGTCCTTGACTTGTCGCGCCTCCAGTTCAGGCTGGCAGGCGCGAATATGTGAATAGCTGGCTGCTAAGATTTGCACCTGGTGCCCAGTTCGCACCCATTCACGAGCAAGGTAATAAGGGCGAAACTCCATCCCATAACGAGGGGAGCCAGCATAATGATTTATAAAAAGAATATTCATCGAAACAGCAGGCTATTTACTATTTAACGGCCACACTTGGCGTGGTCCACAAATTTGACCAGGTCGCAAGTGCGAAAACTCTGCAATTTGTGCATCATGATCAATCAACACACCAATATCTACTATCGTGCCACGCGCAACAATTGCCCCTGTCTCCACAACAGCCCCTGCAGAGACCAAGACTCCTTCACCTAATATAGCATCTGGCGCAATCCATGCTGTCCGATGCACAAGAGACGGCAAACGCCAACCATCCAAACCAAATTTATCCATTAAGCGTGCACGGACATTTGGATTTCCAACACCCACAAATATGGCATCCCCACGCTGAGAGACTCCCAACATATTTGCAGCGATAACATCAAAACCATCTACTGGCGCACACACGCCACCAGACTCGTCAACAAAGCTGACGACCGTCCAACCCAAGTCAATGGCGTAATGGAATATCTTTCTGGCATGCGAACCTGTGCCAAAAATAAAAATTCTTGAACTCATATGGTTTTGCATGTTTTTGCAATTACCGAAGCGTACGTTTCATCCATACGGTCAACGCACACCCGCCAGTCTGCTCTTTTTTCAACAATTAGTCGATTTATACGGCCTGCTCTTTCGCGATGTAAATGATCACTAGCTGCACGCTCAATACAATCCATAAGAGCTACCGCATCGCCACCAGGATATAGCAAACCATTCACACCGTCATCAATCCACTGGGCATTCGCAGGAATATCAGTAGCAATTGGATAACAAGCACATGCCATTGCCTCATTCAACGAAATATTGTTACCATCAGATATTGCTGAACTGATAAAAATATCTGCATCTGCAAGTAGCGTTGCCAATCGCGCATGATCTATATGCCCGTGAAATTTAACGCATTTGGATAAATCAGCCTGTTCGACTTGTGACTCCAGCGCAAAGCGTAGCGGACCATCTCCGATCAAATCAAGCTCAAAATGCAGGCCGCGTGATGCGCACATTGCAACTGCTGCAATGATTGTTGCAACGTCGTAAACAGGTGCGAAGTTTCGGGTAGAAATCAACCGCAATGTATTGCGCCCTATGCACCGCATTTGCGATGGTACGAACCGATCTATATCCACACCAAAAGGCACTGCAGATATTTCACCCAAGGAAATCCCAAGAGCTGCGACTGCAGGGTTCATATGTTGGGCCACTGTCGTAACAGCATCCGCATGACGAACAGCATAACTAGCCAACCATCGCATCAACTTGGAGTGCTGTGGACCAATCAAAACATCTGTCCCCCATGCTGTCAATACCATCGGATGCAACCCAGCCCACGCGGTCAAAAAACCATAACTCGTAACATACTGTGCATGGATAACATCTGGTTTGATTTTTTTCGCCAAATAACGTAAATAAGGAATGGCCGAAAAATACCCCCACCGACCGATACCCCACGTTGGCAATACATGAATAGTTACGTTAGGAATATACATTGGCCGAAAACTAGCGACATGGACATCGATTCCGCGGTCCCGATAATGTTCAGCCCAACGGCGGGTATGAATACTTTGCGCATCTGAAACATAAAGAATACGCTTCACAACAGTCCTCTTTCACGGTATGTACTTGCCAACAATCGTACCTGCTTTTCAATCCCGACGGGATAATCGAATTGCATTACGCGTATGAAGTGGGATGGATCATAATAATTAGTGTTGGTCATTTCCATAAAACGCTCTTTGTTTAATGGATAACTAATCCCTGATAATTTTTGTAAAGCAGATCCCGCTACTGCAGCAGCATGAGCTAGGTTCAATGGCAATCTAAACTGTGGCAATGGATAATCCAACTCCTCGCATACCCAACCAACCAAATCACTGAGTTTGGCGGGGGTATTGATAATAAAGGTATCGCTGTGCACACCGTAGCAGGACTGAAGTGCTGCCGCAGCCACATCATCAGCTGAAACATAGTTAACCCAAGTTTCGCTGTCACCAAACCAGAAAAACCGTCCCTTAGAAATCATTCTCATCAAACCGAGCAGAGGCAGCTTAGTAGGATTCGATGACAGTCCAATAACGTTGGTCGGCTGGACTACTACAATAGATAAACCTGTTTTAGCACCTAATAACCTTAAAGCCGCTTCTCCATCATTCTTACTTTTTTCGTATTGATTGCGCGGTGTGTGCGGATGTCTTTCATCAATGTTACCAATATAGGGGGCAGCACCGTAGGAGCCAACACTGCTGATATAAACAAAACGTCTAGCTCCTGAAGTACTCGCGGCGTTTGCCAATCTTTGTGTGCCGAGATGGTTGACTTCATCCATCCGGGCAAAATCTTTCTTTTCACCAGCGATGTGCAGGACTGTTTCAACATCATCTGGTATAGAGATTGTGCTTGCTAAAAGGTCCAATGAAACATTCTCTTGACCATACCGTAAGTTCAAAAATTTATTTCTGCCTGCCAAATAAATTTTTCCAGTCCAAGGGTTGGCAATAAGTGCTTTCATAACACTAGAACCAAGAAAACCATTAGAGCCAGTAATTAATAATGCCCCACTCTTATTATTAGCAACCATCAACTTTCAGCCTTAGGTATGTCGAACTGATTCAACTGCGCCATCTTATACGACGGATACAATATGACACAATAAAAACAATAAATACGGCCGCTAAACTCTGCTGTGTCGTGCCTACAAGCAATGTAACCACATCACCAGCAACGCAACGAAACATGTATGCTGACAGTAAAGCGTAGACCAATACACCCCCAAAATGATCTTTTCCACGAAGCATCCAACTTTGTAAACCACCCCACATGCACCCCCAAACCATTGCCACCAACAATATTCCAAATGGGCCAAAATTCAAATAACCTTCAGCCAAAAAGAAAAATGCACGGCCTTCATTTAACCCGTAACCATTTCCATAAAAATTTTCCATATACCAATTACCAATCGGCAATGGCCTATCAGGAAAAATAAAACTAGGAATCAGATACACGGGTGCACGCAAATATGACCACCCCAACCATGGCATATCACTAACACCTATAGTTCTAATTACTTGAGGTAATGTTTCAAATGGTACGATAAATTCACCGATAGTGAGTGTATAGAAAAAACTCTCCTTGTCACGCTCAGCAACCGCCGGTGAGGTTATGAAAGTTTTCTCAATGAAGTCGCCAACATTTTCATAATTTGATGTGCGCAATGACCCCATCAAATTAAGCGCCAAAAATCCTACCAATACCGCTGGTAGCAAAGTAAGTATACCAATGCGTCTTATGCGATAATTCACAAAAACAATCAATGCGATTGCCATGTACATGAGCATGGCACGATTACCTGTAATAAAAAAAATTGCAGTATTAACAAATAATAAACCTACAGCCCAGATTGCATCAATAACTTTACGTCGAGATGCATAACGGTCTAACCAAGCCAGCATGGCTACGACAAGCCAAGAAAAACCTACAGCTAGATAACCACGCCCAAATGTTTCTTCAGATGATTTGTAACCCAGCAAAAGAAAGGCAAGAATACCCCCTAACGATTCTGCCAACAGGTAAATGAGTATCACAGATAAAACGGTTAGAAGCCAAATACTGACCGCCGTTCCACGCAATCCTTTATCAGGTATCAAAGGTATATACCTACCTAATAATTTGGCCCAGATCGAATAATAAGCCACAACAAAAATAGGCAATGCAAAAGCAGTCATGACAATTGATATTGGAAGCCAAGGTGCAAATTGCATTAATGCAGGCGATACATTGCCTTCAATTTCTGCGGTGATACAAAACCGTATTGGTAGAGGTAGCGCAAAAAGTGAAACAAAAAAAAGGTAAAGACTTACAGGTTCAAACAAACTTGCACGTTTAACACCATACACATAGACTGCAGTTGTCACCAAAACACCAAGGTAGAAGAGGACTGAAATCAATGTCCACTCTTGTGCTGAGAGCCATTCACTGATCATGATGCCTTTGTATTGCCCCTATGCTTGCAACTGCGCACCACTGCAACAGCATTGAGAGCGAACTGACACCGACCTGCGCTAAAACGACCATAGCAACTGTAAATTCCAAGCTACTTGCATTAGGCCAAGCTGAAAATCCCAGAGCCGTAATCAGCGTGACAAGTTGTACAACTTGCAATAGCATGAAACTTTTTACCCTCTCATTTACAAGCAAAATATTGCTGGTTGGATAACTTACAAAATAAACGGCAAGACCAACCGCTAAGTATCTGGCGAGAAATCCAGCTTCTAACCATTGAGTACCGAAAAGAAAAGCGAACAATACATCACCCCATACCATGATCAGGGTACATGGAAAGATGGCCATTAATGCCAAAGTTCGCCATGTTTTCAAAAGTAACAGTTTTGCTTCGAGGGTGTTGCCTCGGAGTACGGCTGCCCGCTCATAATAAACCTGAAGAACAGAAGATCCAATCAGCGTCACCGGTATTTTGAGGGCACGGTCTGCCAACGCGTAAGCACCAGCCTGTGCAGGCGAGTACACCGCCGTGATCATTAACAGTGGTAAAAAAACAGATAATCCATCCATTAATGAAGCAGGGGCAACCCACATTGGAAATCGCTTGTATCGCCTTGCGACTCGCGTCATAGAGCCTGAAGCAAATCGCCATATTTGACGATTTTCTATCGATAGCAATAGGACAATAACTCCGACTATCTGTGAAATCAGAAGAGGAATGATTAAGGATCCTTCACTATTTGAGATGAACCAGGCTGAGCCGATCTGACCAATAGCCATGATGAAGGCCATAATCGCCTTCGACTGTCCCAATCGATTGAAGTATGCACCCCGCAAGGCCAAATAAGACAAAGCACTATACATGGCTATTAACGACCCACTCAAGGATGTCCATATCCACCATGACCTCATCTCTGAAAACTTCGAAAAACTGAATTGCTCAAAAGAAAGTGTATTTATTGCCAGTGCACTAACTAAACCAAAAATAATCGCACTGCCGATACATAACCAAAAAAGGGCGATAGCATCGTTATCTGCTTCAGGTAGGCCAATTGCGAACTCATAGCGGCCTGCCGCAACAATCCCCAGCACCACCGCAAATCCCGAAAAGGTTGCAAATATCCCAAATTGCTCAGGCTGAATCAACCTAGGCAAAACTAGCATAGATGCGACTGAAATGACTTGAGCCAATAGTGTCCAACTCATGATCACAGCGACTTTACGTATAAAACTATGAGCAATAACCGGTGTTTGATTTGTAGAGCGCATCATCTACGTAACCAATGAAGCAGTTGCGCCCGACACTTAAGTAACAATATAAATTGTTTTGGGGTAAGCAAAAGATAAATCATGTATTTTAATAGACCGATTGTATCTTCCACAATTTTCGTAGTGAGCGATTCGCTGTTACTGGGGTACGCAACTGGTCGCAACTGGTAGATTGGCCCCTCAACCACTCCAATGCCTGTTCTCATCCCCCAAGATGCCGCCGAATACCAGATACGAAACCTGTCGGCACCTATGGACTGAAAAGTGCTACGGTAAATCATCCGGTTATCCCACCCAAACCAACTTGGTTTTAAAACTGGTGCCATCTGACTTAATTGAAAGTTGATTCCATTTTTACTGATAGCATGGAAAAGTCGACAACGCGAGGGGTCTGCATCAACAGGAAAAGCTGCGACTAGGGCAGAATATTCACCAGCTACTGCAATGACGTCGAGGTGCCAAACGATATACCCTGAAATTTCCAATTGGCATTCTACTTCTGCATGTAAAGTATTTGGTGCGGTACCTGTGCGTCGGAGTAATTTCGATGATTTTTCTTTAATTAAAGAGTCTCTGTTTACATACCACATTGACCATGTCTCATAAATATCAACAATAAATGTTGGTGAAACACCCCATTGACCTTCATAAATAACTGTTGGCTTTGTCCAAATCAGGCCATCAGTGGTCTCAATGTAGGAAAATTGAGTGCCAGCAACCTGACTATTCGTCGTAATGTAAAAAACATACAATGTGTTGTTATGCAGCACCAATTCTGTATCCGCATGATGCCAAGCTTCTTCTACAGGAGCTTCTACTAGTGGATCAGGTGCCCCATTGAAACTTTGCCAATTAATTCCATCATGACTGACTCGCACAATCGGATTTTCAAACCTATCTACTGCAAAGGGGTACGGCGTACATGCCATCCAATATTTAAAACCAAGGAATCCTCTTGACACGAACAGAACATCAGGATGTACGACCTGATGACTACCATCAGGTGCAACAATGCGGAGAGGGGATGACGCGTTCATCAACGTTAGGCTATTAAAAGGTGTCGAGGTCGGCACCAAAGACATCCCAATTTTCGTGCACATGCACATTAGATGTGAGCGTTTTTGTTGTGAGTTTTCGAACAATCAACGGCAATCTGCGCCGCTGTAGGAAGCCATTGCGTCGCAATATTTTATTAACCCCAATGCGACTGCTAACCGCATGCATTAGCGGGCAATTCGCATTACGAGCAGATGTCAACAATGCCGATAAAACTGAGACAATCGCATCATCGTCTAAACCCAACAACTCAGCTAAAACAGCGTTACCACTTCTTATATCCGTACCCCAAACGCCAATAGCCAATAAATGTCCATTTTGATATGCACTTTTCCATTCATACTTCATGCCGGATGCTCTATCAAAACGCCAAAGATAACGATCAACGCTCCTCTCGATGCTGCAAGGCAAAACTGTTTTTTGCCAAGCCGTCAACAGGCATTGTAATGCCGCTGGATTCGGCATATAGGACCTAATTTCAACGCCGCGAACTATGCGCGTTTGCGGCATCAGTTCTGAACTGATATCCGCAAACGGCCCTATCCAACCCGGCACCCTTTTATGCTTTGATAAAACAAGTGGACGAAACCACATGGAAATTTCACCGGTGCAATCCCAATCCAATCGGCGAATGAATCCTGGCTGACTATTGTCATTTGGAAACCCATAAAGAGCCTCAATTCCTCGAGCTGCGGCATAGTTCATGCATTCTTCTGCCAACACGGTGAACATGCCTTGTCCACGGTAATCTGGGTGCGTCATAGTATCTAACGATTGCGCACCCTTTATAACGCTTTGCCCTAAACGCAATGGTGTCGGCCAGAGAGCATATTGCCCAACAATCCGACCATCTGCTTCTGCTATAGCTATAACAGAACTCCCAGCCGGGTTAGCGCGAAACTTCCACTGCGCGTGTTGCGCACCCCGATCAAAACCAAATACCGCTCGAAAAAGTTGGGCAAGCTCAAGATCATCTGCCTGAGTTGCCTCTCTTACAGTCCAAGTACGCATCATGAATAAAAGTTAAACAATAAAAACAATAGATTTCTCATAGATATAAAGATGCATAGTGAGAAATGTTGCCACTAATCCGAAGACCCACAACGATAACTTGCAGATGGTAGGTGAGTGCTGACTTTATCTCGGAGATTAAAGGTCTTAGGGCTATAGCCGTAGAAAAAGTCTTGGTTAAACATTAGGCCAGTGAAATTTCCGAGCATTGGCACACAAACCTCATCTGCAGGGCCAGGGTAAACAGTGGATTGATGGCATCACTCAAAATCATACGTATTTTTTTCTAATTCAATAGCAAAAAAGTTAAACATAACCAAAATCAATGTTGGATATTTTTTATACTTTTGACTTACCGTTCAATGTAAAAGGCCTACTAAAAGGAATTACCGAAACAACTGCTTTCGGAAAGCATTTTTTATATTTAGTAGCTTTGGTAAATTCTCCGGATCTTTATTCATGTTATGTATAGCCATGCGAATAAATACAAGTAACAATAAGAAGAATCCAGTTGTTAAAGTAGTCATCAAGGCAATCAGGGTCCTTTTAGGTTTGGCTTTTAACTCCGGCACCTCAGCCACATCGACTTGAGCCAGGAAAGGGTTATCTTTGTTCTCATCTAAGCGGGCAGTTTCGTATTCACGAATCAACGACTGAATTACCGCTTCACGCACCATCGGACTTTGATAGGATTTTTGGGTGGCTTCCGTGATTTGTTTTTCTAGTAACTCGCGCTTGAACCTGGCTTCCTTGAGTGCCAACTCTCCAATCAAGTGGCTCAAGGCTTGTACATAAGCATTAGCTAAATCAGCAGCAAATTTTGAATCTTTATCACTCACCTCAATAGTGATTAGACCACTTTTTTTATCCGCTGTTGCTTTAACATTTTCTTTAAGTGTCATACGTGCATCTTGCTGATACCTCTCGTTATAACGGTCACGTAATTTGAATTTTTCAATCAACTCATCACGTAGCGTATTACTCTCTAAATAAGCCAGGTATTGATCGGTCGGCGTTTTAATGCCTACTGCACCACCCGCCAATGCACCCAAACCACCTAACTGACCTAACAATGCAGCAGTACCTCCGCCACTACTTTGACCCGGCGGAATCATGGTCGTCTTTGCTGTGAATGTAGGGGTAATCAGAAATGAAACCCCTAAAGCCAAGATTCCCGCGGCCAATGGCCCCAAAATTAATAACTTGAGATTTTCAACGATGACTGTGAGTAAGTCTAAAAGACTGATTTCATCATCTTCTATTAAAGTGCCAGGGTTTATTTGTTCAGACATATATATTGTTAATGACTTGGCCTATGTGGCGGTTAATCTTGAAGCACCTTAATGGCTGCTGCACCTAAGCCTAATTGATAAATGATCTGCGTCCAATCTTTCAGCTCTTTGGTGAAAGTGGTTTTATTCAAATCTTCAGGAATAAAAATAGCGTCTCCTGGCATCACATCCAATGAAGATACTTTGGAGAACCAACCAGTTGTTGCCACATACTCTCCATTGGCACGCTTGACATAAACTTTACCCTTATCTGCACCGCGCGAGAAGCCACCAGCCATCTTGATGTAGTCATACACCGATTGATCTTCATCGTAAGTTAGAGCCACTTGCCCTGCAGGAATACTTCCCATCACACTGATGCTGCTTGGCTTGAAAGGAATGGTTAATACGTCACCCGACTCCAATAAAACAGGAGGAAGATTTTTAGCATTAGGTCTTAAACCCAAAGCAATGCGACCATCAGCTTTGATTTCATCTAAGGCATTCAAAATAGCTGCAGCTCTAACTTGACTGGCTTGAGCAATTGACGCATCTTCAGCGGTTGTTTGTTTGGTGGCTTGCGCATTGGCTAAATCACGTTTAGCATCTCGCCTAAATCGCTCTAAGTTTTTCTCTTGATCCAAGCGCACACTCACGCGCTCTAATTTAGCGCCATACAAATAGGCAGCAGGCGACAATCCACCAGCCGCAAGCAAAGCATCTTGTAAAGTTTGACCTGGTTTTAATGCATAAAGACCTGGTTTGTTGACCTGGCCATCCACGCGTACCATGCGCATTTGCTTGTCTACAGGTTGGCGTAATGCAACATCACTGGTCGCCAAATAAATATCGCCATCTACTAATTTTTTGATCGCGAACTCACCATTGGCGATTGCCCTGAAACCTTGTTGACGTGTCGTCAAACCTAAGTAATTAATGGCATCAGGATTTGCTCCTGATACGAAACCACCTGCATAAGCCAATAAGTCTTGCAAAGACTCACCCGTCTTGACTTCATAGATCGCAGACTTGTTCACCGCACCGGTAATGGCCACTTGAGTACCTGCCGGCCCCACATGAATAACGTCTTCTGCAGTCACTGGACGATCAGCAGATTTGTCACCTTTGAGTAACAAATCATATAAGTCAAAAGTGCTGATAACTTTACCAGCGCGCTTTAACTGAATATTGCGATAACTACCCGCGGTTGATGGGCCACCTGCAGCCATCACCACATTCACCAATGAAGAAAGATTATTCACCGTGTAAGCACCGGGTATTTGTGCATAGCCGGTCACATACACTCTGATACCACGCATTTGACCAATTGATGCTGCCACATTAGCGCCCGAATAGGTTTTTCCAATCGCTGCTTGAATCGTTCGACTCAAACCACCGTATGGCACACCGGCTACCTGCACGGCACCCACTTTAGGGATCACTACTTGACCTTGGCGATCCACCACCAATCTAAGATCTGCATCCACACTACCCCAGACGCGAACATACAATTCATCTCCTGTCGCAATAATGTAATCATTGGGAATGGCCGCCGTGGATGAAGGGCTGTATGTTTGCTCACCATCTTTTACCAAATCAGAGCCAAAGCGCTGTAATGGTTCACCAATCATGCTTGAAACATACAACTCAAACTCAGATAACTTCACTGCCTCAGTTGGCTTTGAAGGTTTAGGCTGAACATAATTTTGAGGAGTCGGTACAGCTGGCGCGCCAACAAGACCACCACTCCTGGCTACAGCAGCTGCCTCAGGATTATTTTGTAGCTGGGTGATAAATCCAGCAGACGTTTGCGCCATGCTCATCGACATGAAGGACATGGTCAAAAGACCTGCCATGGATTTTTTGAACCACGTTTTAAATGTGCATGTAATCATCGATGTTATTTCTTCAATATTTCTTTTATGGAGTCTATGTTTTAACTCAGCAGCTAAATAAGTTATCTGTCTACCGTTACAACTGTCTTATGAATGCCATCATACCAGCCCATAAGATCACTCGTGGTTTTAAAAAACACGCTACCGCCCTTCAATTAAGGGTATTTTTGAAAAACCAAACGACTTAAATTCAAGCAAACTTATCCAACTTTAGAATAAGTTTGGTGATACTAACTTTTACCGCAAATCAGCCAATGGGGAGCTGATTTGCTGTGTTTTACCCAATAATTCAAATAAAACAATGGCCCGTTCTTCCCCACTGGCCGTTTTAACCAGTTTTTCAAAAATTCCTTGCATCCCCCTGAATGGCCCTGCAATGACTTCGAGTATTTGACCAAGCGTAAAACAATCTTTTTTAGGCAAGTGTTCAACCCAATTTCTTATGGCGCTCAACTGCTCCGAACTCAGACTTGGAATTTGCGAGCCAAAACGTACCATACCGCTCACCCCACGGGTTGAGCGCAAGGGGCCCCAATTGCTGTCGGTTTGGTCCAAATGAATGAACAGGTACCTTGAAAAAAGAGCTTCCTCTTTTTGAACACGCAGCCCACCCGCCACCTTCTCCTTCATAATGGTTGGCAAATAGACCTCATAACCCTGCTTCTGAAGTTCTTCGCAAGCCTTCACCTCTTGACGAGGTTTTGATTGGATAACGTACCACTGGGCTTGCATGAATGAATGAATGAATGAATGTTAAATTATAACTTTTATAAGTTTACCACTTGGGTGTCATGTTTTTGTGCCAAAAATGTCATATAAACCCCCTATAAGCTATTGAATTAATGAACTTTCTATAACTTTCCTATTTTGGACCTTAAAACCTCTAAAATCAAAGCAATTTAGTTCTTTATTGCATCCATCAATGATCCCAACGCCTTATTTCCCTCTCCTTTGCAGTACATCCCTCACACTTAGCTCTGCATTTGTGGCACTGGCCCTTTTTTGCACGCCCACTTGGGCAGATCCTCAGTTGCAGGGATTTGAACTACAAAGCTCCTATGAGGAGTGGAAACTGCCCCAAAATGAAACCATGGGGATGGCTAGAATTGGTTTACGACAAAAGTTTGGGACCTATTTCAATGCTGGTGTTGATTCTTATGCGGCAGTTAAAGGTGAGCGTGGCGGATTCATCACTTTAGGTTTGGCGGGTGGTTTTGAGTACCCTCTCACATCTTCACTCTCCATTGAGTCTGGTTTGTTTGTAGGTGCTGGTGGTGGTCGCGGAGGTTATGAGCTCACGGGTGGCGGCTTGATGTTGCGCGAGAACCTGGGGATTAAGTATCAATTCAACAATTTTGGCAGCATCAGTGTAGGCATGAGTCATGTGGACTTTCCGAATGGCGGCGTGATCAAAGGCAATCAGCTTTACATTGGATATAACCTGGCCTTCAATGCTCTAGTCGATAAGGGCAAAGCTTATCGCGGCAAAGATTACATCTCTGGTATTTCTTTGAATCTATACCAACCACGGGTTCATCAATTCTCCATACATGGCAAACAATTATCAGTACCTTCCGAAGTCACAACAGATGCAGGAAGTGCTCAAGATAACTTTGGTTTACTGGGTGCCGGTTGGCGCACATTCCTAGGTGATGGTTGGTTTTTACAACTTGAATCCGCCGGTGCCGCACGCGGCAACAGCCGTGGATACATGGAAATATTGGTGGGCGGAGGTTATCAACTCCTACTGACTGATCAATTATCTAGCTACGCTAGCTTATCCTTAGCGCCTGCGGGAGGCGGAGCTGTGAACACAGGTGGCGGCTTGTTATTCGATGCCAGCATCGGCACTCAATACTTTATGACCAGACGCTGGTTCTTAGATGGATCGGTTTTTCAACGTTGGGCAGCAGACACCTCATTCAAAGCTACTGGTGTTGGTCTAAAACTGGGTTATCAGTTTGGTGGTCAAACCAAGTCCAATACTGGCGTACTCAATAACAGCACCTTTGATTCACATCCAGTCCGTGTTCGCATGGTGAATCAAACCTACACCAAAGCTTCAGAAAATTGGCGCAATCGTCCTGATCAAAATGTTGATAATTTAGGTGCTGCAGTTGATTATTTTATTGAACCAGGATGGTTTTTAACTGGTCAAGGTTTGGGAGCCTACGGTGGTGATGCCGGTGCCTATATGACAGGTTTATTAGGCACTGGTGTGCGAGCACGTATCACAAAAAATATCTTTGCTGAATTAGAGGGCTTGGTTGGTGCAGCAGGTGGTGGTGGCCTCAATACGGGTGGTGGCTTGGTCTATCAAGCCAATCTAGGTTTGGGTTACCAGCTCAATAAAAACTTTGAGGTCATGGGAACCATTGGTCAGATGAAAGCTGCTAAAGGAGAGTTCCATGCGAATGTGTATGGTGTTTCTTTGGCTTACAAGTTCAATGGAATGACCTTTAGAAAATAATTAGTTTTTAATACCTGAGGCGATACCAAATCACACCGATGATCTCATGCCAAATTTGGCGTGTTTCTTTGAGACTGCTGGGATAAAAATCTGTTGGGTTTAATTTGCTTGACTCATTAAAACCATGGGCAACAGTTATGACTTTCAGTCCATATTGTTCAAAGATTTGTTGCGCACGTGGCATGTGCCAAAAATGTGTCACAAGGTAAATAGTTTTTATGCCGTCGCGTTTTAACAAGGTAGCAGAGAACTCTGCATTTTCTTGAGTGGTTTGAGATTTGATCTCTAACCACTTAGCTCGTAGCTCAAATTCTTTCTCAAGAATCATGGCCATCACTTTGGCTTCTGGCAAATCCTCAGCGGTAGTTTTATCAGGTGCGCCCCCAGTCAATAGAATGGGTAATTTTGTGGCGCGAGCCAATCGAACTCCCATGCGTAAGCGCTCCATCGAAGCTGCTGATAAATCATGACCCTGATACTCTGGTGACTCAATGGCTGCCTTACGGCGACCACCGCTCAAGACCACAACAGCAGAACTGGCGTGATTCTCAATATGACTTGAGTTAGATTCTAAGCCCCATGGTGTTGGCCAGTGCATCCAAGCATCACTAACATGAGTTAACCATTGTGCAAAGATTGGAGTGCTGCAAATCCAAATCATGCAAGCTGCGACAACAATGATTATTTTTTGAAGAAAAGCTCGCTGCCTGATCAAAACAAGAGCGAGCAAAATACACAAAACCCAAATGCCAGGGGGCATCAGCAGTTCAGCGAATAAATTTCTTAGCGCCCAAGAATAAGTCCATGTTTCCATGGAGTCATTGTAGGGGGATTTTTAAAACCATCTACTTAAGAAAGAGTAGTTCTCAGAAACCAGAATTAACCCAAAGGATGGCAGCACCAGCGACCAATAAATAAACCATGATGAACTCCAGTATTTACATTAAATATTTATAAATACTATATTCAATAATTATGACTACATTCTTACAATTTTTATAACTAATAGCTCTAGGGGGAATAAGGAATGGTTAAAAAGCTAATTAGTGAGGGGGGGTAGTTGCTGCGGTTAGTTGCTGCTAGTTGCCAGCGACGATCGACATCACGGCCATGCGCACCGCAATACCAAAGGTCACTTGCTTGAGAATGACCGACTGAGGGCCATCGGCCACATCACTGGCGATCTCTACTTCACGGTTCATTGGTCCTGGGTGCATCACAATTGCATCAGGCTTGGCCAGTTTGAGTCTTGCTTGAGTAAGACCCCATTGTTTGAAGAAAGCATCGCCTTCGGGCACTTGACCAGCTTCCATGCGTTCTTTTTGGATTCTGAGGGTCATCACCACATCAACATCTTTTAAACCCTCTTCAATGTTGTTGAAGATTTTGACGCCCATCATGTTGAGGTCTTTAGGCAATAAACTCTCAGGGCCAATCGCGCGGATTTCTTTACAACCCAAGGTGGTCAGCGCATGTATATTTGATTTAGCCACACGACTATGAACAATGTCACCGATGATGGCTACTTTGATCTTGGAGAAGTCTTGTTTGTAATGACGCATGGTGTACATATCGAGTAAACCTTGCGTGGGGTGTTGATTGGTGCCATCACCCGCATTGATCACATGAACGTGTGGTGGCAAGTGTTGTGCTA